>Ga0302267_10000028_pt1 | contig 159070 bp, 131 predicted proteins | sample III_Bog_E1_3_FD_194555 | JGI IMG/M metagenome (GOLD analysis project Ga0302267, IMG submission 194555) | Peat permafrost microbial communities from Stordalen Mire near Abisko, Sweden - III_Bog_E1_3 | ecosystem: Environmental > Terrestrial > Soil > Wetlands > Peat | place: Sweden: Abisko... | reverse complement strand
CAGGACTCTGCTTCTTCCCTCGTGACATATTCCGCTCCTTTTATGACCAGTCTCTCTCATATCAACTGGTACAGAAAAGACCGGGCACTCCACTTGCTCCAGCAAGCGCTCCCTACTGTGGATAACGCTTCTGGACAGACGTAATAGGATTGCTACGCTTAGGTTGCTTGCTGTGCAAGCGTTTAATGCAACCCCTTTGGCAGGATATTTGGAAAAAGGAAGGCCCCAGGAAGACCGGCTACAAGGCGAAATGGCCGAGTTTCTTTTTGCTGATTTTCTACGGAAATCTGGCAGGAATCCGGTACGAAACCCCGGAGGCTTTTACCCGGACTTTGACATCCAAGACGAGCACTTCACCTACGAAGTGAAGCTGGACCGGAAGTTCTATCTGACCGGAAATATATATATCGAAAAGAAGTCCCTCTTTAATTCAAAAGCGGACTACCTAGTTTACCTGTTTCAAGAACCGCTCCTGGAGCCATATTTCATTTGGATTGTCCCCGCGAGCAAAGCTCGTAACTTTTACCGTGACCATCCCGAGTACGCTCTTGTCGGGGGTGATTTCAAAGAGCCGGGGATTCTGCTACCGGGGAAGGTTTTCAAATCCCTGTTCAAGCCTATCGGATACGCCCTTCCTCAAAAATTAGCTGCTTAAAATTGCGCCGAAGCACCCACCCAAAAACCAAACTTCAAAAACTCTTCAACAAGGCATGGAGACTGTTTTCAGTTCATGTCAGAAAATCGGCAGCGGACTTTCAGGGAAATACGGAGTGCTACACCTGCCGAAAGAGATATCCCTGGACCGAGATGCACGCCGGACATTATCACCACGGACGCCTTGACTTCAATCCTATGAACATCCACCCACAGTGCGTCAGGTGCAATCTACGGTTGCACGGCAACCTTGGAATATATGGCGAGCGGTTGATAGAAGAACACGGGGTAAAAGTTGTGAAGGACCTACGACGAGAAGCGAACAGAGTCCACATCTACACCATTTCAGAGCTTGAACAAATAATCACACAATATGAAGATTCCAAAACGCCTTAAAATCGGCGGCCATGTGTTCCAGGTAAAGATTGTCCCACTTGAGAATGATTTAGGGAAAACCCAGTTCACTAAAGGCATTATCACCATTGACGAGGAAATCCCCCAATCCCAGAAAGAGTCCACGTTGATACATGAGATATTCCATTGCCTGAACACGACAATGGACGCAAGCACTCTTGGACACGCCATGCTGGATTCCTTGAGCGAACAGTTCTATCAGGTCTTGAAGGATAATCACTTGCTCCGATGAAAATGGAACCGAACATAAAGTACAAGGCGCGGCGCACCCCCACCGTCCCCCAATCGTCAATCTCCGCTTTAGACTCGGACCTCGACACGATAAATAGCCATATCATCCAGGCGGTAAAGCATCTTCATCTAGCAGGAGACATGACGTTCGATTTATCAAGGAAACTCAAGACTATTAAGAAAGACCACGATGCGCGGCTACTTAAAACTCAAGAAGATTGACGTACCGATTGAGGACGGGACGGTGGTCCGAGACGAACTCCCACAGAAGAATGTGGACTACACCCTTCTAGTGAGAGTCAGTCTCAAGTCCTTCGAGAAGACACAAGTTGAAGCCGACGAAGATGACGAGGAGGTCTACTACAACATGGAGATGGTAGGGGATGTCCGCCTCATGCCCGTAGACTTCGGAGCTAACGCCGGTTCAAAATAGACACCCTCTCAGAGGCCTTCTGCAAATCCTCCATAGCGACACTCTTCAGATACCCTTCAGTCGTCTTGACCGAAGCGTGTCCCAAGATTCTCGCCAAATAGTACAGGTTCCCCCCGCCCTTCAAGAAATTCACCGCAAAAGTATGTCTGAGAGCATGAACCGCCCGTGGTGGCGCTGGAAACCCAAGTTTTTTGCAAAGCATACAAAGGTCCCTACGAGCGTTCCTTCGCATAAACCCAGTCCCCTCACGAGTCTCGAAAACAAGCTGAAGGGGGCTTGTGCCATTCTTGGAATAGAGCCAGAGCTTTTTTCTGAGTTCAGAGCTAAAGGGTACGAGTCTTTCCTTGTCGCCCTTCCCCCTAACCTTTATGACGCAGTTGTCAAAATCTACGGACTCCCATTTCAGGGTAGTAGCTTCATTGATACGTACGCCTGTATCGAGTATCAGGAGAACGAGCAGTTGGAGTCTTCTTTCATTTGGGCTTTCCGGCTTCCACTTGAGGAGCTTTTCCAGATGCTCCCCCGAGTAAATCGGCAGGACTCGGTTTGTACACTTCAGTTTCTTAACCCTGTATACCTCACCTTTCCACTTGAGATAGGCATTGATTCCCGTGGTCCAAGTATTGATGCTCCGAGGGGAGACCCCGGAATCCCTCGCACCAATGACCCACCGCTTGAGCCCATCTTCTGAGAAATCCCCGAACTTCGAGACGCTCTTAAAGGCATTGTTGTAGAAATCCACCGTTGCCGGTGTGACGTTCATCAGGTACTTCCGTTCCTTGATGAAAAGGTCTGTATCTTCCATCACTAACCTCCACGCATACGAAACGCTGTTCGCGCTGTAAAGGCGTATTTCCATGTTCTGAATTCAATCGAGACGTATCCACCGCTGACAAACTTGCTAATCGTTGCCGGACCTGTGTCAGTTCCTACTACCGCGCATATTGGGCGCTCACTAGAAAGGAGCAGGTCAAGTCAAGAAAGCGTCGAGTCGCTGTGATGCGTCAATACGTCTTCGATTTCCTCTCTTCCCATCCATGCGTTGATTGCGGGGAATCCGACGTATTCGTTCTCGACTTTGACCACAGGCGAGACAAGAAGTACGAAATATCGGAACTCATCAAGCGAACGTATGGACTGCCAACCCTGATTGCCGAAATCGCTAAGTGCCAAGTGCGTTGCGCAAACTGTCACAGGCGAAGACATGCTAAACAAGGCCATTGGAAGGCCAGGTATTCAAAACAGGCTAACGCCCGAGTTAAGATTTAGTAAGGGATTGATAATAAGGCGGTTGCAAACCGCCGCCCTCGATGCGTAAGCATCGTTGGTTGCCCCCCAGGGATTCGAACCCCGATAAGCAGAGTCAGAGTCTACTGTCCTACCATTGAACGAGAGGGCAACACCGGACGGGTTGCATCAGATGCCGCACAGGAGCCGCGAGGCTCACCGCGCTGACTTCTTTATCTTATACATTCGGCTGGGGCTGGTCAATTTCCCGTGCGGCCTACTCTTCCCGCAGCACCTGCAGCGGCTTTTGCCCCAGCAAACGGAAGCTCGCGGCCCAGCCTGCTCCGTTCGTAACCACCATGGCCAGCAGCAGCGTCAGCCCGGCGGCGCGCCACTGCACATGGAAATCAATATCCATCTTCGGCAATAGAACTCGCGTTAGAAGCGTGGCAAAGACCACGCCGATGCTGCCCGCCAGCAGACCGATGACGGCGAACTCCACGCTGAAGATGGCGGCGATGCGCGCGCGGGTTGCGCCCAGCGTCTTCAGCACCACAATCTCACGCAGCCGCCGGTAGCGCGTGCCCGCCACGCTGCTGGCCAGCACCACGATTCCTGCAAAAATGGAGAAGGCCGCCAGGAACTGCACGATGCGCGTAATCTGCAGCACGAGTGTGCGGATGGTCTCCATCGCGTCCGCCACATCAATCACAGTCACACTGGGATACGCCGCATACAGTGCGCGTTGGGCCGCGGCCACCTGCGGCGGGTCCACGTGTACGCCGCCGAACCACATCACCGGCAGGTTGGCGAGCGTGGACTGGGGCAGAATAAATTCCACGCGGCTGTAGCCGTGCTGCCCGTCGGATTTGATGATGGTGGAGACTACTGCGTCAATCCTCTGATCCTCAACGCCGAAGACGATGTGCGACCCGGGCTGCACGCCCAGGCGCTCCGCCGTCTTTGGGCCGATGGCGAGCTGCGCGGTCTGGGTGCCGGCGGGCCACCACGTCCCTTGCAACACCCTGGTTCCGGGCGGCAGCGTATCCGAATAGCTGAGTTGCACGCGCTGCAACATGTGCCGCGGAAAGTTCTTCAGCTTCACATCGTGCGCGGGCACTCCGTTGATGCTGACCACGTGCGCCGTGATGGCAGGAATCATCTCCGCCGAGCCGCGCACGCCGGGCTGCGCCGCCAGCAACGCGCGCATACCGTCCACCTGGTCCGGCGCAATGTCGAGCAGAAAAATATTCGGCAGATTATTGGCTGAGCTCAGCCGCAGGTCGCTCACAATGGCGTGCTGAAGAAAAAATACTGACGCGACCAGCATCACCCCTGTACCCAGCGCCGCCAGCACTGCCGCGGTCTGATTCCCGGGGCGGTACAGGTTGGCCAATCCCTGCCGCACCACCTGCGGCAGCGCCAGTCCCGTGCGCCGAGTGATGGCGCGGAGTACCAGCAGCAGCAGTGCAGCGATGCCCAGCAGAGTGCCCACTGTAATGGCCAGCCCGGCGGCAAACCAGCGGCCTACCAGAGCGGAATCGCTCAGCACAGTTGCGATGCCCGCAAGCCCGGCAAACAGCACCACGCCCGCCACAATCTGCAACTGATGCTGCTTGGCGCGCTGCGCCCAGCTCGCTCCGTCTGCGCTCTCCACCGCGCGGCGGAAGATGCTGGCCGGCCGCACACTGCGGATGTCGAGCAGTGGCGGCAGCGTGAACAGCAGCGTCGTCAGCAGTCCGGTCACAAAGCCTGTGGCCATCGCCGCGGGTTGCAGGTGAAATGCGGGAGCGATGTGCATCAGTCGTTCGAGGATCAGCGGCAGCGTAATCTGCACGCCCAGACCGAGCAGCACGCCCAGCACGCCGCCTGCCGCGCCCAGCAGCAGCGTCTGCAACAGATAGATCTTCATCACCTGCGTGGAGCTTGCGCCCAGCGATTTCATGATGGCGATGCTGTCCATCCGCTGCTGCAGATGCGCGCGCATGGACATCCCCACGCCGATTGCGCCCAGCACCATCGCCACCAGGCTCATCAGGCTCAGCAGGTCGGTGGCGCGGTCCAGTCCCTGCGTCAGCGCCGGGCTGGATTCGCGATAGTCCGTGATCAGCGCCTCCGGCAGAATCTTTTCCAGCGATGCCTTCGCCGCGGCCACGGCCTGCTCATTCTGCTGTGGCAGCTTGAAGAGATAGCGACGCGTGGACGAGCCGCCCGGCGTGCTCAGCCCCGTGGAAGCCAGTCCCTGCTGTGTCATCATCACGCGCAGGCCGATGGCCATGCTGTTCGATAGCCGGTCCGGCTCATCCAGAATGACGGCAGCGATGCGGAAGTTTTTATCGTTCAGCCGCAGGCTGTCGCCGACCGCGGCATGAGTGCGTGTCAGCAGCTCCGGCGCCACTGCCACGCTGTCGTCGGTCAGCGTTGTGCTCAGTGCCGCATCAGGCTGCAGCTTCACATGGCCGTAGAAGGGATACTGCGCCGGATCAATCGCCTTGATGGACACCAGCACCGAATTCACACTGCCCGCGGCAGACGCCATGGAGATCGTCTCCGTGACCGGCGTCATCTTCATGCCGCTCTGCATCATCGTGTCCAGTTGCTGCTGCTCGACGGTGCTGGGTGGGGCAGCCATGCGCGCGGAAATGTCCGCCGCCATGATGGTGCGCGCCTCCGCCAGCAGCGTCTTGCGGAACGAGGTGCTGAAGCTGCGCACGCCGGTGAGCGCAGCCACGCCAATCGCCACCGAAAGCAGGACGAAGAGAAATTTCCCGCGCGCCGCCCGCAACTCGCGCGTCGATATCTTCCAGGCAGAGCTCCAGCGCAAAGCGGCCATCGGCTACACCGCTCCCGTCAGGCTGTCGCTCACGATCACGCCGTCGCGCATGGTCACAATGCGGCTGGCGTGCTGCGCAATGGCCGCGTCGTGCGTGACCAGAATCAGCGTGGTTCCCTGCTCGCGATTCAGCGCCAGCAGCAGATTCAGCACATGCTCGCCGTTGATGGTGTCCAGATTGCCCGTGGGTTCATCCGCCAGAATGATGGGAGGCCGCGCTACAAACGCGCGTGCCAGCGCCACGCGCTGCTGCTCGCCGCCGGAGAGCTGCACCGGGTAATGATGCATTCTGTCGGCCAGCCCCACCGATGCCAGCAGCGCCTGCGCGCGCGCCACGCCTTCGCGTTCTTCGCCGTTGCCGTTCAGCTCAAACGGCAGCAGTACGTTCTCCAGCGCGGTCAGCGTGGGGATGAGCTGGTATGACTGGAAGACGAATCCGATCTGCTGCCCGCGAATCTGCGCCAGCTTGTCTTCAGCCATGTAGCTGATGCTGACGCCGGAGAGCAGCACATCGCCGCCGGTTGGCGTATCCAGCCCGGCCAGCAGCCCCAGCAGCGTGCTCTTGCCGCTGCCCGATGCGCCCATGATGGCGACAACCTCGCCTTTGCCGACGGAGAAACTAATGCCGCGAAGAATCTCCACACTGCGGTCGCCGTTGCGGATCACACGCGTCAGCCCGCGCACCTCTACCATTGCATTGCTCAAATCTTCCCTCGCCTGCATCCAGATTCTTTCAACGGAATCTAAAGCTTTAATGAGATTCTCTATATCAATGATTCGACGTGCTGCACTGCTTGCAGGACTCATTCTCTTCTGCGGCTGCCACCGCGCACCGGCCCCGCCGCCTGCCGTACCAGTATCGCAGGCTGTGCCCGCCAGCGCACCGGATACCCGCCCGGTGATCGTCTGCTTCGGCGACAGCCTGACCGCGGGCTACGGTGCCGATCCCGGTGAGAGCTACCCGGATTATCTGCAGCAGGACCTGGATGCTGCCGGGTACAGCTACCGTGTTGTCAACGATGGCGTGAGCGGCAACACCACGGCAGACGGCGTGGCCCGCGTTCCCCGCGTGCTGGCGATGAAGCCCGCGCTGGTCATTCTGGAGCTGGGCGGCAATGACGGGCTCCGCGGCAAGCCGGCAAGCCAGACGCAGAAGAATCTGGATGCGATGCTGGCGCAGCTCACTGCGGCGAAGGTTCCCGTGGTGCTGGGCGGCATTACCCTGCCCCGCAACTACGGCGCCGACTACATCCGCAGCTTCGATACCATCTATCCGGCGCTGGCGAAGAAGTACCATGCCCCGCTGCTCGGTTTTGTGCTGGATAAGGTATACGGCGTGCCCGGCAGTATGCAGGAAGACGGCATTCACGCCACGGCGCAGGGCAACCAGCAGGTCGCGCGCAACTTTATGCCCTACATCACGCCGCTGCTGCGCAAAAATTAGCCCAGCACGATCTCCGGATGCACCAGTGTGCCTGCAATTCTTTTTCCGATGGCCAGCAGGTCGCTCATGCTGGTGAATATCTTCACGCGCTCTGACGCGGAGTACTCCGGCACATTCACGCTCATGCCGTTGCGAATGCGCCCCGCCGTCTCCGCATCCACCGTGACCGATGGAATCTCCGGCAGAAGCGAGCGCAGATGCGGCATCCGCTGCGGCAGAGTTCCGCCTGCCGCGAAAGCCGTCATCTCATCCATGCTGAGGCAGTCCGCCAGCGTAAACACACCCGCCTGCGTGCGTCGCAGACTGGTCAGGTGCGCGCCGCACCCCGCCAGCATCCCCAGCTCATGTGCGACGGAGCGCACATAGCCGCCCGCCGAGACTGACATCGCAAAGCTCGCAGTCTCGCCATCCAGCGCAATCAGCTCAAAGTGAAGAATTTCAATCGTCGCTGCCTTCACCGGAACCGGCTTGCCGGCGCGTGCCAGCTTGTACGCCGGCACACCATTGATCTTCTTCGCGGAGAAAGCGGGCGGCATCTGCTCCATCACGCCATGGAACTTCGCTGCCAGCGCGCGCAATTGCTCCAGCGTCATGGCCAGCGGCTTGGCATCGCCGGTCGCCGTGCCATCTGCATCGTAAGAATCCGTGGCAAAGCCGAAGCGGATGGTGCCGGTGTAACTCTTCTGCGCCTGCCCAAAAAACTGCGCCAGCCGGGTGCATCGCCCCAGCAGCAGCGGCAGCACTCCCGTCGCCATCGGGTCCAGCGTGCCCAGATGCCCGATGGATTTTTCGCCTGTGCTGCGGCGCACCACGCTCACTACGTCGTGCGAGGTCATCCCCGCAGGTTTATCCAGTATCAGCAGACCATTCATCGCTTTTTGATTGTATGCGTCGCGCGCCGGTTATGCTCCGTGGCGGACCAGCGAGAGGAACTCGCTGCGCGTGCCCTGGTGCTCGCGGAAGACGCCGGTCATGGCCGAAGTCACGGTGGACGAGTGCTGCTTCTCCACCCCGCGCATCATCATGCAGAGGTGCTGCGCTTCCATCACCACGCCTACGCCCTGCGGATGGATGGCGTCTTCAATCGCGTCCGCGATCTGCCGCGTCAGACGCTCCTGCACCTGCAGGCGGCGGGCAAAGATATCCACCAGCCGCGCCATCTTGCTCAGACCGATCACCTTGCCGTTGGGCACATAGGCGATGTGCGCCTTGCCGAAGAACGGCAGCATGTGGTGCTCGCACAGCGAGTAGAACTCCACGTCGCGCACAATCACCATCTGGTCGTAATCCACATCGAAGAGCGCGTCCTTCAGCACCTGCGCCGGGTCCATATCCGCACCGCGCGTCAGGAACGCCATGGTCTTCTCCGCGCGCATCGGGGTACGCACCAGGCCGTCGCGTGTGGGGTCTTTGTCATAGCGCTTCAGCAGCTCGGCGTAGATCTCCTGCGTGGTCGCGGTGCTCAGGTTGGGGGAATCAGCTTTCGGCGGCATCATGCTCTCTTTCTTTTACTCAGCGTACTCGAAGGAGTTCTTGCCCGTCTCTTCCACGCGCACGCGATCCAGCCGGGCGGCGTGAAATCCCTCTTTGAAGACACGGTATATCTCGATACATAGATTCTCTGTGGTGGGAACCTGATTCACAAACTCCGGCAGCGTATTCAGATTCATGTGGTCGAATTTTGTCAGGATTTTTTCAGTGGCGAACGCATCCAGCACCGTCAGATCGCACACCATGCCGGTCACGGCATCCACCGGCCCGCTCACCATCACCTCCACGGTGTAGTTGTGCCCGTGGCCATGCGGATGATTGCACTTCCCATACACTTCGCGGTTGCGCGCGTCGTCATAGGCATCGCAATGCAGCCGGTGCGACGCCGCAAAGTGATACCGCCTGCCCAGATGTGCAATGGGAGCAGCCACCGTCATGCCTCCCCCATGTAATCTGCGAAAAGGTCCGGCATCTCATACACGCGCACGCGCTGCAGCTTCGCGCCGGGAATCTTTCCCTCCAGCCGCCTCCATGCTGCAATCGCAATATTCTCCGTAGTCGGCAGCATCGTCTTGAACTCCGGCACCTCCAGGTTCAGATGCCGATGGTCGTACACGCCCACCACCTCGCGCTCCATGATCTCCTTCAGCGCCTTCAGGTCCACCACAAAGCCGGAGACAGGATCGACCTCGCCCGCCACCGTCACTTCCAGCGTGTAGTTATGTCCGTGTCCATTGCGATTGGCGCACTTGCCGAAAGCGCGCAGATTTTCCTCTTCGCTCCAGGCATCAACCCAGTAGAAGTGGGCGGCAGAAAACTCAGCTTTGCGTGTCAACAGCATCATCGGGGATTCAATGCTCGCTTTCAGGAATTTAGTGGTCTACGCCGGATACTCGCGTCCCTTCCAGCTTACTCGACGGCGCAGCGTATGGTGCATCCAGCTCCGCACCAGTAGCATACAAAACAGCGGCACGCCGGCCACTGACAGTACGCAATCCAGCGCGCTGAAGTTCGACTTTGCCACGCGCACAAAGTAACGCCGCAGCACATGCAGCCACAGCAGCACCAGGGCCAGCTTTTGCCACCACAGCACCAGCGCCAGATGCGGCAACGCCCACAGCAGCAGCGGCAAGCCCACAAGCAGCGTGCCGTCCAGTCCGCGCATCAGCGCCAGCAGCAGCGGCAACGAAAAGAGCAGCGCCAGATTCTTCGTCCAGCCCTCCACCATTGCGCCAAAGCTGCGATACATCCGCGCCGATACCTGCTCCGGCGCATAGCGGAAGCGGATAGCCTGCCCTGCGCGCTTGAAGCGCCGCGCCAGCGCCACATCTTCCAGCACCTCGCGCGCCACCGCGCTGTGTCCGCCCAGCTTGAAGTAGGCCTCGCGCTCCACCAGCACAAACTGCCCATTCGCCGCCGCTACCGGCGATGCCGGGTCGCTCGCGTTGCCCGGCGGAAACGCAACGGCCAGCTCAGAAAATATCAGCGGCATCAGCGCCCTCTGCCAGAATCCCGTCACAAGCTGCCGCGGCGAATAGGAGAGCATCGCCGCCGCGTGCCGTTCGCGCTCATGCAGTGCCCGCCGCAACGAGCCCGGCTCATGCACCGTATCCGCATCGGTAAACAGCAGCAACGCCCCACGCGCCTGCTGCGCCGCGAACCACACCGCGGCATTCTTCCCGGTCCATCCCTTTGCGGGTTGCGGCGCAGTCAGCAGCGTTACACCGGCAAAGCTCCGTGCAATTTCATCCGTCGCATCGGTCGAGCCATCATCTACCACCAGCAGTTCCCATTCGCTGCCCAGCAGAAAGCCGTCATCCGATTGCTCCGCCAGCGAGCGCAGGCACGCCGCGATACTCGCCGCCTCATTCCGCGCGGGCACAATCACGCTGAGTACAAGCGTGTTCCGGCCATCGGCAGCAGAGGAGGCGATCACACTTGTATTATAGGAACTGGATGTGTTCTTGCTGATGACCCAACGAATTCCTGCCTTGTCCCTGCCGCGCGCGCTGATGCTTCTGGCCGCCGTGCTTGTTCTCACCTGCACCGGCTGCGACCGCGGTGCGAAGCCGCGGCAGCTCAACCGCCCGGCGCCTGACTTCACCATCATCGACGGTGCGCAGACGGTGAAGCTCAGCAGCTACCGCGGCCATCTTGTGATTCTGAACTTCTGGGCCACATGGTGCGGCCCCTGCCGGCAGGAACTGCCCACACTGGTCGCGCTGGCCCAGGCCATGCCGCAGGTCACCGTCATCGCCGTCAGCGCGGATGACGACGCCACCGCCTACTCTGACTTCCTCGCGACCCATCCCATGCCCGGCATCATCACCGTGCGCGATACCACGCAGCACTCCAACGAGCTGTACGGCAGCTTCGAATTTCCTGAGAGCTACGTCATTGACCGCGGCGGCATTCTGCGCCGCAAGTTCGTGGGATCGCAGGTCTGGACCAGCCCGGAACTGGCCGACTACCTGAATAAGCTGTAATTCCCTAGCTTGTCATTCTGAGCGCAGCGAAGAATCTGCTTTTGTCCGTTGCCCCGTATTCATAGCCTGCAACTGGACTGTTATCATGTCCCCATGACGACTGTGGATGTCCTCTATCGCTACGGTGCCGCCCCTTCGGAATCGGCCATGATTGCGCTGAACGATCTGCGCGAGGTCTACGGCATTCGCCGCATCGATTTTGCTGAAGCGGAGAAGACCGTGCGCATTGAATACGACGCCACGCGCCTGAACGAGCCCACCATCCGCGGCCTGTTGAATCGCACCGGCATGAACATTATTGAGGCTGTTTCCACCCTGCCGCCGCAGCCCACGCCGGAAGAGATTGCCGCTGCTGCCGCCGCCAAAGAAGCCGCCTCCCAGGCCGCGAAGAAATAATCCCTTTGCGAATGCGTTACGCTGGTTGCATGTTTTTCCCGCGCCGCGCAGCCCTCGCCGCACTCCTCTTCACTCTCGCAGCATCTCCTTATCCCGCTGTCGCGCAGGCCGCTGCGCCCACCATGCCCATGGTGCTGTGGTATCGCCAGCCAGCGCCGATCTGGACCGACGCGCTGCCCGTGGGCAATGGCCGTATGGGCGCCATGGTCTTCGGCGGCGCCAACTCCGGTACGAATAACGGCGATGCAGAAGATGTTGCGAAGAATAAGGATCTGCTCGACGGCAGCAACACGCGCGGCCAGGATGAGCACCTGCAACTGAATGAAGCCAGCGTCTGGCAAGGCAGCCGCACTGACCGATTAAATCCCGCCGCACACTCTGCTGTCCTGAAGATTCGGCAACTGCTGCTCGACTCCAAAGGCACCGACGGCGCAAAGATCACCGAAGCGGAAACGCTTGCCCAGCAGGGCATGATTGCCATCCCGCCCAGGCAGCCCGGTTACTCCACTCTGGGCGATCTCTACCTGCGCTCCGCCGATGCCTCGCCCATCACCGACTATCGCCGCGAGCTGGATCTCGATACCGGCATCGCCCGCACCACCTACACGCAGGCTGGTGTTCATGTCACGCGAGAGGTCTTTGCCAGCGCGGTGGATGGTCTCATCGTTCTGCACCTCTCGGCTGACCGCCCCAAGGCGCTGCACTTTGCCGTCAGCATGGACCGCCCGGAAGACTTCCTTACCGTGCCGCTCGGCAAAAATGCCTTGCTGCTGCGCGATGGCCCGACCCACCAGGGCGCAATTCACTTCCGCGCTATCGTGCGCGCCCTGCACGGCGGCGTGGTCACGGGCAACACCGTTGCCTTCCAGGGCGAGACCAGCGTCACCCTGCTCATCGCCGCGGCAACTGACTTCAAGGGCGGCAACTTCCCCGGCGGCGATCCGCAGGCGCACTGTGAACAGTTGCTGGCGCACGCCTCGCGGCAGAGTTACGCCCAGCTTCGCGCCGCGCAGGTCGCTGACCAGCAGAAATACTTCCGCCGCGTGTGGCTGCAACTCGGGCCAGCTGTGGATACTCTGCAAAGCATTCCCACTGACGAGCGCCTGCGCCGCGTGCAGCAGGGCGCAGACGATCTGCATCTGCAGATGCTTTACTACCAGTTCGCCCGCTATCTCCTCATGGGCTCCAGCCGTCCCGGCGCGGGTCTGGCCGCCAATCTGCAGGGTTTGTGGGCCAGCGGCATCAGCAATCCGTGGGGCTCCAAGTTCACCATCAACATCAATACCGAGATGAACTACTGGCCGGTGGAAGAAGCTAATCTCGGCGAGATGCATGAACCGCTCTTCGCGCTGGTGGAGATGGTCAACAATCCTGCCACCGGCACCGGCGCTGAGGTCGCGCAGAAATACTACGCAGCGCGCGGCACAGTGGCGCACCACAACACTGACATCTGGGGCGATGCGGAACCCATTGACGGCTACCGCTCCGGCATATGGCCCATGGGCGATGCCTGGCTCACCCTGGATTTCTGGGACCATTACGCCTACACCGGCGACAAGGATTTCCTGCGTAAGCGCGGCTATCCGGCGCTGCATGCTTCCGCCCAGTTCTTTCTGGATTATCTCTTTGACGACGGCACCGGCCATCTCGTGACTGGCCCTTCGCTCTCGCCGGAGAACCAGTACAGGCTGCCCGACGGCACCACGCACTCGCTCACCCTCGCACCCACCATGGACATTGAAATTGTCCGCGAACTTTTCTCGCGCACCATCTCGGCCTCTGAGGTGCTTGGGGTGGATGCCGACTTCCGCGCGCAGGTCAGAGCGGCCATGCAGAAGCTGCCGCCGTTCCGCGTCGGCAAGCTCGGCCAGTTGCAGGAATGGCAGCAGGATTACACTGAGAATGCTCCCGGCCACCGGCACATCTCGCACCTCTGGGCGCTCTATCCCGGCAACCAGATCACGCCGGACCAGACCCCGGAGCTAGCCAAAGCCGCACGCATCACCCTGCAGCGCCGGCTCGACAACGGCGGCGGCCAGACCGGCTGGAGCCGCGCCTGGGTGGTCAACTACTGGGACCGCCTCGGCGAAGGCGATCAGGCGTACGACTCCATGCAGGTGCTCTTCAAGCAATCCACGTTCCCGAATCTGATGGACACGCATCCGCCCGGCGTCTTCCAGATTGACGGCAACCTGGGCGCAGCTGCCGGCATGATGGGCGCGCTGCTGCAGTCGCGATGGACTCCGCAGGGCTGCGAGATCCGGCTGCTGCCCGCGCTGCCGCATGCCTGGCCCGACGGCTCCTTCACTGGCCTGCGCGCCCGCGGCGGCGATGAAGTCTCACTCACGTGGAAGGCCGGCAAGGCCGTGACCGCTACCCTGCACGTGACGGAAGACGGAGTGCAGGATATCGTCGCACCCGGCGGCCAGACCCTGCTCCATGTGATGAAGAATGGCACAGCACTGCCCGCCATTCCGCCGAACATGACAGCGTTTTCCCTTCCCGTCACCAAAGGAGATACCTACACCATCACCTTTTAGTCCTTGCGTCCGCGCGCGCCCCCTGCACGGTGAAGAAACGCATTTGCCCTATGCCCGCGAAGTTGATATTCTTACTGAGTTGCTTCGTGGCAACGGTGTGCACCTGTAGCTCAGCTGGATAGAGCGTCTGGCTACGAACCAGAAGGCCGGGAGTTCGAATCTCTCCGGGTGCACCATACACCTCCCCCTCCCTCAAAATTCATGTGCGTCCCGCCCGCCCACGGGAGTGATATTCATCACACCTGTTGCCTCCGGAACCCCTTTTGGCACCGTCACTTCTGGATTTTCATCCACCTGCGCCGGTAAACTTGGTAGAGCAATACATGCAGCAGAATCTGACCGGCCTTTACATTGACGACTGCTTTAGTCCGGAATAGAATAGCGACAGGATTAGTCCACTATCTCTAATCCGCGGGTATCCGTTTTGAAAAGACCGTCGAAATCGACCGCTGCGCTGCTCCCCCTGAACAAGCTTGCTCAGGATGTCTCTGCGGTGCTGATTCACATCGATCTCGGCGCTGAGGAGACGGATCACCTTGGCCTGATGGGCTTCTTTCCCGGCGTCGGCATTACCGCCAGCGGCAAGGCGCCCGGCGGCGACCCGCGCATATACCGCATTGACCAGTCAGAGATTGCCCTGCGCAATGAGACGGCACGCAACATCCTGGTCCGCGTGGATTCAGCTGAACCTGTTGCAGCAGGATCGGAAAAGTCATGAGCAGCTGCCACACTGAACCCGGAGCGGTAAAGTTCAGCCCGGAAGAGCTGGCCGTGATTCTGCCCACAGACGGCGCCGGCCCGCGGCGGCACCAGACCACCACGGTGCGCACCGTGGCCGTGATCGGCCCGCCCAACTGCGGCAAATCTACCCTCTTCAATCGCCTGACCGGCCTGCGCCAGAAGATCGGCAACTATCCCGGTGTGACCGTGGAGCAGCGCGCCGGCAAGCTGGCCGGCGGCCACGGCATCAAAGGCGTAACGCTGGTCGATCTGCCCGGCATCTACGGCATGACGGCGCAGTCAGAGGATGCGCGCGTCTCCATTGACGTGCTGCGCGGTGAGATGCCCGGCACGCCGCAGCCTGACGCAGTGCTGCTGGTGCTGGACGCCACCAATCTGGGCCGCCACCTGGTCCTGGCCGCGCAGGTGCTCTCACTCCGTCTGCCCACGCTGGTTCTGCTCAACATGAAAGACCAGCTGCAGCAGCGCGGCGGCTCGGTAGACACTTTCAAGCTGGCGCAGGAACTGGGCGCACCCGTAGCGCTCATCTCGGCCACACAGACTGACGGTCTGGACGCGATCTACCGCTTTCTGGAAGAGACCGGCGGCAAGCGCGAGATGGTGCAGCTCCCCGTGCTGCAGAATCCCGGCCTGTGCCGCGACTGGGCTGTGGGCGTGGGCCGCCGTTCCGATTACACCGCCCCCGCATCGCCCATCTGGACGCGCCGCATGGACAAGGTCGTGCTACATCCGGTCTGGGGCGCAGTCATCTTCCTGTTCATTGTGATTACCGTCTTCCAGCTCGTTTTTACCGTTGGTCAGGCCCTGGGCGACTGGTTTACGGACTTTCTGCAACATGCGGGCGAGCATCTGGCTGCCTACATTCACATCCCCTGGCTGCAATCCCTGCTGCTGGATGGCGTGTGGAAGGGCGTCGGCTCCGTGCTTGCCTTTCTTCCCCAGATTCTGGTGCTTTTTTTCTTCATCGGAATCCTTGAGGATTCCGGCTATCTTGCACGTGCAGCGCTGATTGCGGACCGCACCATGGCGCGTTTCGGCCTGAACGGCAAGGCCTTCATTCCCCTGCTTTCGGCCTATGCCTGCGCCGTTCCGGCCATCATGGCGACCCGCACGATTGAAAACAAGCGCGACCGGCTGGCTACCATCCTGATTGCGCCTTTCATGACCTGCTCGGCCCGTCTGCCCATCTACACCCTGATGATCGCGGCGTTTATTCCCAATAAGGCCATCATCCCGCATGTGCTGGGACTGCGCGCTGCGGCCATGATCGGGCTCTACTTTCTCGGTTTTGCCGCGGCTTTTGTGACCGCGCAGCTGCTGAAATCCTCTGTACTGAAGAAGGCAAAGGCTCCGTTTGTGCTGGAGATGCCGCAGTACCGCTGGCCCACCGTGCAATCCATCGGGATGCGCCTGTATGACCGCGCCAAGGTCTTCATCCTGCGCGCCGGAACCATTATTCTGGCGGTCACAGTGTTTCTGTGGGCGTTGGCTGCCCTGCCCGTGCATCACGGCGTGATATCCGATATCAGCAGCAGCTGGCTGGCCGATGTGGGCCGCTTCTTTGAGCCGCTGATTCACCCGCTCGGCTTCAACTGGAAGATCGGCATCGGTCTGCTGTCATCGCTGGTGGCCCGTGAGGTCATCGTTGGCACGCTGGGCACCATCTATGCCGCCGACCCCGCGACGCACTCCCTGAGCCTGCAGAGCGCCGTGCGCGGCGACCTGACGCCTGGTGCAGCCGTGGCGCTGGTCGTCTTCTTCGCCTTCGCCATGCAGTGCACGTCCACGCTGGCCATCGTCAAGCGCGAAACCAACGGCTGGAAGTGGCCCATCATCCAGTTCCTGTACATGTCCGGCATGGCATATACCGCTGCCCTGGTGGTGAATCAGGCGTACCGGCTCTTCTGGCTGCCCTAGAACAAACTAAACCACGGATTACGCGGATCAACACGGATAAAAACTAAGGAATTAAATCCTTAAATCTTTATCCGTGAGATTCCGTGCAATCCGTGGTTCGTTCTTAATCCTTAGTAAATGGTGAATCCGACGTTCACGGTGACGCGCACGGCTACGGGTTTGCCGCCGAGCATCGCGGGTTTGAACTTGTAGGTCTTTACGGTGGTCAATGCGCTCTGCCCCAGGCCCATGCCGGGGTCACGCAGCACGTGGGCGGATTTGACCAGCCCATCCGCCCCGACCACCACATCCACGTCCACATCCGCCTGGTACTTGGCGCGCCGAGCCTCGTCGGTAAACTCCGCTTCCGGCCCGTAGACCAGCACGGGAGCCGAAACGCCGTTGCCTACCTGGTAGACGCCGCCGCCATAGCCACCGCCGGAACCCGGTCCAACGCCGCCGCCGCTGCCGCCGCCAATGCCGCCGCCTCCGCCGTTACCCAGTGAGCCCGGGCCGGCCACCCTGGGGCCGTTGGGATCGCCAAAGTTCGGCACATTCAGGTTGGGCAGCTTCACATTGTCCGGCATCACGACGGACATGGGCGCAGCCAGCTTGGGCTGCTCAATGATGGGGTGCATCATGGGCACCATGGGAATCTTTACCGGCGGCGGAATCTTGCCCTGGGTCGCGGGCGTCGCATCATGATTGCCGCCGCCACCGCCCATCGGCTTCGCCCCCGGGGGCGTAATCGGCAGGTTGGCAATATCGACCGTCGCCACCTTCGCGGGTGGGGCTGCGAGCTTCAGAATCTTCTTGGCCAGCAGGAATCCGATCAGCAGGAAGAGCAGCGCATGCACCACGACGGAGGTTGCCGTGGACGCCGGACTGCGCTTCACCTTCATGCGGTCAGGAACCGCAATGGGCTTTGAGGTCAGGACCAGCGGGGGAAGCTTCTTGGGGAAGAAGATGTCGAGCAGGTTCGTCCACAGCGACGCAATGGTGCCTTCTTCTTCGAGCCCACCGCCAATGCCGAGGTGGTCAAAGGACGGGTGATGCGTCTGCGGTTCCGCAGGAAGTGACTTGCTTTCCCTTGCGCGGGGGTCCAGCTCCGGCGGTGTCAAAACTTCATTTCCCATAGCTCCAGATTCGTACCAGAACCGCAGGACGTGGCCATACTGCTTACGTCACTGCTGTGCTTCCTTGAAAAATTGGATGCGGTGCTTGTCGTTCGCGCCGTCTCTCGTCGTCAGCAATTCTACTAGCTGCTGCGCTCATTCGTCTTCTTACAGTTATAGACGCATTTTGCCCGCATGAAGTTCCGCGGGGCATCCATTCCGGTACCCGGACGTCCGGCTGCAACACTTACCGCGCCCAGCAGTTAGAATAAATACTTGCGCACCCAGCGCTTTTCGCTTCACAACGTACTCCCGGAGACAGCATGTCCGCCGCAACAAATGATGGTGCAGCACCCAAGCCGAATACCCTGAAGAGCACGCTCAACCTGCCGCAGACCGCCTTTGCCATGAAGGCCAACCTGCCGGTGAATGAGCCCCTGCGCATCGCCCAGTGGGCAGAGAACGATCTGTATGCGCAGATCCGCCAGAGCCGCGCCGGCCAGCCGAAGTACATTCTGCATGACGGCCCTCCCTACGCCAACGGCGCCATCCACCTGGGCCACGCGCTGAACAAGTGCATCAAGGATTTCGTGGTGAAGTCAAAGACCATGGCCGGTTTTGATTCGCCCTACGTTCCCGGCTGGGACTGCCACGGTCTGCCCATTGAGATCAAGGTAGATGAGCAGCTGGGCCGCAAGAAGCTGGAGATGGAACCCATCGCCGTGCGCCGCGCCTGCCGCGAGTACGCGCAGAAGTATCTCGATATCCAGCGCGAGCAGTTCATCCGCCTGGGCGTCTTCGGCCGCTGGCAGAAGCCCTACTCCACCATGAGCCTGGAGTATGAAGCCGCTATCGCCGAGACCTTCTTCCAGTTCTTTGAGAAGGGCTTCGTCTACAAAGGGTTGCGCCCAGTTTACTGGTGCATCCACGACCGCACCGCGCTGGCCGAAGCTGAAGTGGAGTACGAGCAGCACACCAGCCCCAGCGTGTATGTGCGCTATAGGCTGACCAGCGATCCGGCGGCGATTGACGCTGCGCTCGCGGGCAAGAAAGTCGCAACCATCATCTGGACCACAACGCCGTGGACGCTGCCCGCCTCTATGGCCGTCGCCTTCAATCCGGAGCTGGAGTACATTGCGCTGCAGAATACTGACGGCAACGTCTACATCGTGGCCGACGCACTGGCTGCGCCCACGAAGGAAGCCTGCTCGCTGCAGGCGGCGCAGGAGATTGCGCGCTTCAAGGGATCGGTGCTGGATGGCGTGACCTTCCAGCATCCCTTTCTCGACCGCAGCATCCTCGGAGTGAACGCGGATTATGTGACGACGGAGCAAGGCACCGGCGCTGTGCACACCGCGCCGGCGCATGGCGTGGATGACTTCATCACCGGCAAGCGCTACGGCATCGACGTGAAGTTTTACGTGGATGATGCGGGCCGCCAGATGCACACCGGCGATCAGCCGTACGAGGGGCTGACGGTCTTCAAGTCGAACCCGGTCATCATGGATGTGCTGCGGGCGCACGGCGCACTGCTCGGGTCGGCCAGCATTGAGCATTCCTATCCGCACTGCTGGCGCTGCCACAAGCCCATCATCGTGCGCGCCACCGAACAATGGTTCATCAAAATGGATACGCCGATGGACGGCACCACCTTCCGCCGGCGCGCACTGGACGAGATCAAAAAAGTTAAGTGGGACCCGTCGTGGGGTGAGGAGCGCATCAGCAACATGATCGCCACGCGGCCCGACTGGTGCATCTCGCGCCAACGCATCTGGGGCGTGCCCATCGCCGTCTTCCTGTGCCAGAAATGCCACGAGCCGCTGCACGATCCGGCAATCAACGCCAGCATCGTGGAGCGCTTCAAAGCGGAGGGCGCGGACGCCTGGTACATCCACAGCGCCGAATCGCTGCTGCCTGTGGGCACGAAGTGCAAGTGCGGCCACAGCGAATTCCGCAAGGAGATGGACATCCTGGACGTGTGGTTTGAATCCGGCGCAAGCTGGCACGCCGTGCTGGATGTGGAGCCCGAACTGCAGTGGCCCGCCGACCTCTACACCGAGGGCGGCGACCAGCATCGCGGCTGGTTCCACTCCTCGCTGCTCACGTCCGTCGGCGTGCGCGATGCCGCGCCGTACAAGATGGTGGCGACCAGCGGATGGACGCTCGATGAGCAGGGCCGCGCGATGTCCAAGTCGCTCGGCAACGTGGTCGATCCGGTCGATATCGCCAAGCGGCTCGGCGCGGAGGTGGTGCGCCTGTGGGTTGCGTCGGTCGACTTCCGCGAGGACGTTGCCGCCAGCGAGAACCTGATGCAGCGCGTCAGCGACAACTACCGCAAGCTGCGCAACACCTTCCGCTTTCTGCTGGGCAGCATCGGCGATTTTGATCCGGCGGCAAACGCGGTTCCCTTCGCGGAGATGCAGCCCATCGACCAGTACATTCTGGCGCGCATGGCTGAGGTGACGGCGAAGATACGCAAGGCGTATGACGACTTTGAATTTCACCGCGTCTATCACACGCTCAACGAGTTTTGTAACACCGAACTGAGCGCGCTTTATCTGGATGTGCTGAAGGATCGCCTCTACACCTTCGCGCCCAACTCCCCTGCCCGCCGCTCCGCGCAGACGGCCATCTGGCAGATCGCCGAAGCGCTGGTGCGCCTCGTCGCGCCCATTCTGAGCTTCACTGCAGAAGAAGTCTGGCAGCAGTTACCGAAGCTCGCCGCCCGCGAAGCCAGCGTGCATATCGCGGAGTTCCCTGCCAACAACGCCCCGGAGAATCGCCGGGAGATTCTGGATGCGTGGGCCGAGCTGCTGGTGGTGCGCAACGAAGTGCTTATCAGCCTGGAGGCGGCACGGCAGGAGAAGCTCGTCGGCAAGGGACTGGACGCCAAGGTGTATATCGACTGCGAAGTGCAGGCAGTTTACGATTTGCTGGTGCGCTACGAACCAGCGCTGAAGGAGCTGTTCAACGTCTCGCAGGTTGAGATTGTGCGCGGCAATCACTTTGAAGGCAAAGCAGTGCGTGTGCGCACCGCCGCTGCCGACGGCTTGAAGTGCGAACGCTGCTGGAACTACACCGAAGACGTGGGCCACAACGAAAACTATCCCACCGTCTGCCTGCGCTGCGCGGAAGCGCTCACCGCCATCGGCTTTGCCCCCTACACCGCTGCGCCCACGGAGGCCAAATGACTTCACCTGCTTATCGCGACGCGCGCCCCGCGCTCTTCATCATCGCCGCGCTCGCCTATGCGCTGGACCGCATCAGCAAGCTGTGGATCGTCGGCCACCTGCGCGTCGGCCAGACCATCAACGTCATCACAGGGGTCTTCCGCATCTCGCACGTCAAGAACACGGGCGCGGCCTTCAGCCTGTTCGCCGAGTGGAGCAATCCTGATCGCTTGCGCTGGGGTCTGGAAGCCTTCTCCCTCATCGCCATCGTCGTCGTTCTTGGTCTGCTCTTTACCGCTGGCCGCCGCTTCACGCTGACCACGCTCGCCTTCGCGCTCATACTGGGCGGAGCCGCCGGCAACCTGTATGACCGTATGCGCCTGGGCTACGTGACCGATTTTCTTGAGGTGCACATCGGCCGCTACCACTGGCCCGATTTTAACATCGCTGACAGCTGCATCACCATCGCTGCCTGCCTGCTGGTGCTTGAGATCTTCAAGCCGCAGGCCGAAACCGCTGACTAACTGACCTGTACAACTATGCCCCCGACGCTTCCCAGCAACGACAGCATCATCATCCGCGGCGCGCGCACCCATAATCTGAAGGGCGTGGACGTGGAGATTCCGCACGGCGAACTGACGGTGGTTAGCGGCGTAAGCGGGTCGGGCAAGTCGTCGCTCGCGTTTGATACGGTCTATGCCGAAGGCCAGCGCCGCTACGTGGAATCGCTCTCGGCCTATGCGCGGCAGTTTCTGGAGCGCATTGAGAAGCCTGACGTCGATCACATCGAGGGGCTGGCGCCGGCCATTGCCATCAAGCAGAAGAACCAGACCCGCAATCCGCGCTCTACCGTGGCCACGGCCACCGAGATCTACGACTATCTGCGCCTGCTCTACGCGCGCTGCGGCACCACGTATTGCTTGGTCTGCGACGGCATCGTCAAGCGCGATACCGTGGACGAGATCGCCCAGCGCGTGATGGCGCTGCCTGAAGGCACGCGGCTCTATGCGCTCTTCCCCATCCAGCGCCGTGAGCCGGTCATTGCACCCATGCAGGAAGCCTCCGCGCCAGAAGATGCACCGCCGCCCAAGCCGAAGAAGGCGGTGAAGAAGCCGAAGAAAACTGAGAGCGCCGCAACCGAACTTTCCCTGACTGACGCGCTGCGTGAGCGGCTCTTCGAACTGCGCAAGCGCGGCTACAACCGTCTCTATCAGACCGACGCAGGCGGCGCGGGCAAGATCGTAGAGTTCTCCACCCCGGAGTCGCTGCTGGAACTCGACTTTGCCCAGCCCATCTTTGTGCTGGCTGACCGGCTTGCAATCAGTGCAGAGAGCCGCGCCCGCATCGTGGATGCAATCGAGACCGGCTACCGCGAATCCGGCGAGATCATCTTCGAAATTGTTCCGCGCTCTGACGAAGCGCCGCCGGAAAATCTTCGCCTGCGTTTTTCGGCTGCGTTTGAATGCAGCCGGTGCCACACCGCCTATCGCGAGCCGGAGCCGCGCCTCTTCAGCTTCAACAATCCCTACGGCGCCTGCCCGCGCTGCCAGGGCTTCGGCAACACAATCGACTTCGACCCGAACCTAATCATCCCGGACAAGCACAAGACGCTGGATGAGAGTGCCGTGGAGCCGTGGGCGCGGCTGAAGTACCGTCCCATGCACGGCGAGATGCGCCGCGCTGCCAAGGCCGCCGGCGTGCCGCTGGACGTGCCCTGGATTGACCTGACACCGGAGCAGCAGCACTGGGTGGAAGAAGGCAGCGGAAGTTTCCCCGGCATTCGCGGATTCTTTGCCGCGCTGGAGCGCAAGAAGTACAAGCTGCATGTGCGCGTCTTCCTCTCGAAGTATCGCGGCTATGCCGTGTGCCCCGATTGCCGCGGCCAGCGCCTGCGGGCAGAAGCACGCGCCGTGCTGGTGAACGGAAAAAATATCTGCGAGGCCAGCGCGCTTACCGTCACCACCGCGCGCGAGTTCTTTGACGCGCTGCAGCTCTCGCCCGCGCAGATGGAGATCGCCGGAAAGATTCTGGAGGAGGTCCGGCAGCGCCTGCGTTTTCTGCACGAAGTCGGCCTGGAATATCTCACGCTCGACCGCCTCAGCTCCACGCTCTCCGGCGGCGAGTCGCAGCGCATTCAGCTCGCCACATCGCTTGGCTCACGACTGGTGGGCGCGCTCTATGTGCTCGATGAACCCTCCATCGGCCTGCACTCGCGCGATACTGCCAAGCTGATCCGCATCATGAAAGATCTGCGCGACCTGGGCAACACCATCCTCGTGGTGGAGCACGATCCCGATGTGATTCGCGCAGCCGATTATCTGCTCGATCTCGGCCCCGGTGCAGGCGAACTGGGCGGCCGTCTGCTCGCCGCCGGCACCGTGGCCGAGGTACGCAAAAATCCTGCGTCCATCACCGGAAAATATCTCACCGGCAAGCTCTCCATTCCGGTGCCTTCGCGCCGCCGCCCCGTGGGCCATGAAACACTGCGGCTGACCGGCGCGCGCGCTAATAATCTGCGCAATGTCGATTTGGAGATACCGCTGAACATGCTGGTCGCTGTTACCGGCGTCAGCGGTTCCGGCAAATCCACGCTCATCCACCAGGTGCTCTACCGCGCGCTCATGCAGTCGCTGGGCCGCACAGAGGGTGCCGACCCGTCGAACCTCTATCGCGGGCTGAGCGGCGCACAGCATTTGAACGACGTGGTGCTGATCGATCAGTCTCCTATCGGGCGCACCCCGCGCTCCAATCCCGTGACCTATATCAAGGCGTTCGATGCTATCCGCGATCTCTTTGCGCAGCAGCCGGACGCGCGCCGTAAGGGCTACGCCGCCGGACATTTCTCCTTCAATGTTCCGGGCGGCCGCTGCGATGTGTGCGAAGGCGACGGTACGGTGACGGTGGAGATGCAGTTCCTGGCCGATGTGGAGTTGCCCTGCGATGAGTGCGGCGGCACGCGCTACAAACCCGGCGTGCTGGATGTCCGCTACAAGAACAAGAACATTCATGATGTTCTATCCATGACCGTGAAAGAGGCGCTGCACTACTTCGCCGGACATCCCAAGATCGTGGACAAGCTCGCCGTGCTGGACGAAATTGGCCTGGGCTACGTGCGCCTTGGGCAGTCTGCCACCACGCTCTCCGGCGGCGAAGCCCAGCGCGTCAAACTTGCATCGCATCTCACCGCGGTCCGCTCCGCGTCCATCACACGCGGAGAAAATACGCGCAAGGCCGCCAGCCGCGTGCTCTACATTCTGGATGAGCCGACCACCGGCCTGCACTTTGACGATGTCAGCAAGCTGCTCACCGCGTTCCGCAAACTGATTGACGGCGGCGGCTCGCTGCTGGTGATTGAGCATAACCTTGACGTGATTAAATCCGCGGACTGGGTCGTCGACCTCGGCCCTGAAGGCGGCACCGGCGGCGGCATGATCGTGGCCGCGGGCACGCCGGAGAAGATCGCCGCCACTCCTGAATCGCACACCGGCCAGTGGCTGAAGCACGTCCTGCCCGATACCGCAGAGAAGACTGAGCGTACCGCATGACCTCACATTTTTTGTTATTCCGTAGCGCAGCAACGGAATCTGCTTTTTTCCTTATGCTCGTGGGGCTTTTTGCTCTTCCTCTCCACGCCCAGTCTGCCCCCGCCGGCACGCGCCCCTCCGACTCCGTCCGCGAAACCACGCCCTTGATGCAGGCAGAGGACGCGCTGGCCGCGCAGGATTTCGCCCGGGCAAAGACTTTGCTGCTCCCTCTCACGGCGCAACCCGGTACCGACGCTATCTCCCATGGCCGCGCCTTCTACGATCTGGGATACGCCGACGAAGCGCTGCGCGATGACACCGCTGCCGAAGCTGCCTACCGCTCCGCCATCGCCGCCGACCCAAAGCAGTTTGAGGCTCACGCTGCGCTTGGCCTGCTGCTGCTGCCGAAGGACAAGACCGAGGCACGCAAAGAATTAATCGCCGCCGCCGCGCTCACTCCCGCTGCGAACGAAGCCTCTGCCCGCGCTGAAGTAGCCCGTGCGCTGGCCCACATTGATGTGAACAGTAATCCTGAGGCTGCACGCGAAGAGATTCTCGCCGCCATCAAGCTCACCGATGAGACGCTGGATGACACGCTGCTGACCGCGCAGATTGCCGAGCAGCTCAGCGACTTCGCTGATGCTGAAAGCACCTGCCGCCGTGCGCTCGACACGCACCCTGACGACCCCGACGCCGTCTTTGCCTGCGCGCGCCTCTACATTCATGAGGCCAGGCTGCCGCAGGCGCAGGCGATTCTGGAGCCTGCCCTGAAAGCCCATCCCGATGCTTCGCCGCTCAGCGCACAGCTTGCCCGCGTCTACATGCTGCAGGGCGCGAGCGACAAAGCGCTGCCATTGCTGGAGGGTGAGCACACGCGCCATCTCAATGACGCCTCCATCACCCGCATGCTGGCCGATATCTGCGCCCGCACCGGCAATGCGCCGCGCGCCGATGCGCTCTACCAGACGCTGCTTGCGAAATCGCCGGATGACATCGGCCTGCTCATCGGCCGCGGCGATAGCCTGATCCAGCAGAAGCGATTCGCTGAGGCACAGGCCGTGCTGCAACACGCTGACGTACTCTACACCGCACAGCCCGCGCTGCTGCCTGCCACCGATGACCGCGTGCAGCTCACCGGTGAACTCGCCTTTGCCGCGTCAGAGAATGGCCAACCTGCCGTCGTGCTGGCCACGCTCGATCAGCGCCTGCAGTTCGCAGAGGAAACGCCCGCCACGCTTTTTCTCCGCGCCACCGCGCACGATCATCTGCACCACACCGCGCAGGCGCGCGCCGGTTACACGCAGTTCCTCGCCGCCGCGCAGGGCAAGTTTCCCGATGAAGAGTGGGAAGCCAGGCACCGCCTGGTCGCGCTCGCGCATGAGAAGTAGAGTTACGAGCCTGCTAATTTTTATGGAGTGTCATCCTGAGCGCAGCGAAGGACCCCGATGATGCTCGCGTGTCCCATACTGTTCCATGCTTCCGTTGCACGCTGGCTCATGTATCGTGCCAGTAAACCACGCACTCTTCCACTCCGCCCCATGTTAACCTCAAGACAACCGTGACCTCGCCCTCCCTATTTCAGCGTCTGTTCGGCATATCGGAGCCGCCGCCTTCCGCAAAAGCAAAAGTTGCGAGGCCGAAGAAAGCTCCGCGCGATGCCGCCGGCCGGCATGTGCGCGAGATCTTTGAGAATGAGTACCGCGAGCTGCGCCCGCGCGCGCCGCAGCCGCCGCTGGACATCCGCTTCAAACGCTTCACCAGCCTGAACACCACCATCCGCCTGCGCGAAGGCCGCCTGCACGTCTGCCTGTCTGACCTGCTGGAGCACGCCCCCGCTGACGTGCTCTCCGCCATCGCGCACATCCTGCTCGCCAAGCTCTACCGCAAGCCGATCGACGCGGCCCGCGCCAGCCGCTATCGCCGCTACACCACCAGCGAGGCAGTGGCGCGGCAGGCCGAGCACATCCGCCAGACGCGCGGCAGCAAGCGGCTCTCCGGCGCGCAGGGCCAGTTCTACGATCTGGATGAGGTCTTTGAGGCGCTGAATACACGCTTCTTTCACGGTCTGATGGGCCGCCCCACGCTTACCTGGAGCACGCAGCACGCACGCCGTATGCTGGGCCACTACGACGCCGCGCACAACACCATCGTGGTCAGCAAAGTCTTCGACCGCGCAGACACCCCCCGCGCCGCAATCGAATATCTGCTGTACCACGAGATGCTGCACCTCAAGCATCCCGTGAAGGTAAAGGGCGGCCGCCGCTGTGTGCACTCCCGCGAGTTCCAGGCCGAAGAAAAACTCTTCCCCGACCTCGCAGAAGCTAAGGCGTACTTGAAGAGGCTCTAAATTCTCCGCTCCACACGCCGTCTCCTGAGCGCATATCCTTCAACGCTGTCATTCTGAGCGCAGCGAAGAATCTGTTTTTCTCTTTTGTTGTTGCCTGTTTTACGCCGTCATCCTGAGCGCAGCGAACGGATTTCAGTAGTTGTTTTTATCGCTGCACGATAGCCAACCCCAGGAAAACCGCTGTCTCTGGTTTGTCATTCTGAGCAAAGCGAAGAATCTCATCAGGCCAATACCCTGAAAACAGCTAGCTCTGGCTCTCCACCGCAATCTCCGGTCCCAGCTCAGCCGCCGGTTTGCCTTTCACCAGCAGCATCAGCAACGCACCCACCACCACTGACCCCAGCGCGGCCACCTGCGCGTTGCTCATACCCCAGTAGATCTTCGGGTTGATGCGGATGATCTCCACCAGAAACCGCCCGATGCCGCTCAGCACCAGGTACTCGCCTGTGATCCAGCCGATGGGGCGCTTCTGCTTGCCGCGCTGCCACAGGTACCACGCCAGTGCGAGCGAGAAGATCAGCTCATAGATCGGCGTCGGGTGCACGTGAACGCCCGGAGGCGTGGGCACCAGGCCATGCGGGAAACCTACGCCCCACGGCAGGTGCGTGACCTTGCCGTAATCGCCGTCGCCAGAGGTGAAGCACCCCAGCCGGCCAACGCCATAACCGACAGCCGCAGCGGGGGCCGCGAGGTCCAGCATCCGCAGAGGCCGCAGCTTGTTCTGCCGGCCCTGCCAGATCAGCGTCAGAATGCCGGCAATCATGCCGCCGAACCACGCAAAGCCCGCCTGGAACCAGTGCAGAAAGCCAATCAGCAGGTCCAGCGGCCGGTGAATGCCGGGCGCAGCGATCTGGTGCAGCGCCAGTGTAAGCGCAGGGATGTCCTGCAGCTCGTGCCACGCCTTCGCGCCCAGCACGCCCGCAATGGTCACAAACGCTACAATATTTAGCGCGTCAGCGTCAATGCGGTTGCGCTGCAGGTTGTAGTGCAGGGTTATGGTGGCGCAGACGGCAGCGAGCCAGAGCATCAGCCCGAAGGTGCCCAGCGTGAGGGGGCCTAAATGGATAAAAGGAATCATTCGGTTACAAGTATAGCTGCTATCCGGCGATATCCGGGCGACCTGTCCATCGGCCCGGATTTCCTCAGCCCCGTTCGCGCTACTCTGATACCACCATGATCGATTTCATACCCGCCTCCAAGATGGAGATTCTCTTCTCCAAGGAACAGATCGCTGAACGCGTACAGGCTGTCGGCCGGCAGATCTCCGCCGACTATGCCGGACAGAGCATCGTGCTGGTGGGCGTGCTGAAGGGCGCGGCCATCTTCCTCTCCGATCTGGCGCGCGCCATTGAGGTAGACAACACCTTTGATTTCGTCGCCGTCTCCAGCTACGGCAAGGGCACGCGCACCTCGGGCGCGGTCAAGCTCATCAAGGATCTTGACCTCCCCATCGAAGGCAAGAACGTGCTGATCGTGGAAGACATTCTGGATACCGGGCTGACCCTGGGCTATCTGCGCAAGATGATGTTGCAGCAGAAGCCGAAGTCGCTCAAGATCGTCGCCTGCCTGGACAAGCCGGCACGCCGCATTGACCCCATTGAAGCCGATTACGTCTGCTTCAGCATTCCCAACCACTTTGTGATCGGCTACGGCATGGATTATGCCGAGAAGTACCGCAACGTGGCCGACATCCGCCTGATGCCGCCGGAGCAGGGCGGCCACTAGAGCTGCTTGCAGGCGCTATTTCGGCGCAGGCAGATGTTGGCACTCCGAGTTGTCAGTTGTTAATTTTCAGATGTCAGGAAAGCGGCGTCACCTCTTGCCTCTCCTGATAACTAACAACTGAAAACTGACAACTGTCTCTCTCCCCCTGTTCGCGCAGGCGTCCCTGCTGATATCTTCTCTCCTAGCCGAGTAAGTGTGCTTCCGTGCGCGCCCGGCAGCGCGCACTGTACAGGACCATGGCCCCACCGACCAAAACTCGCCGCAAGCCCACGCCGCCGCTGACGCTCTCACGCCTCGGCAGCCAGCAGACGCGCGCCCTGCTCGATCCCAATGCCACCAGCACCGTCGACCTGAGCGACGCTGTGGAAGCGCTCAGCCAGAATGAAACTTCGGACGCCTTCGAAGGCGACTACCGGCCAGCCGATGCGTCCACCTCAGCCCCCACGGTGGTTCACTCTGAGCTGCCGCAGATGGACTTCCTGCTGCGCCTGGCCGATGCGCTGAACACCACGCTGGACCTGCAGACCCTGATGCAGCGCGTGGCAGACATGGTGCGCGCCGTGATCGACTACCGCATCTTTGCCATCCTGCTCATCAACGACCGCACCCAGGACCTGCGCGTGCGCTTCCAGATTGGCCACACGCCGGAGACGGAGCGCGTCCGCGTGAAGATGGGCCGTGGCATTGTGGGTGAGGCGGCCGAGCAGCGCCGCGCCGTTCTCGTCCATGACGTGCGCACCTACGAGAACTACATTGACGCCAACCCTGACGTCCGCGCCGAGCTGGCCGTTCCGCTGATCGTGAAAAATAAAGTCATCGGCGTGATCGATCTTGAGTCAGAGCAGCTTGCCTTCTTCACCCTGGAACATCAGCGCCTGCTGGAGCTGGTCGCCTCGCGCATGGCCATCGCCATTGAGAATGCGCGGCTCTACACCCGCATCGCCCGCCAGGCGCAGACGCTGACCGTGCTGAATGACATCAGCCGCGAACTCACATCCATCCTTGATCTTGACGATCTGCTGGAGCGCATCGGCCACCTGCTCAAGCGCGTGGTGGATTACCAGATGTTCACCATCGCGCTCTGGAGCGATGCCAGCAAGACGTTTGAACACCGCTTCTCCACCCGCTACGGCCAGACGGTGCACCGCGATCACAATATCTCGCTGGGCCGCGGTCTGGTGGGCGCCGCCGCGCAGGAAAAGCTGCCCGTGCTGGCGCCCGATGTGCGCAAAGATCCGCGCTACATCGTCGCCAATCCTGAGACCCGCTCTGAGCTGGCAGTGCCGCTCCTCTACAAGGGCAAGGTCATCGGCGTGATGGACCTGGAGCACACCCGCGCGCACTACTACAACACTGAGCATCAGACCACGCTGGTCACACTCGCCGCGCAGGTTGCGATCTCCATTGAGAACGCGCGGCTCTACCAGCAGATCACCGAAGACGAACAGCGCATGGAGCGCGACCTGGCCATGGCGCGGCAGGTGCAACTGCGTCTGCTGCCGCCCGGGCCGCCGTCCATGCCGCACGCTGAGATGTTTGCCAAGTTCATGCCCGCTCGCTCCATCGGCGGCGACCTCTATGATTTTCTGGAGTATGGACCGGATGAGGGCAAGGGCCGGCAGGTCGCCATCGCCGTGGGCGACGTCAGCGGCAAGGCAGCGCCCGCTGCGCTCTATGCCGCACTGGTCAGCGGCATCATGCGTTCGCTGGCCCTGCAGTATCACGCCCCCGCCGCCATGCTGGCCGCGCTCAACGACGCCCTGCAGGAGCGCAAGCTCGACTCGCAATATGTCACCATGCTCTACGCCGTGTGGAACGACGGCAACCAGACGCTGCAGGTCGGCAATGCCGGCTCCACGCAGCCCATCTTCGTGACGGCTGCGGGCGAGGTCAGCACCATCCATGCCACCGGCTTCCCCCTGGGCATGTTTGCTGACGTGGAGTACGAGGAGTTCACCCTCTCCACCCGCCCCGGCGACAGTGTTGTCTTCATCTCCGACGGCATCACCGACGCGCTGAACGCCAATGACGAGTCCTTCGGCACCGACCGTCTCTGCAGAATACTGGCCGAATGCGACCGCAGCACCGCCAAGGCCATCGGACAGGCCATCCTGAAGGCTGTGTCAGATTTTCAAGGCGGCAGCGAGCACTTCGACGACGAGACCGTGGTCGTGCTCCGCGTCCTGGGCGACTCCTGACACGACATAGACACGCTGAGCGAAGCCCTTACGCCCCAAACTTCCTACTGAGTCATTCTGAGCGTAGCCGAAGAATCCAGAGAACCTGCGCCAACCTGCGCCTCCCAAAGCTTTTCAGCCGCAAAGTCAGCTAGTGGGTCAGTTTGGTGGCTAAAGCCACCTTTCCTATGTGAGACACACGGCGCGGCTCAAGCCGCGCCCTTTCAAAGCCAAACTGACCCACTACTAAAATCCAGTTTACTTTCGCTATTTCTTCGCTATAATGGAAACTGGAGATTATTCCGGGTTTTACCGGCTTTTCATGCACCTTTTCCGGGAATTTGGTTATCTAAGTAGTTAACGGTGGACGGAGGTCATGGCATGACGCACATCCTTCTCGAACACGGTCAGAGCACGGAGCAGCTCTTTGAGGACTGGCGTTTCAAGGCGCGCGAGGCCCTCGTTCGTGGCATCCATCCCGCGGATATTGACTTTGAAGATCCCAATGACACCACCACCCTGCGGCTGGCATTTTCCGCCGACTCTGCCGCCCTCACGCACCCGCGTACGCCGCATCCTGAGCCCCACGTCCCTGCCGGATTTATGAATGCCGCCCATAACGTGGCGCGCCACCCTGATCCCGCGCGCTGGAACCTGCTCTATCGCCTGCTGTGGCGGCTGCAATCTGACTTCAACCTGCTGCGCATCCAGATTGACCCTGATGTGATGCAGCTGCGCCGCATGGAACGCGATCTGCCCGAGCCTGCGCCGCTGCAGCTGCTCAAGAAGGCCAGCGCCCGCGTGGAAGCTGCTGCGGCCATGTTCCTGCAGCCGGAGAAGCTGCCCTCCGCCGCGCCCTACGTTCCCCGGCTGCGCACTCTCACAGCCCTGCGCGCCGCGCTGCCGCACTGCAAGGGCTGCGATCTGCACTGTGCCGCCACGCAGGCGGTCTGCGGCACCGGCTCCGCGCATCCGCTGGTGATGCTGGTGGGCGAGATGCCGGGCGACGCGGATGACAAGGCAGGTGTTCCCTTCACCGGGCCGGCGGGCAAGCTGCTGCACGGCATTCTGAGCGAGTTGCAGATTGACCCGGAGAATCTCTACCTGACCACCGCGGTCAAGCACTTCAGCTTTCAGCAGCGCGGCAAAGCCCGCGTGAGCCAGACGCCGCGCGCATCCGAGATCAATGCCTGCAAGCCCTGGCTGCTGGCCGAGATTGACGCGCTTCGTCCCGAAGTGATTGTCTGCCTCGGCGCGGTCGCATCCAGGTCGTTGCTCGGCCCCGGCTTCGCGCTTATGCGGCAGCGCGGCCAGTTGATCCAGTCATCCCATGCGCCGCATGTGATCGCCACCATTCATCCGTCTGCCGTGTTGCGCGCTGGGGGCCGTGCCGGCAGCGGCGATGCAGCGGCTGAGGAAGCGCGCTACCGTCTGCTTTCCCTGCTGCGGCAGGATCTCGCCTTCGCCTGCACCATCGCCGGCCGCGCTGCGCTCAAGCGCGCCTGAATCAGATGTCGCCAAGGTCTTCGTCGCTGCGGTTAGCCTCGTGCGCGTAAATCATGTGGCTGATGGCCGGCGGCTCCGGCCCCTGGTGATACTTCCATGCCGCATCGCGGATGGCATGATCGCTGGCGGTGAAGCGTTCGCGCTGCCGCAGATAGTCCATCCAAGACTCCACCAGAAATGTTTCATTCAGCCGCGTGGGATCGGTCACATCGCGGAAGAGGGCCCAGCGCAGCGCCCCATCCCGCATGCGCACCGCGCGCAGCTTGTGCATCGCCGTGGTGAACGCCTCATAATCCTCCGGCCGCACGTGATATTCAATTGACACGCGCACGGGGCCGTCGTCCGGATCATTCAGCGCCGCTGCCAGCTTGGGCACAGGACGCTTATACACATACGGGCTCAGGTCCGGCAGCTCCCCGCGCAGGATATGCAGCTTGCGCGCAAACGGCAGGCTGACCAGCAGGCCCGCGCCCGCACACGCCAGTGAGATCGGAGTGGAGACGTGCTCGGCGATGAAGCCCCACAGCACGCTGCCCAGCGCCATGCCGCACTGAAACGTCATCTGGAACGAACCCAGTGCGCGGGCCTGCACCCATCCCGGCACAGAGAGCTGGACGGAGACATTCATGGTGCTCATGGTGCTGGTCCAGCCGTAGCCCGCGGCCATCAGCGACAGGATCACGATCCACGGGCGATGCACGAACGCCATCACCAGCAGCGTGCATACAAAGATGCCACTCGCCAGCCCGATGATCATGTCAGCCGAGAGACGCCGCCGGATGCGCGCCATCATGGATGCGCCCACGACCGCGCCCAGTCCCAGCGAGCCGTTCAGCACGCCGTACCCCATGGCGCCCTGGTGCAGATCGCGCCGCGCCACCACGGCCAGCAGCGCCCAGATCGCGCTCACGAAGAACGTAAACAGGAAGACGCGGATGAGCGTGGTGCGCAGCGCCGGCGCGTGCCGGATGTAGCGCAGACCGGAGCGCATGGAGCCCACCAGCCGTTCCGCCGGGAGCGCACTTTTGAAAAGAGGATTCCGCTTCCAGCGGTAGAGCACCCAGATCACGCCGACGAACGAGATGGAATTCAGCAGAAAGACTGAGCCTGCGCCCCGGCTCGCAATGGTGAAGCCCGCGACCATCAGGCCGCCCAGCGCCGGGCCCAGCGCGCGCGCCAGATTATTGCTGACGGAGTTCAGCGTCACCGCATCGGTCAGCATCTCGCGCGGCACCAGCTCCGGCACAATCGCTGACCAGGCAGGATTGTTCATGGCCGTGCCGATGTTCAGCATGAAGGTGAGCCCCAGCAGCCACCATGGCCCAATGAATCCGCCGAAGGTGAGCACGCTCAACACAGCGACGGCAGCCAGCATCCACGACTGCCAGAAGATGAGCAGGCGGCGGCGGTCAAGGATGTCTGCCGTGGCCCCCGCCAGCAGCCCCAGCACCACCACCGGCAGGCTGGCCGCGGTCTGCATCAGGGCGATCAGCAAGGGAGAGGTGGTCAGCGAGGTCATCAGCCAGGTGCCGGCGGTATCCTGCATCCAGCTGCCGACATTGGAGACCGTAGCTGCTACCCAGCGGTCGCGGAAGAGCGGCAGCCGCAGCGGCTCAAATCCGTTGGTCTCAAGGTGTTTTACCCGTTCCGCGGATATCGGCGCCTCTGGCTGCGACTTCATAATTCCAGTTTAGATGCTCCCCTGCCGGAGGAAACGGTGACGGTGCTCCAATTTCAGACACGGAAGAGCAAATTCACGGTTTTATTCATGTCTTCACTGCTTTTGGCCTGACCATTTTATTATGGAAACACGATCTCGCTCTGCTCCGGGCGTGACAACGGTCACACTATGGATGCGATGAACCATGAAATCCTACAAATACGCCACTGCCGCTTGACAGTCTCTCTACTGAACAAAGTATGCTCATTCCGGCGGCATTTTTATTGCAGACCAGCGCGGTAATGTTCCGGTGCGAATCCTGCAACGACGATCTGGCCGGTCAGGCCCATCTCAGATGGTGGTATGACCTCTGCACCCTAGCCACAGTACCACTTTGAACGGAGAAGGAATGACCAGCAGTACACCGACCAGCTTCGACACACCCGGCATGGAGAGCCGTCCACGGGGTACCAGCAACATTCGTTGGGTGGTCTGCGGCCTGCTCTTTCTGGCGACGACCATCAATTACATGGACCGGTCGGTCTTCTCGCTGATTGAGCCCAAGCTGCATGACCTGCCGTTCATGGGCTGGAGCAACGCCAATCCCTCCGTCTTCAATAACAACTTCGGCAACGTGCTGATCTGCTTTCAGATTGTGTACGGCATGGGCTTCCTGGTTGCCGGCCGCGTGATTGATAAGCTTGGCACCAAGGCCGGTTATGCCCTGGCCATCGGCATATGGGCGCTCGCCTCCATGAGCCATGCTCTGGTCGGCTCTGTACTTGGCTTCTGCGTCGCGCGCTCCGTCCTTGGACTGGGCGAATCCGGCAACTTCCCCGCCGCACTAAAGGCCGTGAGCGAATGGTTCCCCACTGAGGAACGCGCGCTGGCCACCGGCATCTTCAACTCCGGCACCAACCTGGCTGCGCTCATCGCGCCTGTGCTGATTCCCTTTGTCACGTTCAAGTACGGCTGGCACGCAGCGTTCCTCACGACCGGCTCCATGGGTTCGCTCTGGCTCATCCTGTGGCTGATCTTTCCGTATGAGAAGATGCGCGCAAAGCATGGGCTGGAACCGTCAAAGCACGCCTACCACTCCATGCTTTCGCTGCTGCGTACGCGCCGTGCCTGGGCTTTTGTGATCGGCAAGGGCCTGACCGACGGCGTGTGGTGGTTTTATCTCTTCTGGCTGCCCAAGTACTTCCATGAGAATTACGGCGTGGATATGCTGCATCTTGGCCCGCCAATCATCACCGTCTACTTTGCTTCCAGCGTTGGCAGCATCTTCGGCGGGTGGCTCTCCGGCAGCAGGATGAAGGCCGGCCACAGCGTGAACTACGGACGCAAATTCGCCATGCTCATCTGTGCGCTCGCCGTGCAGCCGCTCATGCTTGTTCCCTTCCTGCACACGCATTTCCCCGGAAATATGTGGCCCGCGGTGGCGATCATTGGTCTGGCGGCAGCCGCGCATCAGGGATGGTCCGCCAATATCTTCTCCACACCGTCTGACATGTTCGATTCCACCGCGGTCAGCACCGTGGTCGGAATCGGTGGCGCCAGCGGCGCCCTGGGCGGCGCCATCTTCACCTACATTGTGAAGGGGATGTGGACCTCGCATCCGCTCTTCATCTTTGTGATTGCTGCACTGGCCTATCCGGCAGCGCTGGGCATCTTCCAACTGCTGGTACCGCACCTGCAGTCAGCCAGAACTGAAGCGGAATCCATTTAGGTACATGCTAAGTTGTTCCGTTGTTGGGTCTTAGTAAACGTGGTAATCTTCGCGCAATACAGTTTCCAGGGTGATCGACGTGGTCAAGACAAAGAAGCTCGATAGCGGTACACACAGCCAGCTCACCATGCAGGTTGTGGAACACATTCGCGCCATGATCGAGAGCGGCGAACTCCGCTCCGGTGATCGTCTTCCGCCCGAACGCGAACTGGCGCGCAAGCTCTCCATCAGCCGCTCCAGCCTGCGTGCGGGCCTGGGTTTTCTCTCTGCGATGGGCGTGCTGAAATCGCGTCACGGTGCGGGAACCTTCGTCTCCGACGGCCCCCCGTCGCTGGACTCGAGTTCCCTTACCGTCCTCGGCGCACTGCACGGTTTTCAGCCCTGGCAGATGTTTGAAGCACGCCTGGTGCTGGAGCGTTCGCTGGCTGCGCTGGCTGCGGAGCGGGCCACGGACGAGCAGATTGCGGCGCTGGCGGAAGAGGTGGCCGAGATGTACGCCTCCATTGACGACCCGCACGAGTACCTGATCCACGACGTGCGCTTCCATCGCACCATCGCCGTGGCCGGCGGCAATCCGATTCTGGCGACGTTGATGGAAACGGTCACGGCTGCGCTGTATGCGCGCCGCCGCCACTCCGTCTCCGGCGCCATCGACCTGAAGGAATCGGCCGAGATGCATCGCGAGATCTACCGCGCCATCCGCGCCGGCAAGCCGGAACTGGCGCACGAGCATATGGAGAAGCATCTCAACATGGCGCGGCTGGCACAGGCGTCAGAGAGTCTCTCTCTGGATGGTTCGGTGCTGGACGCAAGCGCGCCGCCTCCCTCTACCCGCGTGCGCCCGGAGCGTACCCGCGCCGAGCGGCGTAAACCTGAAGCGGAAGCCAAGGAACACGCCTAGTCCGGTTTCTATTATTACGATTTAGTCCCTGAGTTTTCCCGTGCATTCGCTGGACATTCCTGTGTGCGGTCGCATACTCTTGTTCGAAGTGGTCTGACCTGTACTCTTTCCAGTGGTCTGCCGCCCGCTTCATTCCGGAGTCTTTCAATGCCTGCCACCAATCTCGAACCGCACTTTCTCATCGATCTGGCCGTGGTCGTGCATAAGCATGACAACGTCGCCGTGGCCTCGCATGAGATTGCTGCCGGTACGGCCCTGATTCTTCCCTCCGGAGAGGTCGTAGAACTGCTTGAAGATCTTGCGCCCGGCCATCGGCTGGCGTTGAAGAATATTCCCGCCGGCACCTACGTGCTGCAGTATGGCCACCCCATCGGCACATCCATGGGGATTCATGCAGGCGAGGTGGTCAGCGTCCGCAATATGAATGACTATGTGCCCGTGGTGCGCGATATTCCCCCGGACCTCTACAATCCCGAGCCGGAATATTTTGCCGCCGGCGAGATACCGACGTTCCTCGGCTTCCGCCGCCCTGACGGCAGGACCGGCACCCGCAACTTTGTGCTGATTGTTCCGACCAGTATGTGCGCCAGCCACGAGGCACAGCAGATCGCCATGATGGCGGAGTTCCAGATCTACGCGCGCGGGCGCTATCCCAATGTAGATGGTGTGGTGGCGATTCCGCACAACAAGGGCTGCGGCTGCCAGAATGGCTCCAACCTTGAGGTGATGCTGCGCACCCTGGCCAACTATGCCGCGCATCCTAATGTGGGCGGTGTGGTGCTGATGGACCTGGGCTGCGAGAAGACGAACCTGCCCGTGGTGGAAGAGTTCATGCTGCGCACTCTGGGCAGCATGAGCAAGCCGCTGGTGCGCATCGGCATCCAGGATGTAGGAGGCACAGCGAACGCTATTCATCAGGGCATGGAAGCTGTACGCGAGATGCTGCCCATTGTGAATGCGTCAGAGCGTACGCCCGTCCCTATCAGCGAACTGGTGCTGGGCGTGAAGTGCGGTGGGTCAGACGGTCTCTCAGGCCTCTCTGCCAATCCCAGCCTTGGCTGCGCATCGGACCTGCTCATCCGCTCGCACGGCACGGTGCTGATGACGGAGGTACCGGAGTTCTGCGGCGGCGAACACATCCTCGCGCATCGCGCGAAAGATGCCGCAACGGCGCAGGCCGTCTACGAGCTGGTGGATTGGTACAAGGCGTACGCCCGCTCCGTGGGCAGTGAGCTGACGGACAATCCAGCGCCGGGTAATCTTGCCGGTGGCCTGACAAACCTGACCATCAAATCGCTTGGGGCTATCACCAAGGCAGGCAGCAGCCGCGTAGAAGGCGTGACGGAATACGCTGCCCAGCCCGCGGGCCGCGGCCTGTACCTGATGCAGGGGCCGGGCTACGATCAGGAATCTACTCCAGGGCTGGTGGCGGCAGGCGCGACGGTGGTAGTGTTCACCACGGGCCGTGGAACCACCATTGGCAATGCCATCTGCCCCGTCATCAAGCTGGCGTCAAACAATGCCATCTACCACCGCATGATCTCAGACATCGATCTCTCAGCGGGCGATGTAATTGAGCGCAAGGAGACCTGCGAGCACGCCGGCGAACGCATCCTGAAGCATATCCAGAAGGTCGCCAGCGGCGAGGTTCCGGCCAAAGCGGAGATGCACAAGCATCGCGAATTCCAAATCTGGGCTGAGCGCGCCATCGCGCTGTAATCGCTACGGAATATCTTCCGGCAGCACATCAATCTCCGCCATCAGCGGCTTGCGCGTCAGGCGATGATAGCGGTGCCACAGAAACGCGATTCCACCCGCGGTTGTGAGCACGATCAACACCATCGCATGCACCACGATGCCGTAGAGCGCAGCCGTGGAGGCGTTTAGTCCATGGCTCATCATCGCGGTCTTCACCGCGGCTTCGTATGGCCCCAGTCCGCCGGGTGAGCTGGGCACAAGGTACGAGAGATTGCTGGACGAGAAGGCCTGCCACGGGCCGCGCGCATCCGTAGAGATGCCAATGATCTTTGCCATGGCGACGAAGATCATGCCTTCGCACGCCCAGGCGGCAAACGATTCCACCAGCAGAACCAGCATTCCGCGGCCGCCGATGCCGCGAATCGCATCGATCGCCAGGAAGAGCCAGTTCTCAATCTTGGCCATCTTGGGTCCGGCGGGCAGCTTGCCAAAGAGCCTGCGCAGCGGAAGCTCCAGCGTGCGCGCCCCCAGCACCATCACCAGCAGACCAAGGCCCGTGAGGCAGAGAATGGCCACGGCCACGATCTTGACGTGATGCGAGGGAAAGCTCGCACTGCCGCCCATGGACATCACAAAAAACGCGACCAGCGCGAAGACGTCGAGCAGCTTTTCCAGAATCACCGTGCTCAGAATCACCGAACTGGAGGCATTCAGATCGCCCGAGTAGGTGAAGATGCGCATGAAATCGCCGACGCGGAACGGCATGATGTTGTTCGCCGCAATGCTGGTGAGAAAGACGCGCCCGCAGACGCTGAAACGGGAGTGGGCCGTGGGACGCAGCATCAGGTACCAGCGATGGCTGCGGATGGTGTAGCTGCCCAGGAGCGCAGCCACCACGCCGGCGATCCAGAGCGGCGCCACAATGCGCACGCTCTCCAGTTCGCTGAAGCTGAAATTACGGAAGGTAAACCAGAGAAAGAAACCGCTGATGGCGAAGCCAGGAAGCGTCTTCAGCAATTGGTTGCGCCGGCTTACGGGTTGCGTCATCAGTCCTCGAATCGATGCGGAGCGGCCCGCGCCTTCCCTCTGCGAAAGCGCGGGCCTGTCCCCAATAGTATATCGCCTAGCCCGCGTGGGCTTTGGTCACGGCTGCGAACGATTCATCCAGAATGCGGACCGCTTCATCCACATCGCTCTTGCTGATATTCATCGGCGGAGACATGCGCAGCGTGTTGTTAAACATGCCGCCTTTGCCGATGAGCAGGCCGCGATCGCGCGCGGCGTCCAGCATCTCGTTCGCCAGCGCTGTTCCCGGCTCCTTGGTCTTGCGATCCACCACCAGCTCCATGGCCTGCATCATGCCCATGCCGCGCACGTCGCCGATGATGTCGTACTTCGCCTGCAGCTCTTCCAGCTTCTCGCGGAAGTAGCCGCCGACCACATGGCAGTTCTCCAGCAAGTTATCTTCTTCGATAATGTCGATCACGGCCTTGGCCACCACACTGGTGACCGGGTTGCCGCCGAAGGTGCAGATGGTGGGCGCGGTGTAGGCCGCCGCAATTTCCGGCTTCGCCACCGTCAGGCCCACAGGGTGTCCGTTGCCCAGCGACTTGGCCGCGGTGATCATGTCCGGCTCCACCTCCCAGTGCTCAATGCCGAACCACTTCTTGCCGGTGCGGCCCCAGCCGGTCTGCACTTCGTCTGAGATGAAGTCGCCGCCGTACTGCTTCACGATGTTGAAGACGATCTTGAAATATTCTTTCGGCGGAGTAATGAACCCGCCTACGCCCTGGATGGGCTCCGCGATGAACGCGGCGATCTTGCCCGGCGTTGCGCTCTGGATCACGGCCTCAACATCCTGCGCGCAGGCCACGCCGCAGCTGGGATACGTCTTGCCCAGCGGACAGCGATAGCAGTAAGGATTCAGGGCGCGCACAATGCCGACTTCAACCGAGGCGCGACGCCAGCTGCTGATGCCGGTAAGCGCGCGGGTGAGCGAGGAGCGGCCATGATAGCCGTGGCGCAGCGCGATCACATCCAGATTGCCGGTGTGCAGGCGCGCGGATTCAATCGCTGTCTCGTTCGCTTCCGTGCCGCTGTTGGTGAAGAAGGATTTCTGCAGCGTTCCCGGCGTAATCTGCGCAATCTTTTCCGCGAGGTCCATCATGGGTGCGTTGGGAAACATGGTGGAGGCGTGTTGCAGCTTATCAATCTGCTGCTTCATGGGGCCGGTCACGCGCGGATTGGCATGGCCTACGCCGACCGTAACGATGCCGCCGAAGAAATCAAGATACTTGCGGCCTTCACTGTCCCATACGTGCTGCATCTCAGCGTGGTCTACCACCATCGGCTCTTTGAAGTAGTTCGCGATGGCGGGGTAAATGTAGTCTTTCTGCTTGCGCAATACGTCTTGTCGGTTCATGGGTACCTTCCCTGAATGGAGAGCTGCAAATCGAGAAACATTAACTATACTTGGAGAGAGGCTCCCTCTGTCAGTAAAGCGTTCCAATCAGATACCGCCCTCCCATAGCGGACTTCGCAGCCAGGCCGGGCTGGCACTGCTCACCGTGGCAGCGGCGGCCACCCTGGGCTATCACCCCTACGCGGAAGACGCTGGAATCTACCTGAGCAGCCTGAACTATACGCTGAATCCCGCGCTGTACGCGGCTTCCCGCCCCTTCCTCCTCGCCTATGCGCACCTCACGCTCTTCCCTGAACTGCTTGCGCTCATCGTTCGCGCCCTGCATTTGCCGGTCGCATGGGTACTTCTGCTGCTGCATCTGGGCCTGCTCTGGCTGTTAATAATTTCGGTACGCGCGCTTGCGGTTCGCTGCTTCACACAGCCGCCGGTGCAATGGGCGGCGGTGGCAATCACCGCGCTTGCCCTGGGAACGCCGGTGGCCGGCACGGCACTCTGCATTGCAGACCCATACCTGACGCCGCGCTCCTTTGCCACGCCGCTCTGTCTGCTGCTGTTTACTGCCGTGCTGGATCGCCGCCCGCGGCGCGCTCTGCTGCTACTGGCGGCGACGCTCTGTCTGCATCCGCTCATGGGGCTCTACGGCGCCTTCTTCGCGCTGGTCCTGTGGACCACAAGCACCCGCCGCATTCACGGCACGCTGCGCGTCTGTCTGGCGGCGGTGCTGATCGCGCTTCTGGCGGCGCTCTCGCAGCAGCACGTCACGGAGAGTCCCGCCTACATCCATGCGGCGCTTACGCGCACCTATTTTTATCTGCAAGAGTGGCAGTGGTACGAGCTCATCGGCGTATTCGCGCCACTGATCCTCTTGCTGCTGATCTACCGTGCTGACCGTGTCCGCCAGACGTCCGATGCAGCTAACTGTACTGCGCTCAGCGCCGCTGCCGCCGCCTGCGGGTTGACCGTACTCTTCATCAGCGCTTTGCTTATCCACCCTGCCGGCCATTCGCATCTGCTGGCGCGGCTGCAGCCGGTGCGAACCTTCCACACCATCTACGTCGTGCTTTTTCTGCTCTTCGCCGGCAAGTGTGCCGAGCGCGTGCGGCAGCGCCTGCCCGGCAGATATTTCGCTGCGGTAATGGCTGTGTTTCTGCTGCTGCTTGCGGGCAGCATGACGTTGGTGCAGCGCCACATCTTCTCCGGCTCCGCGCATCTGGAGATGCCGTATCGCGCGCCGCAGAACGCGTGGGAGCAGGCGTTTGTGTGGGCGCGTGACAATACTCCGCAGGATGCGCTCTTTGCGCTGGATGCAACGTACATCACGCAGCCCGGCGAAGATGGGCAGCACTTCCGAGCACTCTCACAACGCAGTGCCCTGCCGGATTACTCCAAAGACGGTGGCGGCGCCGCCATCTTTCCGCAGCTTGCGACGCAGTGGCAGAGCGGCATGACGCTCAGCACCGGCCTGAGCCAGCTCTCGGACCGTGAACGGATCGCAAGGCTCGCACCTGCGGGCGTCTCGTGGATTGTGCTGCAGCAGCGGCTGCAGACCGGCGATGCAGTCACTCACTTTGACTGTCCCTATCGCAATACCGTCGTGATGGTCTGCAGGTTGCCCCGCAGCTAATTGGTCTTGCGCAGAATGGCGCTGCTGCGCTCATCGTTCAGGATGGCGCTCATCAACTCCCGCACCTGGTCATACTGTTTTGCCGGGATCTCAATGGAGCGGACGGTGTAGGTGCGGTCGTAGTGCAGCACGTTACCCTGCACCGTAGTAGTGCTTTCGTAGCTGGCGAAGCCGACATCTTTCTTCACCGGGACGGGCAGCTCATCCACCACATAGCCGGCGGGCAGCTCCACATCAAAGCTGTCCTGCTTGCGGACGGTCTCCCCCATGTTCACCACGTAGATGCGCTTCCGGTCGTCAAACGATATGACATCCGAACCAAGGAGGCGCGGCCGCACCATGATCATCGGGCCCATGGCCTTCGCATACGACTTCGCATGAACGGTATACGAAAGGACTGCCGGTTTATCCACCTCCGGCAGGTCGTCTACCTTAACATTGGTGAGAATAAAGCCGGTAATATCGGCGTTCACATGGTGGTCCAGGATTTCAGTGCGCCTGTGCTCATCGCTGAATTCAAAGGCATAGCGGAACTCTGCGCCCTCATCCCCGTACATGCTCTCCACCACATCACCTTCCAGGCTGCCGTCCGGCGCCAGCTTCATGTGCGCGGTGCGCGTCCAGGTGTTGCGGTCAGGGTCCATCACGGGAATCACGATGGACTGGCTCTGCTCCCCATCCACCAGCAGCGCCGACGTGCCCTGCAACTCGTGCTCTATCTGGCCGAAAGGCGTCTTCTCCCAGGTTGGATCGGTGATCAGGAATCGCTTCCCGTTCTTCAACGTAATCAGGCTGTGCATCTCCGGCGATTCATACCCCGGGGGCACCTCAATCGCGGCCACCATGTGATCGCCCAGCAACGAAGGCATGGACTGGTCCATCGTGTGCTCCACGTCGACCCAGAGCCAGGTGGAATGTATTCCCACGGCACTCAGCATGGCGGCCAGCAGCGTCGCTTTATCTTTGCAATCGCCGTAGCGGTGGCTGAATATATCGGCTGCAGCATGAGGTTGGTAGCCGCCTACGCCGACCTCCACCGCCACATAGCGGATATCACCACGCACAAAATTCTGGATCGCTTTCGCCCGCTCGTAGAAATCTGTCTTGCCCGCGGTCAGCTCCAGCGCCTTGGCCTTCATCTCCGGAGTGACTGCCGTGCGCCCCTGCGTCAGCCCAACGTACCACTCGCCGTAGGCCTTCCAGTCCTCAGCGATGGCCGCGCCCGGCATCGCGTAGTGCAGCGTCATCAGCGATATCAGTTCTCCCTGCTCGGGCGGCAGCACTACATCGCGCATGTCAATGGCGGGAATATTCGTCTGCTCCCACTGCCAGTTATTTCCGCCCAGATTCACGGCGGTGATGGGGTCATGCTTCTTCCAGTGCACGGAGTAGGTGAAGCCGGCTGGAAACTTCACCGTCAGCCGGTTATGCACGATGGGCAGATTGTCATTCAGCCCCCACAAAATCTCCGGCATGTAGTAGGGTTCCTGCTCTTCATACTCCATAGCCACAATGGCTCCGGGGTCTCCGGCGGGCGCCTTGCCTGCACGATAGCGGTCGTCCTCATACAAGATATAGCTGACCGAGGCTACATCCACCTGCTCTTTGTCTTTCAGAGCGTACTCATGCCCATCGGTTCCGATGCTCCAGATATGCATCCAGTTCACCTTGGAATCCTTGTTGTAGTGGGCATAGAACTCGGCTTTGTCGCGTCCCTGCGGCCGCAGGATCTTGCGCACAATCCGCTCATGCAGCACCGCGTGTCCATTGGGCTGAATGGTGTACTCCTGATCGTCCAGCAGGATGACTGCGTTGGGGTTGTGCTTGTACTCCGGCAGCGGTGTTTTGGCTGCATCGCGCACCCAGTCCGGCACGCTGTCTTTGGCGTACGCGCGCACCTGCGCCAAGACTCCCATGCACAGCAGCAGCGCGCAAAGATAGCGTCTAGTTGCTCTTGGCATGGTCCGTCGCAGTGGCTGCAGCCGGCTGGGCAGCGGTAGTTGTGTCGGCGCTCAGAAGCACCGGCAGTTGATCGTCTGTCGCAAGCTTGTTGTAGAACTCGCGCACGTCGTTGTACTCCGGCGGCATGAAGAACGGCACGCCCAGATCGTAGGTGCGCCGCATCAGCACGTAGGTGGGCTGCTGCTCGGTCTTGCTGTGATACGCAGCCAGGCTCTTGAGGGTGAAGCTGTCTTCCTTCGGAACCGACTCCACCGTCACACCGGGAGGAAACTTGACGCGAACGGCATCAATCACGCGCCTTCCGTAGTTGAAATCAATCCCGACGGTGCGGGTCTCATGTGGAAACAGAGGTTTGCTGGTGGATTCAAAGAGCTGCCCAGGCAGAATCAAACGCTTGGCGGTCACCGTCGCCAGCTGGCCATGAACGTCGAAGTGAGCGACCAACGGCTTCTCATAATCCGTGAGATTATCCACGCTTGTCACGGTCACATCCATCGTCGGTATCATGCTTTCCAGCGATTTGCGCATGCCCCGCTTCACGGCATCCTCGTCTCCGCGCAGCCCCTGCTGCCTCCACTGCAGCGCAGACTGCCCCATCCACGTAATCTTGATGTTGCCCGCGGCGGTTCCATCAGCCTTCATGGCCAGGTCCCCGACGCGCTGCACCTGCGACTGTATGTAAATCGCATCCGGCGTTATGTCGATAGCAGTGCCGGACTCCGTCTGCCGCAGCCCCTGCACGCCCGAATGCTTCCAGGCCATCTGGCCGAAGGGACAATAACGCTGTCCCGGGTCGTAGAACTGCTCCTTGCCGTCCACCACAACGATCGCCACGTTGTCATCCAGCTGGCGCAGGGTCAGCCAGTTCGGCGAAAAGATGTTGCGGTCGCGATTCGTCACAGACATGACGTACGCCTTCATGCCCGCGGAACGCGCCAGCGCCACAAAGAGGTCGGTGAGTTGATCGTCGCCGCCGCGTCTCTGATCCCACACGTCCTGCGCCGTCTTAACCTCTTTCAACCCTTGCGCCTTGTCTTCACTACGCTCATGTTGCCGGCTGAATGTCGTGTTGTCCATGCTCATGACGGCTGCATAGATCTTCTTCAGCTTCACGGAATCGCTGTCTCCCGCTGCAATCAGGGTATTCACTTGTTGCGCCAGGCTGCCCGTCGATCCGATGAATTTATCCTGGTTCTTTGCCCACGCTTTGCCGGAGTTCTTCCAGAACTCAGCCCCGGTACGGTCTACCGCATGGTAGAACGTTACCCGGTAGCTCAAGCTGCGCACCGGCGGCATATACTCCTCCTCCGGCATGGGAGCAACGTCATTCACCTTGAGCTCGAAGGTCTGGTAGGGATCCGCCGTTCCAATCGCAGGCTTCTCCACGTGTACTACCGTAGCTCCTGCGGGCAGCACCTGGCTCCACGCAATTCCGGTCGTCAGGGTATTGCGCAGCGGATCAATGAACGGGTCTTCCGTGGCCTTCCAGAAGTAGTAGCCCTTGCGCACAAACAGATCTTGCTGAACATACCACTGCGGCGGTTTGCCCCAGTTATCCGGAATGCGCCGCTTGTAGCGGTACTCAATGATGCTGCCCACCTCGACCGCAGGCAGCGTGAACACCGTCTCCTGAAGCTTGTAGTCTCCGGCCTTTTCAATCGTGCGCTTGTAGGGTTTGCCGGTAAACGGAATCACCGTTCCATCGGGATGAATGGTACGGCCCGAGACGTCGGTGATCGACTCGCTGAAATCCTGGTCGCCGTAGTAGTAAGCCTGCTGGCCGCTGGTAGTCCCCAGTACAACATCGGCGGACTCTTTGCCCGCCTCAGTCAGTACCTTGAGCCGCACATAGATGCTGCTCATGTGCAGCAGATCGTCCATAGTCTCTTCGCGATAGAGATACACGGCCGCCGCGCCCGGCACCTGCGGCTGCGCCGTCATGGAGAGCTCTTCCGCGGTGGGCTGCGTCCACTGCGTTTGCACGACCTGGGCCGAAGCCGGAACATACAGCACAACGCCCGCCAGCAAAACGGCGGTGAGAGACAACAACCAGCGGGACGAGATGGAACGATAAACCAGGCGCACGGCGAATCCCTTTCTTAAGAAACCGACCGCGTAGAGGGGAACCTGCGCGCGAAACAACCTCTAGGGGAATAGTGGATTTATACATGCATCGCGTACATGCTTCAATGAAATTTCTGCAGCGCTTCCGTGTACAGTAAACGCCTGTACCTCATCGCTGCAGCACGACAGATTGCTGATCGGCCGCGGCCAGCTTGTTGTAGAACGTGTGAACCTCCGGATAGTCCTTCTCCGCGAAGAACGGCACCGTCAGGTCATACTTGCGCCGCAGCACAAGCACGCTTCCCTGCGCATCCGCCCGGCTGCGATAGTCTGCCCGATCCTGCAGCGCGAACATCGCCTCCTGCGGCAGCGACTCCACCTTCACATTCGCCGGCAGATGAATCTGCACCCCATCCAGCACCCGCTCGCCGTAATGGAAGTACACCGGCAGCGTACGGCTGGGCTCAGGAAACATCGCCGTGGCCTGCGCCTGGAAGTAAGCGCCCGGAATCATCAGCCGTTTCGCCGTAACCGTGCCCAGCGGACCGTGCACGCTGAAGTGCGCCACCAGCGGCTTGTCAAACGCGGTGAGATTATCCAGCGATGTCACCTCGGCCTGGGTGCCATCCGGAGCAAGGCTCTCGATCCAGTGCTTCATCTCGCGCCGGGTGTCATCTTCCTCCACCTGCAGGGCCTTCTGCCGCCACTCCAGGGCCGCCGCTCCCGTCCATGCGACCTGCAACGTGCCACTGGCTGAGCCATCGGCCTGCAGTGTCAGGTCACCGGTGCGCTGCGTCGTGGTATCAGCGTAGTTCGCCTGCGGAGTCCGCGCGATGGTGGTGAATTCATTAGCCAGCTCCCGCACGCCTTCCACGCCGGTGTGCTTCCACGCCAACTGACCGAACGCGCAGTAGCGCTGGCCCGGGTCGAAGAACTGCTCCGTCCCGTTGAACAACACAATGGCGACATCATCGTCCATCTGTTCCCAACTGCGCCACGCGGCAGAGAATGTATTCTTGTCGCGGCTGGTTACTCGCATCGGATATGCAGTGAATCCGGCGGCGCGGGCCAGCGCGATAAAGAGCCATGTGATCTGGTCGTCGTTGCCGCGCTTGCGCGCCCAGATATCCTGCACCGTCTTCACTTCGCCCAGGCCGGCCGCCTTGTCTTCGCTCTCAGAATGCCGGCGCGAGAAGGTGGTATTGTCCAGCAGCATCATCTGCGCATAGATCTTGTGCAGCTTCACGTCGTCCGAGTCGCCGGGGCTCACGATACTCTTCAACGCAGCAGCCACATCACTCGGCGAGCCGATGAACCGCTCGCGCGCCTTCTCCCATTCATGGCCGCTGTCTTTCCAGAAATCGGATTCGGCCACGTCGGCCGAGCGATAGAAGTTCACCCTGTATTCAAAGCTGCGCGCCGGCGGCATGAACTTCTCATCCGGAAGCGCCGGCACATTCTCAACGTTGAGCTGTACGATCTGGTAGGGATCGTCGCCGCCGCGCCTGGGGGTGAAGGCGCTGTTGACCTTTGCACCCGGCGGCAGCACAGAGGCCCACGCAATCGTCGTCAGTTTTGCACCGCTGCGGCGGAGCACCAGATCTCCTGACAGGTCGTCCGTAGCCAGCGCCTTCCAGCTGAATGAACTCTTGCGCACGAAAAGATCCTGCTGCACAGCCCACGATGGAGTGAGTACCCAGTTCAACGTCTCCATGGAATAGCGGTACTCCAGAATGCTGCCTGCCTCTACAGCGGGCAGCGCGAAGTCCGTCTCTTTCAGCTTGTAGCCCTTGGCGTTCACCACGTCCCGCGTTTCCGGCTTGCCCGTAAATGGAATGATGGTGCCGTCAGGATGGATGGTGCGTCCTGCAACCCCAAAGATCGTGGGAGAGAACCAGTCGTTTGATCCACCGTAAAAAATGTGCTCAGAGTCCACTCTCGCACTGCCATAGTCCTTGCCCGCATCCGTTAGCACCTTGATGCGGATGTAGACGCTGAACGTGTGCAGCAGATCGTCGGTCGTGATGTCGCGATTGAGATAGATCGCCGCCGCTCCCGGTGCATGGGGCTCTGCGGTCATATGCAGCTCTTCCGCGGTCGGCGTCGTCCAGCCACCCTCAGCGCGCAAAGCATGCGGGCAGGCGAGGAATACAGACAGCATCGCGGCCATAAGCCCGATGCGCACACACGATACAGAACCCCGAAGATGCGACAGCATGACTGCTCCTGACAGATGCGCGCGGACGCTTAGGCAACGGCACACGCTGGTTAAAGGGAATGGAGTTTTTATATGTCAATCCGCCGCATACAGCAAGTGACCTTCGGCACGTCGCTGGTTACGGTACGCGCAGGGCACGGAATCCATCGTGCGGGAACAGGCCGGTCGGATAGTCAGGCGCGGGCACCTGCGATTTGAACAGGTAGCGCACAAAGAAGCCGCCGGAGACCGTGTTGTAGTTGCTGGTATTGTTGCCGCTCAGGAAGCCGCCGATGTACCAGTGGTCCGCGATGCGGTACGAGCCCTGCAGGTCAAGGTTGTAGTTCGCGCCGATGTTGGTGGAGAGGGGCGTGTTGGCGCACGCGGTGTTGTTCAGGCTTGAGGGCAGCGTGGTGCCGCAGATCTCGGTGGCCGCACCGTTCTGCGCACCCTGGTCCAGCGGAAACCAAATCTGGTTTGCCTGTTCGAATGCCTGAATACCCACCGCGCCGGAGATCACATAGTGCCACTGGGTGCCGTAGTGGCCATTGAACGTGATGGGCACGGCCGCCAGGAAGTAGGCTTCCGGGCTGAAGTATCCGCCCAGGCCAAACGTTTCGCCCAGTTCGTTGTGGCTGTAATGCTCGCCGAAGAAGGTCGCGCCCACGTTCAGGCTGCCGTAGTCCGGATAATATTTCGCGCGCCAGTAAGCGCCCATGGTGCCGTCAAACTTGCGGTTGTCGAGTACGTTGTAGCCGCTCAGGTCCGCGCCCTCCAGGCTAAGGTACAGGCCGCTCTTCTCATTGCCCTTGTCAAAGCGGATGCCGGCGCCGGTCTGCACCACGCCGCCCCAGATGCGGCCGCCATTGACCAGCGTCTCGCTGGCGGTATCGCGCAGGCCCGCGTACGAGAGAATGGTGTCCTTCACATTGTCACGGTCCGCGTAGAAGGTGAACGGCCCGCCGAATGCCTTCCACCGCGCATGGCCCAGAATATTGCGCACCAGAAACTCATACGGCGTGTAGCCCACGGCCAGCCCGAAGTTCTGCGTCACCAGCTGCGCTTCTCCGCCGATGCCGTTTGCCGGCTGCTGCACCGCCGCGCCCACCGCATTGATGGGGCCGGAGCCAAGCCACGGAATCGGATTCGAGAGTGACGGCGAGCCGCTGTACGCAGTGCCGTCGGGCGTGCCGGCATTCAGAAATACCAGCCGCGGAACGATCGAAAGCCGCACCGTCTTGGCCAGCACGGCGCTGGCTTCAAACGGCACTTCAAAATCAGAGAGGCGATCCAGGCCCGGCGTTCCGCTGCGATAGCGCGCAATGCCGGTGCCGCCCAGCCAGCTGCTGTACGATGCTTCCAGCGTGGCCAAATCCAGCTCCGCCTGGTCGCGCTCGCTCAGCTGCTGCGAGACCTGATAATCCTGATTCGGATTGTAGCTTCCACGCAGTGGCGGAATATTGTGCTGCATCAGCTGCGCATCGCTCGGCGCTGTGCCCAGCGGATAAGGCGCGCCTGGTTGCGGATACGGCTGATACCCGCTCTGATAGGGCGCGGGCGGATAGCTCAAAGGAGCCTGCTGCGCTGGAGCCGCGGGCAGCGGTGCAACCCGTCGTGTGGTGGTGCTGCGGCGGCCCGTACCGGTGTTCGGCTGCGGATACTGCTGCCCGTACGTGCCTGTATTCTGCGATGTGGCCTGCGTCTGCGCGTGTGGCTTGTTCGGGTCCTGCGCGGCCGGCGTTCCCGGACGCGGTATCTGCTGATAGCTGTTACCGGTCACATCCACGCCGCCGGTGTACTGCGCCACCTCATAGGTCTCAGCGGGCGGATTGCTGACGCCTTCCATGCTCCGTGCATTCTGCCCCGGAACGGACTGCTGGCGGCGCGTGCCGGCGGCCTGATACGCAGCGATGTCAGGGTGGTTCGAGTGCTGCGACGTATCGCTGGTCCCCGTCATATTCGGCACGTAGTGAATCGCGGGCAGTACGTCTGTCTGCTCCGTGGTCTGCAGCCCTGTATTCCCTGCCGTCTGCACCGGCATCGCGGGCAGCGTACTCACCGTGCGCGTGGGCGGCACATAGGCCGCGGGCGAGCTGGTGCTCTGCATTGCATCGGTCGAGATGCGCGTCACGCCGCTGTAGGGCACGTAAGCCTTGTAGACCTCTTCCGTGCCTGCCGCGTTCTGCCCGGCCGTGACCACGGCATACTCCTGTCCATCCAGCGGAGCATTCTGCGCCTGCGCAGTGAGCCGGTTGATCTGATCACGCTGATAGGCCTGATATGACAAATCGCCCTGCTGGTCCGAGGGCGAGTTGAGGTCACTGTGGATTTGTGGGGAATAATTCAAACCCCGCTCTGGCGGCGAGATTTCCGAGTATTGGTGCGGCCCCGCCTCCGTGCCTCCCGTCTGGCCCACCACGTCATTGGTCTGGCCGCCGCCATTCTGGTTGAGTGATTGTGGAACATAGTCGCCCAGTCGTCCTGTGCTGGGCGTTACGCTCCTCACTCCGTTTGAAGTGGACGGGGTTTGATACCCCGGGTTGCTCATATAGGAAGGCACGGCAGGCTGCGTCGTGTATCCGTAGGTGTTGTTCAACTCTACCGGCGCGGTGCCGTAGGCATTGTTGTAGCTCGGAAGATAGGGCGGAGGCTGCGGTGTGGAGATGACTCCGCTACCCGGCGCCAGCAGCGCGGCCAGGTCCTGCGACTGATGCGTGCTGGGCAGGCGAATCTCGCCCGGAGGCACCGGCCGGCTCAGTTCCTCAGCCAGCGCCGCGCCCGGGTCAGCCGGCGGCATGGCCGCCAGCGAAGCCTTGTAGTAATCCGCCGCCCGCTCACTGTTACCGCGCGCCTGTTCGAACTTGGCAGCCTGCGTCAGCATCTGCGAATCGTGCGGATACAGATTCAATCCATAGCGCAGCCATATCTCAGCCTGTTTGGTGTCGCCGTTGGCCAGCGCGGCAGCCACGGCGGATTTGTAATCGCCCGGCGCCGCAGCCGTCATATCCTGCGCCTTGAAGATCGCCTCAGCCTGCTTCGGCTGCCCTGCGCGCAGATAGCCGCCGGCCAGCGCTTTGATGACGCCGGGATTATCCGTAAACGCGCGCGCTGCCGCATTCAGAATGGCGAGGCTGCGCTTGTAATTCTCCACGGCTGCCGCCTGATTGGCCCGGCGCACGGCCCAGTTGGCCCAGATGGTCTGCACCGTGCGGCGCTGCTCATCGGTCAGGTCAGGGCGTCCGCCCAGATTCATCAGCGCGGGGTAGAGCCCGGCATCATTATTCGAATTGAAGAGCAGCCACGCGTCCTGAATCTGAATATCCGCCGGCGGAGCCTGGTGCTGCGCGGCATAGTGCTGGGTGACGCGATTCAGCAGAATGGTCGCCTGCTGCGGCTCGCCCACGGCGTTGTACACGCCCGCCATGGTCTGTAGATAATCAGGGTCACGTTCCAGAGACTGGCGCACCGCCAGTGGAATCTGCTGCACCTGCGCCACCGCCTCGCGGTCATGTCCGGTCGCGTGCAGAGCTGCGAGCAGCCCCTTCCACGCATCGGTGCGGTCGGCATTGTTCAGCAGCACCTGCCGGTAGATTCCGTAGGCGTCCTGCGCGTTACCGCGCTTCAGGTCAATCGCCGCCAGTTGCAGCAGCAGCGGCACCGGCGGCTGCTGGCCCGCGCTGGTATCCATCGCCACAGCCTTCTGCAGAAACCCCTGTGCCACGTCCAGCTGATTCTGCTGCTCGTAGATGGCGGCCAGCGTGCTCAGAAATCCCGGGTCTTTCAGCACCTCATCGTACGTCGACGGCGGCATGGATTCCATCGTCTGCACGGCGGCGGCATCCTGCCCCATGGCATGTTGCACACGTACCAGCCCCTGCCATGCGCCTGTATTCGCGGGGTCGTCAGCCAGCACCTGGCGAAAAAGCCCGGCCGCCTGATCCAGCCGGTTACTCTGCTGCAGCAAGCTGGCGTATTGCAGCTGCGTCTCTGCCTTCAGTCCTTTGCCGCCCTCGGGAAACGGCAGTTCCAGCGCACCCTTCAGCACCCGCTGCGCATCCGCATCGCGTCCGACAGCCGAATAGCAGGAGGCCAGCGTCCGCAGGAAGTCCGGGTCCTTCATCAACTGCGCGCGCACCGCCGGCGGAATACGCTTCTCCGTCTCCAGCGCGGTCTGCGGATGCCCGGCCTGGTACTGCGCCGAGAACAATCCGCGCCATGCAGCCGGGTCGCTCGGCTTGGTCTTCACATACTGGGCAAATACAGGGATAGCTGCTTCCGGCTGCTGCGCCTTCATCAGCGTGCCGCCCAGCCCGAGCAAAGCCTCCGGGCTGTTGGGCCGCTGCTGCAGCGCATTGCGGTACTGCGTCTCTGCCGTGGTCAGATCATTCTCATTCAGTGCGACGGAGCCCTCTGAGACCGTGTAGTAGAAGCGCGAAGTCTCCAGCGCTTTGTCCACTCCAGGATCTTTGCTGCCGTCCTGCTTCGCCTGCTCCAGGAAGCTGATGGCTCCGCCGAAATTCTGCTGGTTCATGCGAATGTAGCCCATGCCCGCAAGCGCGGCTGCGCTGTCAGGATTGTGCGCAAGGATCGCCTTGAACTTCTCTTCCGCGTCGCCGAGGCGCCTGGCATTGAGCGCGGCATAGGCTGCCGACTCCTCTGCATTCTGCTGGCGCAGCGCAGCCTGCGCGGCTGCTTCCTCCGGGCTTACCGGGCGTCCCAGCGGACGGCCGTTCTTCGCCGCCAGTGCCTGCGATTCCCTCAGCGCCTTCGCCAGCTGCGGATCATTATGCTTGGCGAGATAGGCCTTGATCTCAGACGCCGTCGCTGGATTCTGCGAGTCCCACAGCAGCGATTGGCGCAGTGCCTCTACGGCATCGGGGCTGGCAGGATGCTTGGCCAGCAACGCCTGTCCTTCGGCGCGAGTCCGCGGGTTGTAGGTCAGAATGCGGCCCAGCGTGATCTGGTAGCGCGAATCCTGCGGATACTTTGCGACCAGCTCCTGCAGCCCCGCGATGGCGTGCGGCCTGCCGTCTTCCGTGGCGGCTTCGGTCTCGTAGTATGCCAGCGCCCAGTCGCCCGGCGGCGGATTCCCGCCAAACACCTGCCGATAGATGCCCATTGCCTGCGTATACTGCCCCGCCTGCGCCAGCTTGCCCGCCTGCTGCAACTGTTGCACCTGGGCCTGCTGCGTCAGCATGGAATCCACGCGCGAGATATTGGGGTCGTTGGGATTGATCGCCTTCAGGCGGTCGAGATAGCTATTGGAGAGGGCGGCGTTTCCGCTCAGCTTGGCGGCGCGGGCCAACCCGCCCAGAGCCTCAGTGTTGTTGGGATCTGCCAGCAGTATCTGCTGCCAGGTCTGCGCCGCCAGGTCCATGCGCCCGCGCACTTCAAACGAATGCGCTTTATCCAGAAGCAGTTGCGTGGTGGCAGAAGGAGTCGCCTGCGCCTGCACCATAGAAGGTGCAAGCCACAAAGTGCAGACCAGGAGGCCGGCCGCTGCTGCCCGCATTGGCGAAGAAAATATCATTCTGTTGCCGTATTGAAGCTTATCGCGTTTTACAGCTTTTTGACCGCTTTTTTTAGGGGCTATGCCCCTTATTTCTCAGGCTTCTAGCCAGTATATCTACTTCCACTTCAACTTCAGGCTGCCGTCCTTCTCAATTCTGTACCGTTTTTCCAGCCATCCTCTGGCAAAAAGCGCGAGGTTTTGGTCGTAATAATACGGCGGATTTCCATATAAACCGGTTCCCTTGTCCAGCGCTCCGGCCAGGCGATCCTCCTGCGTTTTCGCAGCCGCCTTCTGCCCCAGCGCCGTCAGGTACGGCAATACCGCTGCGGAAAATCCCAGCGGCCCATCCGCATTTTTGACGGAGCCGAAGTTATCGACCGTGCGCGGCGGCAGCCCCTGGTGGCTCAGATAATTCGCCATCCCCGGAAAACTCTCCAGCGATTCCTTTACCACCGGCGTCGTTGTATCGCTGATGCCGAGCCACAGGTACACCCGGATCGCATCGTAGCTGCCGAAGCTGGGCACTGGCGGCGCAGGCGGTATACCCGCTGCGGGCTGTGCTCCGGGAATCGCCGCGGCCACGGTGGAGGCGCTGGCCGGCTGCCCAACCGCTCCCTGCACCGATTGTGCGCTCGGTGCCGGTGTGGTCATCCACCCTTGCCCGGCGATGCACTTTGACCAGTCGGGCGCGAAGCCCGCCGTCGCGGTGTGGTTGTAGAACTGCGGCAGCTCCTGCACCATCGCACCCCACGGGCCATGCGGAAACCTGGTCGCCAGATACTGCAGCACCGGCAGCGGCGCGTAGCTTGGATTCACGATCCAGGTGTAATCATCCGGATGAAAGCCCTGCGGCGCGGGCAACAGCAGCGGCCCGCTGGCGCAGCTCGACGGCAGCATGGCCACTTCCTTCTCCGCAATATGATCGGCCATCGCGGTACCGGTCTGGTTATAGCCGGAGTCGTGCCAGAGCGCCCCTGCCTCCAGTAGATCGTAGGTCATCCAGAGATCGGCATCGCTCGCGGGATTACTGTCCAGCACCTTCCACTGTCCATCGGGTGCCTTGCCCCAGTTCCATGCGGGCAGATGCTCCGCCAGATCGCCCTGCGCAAGATTCTGCTGCGTCCACTTGAACAGGCTGTCAAAGTGCGGTTTGTCATTGGCGACCAGCGCAAAGAACATGGCATAGGCCTGCGCTTCAGACGTAGTGCGATCGCTGCCGCTGTGATCGATCACGCGGCCCTGCTGATCGATGAAGCCCTTCACGTAACTGTCCCAGAGGGGCCAGGGCTGCTGCTCGGCGCGGCACCCATTGCCCGCGATGAATGCCATGGCAAGGGTGGCGCACACCATGCACGCATGCAGAGTGCGATTGCGCCGGGTGCGTTGCTTCACATCAGATGAATGCATGACGTCAGGTGCCTCAGGCTCTTCAGACGGCGCCAACTCGCCGCGTTGAAGGTGAAGGCCCGCGGCAGACGATGCATCCGCCGCGAGCCGGTTCCGTTACTCTTCCGTTCCCTGCAGACGCACACGCGCACGCCGCCGCAGCCAGACACGAATCCAGACCGCGAGCAGGAAGCAGATGAACAGCACGAAGACATTGACGAGCCAGGGGAACTGCGTGAACCACAAGCTGACCTGCATGTACCACGGCAGATTGCCGACATGATACACATCGCTGCCAATGCGGTACGAATCGAACCGCGTGCCATGCAGCACCGCAACCGAGTTCGCGATGTCACTGGACTGCGAGGTGCGCAGGAAAGTGGTCAGGAAGTTCGGCACCACGCTGTGATCCTTCACCGCGATCACAACGATCGAGTGCCCCGCCGAGTACGGCGATTCCATGCCTTCGATGATGGTGTCCGGCAATCCACCCGATGTTTCGAGCTGGCCGGAACTGACATGCTCGTCCGAGCGCACCTTCCACCACGCGTGCTCCAGCGGCGCAAAGAAACCCTGCGCGTCGGAAACATGCACGCCGTTCACGTCAATGCCGACGGGCAGATGCGTGCTCAGGCTGTTCAGCGCGGGCTGATCGTCCACCGTGCCCATCACCAGATAATCCGTATTCGCACCGGACGTCATGCCCGCTGCGTTGGTCACGGTCACGCGAAGCACCGGGAAACCGGTCTGCGCGCCGAAGTGACCCATCATGGTCAGGTAGAGCTCCAGTTCGTCCGTGGTCGGAGCGTCCGGCAGCACCACCGTGGTCTCAGAGAGATCGGCGCGGCGCGTGAATGGGAAGCCCGCGTTCGCAAAGACCTCAAGGTTCGGCAGAACCGCCCAATGCGGAATGCCCTCCAGATCGAGATAGGAACTCTTCAGGATTGCGCCCTGCAGGTTCAGCGGAGCGGTGTCCTGGCACTGGCCCTTCTTCGAGAGCTGGAAGAAAAACTTCAGCAGCATCGAATTGGAGAACGGCCGCATGTCCACCACGGGGATGGGCACGTCAATCTTCGCCTCCTGCGCCGCCTTATCGGTGTGCGGCAGCGGCGTAGACCCGACGTACTGGTTATTCATGTAGACCTGCAGCGAAGAATCATCCGCCAGCGGAATGCCGTTATAGCGGTAATCCAGCTTCAGCGTCAGATTGGGCCGTGCGCCGTAGTACATATCCGGCGGAACGCGCATGTAGATGCCGATGGGAACGGAGCCGTCGCCCTGCAGCGTCTCACCCTGTGCCAGATCCCACATGGGCGTGATCTTGTCGGTTGAGAGCCAGCGCGGCGCATCATTCAATCCGCGCTGCTTCGGCAGCTCGAGTTTCGGAATATGGATCTGCGCCCCCTGCAGGAAGCTCTCCTGCAACGCCAGCGCCTGCGCGGCGACCACCAGATCATCGCCGTTATCTCCACTGACCACCAGTACTTTGCTGTAGGGGTCCGATGGATTGGTTCGCATGGCGATGGTTGCGCCACTACTCCCCGCTAGATTGAGTGAGCCGGGCAGATCGGCCGTACTCTCGCCGATGATAATGGCATTGCCCTGCGGTATGGTGCCGAAGGAGACGGGAAAGCGTACAGGCCGGTAGTCGGTGAGAATGCCGAACCACGATGCGATGATGCCCGCGGCCTGCATCGCCTTGGGCGAGGGCTGCGACATGAACACAATCGGCACCGCCGGGTGCAGGTTCACGGCAGAGTCATAGAACGGCAGCGGCAGCAGCTTCAGATCATCCTGCAGCGGCAGCAGATTGCCGGCCAGCTCAATCGTAGTATTGGAATCCACCCGCGCCCACAGCGTGGAGTGCGACGGATCTTCGCAGTTCAGCGTGTAGTGGCCGATGAATTCAAACGTAATCTGGTTGTCGCGCACCAGCATCTCTGCGGGCATCTGCAGGGTGGCGTCCAGCATGGCGCTGTTGCCGTTCTGCGTCACCACGATGGGCTCATTTTGCGGCGCCAGAATGGTTCCCTGGTTTATCGGCGAGCCGCCCTGCGTGTAGGTGCCGCTCATGTTCACATTCGTCACCACCGGCAGCGTGGCAAAGAGTGAACCGTTCAGCATGATCTTCATATGGCTGAGCGCGGGGATCAGGCCGGGCGAAAAATGGTAGCGGATGTGCATGGTGGCGGTGCGCACCACCTGGGTCTGCGGCACAGAGAAGTAGATGGAGTGGTACGCGTCCACGCCGTGCAGTTCAATCACATCGGGCACGCCGATGTCCGCCAGCGCGAAGACGTTCTTGAAGGTTCCCGGAGCGACCGAGGTCGTCTCGCCGTCATGGCCGGTGGCGGCAGCGGCGGCCAGTGCCTGCGGCGTGCTCAGGTTTGCGCCCGCGCCCACCAGCTGCGATGTCTGCGCCTGAGCCCGGTGAGTGCCCGCGAACATCGCGGCCAGCAGGAGGACCGGCGCGATACTGGTTGCCAGCTTCGTCGACTTCTTTTTCTTCTGCGTATTCATGAGACCTCGGAAAGTAGTACCTAAGCCATACATCGAGAGCTTCAAAATTCTGGCCAGGCTGGTCAGCGGATGATCGATCTCGCGCGCTTCGCCCCAGCCAAGCCACGTGTCAGCGCGTGAGTACAACACCATCGTCAACATCTCTTCTTCGTGGATCGTCAGCGGATCAAACTGCAGCCGAATACTGTTATCCGCATTGCCCACCACCGTCGCCGGAAGCTCCGCATCGCCCACAATGAGCGGAAAGACCAGCTTCACGGAATCCCCCGGGGCCGCATTCACGGGCTGATCCAGAATGACCGCGGTGCCGCCGCTGGAGAGATCGACGGTCATGCCGTTGGCGACCTGTCCATCCGCCGTCAGAATCGCTGTCGGCACCTCCATGGTCACGCGCACGGTCTGTCTTCGCTGCTGCGACTCGCGCGCCACCGCCGTGGACACGCCGAGAATCACAATATTGAAGCAGGTCCAGATCGAATTCATGATGACCGTGCCGGGATGCGACGCATCCAGCCAGAAGAACCGCGGTATCGCCATCAGCAGGCCAACAATGTTCAGCCCCAGTAGCAGAAGGAACGGCTGCGCAATGCGCGTGTCAAAGAACGAGCGGTTGACGACGCCGCCCTTGGCCGTCACATCAAACTTGCCCAGCTTGGGATTGACCAGCGCCAGCATGGTGGGCAGAAAGATGTAGGGCGCCAGCACTGTCTCATAAATTTCATTCCAGAATGAGTGTCGATGCTGTCCCTGAATCCGCGAGTTGGTGATGGAAGCCAGCACCAGATGCGGGAAAGCATACGCAAGAATGGCGGCCCAGTAGCCGGGGACGTTGGTGTGTCCCAGGATGAGATAGATCAGCGGCGCCGAGAGAAAGATCAGGCGCGGCAGGCCATACATGAAGTGCATCATGGCGTTGAAGTAGCAGAGCCGCTGCGCCGGCTTCAGACCATAACCCACCAGCGGATTGTCAGTCCGCATGATCTGGATCATGCCGCGCGCCCAGCGGATGCGCTGCTTTACATGGCCGGAGAGCCGCTCCGTCGCCAGCCCGGCTGCCTGCGGAATATTAATGTAGGCCGTGTTCCAGCCGTTCATCTGCATACGCAGCGAGGTGTGCGCGTCTTCCGTCACGGTCTCTACGGCGATGCCGCCAATATCATCCAGCGGCTTGCGGCGCAGCACAGCGCACGAGCCGCAGAAGAAGGTCGCGTTCCAGAAATCGTTGCCGTCCTGCACAATGCCGTAGAACAGCTCGCCCTCATTGGGAATCACGCGGAACTGGCCGAGGTTGCGCTCAAACGGATCGGGTGAATAAAAATGGTGCGGCGTCTGCAGCATCGCCAGTTTTTCATCGCGCATGAACCAGCCCATCGTGACCTGCAGAAAGCTGCGCGTGGGCACGTGGTCCGAATCAAAGATGGCGACGAACGGCGCATGCAGCCGCTTCAGTGCGCGATTGATGTTGCCCGCCTTGGCATGCTTGTTGTCATCGCGTGTCATGTAGCCGATGCCGGCCTCTTCCGCAAAGCGGCGGAACTCTTCCCGCTTGCCGTCGTCCAGGATGTATACATTCAGCTTGTCCGCGGGCCAGTCAATATTCATCGCTGCCAAAGCGGTGTAGCGCACCACGTTCAGCGGCTCATTGTAGGTGGGGATCAGCAGATCCACTTCAGGCCAGCTGGCCGGATCATCCGGCAGCGGTACCGGCGTGCGGCGCAGCGGCCACATGGTCTGCAGATAGCCGAGGAACAGAATCACAAACGCGTACGCTTCCGCGCCCACCAGCAGCAGAATGAAGAATGCATCCAGCGCCGTCCAATGCACCGCGGGATTCTCAAAGAAGTTCAGCACCGTGCGAATACGCCAGTAGCCGTAGCGGAAGGTGGAGAACATAGACGCCAGCATCAGCGTAAGCGTGATGACGTAGGAGCTGGAGCTGCGGTCAAGCCAGATGCCCAGCAGCACCATCAGAAGGCCCAGAACGCACTGCTGCGGCCACGTCAGATCGAGCGTGCCCGCGAACAGAAGCATGCAGATGCCTCCGCCAATGACCAGCCAGCGCACCATGCGCGTCAGCAGGCCATCACCGGATTCAAACTCGCGCCAGAAGGCGGTATTGGTCATCGTCTATCTCTCGCTCCAGCGAACCCCGCGGAAGGACTGGGCGGCGGGCGCAGAGAGCGACCGCAGCCAGCCTGCGAGGTTCATGTAGTCTTCGGCTACCGGCGAGCCCGGCGCATAATCCATCACCGTCATGCCTTCCGCCAGCGCTTCGCTGACCGACGGGCTGCGGCGAATCACGAACGGCAGCAGACGGTCGCCCAGCTGCTGGCGCATCACTTCGCGCACATCCAGGTGCAGCGGCAGCGACGCATCAAACTGGTTCAGGATGTACATGGGCTGCACCGGGCGACCCTCCTGATCCGTCTGCCCCGCAAAATACTTCTCCACGTGCGACAGTCCGATCACGGAATTCATGTCCGGCGCGACCGGCACCAGAATCGTGGGCGAGAGACGCGCGATGCGGCGCGTGAGCGCAGCCGACCCCATGCCGAGATCCAGCAGAATGCGGTTGGTGCCGCGGCTGTTGCGGATGATCTCGTCCGCCAGCCACTCCGGATTCTGATCGCCGGGCTTGTCCACCTCGTAGTTCACCAGGTAGATGGGCGCATCCGTACTGCCGCTGGGCGGCGAGAAGGTGCGCACCACGCCGGGGCGCAGTTCGCGCGCGCCAAAGTAGAACGGCAGCAGACCGTAGCTGGTGGTGTCAGTCAGCAGAACCTTTTCGCCCAGCGACGCCAGTGCGCGGCCCAGCGTGGCGACCATGCTGGTCTTGCCTACGCCGCCCGCGAGCGAGAAGATGGCCAGCGCCGGGGTGCGCGCTTCCTTGTGGCGCATCGGCTGCGCTTCCTGCTCCAGCGCGGAGTCAAATACACCCTTCAGCGCAAACCAGCGCGAGGCCACGCGTTCGCGCGAGTGCTGCAGCGTGTCCGTAAGCGGCGATGGAGTCGTGGGTAGCGTTGGGCGCTGCACCGGCTCCGGCGTATCGTGACCGGCATAGAGCCACGCCGGGCGCAGAGCGGCTGGCGGCGGCTGAGGCTGGCTGTAATCCACCGCCGGCGGAGCCATGGGCGGCACCACCGCGCGCGGCGGCAGCTCCGGATAGTTTTGCGGGCGCGCTGCCTGCATCTGCTGTGTGGGCTGATCCGGGCGATAGCCGGCAAAACTGGGCTGGCGCGGTGGTGGCTGGTAGGCGGCCTGCGGCGGCGGCGGTGGCTGGTAGGCGGCCTGTCCCGGCGGCGGTGCCTGTGCAGCAGGATGGTACACCGGGTACTCCGGTACCACGTGGGTATGAATGGGCGGCACTTCAGGCAATGCAATAGCTCCGCGGTCTGTCGGCGTGGGGTTGGAGTGCAGCGGCTGGTGATGAATAGGCGCGGGCAGCTCGAAGCCTGCGACCTCGGGCTGATGCATGGTGTGCTCTACGGCGAAGGAGTCGTGCTCGTGGCGCTCGTACGGATCGGTAATATTCACGCGAAACTCCTGGCGCTGCACCGGTGCTCCCTGGCCCGTACGACTTGCATAAAGTTCTTCTTCGCGCTGTGCGGCCTCGCGTGCGGCCACCATCTCGCGCTCCGCCTTCTGCAGTGCGGCCTGTGCGGCGGCAAATGCTGCTTCCTGCCGCACGGCAGCGGCTGCAGCCTCTTCCACCCGCGGATTATGCGGCGGCACCAGATGCGCTTCACTGACGTCAACCTGCTGGCTTGCGGCCAAGGCAGCGGCGGCGGCCTCAGCTGCCGCAGCTTCTTCCGCATCCCGCTTGGCCTTCAGCTCCGCCTCAGCCTGCTGCTCGGCGGCGCGATGGCGCATCTGCGCGCGGTACTCGCGGCGCGACGCAGAGAAATCCCGGTACTTGGCTCCGTGCAGGTTGGCCCAGGAGTAAAGAACGGCCACGTCTTCCGGCGTTTCCAGCGGCCGGCGTTCGCCTGCGATATTCTCCTGCTCCGTGCTGCGATCCTGGTTCCGTCCGTCCATTTTGTCCTCGGGTGCTGCGGTCATCGCGCTCGAAAGACCCCGGTTCTCTGTGCGAAACTGCACTGATTCCGGCTTTCTGCGCCAGTCTCAGGCTATGGTCGGGCTAATACCCAGTCAATCCAACTTATGTGCAACCTTTGGGGCAGATGCTCCCGATTACCAATGGAATGTTAGAGTTCCGGGGAATCGTTTTCAGCCGAGCAACACACTCAAAAGGATATGGTTTCTTCTGTTGTTTAATAACAGTACAGCAGACCGCGCCGAACCACTTCAATTTTCTCAGGTACCTCGGCAGAGACTCCCCCACCGGCAGCTAACTCGCTGCATACGCGCAGCTTCCGCCATGCGGTCTTCCACTTCCACCTGTGCTAACTTGGTTATGGACGAGAGCGTAGCTCAGTTGGTAGAGCATCGCCCTTTTAAGGCGTTGGTCCTGGGTTCGAGCCCCAGCGCTCTCACCACAATTCCCCTGCACAGCAGCCCCGCTATTGGCAACCCTGCTAATAGCCAGACGGGGTCCAGCTTCCGCTCAGAGCATCTTCTGGATCATGCTGGAGCTGGAAAATCCCTCGACCGTGGGCACAATCTCTACCCGGCCGCCCCACTCCGCCAGCTGCTCGTGCCCCACAATGCCTTCCAGCTTGTAGTCGCCGCCCTTCACCAGCACCTCCGGACGCAGCGCTGCGATCAGCGCCGCAGGCGTCGCCTCGGCAAAGATGACCACGGCATCGGTCGCGGACAGCGCTGCCAGAATGCGGGCCCGTTCCCTCTCGCCCACCACCGGGCGCGCCGGCCCCTTCAACTCGCACACGGAAGCATCGGAATTGACGCCCACCACCACCCGCGAGCCGAACTTGCGGCACTCTTCCAGCAGCGTAATGTGGCCGATGTGCAGGATGTCAAAGCAGCCGTTGGTGAAGACGATGGTCTCGCCATTCGCGCGCCACTCGCCCACGCGCTGCTTGGCGCGCTCCAGGTCAAGCAGCTTATCGCCCGCGTGGAAGGTGGTGTTCGGCGTGAGGGCGGCCACCAGTTGCGCTGCATAGACAGGAACCGTGCCGCGTTCGCCCACCACGATAGCAGCCGCCATATTTGCCAGTTGCACGGCGGCTTCTGCATCCAGCCTGCAGGCCAGCCCCGCTGCCATGGTGGCGATCACGGTATCGCCCGCGCCGGAGACATCAAACACTTCGCGCGCCTGCGCCGGGGAGTGGAACGCTGACTCCGGCCGCAGCACGCGGATTCCCTTCTCGCTCATGGTGACGGTCATGAAATCGAAACCATGCTCCGTGACCTGCTTCTGCCCGGCTGCCAGCAAAGCGTCCAGATTGCTGGTGGGCAGGCCCGTCGCCAGCGCCAGCTCGCCCAGATTCGGGCACACGGTGGTTGCGCCGGAGTACTTGCTCAGGTCGGGTGTCTTCGGGTCGGCCAGCACGGGGATGCCCACACCGCGCGCCGCCACGATCACCGCCTCGCACAGCTCGCGCGTCAACGCACCCTTGTCATAGTCGGAGAGAATCACGGCGTCCATCTGCGGCACCAGAGCGACCGCGGCGCTGGTGAGCTGCTCCATCTCCGCGGCGCGGGGCCGTTCGCTGGTCTCCACATCCAGCCGCATCAGCTGCTGGTTGCGCCCCACAATGCGTGTCTTCGATGTTGTAGGCCGGTCGCAGGCCTGCACGGCCGAGGTATCAATGCCGGCCGCCTTCAGCAGATGATCCAGCAGCCCGCTTTCAGCGTCTTTGCCCCAGAAGCCCGCGAGGTAAGCGTGCCCGCCGAGTCCGGCGATGTTCATGGCGACGTTGGCCGCGCCGCCCGCGCGCTCTGCTCGCTGCGCATGGCGCAGCACCGGCACCGGCGCCTCCGGCGAGATGCGGTTGACATCGCCGAAGATGTAGCGGTCCAGCATCAGATCGCCGATGACGAGAACCTTCAGCGTCGGAAAACGTTGTTCCAGCAAGTTCAGCAGTGTCTGTGCGTTCGCCGGCATGGTCACTATTCTCTCACTCTCCAGGCTTCTGTTTGGCTACACCGTCACCAGCGTCAGGGTGGGCGGCAACATCTCTTTCACTTTGCCCATCACCTCATCCACGGTCACAGAGGTGATGCACTTCATCTTCTGCACGGTGCAGCGCTCCAGAAAGCAGCCCGCACACTCCACCTGGTGATAGATCACGGCGTGCCGTCCGATGTGCGGGAACCACAGGCCCGCCGGATTGCGCGCTGAGAAGATGGTAACCAGCGGCGTTCCCACGGCAGACGCCATATGCATCGGCCCGCTGTCATGCCCCATGAAAAGCCTGGCGAAAGAAACCACGGCAGCACTCTCGCGCGGCTGCAACTGTTCGCAGAGATTCAGTACCGGCCCTGAGCCCTGAACACTCTTCCATCCGGCGGCAATGTCGTTGCTCTTCTCGTACTCCACTGCGGCGCCCAGGATCACCAGCCCATACCCCTGGTAGAGGTACGCCATGCGCTGCAGCAGCTCGCGCCAGTTGTCTGCGCCCCAGTCATTCACAGGCAGCTTGGTGCCAATGCTGAACGCGATGAATGGCCGCTTGCCCAGCGGCGCCAGTACGCTGCGCGCGGTCAGCAGCTCGGCTTCGCGCAGATTGAGGTCCCAGTTGCGCGGATCGTCGATCTCGGCATCTCCCAGCTCCGCCAGGCAGCGCGCCAGCCGCGAGGCCTCCGGCTCCAGCATCTGCTTTGCCGCAATGTAACGGGCCTTCTGCATATCCATGGTTACAGGAACGCCGATGAGCCGCTTGATGCCGCAGGAGCGGAAGAAGAGTGCGTCCCGCCGGGCAATGCGTATGCCGCGCGCCGGCATCAGGTACACCAGCACATCCGGTTGCCAGGCGCGGATCTGACGCCGCAGTTCCAGCAGCTTGGTGATGTGCCGCAGCCCGACCACGTAGCTGAAGTAATCGTGCACCAGCCCGCTGCCGTCCAGGATGACCTGCGCCGCAGCCGCCTTGCTCTGCACGGGAAAGTTGGTGAGCAGCCGCCGCTCTGCCCGCGGAAACGAACGCGCAATGAGCTGCAGGCTGGGCAGCGCCACAATGGTATCGCCCAGGCTGCCCAGGCGATAGATCAGCACCCGCCGGACGAAGCTGTTCTCGTCCACAATGGCGCTTTTGAGCTGGCTGCGGTTGGGCATCTACTCCTGATTCTCCTCGTGCGGCTCATTGCGTTGACCGGCGGCTCTTGCTGCCGAAGGAATTGCGGATCGTCTCTTCCACCTAGAATACCAGCGCACTGCAGCGCATCCCGGGCAAGCAGAGCCGCGCCGCTCCGGTTACACTTTGGAAGACGCACCTATGACCCCACACCTTACTCTCTCCGCCGGCTCGCTCATCCGCATGCAGGATGCGGCGACCGCTGACTGGCACATCGCCGAGCCGCTGCTGGCCGAGGAATCCACACCGGAGTCCATTGCGCTGCGCCTGCACCGCGCCAACTTCGACCTCTGGCACACTGAAGACCGCGCGCGCGATCCGCAGTCCACGCCAGAGATGATCGTGGAGGAGAAACACAACATTGACCGCTACAACCAGAAGCGCAATGACCTGGTGGAAGCCTTCGACCGCCTGCTGCTGGACGCCTTGCAGCGCGATTCGCTTCCCAATCCCAGTGCGCCGTTGAACTCTGAGACGCCCGGGCTGATGCTGGACCGGCTCTCCATCCTGGCGCTGAAAATCTACCACACGAAGGAAGAGATTGATCGCGGCATGACCGGCGCTAATGTGCCCGAGAATCACGCTGAGCGCAATCGCCAGCGCCTTGCTCTGCTGCTGGAACAGCGCACCGACCTGGGCGATTGCCTTGACGAATTATGGAGGCAGGTGGCCGCCGGCGAACGGCGTTTTAAACTTTACAGACAGATGAAAATGTACAACGACCCATCGCTGAACCCGGTGCTTTACAAGATGGCCCGGTAGCTCCAGACAACTGCCCCGGTTGACGCACACATCCGATATGGGTATAAACAGTGGTCATCCCCCGGGTTTGTGAATCTAACTTGAGACCGCGAAAACATGGCAACGAATAAAGCAGCAGAGCCCACCATCACGAAGAAAATGGCAAAGACAATCGCCGGAACCCTGGTCAAGCAGGATGCTGCGCGCAACCAGGCCCTCGGCTTGTATGAGACGGCTCTCCGCCTGATGCAGGAAGGCAAATTCGAGAAGGCGCACACGGCATTCAACAAGCTGATGGCCACCGCGCCCGCCGAACTCTCCGAGCGCATCCGCATGTACATCGCTGCCTGCTCCAAGCAGATGGGCGGCACCAAGAACACCTTTGACAACAGCGGCGAGCAGTATGACTATGCCATCTCCCTGCTGAACAACGGCAACTATGAAGATGCCCGTCAGCACCTGCAGCAGATCCTGAAGAGAGATCCGAAGGCGGACTACGCGTTCTACGGCATGGCCGTGCTGGCCAGCATGACCGGCGAAGCGGAAAACTGCCTGCAGCAGCTCGCGGAGGCCATCGGCCTGAATGCGCAGAACCGCATCCAGGCGCGCAGCGACTCCGATTTTCAGGATATGTTCGACGATCCCCGCTTTACCGAACTGCTCTACCCTGAGAGCTAACCGGCTGACGGTACGTTAGAAATTACGGAGCGCCTGCCGTATCCTCACTAAGCATGCCTGATTCCACTTCATCCGCCGCGCCTTCCCTGCGCGTCGTCGCCATTGGCGGCGGCACCGGCCTGTCAACCCTTCTGCGCGGACTCAAACAGCACGTCGCCGCGCCTGCCGGAACCACTCCCGCGACCGATGCCGGATGCAAGACCTCGCCCTGCATCATCTCTGACCTCGCGGCCATCGTCACCGTGTCTGACGACGGCGGCTCCAGCGGCCGCCTGCGCTCTGACCTCAAAATGCTGCCGCCCGGCGACGTGCGCAACTGCCTGGTCGCGCTCTCCGGCGACGAGCAACTGCTCTCGCGCCTCTTCCAGTACCGCTTCAGCTCCGGCGAAGGACTGGAGGGCCACAGCTTCGGCAATCTCTTCGTCGCCGCACTCTCCGCCATCACAGGAGACTTCGCCCAGGCGGTGCAGATGTCTTCGCAGATTCTGGCCACGCGCGGACGCATCTACCCGGCCACCAACTCCAACGTGACCCTGGCCGCGCTGATGGACGATGGCACCCTGGTGCGCGGCGAGACCAACATCACCGCCAGCAAGTCGCGCATCATCGAGCTCAGGCTGGAGCCTGCCGACGCCCGCCCCATGCCGGAGACACTGGATGCGATTGCCGCCGCCGACCTGCTCACCGTCGGCCCGGGCTCGCTCTACACTTCGCTCATCACCAACCTGCTGGTGCGCGGCGTGCCGGAGGCTCTGCATGCGGCCAAGGCGACGCGCGTCTACATCTGTAACCTGATGACGCAGGCGAACGAGAGCATCGGCCTGACGGCCTCGCAGCACATCGCGAAGATATTTGACCACGCCGGCGGCCGCATCTTCGATTACGCGCTGGTCAATACCTCGCCGGTTTCGCCGGGACTGGTCGCGCGCTACGCCGCCGAAGGCCAGCAGCAGATTGAAGCCGACCTCGACCGCATTGAAGCGCTCGGCGTAAAGGCCGTGCCCGGCAACTTCGTCTTCGAAGGCGAAGTCCTGCGGCATGACTACGACCGCATCACCAATGCCCTGCTGCGGCTCGGTCTGGCGGGCCGCTGACACTGCGTGAATTTAGGTGCCCCGGATCTCGCTTCTGAGACCTGGGATAGCGTCGCTACGCGATGCCCGCGCGACGCGCGCAAATCTCCCTCCATTCACGCCTTCTCAGAAAGTCACTACCTTCAAAATTTGTCATTCTGAGCGCAGCGAGGAATCTCAAAAGCTTATCGCGCCACCAAAGACGGGTTCCCCATACATCTCCGGGTCTACCACCACTCCCAACCGAGTCATTCTGAGCGAAGCCGAAGAATCCAGACGGACCCCGACGTCACCCACATCGCCAGAGAGCTTCCGCTGTACGAAAGCCGGATGCCCACATCTCGTCAGGACCACTACCCGATGCTGACCAGCTCCTGCTCCACCGTCCGCTTCAACTGGCCGCACGCGGCATAGATATCGCGGCCCCGCGGCCTGCGAATGTATGTCCGCACGCCTGCTGCGATCAGCCGCTTCTGAAACCATTCCACATCCTCGGGCTTTGGCTGCATATACGCGATGCCCGGCCCCGGATTCCACACGATCAGGTTGATCTTCGCGCGCAGACCGCTCTCGCTCAGCATCTGCAGCAGCTCGCGCGCGTGCTCCGGCTGGTCATTCACGCCGCCCAGCATCACGTATTCAAACGTCACCGCCTCACGCGTGCGCAGCGGCATCTCTTTCAATGCCTGCAGCAACTGCGGAATATCCCACTTCTTCGTAATCGGCATAATCTCCAGCCGCGTGGCGTTGTTGGAAGCGTTCAGGCTGACGGCCAGCTTGGGCCGCACCGGCTCCTGCGCAAACTGCCGGATGGCCGGCACGATGCCCGAGGTGGAAACCGTCATGCGCGATTCGGGAATACCCACCGCACCCACCAGCAGCCGCACCGCCGTCATGAAGGCGTCGTAGTTCAGGAATGGCTCGCCCATCCCCATGAAGACCAGGTTGATGCGCTCCGGGCGGCTGGCGCGCTTGCTGGCCAGCTCCACGCCGTGGCGATTCAGCACCGCCACCACCTGCCCGGCAATCTCGCCGGCGGTCAGGTTGCGTTGCAGCCCCAGCTTCGCCGTCAGGCAGAACTGGCAGTTCACCGCGCAGCCTACCTGGCTCGAAATGCAAATGGTCGCACGCCGGAATCGTGCAGGCTCGGCTTCATCGGATTCTTCTTCCGCAGCGGCTTCGCTGCCGTCTCCGCGTTCGCCGCCGTCGCCATCCGGCATCCACACCGTCTCCACCGTCTGCCCGTCCGCCAGCTCAATCAGAAACCGTTCCGTGCCGTCCACCGAGGTGAAAACCTGCGCGATCTTCGGCAGGCCCACTGCATAGCCATCGGTCTTCAACCGCTCCCGCAGTTCTACAGGCAGCGTCGTCATGGCGTCCAGCGATTCCATCCGCTGGCGGTAGAGTGCGTCCGCCAGTTGCGCGGCGCGGTACTTCGGTTCTCCCAGGGCGGCCATCAACTCAGCCAGTTGCGGCTGGGTCAGCCCGAAGAGCGGCTTCGTGTGTGGGGAGGAATCCGGCATCTCCTCCATTATCCGATGAAAGCGTCGCGGATGCCGCATCGGCTGCATTCAGTCCCATGCCTGTGAAAGAATAGATCTTTCCCCCGGAGTCCTCACAGCCGAATGTCCACTGCCGTTATCCTCCCAGAAGCCGACCTCGCCACCGCTGTCACTACGGGCACGCACGAGCCCCGCAATATCCGCCGTACCCGCCTGGCCAACGGAATGCTGGTGCTCACGGAAGCGATGCCCCACATGCGCTCCGTCTCCATGGGCGTATGGCTCGATGTCGGTTCTCGCGATGAGACCGGCGACGTCAACGGCATCTCGCATTTCGTCGAGCACATGGTCTTCAAGGGCACCACCAGCCGCGACGCACGGCAGCTGGCGCGCGAAGTAGACTCCATTGGCGGCAATCTGGATGCGTTCACCGGCAAAGAGACCATCTGCTTCAATATCAAAGTTTTGGACCAGCATGTTACGAAAGCGCTTGATGTTCTGGCTGACCTGGTTCTAAACCCGACGTTCACCCGCGAGGACGTGACCCGCGAGCAGGGCGTGATTCTGGAAGAGATCAAGATGGACGAGGATAACCCCGACTATCTGGTGCATGAGATCTTCACCCAGAGCTTCTGGAAGGGCAATCCGCTGGGCCTGCCCATCCTCGGTACCGCCGGAACCGTCGCCAGCTTCACGCCGGAGACGGCCTTTGCCTTCCACCGCGCGCGCTTCACGCCCCGGCACATCATCTTCTCGGCGGCTGGACATCTGGATCACGACACGTTCGTGGCCGAGGTAGAACGCCACTTTGGTCGTCTGGCAACCGTCACTGCGCTGGCTGAGGTCCCTGCCCCGCCCCCGGCGACGCACGCGAAGATCACCCTGCGGCGCAAGCGTTCGCTGGAGCAGGCACAGCTCTGCATCGGTGTTCCCGCCCCGGCCATCGCCGCACCGGAGCGCTTTTCCGTCTACCTGCTCAACAGCATTCTGGGCGGAGGCATGAGCTCCCGCCTCTTCCAGACCATCCGCGAAGACCGCGGACTGGCCTACTCCATCTACGCCGAGATGAATCCCTTCCGCGACACCGGCACGCTCTCCGTATACGCAGGCTGCGCGGCGGAGAAAGCGGAAGAGGTGATCCGGCTTACCATGGCCGAATTCGCCCGTCTTAAGAACGAGCCCGTCAGCGAAGAAGAGTTGCAGCGCGCGAAAGACCAGATGAAGGGCAACATTGTGCTTGGGCTGGAGAGTTCGTCGAGCAGGATGTCAAACCTGGCGCGGCAGCAGAGCTATTTTGGCCGCTTCTTCGGGGTGGATGAAGTGACGCAGAGCATTGACGAGGTGACGCGCGAGAGCGTGCAGCAGATCGCACAGCGGCTTTTCCGGCCTGAGGCCACCGGCCTTACCCTGCTGGGGAACCTGCAGGGATTGAAGATCACACGCGACCACCTTGCTTGCTGATACATTGTCTATGTTCCGCTACCGCACTATGGAAGGCGCAGGAGAACCAATGAAGAGTTACCGCCGCAACACGGAAGAGGGCTTCACCCTCATCGAACTGCTGATCGTCATGTCGCTCATCCTCATCCTGATGACGCTGGCCATCCCGAACCTGCTGAACTACCGCAAGCAGGGTAATGAAACCTCGGCCATGGCTTCGCTGCGCGCGATCAATAATGCTGAACTGCAGTACTCCACCGCCTACCCGGCGAGCCAGTTCACCTGCTCGCTGGCCGCGCTCGGCGGTCAGGGCACGGGCACCGCTGCTCCCACGGCACAGGCTGCCGGCCTCATCCCCTCAGACCTCGCCGCCGGGCAGAAGGCAGGCTACACCTTCACTATCACCAACTGCACCAAGGTGACCATCAACAATCAGGACATGTACACCGGCTATCAGGCCACCGCAGTACCGCAGTCCCTGGGCAAGGCAGGCACCGGCAATCGCGGTTTCTGCACGGACCAGTCCGGAGAGATCAAGGCTGACCCGAGCGGCGGCACCAACTGCACCCAGCCGATTCAGTAGGTCCCGGCGCAGACGCGGAATCACGCACCGACACAGGCGAGGGCTGCGGCTCTCGCCTGTATTTTTTTGGATTTGTCATTCTGAGCGGAGCGAAGAATCTCACCATGTCATTGCGAACCACACTCTCATGCGCAGCCGCGCTTTTGCTCGCCGCCTCCCTGCACGCGCAGGATGCACACACCCTCGCCGCAAAGGTTGATGCGCACTACAACCACCTGCAATCCTTTCAGGCCCAGTATGCCGAGCACTACACCGGTATGGGCATGGACCGCACCGAGACCGGCACGCTTCTGCTCAAGAAGCCGGGCCGTATGCGCTGGAGCTACAGCGAGCCGGCCGGCAAGGTCTTTGTGCTCGACGGCAAGTTCGCTTACTTCTACACCCCGGGCGATGCGCAGGCACAGCGCATCCCGGCGAAGCAGCTTGACGATCTGCGCTCCCCGCTGCGTTTCCTGCTGGGGCACACGCAGCTGGAGAAAGAGCTTCCCGGGCTGACATCTGCCCCGGCAGGCAATGGCCTGTATACATTGAGCGGCGTGCCAAAGCAGATGGAGCAGCGCATTCAATCGCTCTCCCTCACCGTCCGTGCCGACGGCACCATCCAGCGCATCCGCCTGCAGGAAACGGACGGCTCCGTCACTGAATTCAGCTTTACCGGCATTCAGGAAAACGTGCCCGCGCCCGACAGCGATTTTCACTTCACCCCGCCGGCCGGGGTTGAGATCGTGAACGGAATGCCACCCGTTTAGAACAAATTTCGAGTGTTATTTGCCGTTTCCAGTTTTTATTTGTCATTCCGCGGTGCAGCGGCGGAATCTGCTTTTCTACCGCCACGAATCATTCCGCGGCAGCTAATCGAGCACAGCGAACACATCCGCCAGCACAACCCGGATCGCCGTTCCCGGCACCGTCAGCGCCTCGTCCTGTACCCGGTGGAAACCATTTTCATCGCAGCGATAGGCCAGTCGCATCTCCGGGTCGAAGAACCAGATATGCTCCACTCCAAATTGCAGGTAATCCCGGACCTTCTGCTGCATCCGGCTCATGCCGTCTTCCGGCGAAAGCACCTCCATGCAGATCAGGGGCAGTTGCTTCACGATCCGCTCCACCTTCTGCCCGGCCCGCAGCACCAGAACATCCGGCACGCGAAAGTTTGTCGCTGAAACCTGCAACCTGCACTCCGGCACTGCACGAATGCTCCATTCGCTGCCATGATTGCGAAAGAATTGCACCAGAAAACCCTGCACTTCACTGTGCTCGTACTCGCCCAAGTTCCGCTCCTCCACATAGCCATTCACCAGCTCACAATCGGGGGAGTAGGCCGTCCGCAGGTATTCTTCAACGGAGACAAACGCGGGTTGGGCAAAGGCAGCCATGCCCTAAGTATGCTCCGGAGCCTGCAAATATTCCAGCGAAACTATCTCGCCCGCTCACCGTACTATCTCGCCTGCTAAACGTCTAAAATACAAACAGGTAGCCCGAACAGCAATGACCGAATTTCAGATCAAAATGGCCGACGAACGCGGACGTGTGCAGGAGCAGACGCTTGCCGCGAATACCGCCGAGGAGCTGCGGGCGCGCTTCACGCAGGCGGGCTTCTACGTCTACTCGGTCAAGGCGCGCGGCCTGACCGCGGGCAAGGGCAAAAAAAAGAAGGCCAAGCTCGAGACCTTCCTCATCTTCAACCAGCAGTTCGTCACCCTCATCCGCGCCGGTCTGCCGATTCTCGGCTCCATCGAACTGCTGGCAAAGCAGCAGCGCAACCTGCTCTTCCGCAGCCAGCTTGAAGACGTTGCCATTCGCGTCCGCACGGGCGAATCGCTCTCCCAGGCGTTTGAAGCGCAGGGCGGATTCCCCGTGATCTACACCACCACCCTGCTCGCCGGCGAACGCTCCGGCAACCTGGAAGAGGTGCTCACGCGCTACCTCGCCTTTCAGCGTGTCGCGCTCACCTTCCGCAAGAAGCTCATCGCCTCGCTGATCTATCCCACGCTGCTCATTGTCATGGTGGTCACGCTCTTCTTCTTCCTCATCACGTTTGTGGTGCCGCAGTTCGCCAAGCTCTATGAACAGATCGGCTCGCACCTGCCTGCATTGACCGTCATGCTGCTGGCGATGGGCGGCTACGCGCAGAAGTACTACATGTACTACGTTCCCGCCGTGGTGCTGCTGGTATGGCTGGCCTGGCACTGGTCGCAGACGGACCGCGGCGCCGCGCGGCTGGACCGCACGCTGCTGGCCGTTCCGTTTCTGGGCACCATCTGGCTGAAGTACCAGGTCGCGCTCTTTGCGCGCACGCTCTCCACGCTGTTGACCGGCGGCCTGCCGCTGGTGCCGTCGCTGGAGACCGCAGCCCGCTCCATTGGCAGCAGCCAGATCGCCTCCGCCGTCTTCGGCTCGGTAGAATCCGTCCGCGAAGGCATGGGGCTGGGCAAATCGCTGCAGAAGACAGGCGTCTTCCCCGATCTCTCCGTGGAGATGATCGAAGTGGGCGAATCCACCGGCGCTCTGCCCACCATGCTGAACTCGGTCGCCGAATTCTTTGAAGAGGACACGCAGACCTCACTCTCCACCGCGATGAGCCTGATTGAACCCATCATCCTCATCTTCATGGGCATCGTCGTCGCCGTCATTTTGATCGCACTCTACCTCCCCATCTTCAGCATGAGCGCCAACGGCATGGGACAGGGGCACTAACTAACTTTGCAGTAACGGAGTCTCACACGTATGGCCAATGCACCCATCATCATGCCGCTGCCCACCGAAGGCGATGAAATAAGCCGCGCCCAGGCTCTGGCGCGCCGCTACCACTCCGAGTTCGTGGACCTGAAGAACTTTCGCATCCAGCATGAGCTGTTCAAATCCGTGCCGGTGGACATGATGTTCCGCTACAACTTCGTTCCGCTGGAGCAGGCGGAGGGCCGGCTGATCATCGCCGTCTCTGACCCCTCGCGGCTGATGGTGCTGGATGAGATCAGCGGCCTGCTGGGCCAGCGGCTGGTCACGCGCGTGGCCACGCTCTCGCAGATCACTGACCTGCTGAAGAAGACGGAGCAGTCGCAGCGTGTGCTGGATGAAGCCACCGAAGGCCTGACCTTCGACGTGCTCTCGTCAGAAGACAATCCCGATGAGAACATCTCCATTGAGAGCATCACCTCAGAAGACGACATCAGCCCCATTATCCGGCTGGTGGATACCACCATCTTCACCGCGCTGGAGCGTCGCGCCTCCGATATCCATCTCGAAACCTACGACGATTCGCTGGTTGTGAAGTACCGCATTGACGGCGTGCTGCAACACGCCATGGCGCCCATCGCGCGCGAGCATCACCAGACCATCCTGTCGCGCATCAAGGTTATGAGCGAGCTGGACATCGCCGAGCGCCGCGTGCCGCAGGACGGCCGTTTCCGCGTCCGCTACAAGGGCCGCCTGATCGACTTCCGCGTCTCCATCATGCCCACGGTACACGGCGAAAACTGCGTGCTCCGCGTGCTGGACAAAGAGTCCATGTCAGAGAAGTTCACCAAGCTCTCGCTGGATGTCGTCGGCTTCGCGGACAAAGACCTCGCGCGTTTCCGCCGCTACATCAAGGAGCCCTACGGCATGGTGCTGGTCACCGGCCCCACCGGTTCCGGCAAGACCACCACGCTCTACGCCGCGCTGAACGAGATTAAATCGGAAGAAGACAAGATCATCACCATTGAAGATCCGGTCGAGTACCAGATTCGCGGCATCACGCAGATTCCGGTGAATGAGAAGAAGGGACTCACCTTCGCGCGCGGCCTGCGCTCCATCCTGCGGCACGATCCTGACAAGATCCTGGTCGGCGAGATCCGCGACGCGGAGACCGCGCAGATCGCCATCAACTCCGCGCTGACCGGTCACCTGGTCTTCACCACCGTCCACGCCAATAACGTGGTGGACGTGCTGGGCCGCTTCCTGAACATGGGCGTGGAACCGTACAACTTCGTCTCCGCGCTGAACTGCATTCTGGCGCAGCGGCTGGTGCGCAATATCTGCACCTTCTGCGTGCACGACGTCCGCTACACCGATGAAGAGCTCATCGCCAGCGGCCTGCATCCGGAAGAGTGGCGCGATTTCAACTTCCGCGAAGGCGCGGGCTGCATTGAATGCGCCGGAACCGGCTATCGCGGGCGCTCCGCCATCCACGAACTGCTGGAGCTCGACGACGAGATCCGCGAGATGCTTCTGCTGCGCAGGCCGGGCTCGGAGATTCGCAAGGCGGCCCGCGACAAGGGTATGGATTTTCTCCGCGACTCGGCGCTGGACCGCGTTCGCCAGGGCCTGACCACGCTGAAGGAAGTCAACAAGGTTACATTTATCGAAACCGGCCGGTAGCGGCGCAACGACAGGCTAAACTAGTAACTTCAAGTCATGCAGATACTCCCATCATCGATACGGTCTATTGGCGCCGGACTACGGCCACGGCTGGCGTGTGAAGTCCGTCCCGGCCGCATCGTGGCTGCGCGCTCCAACGATGCCACCGGAGTCATCTCCGCCATTGCCAGCTCCACTCTGGCCGCGGGCGCGCTGGTCCCTTCCTTGCGCTCCGGCAACATCGTGGACCGCGGCAACTTTATTCAGGCTCTGCGCGATGCGCTCGACCCACTGGCCGGCCGCGCCAAAGACATCACCCTCATCGTGCCCGATTCCACCATGCGCGTGCTGCTGCTGGATTTTGATACGCTGCCCGCGCGCGAATCGGAAGCGCTGCCCGTCGTCCGCTTTCGCCTGAAGAAGCTGCTGCCGTTTGAAGCCGATGATGCCGGCGTCAGCTACCAGATCATGTCGCAGGAGCGCAACCTGGTGCGCGTGGTGGCAGCCGCCATGCCGCGTGAGGTGCTGGATGAGTACGAGCTTGCGGTGCGCGACGCCGGATACGAGCCGGGCGCGATCCTGCCCAGCACGCTGGCTTCCCTCACGCTGCTCTCTGACGCCAATACCGACCAGCACACGGCGCTGCTGGTGAACGCGAATCCCTTCGCCGTCACCACCGCTATCGTGAGCGGCAGCGTGCTTCTGCTGCACCGCACGCAGGACTTCACCGCCGACGTTCCGGCGCTCAGCGAGGTGCGCAGCGAAGAGAATGCCGTGGCTCCGGCGGCAGAACCCGCTGTGCCCATCTTCGCCGCCAATCTGAGTGATGCGCCGCCTGTGGTCACGCCTTACGTGGAACCCGCGCAGACGTGGGATCTCGCTCATACGCAGGACGAAGCAGAATCCACACCCTTTGACGGTGACGCCTACGGCGGCAGCGCAGTGGAGGCGGAGGCCGCCATCCAGAGCGAAGTGCTGCGCGAAGAGATTGCGCGCGAGGCTTTGCCTGACCTGTCCGGCCAGCACACCGCCAACGACGCCAATGAGAGTGACGTGGCCCAGGCCGTCTCCATCGCCGCCGCCTACTACGAGGACACACTCAACAAACCACCCACGCAGATTCTCTCTGCCGGAATGTTGGACGCGCAAACGCTGCAGCAGGTTTTGAGCCACGCAGAGTTTGAAGAGCTGATGCCGAATGTGCGCGAGATCGTCGCCGCATCCTTGCTCGCGGCGGATGCAGCTTCCTCCACCGTGCCGCGCTGTCTGCTGGCGGGCGTGGCCGGCGCACTCGCTACAGGAGATGTCCAGAGCTAATGCGCATCTCCGTCAATCTCGCCACTCGCCCCTTTGTAGAGATTCGCCCTCTGCTGCAGCGCCTGCGCATTGCCATGGGTGTGCTCGCACTGATCGCCATCGTGCTCGGTTTCCTGCTGCACTCCGCCACGCATAAGGCGCGCGACCGCCAGGCGCAGATGGATGCTCTGGTCGCCCGCACCCGCGGCTTCCAGCAGGAACGCTCCACCGATGAAGCCAGTATGCATCGCCCGGTGAACGCCGCCGTGCTGGAACGCTCGCAATATCTGAACGCTCTCTTCCTGCGCAAGAGCTTTAGCTGGACCGCAGTGATGATGGACCTGGAAACCGTGCTGCCTGCGGGCGTGCAGGTGACCAACATTGAGCCGCAGATGCTGCCCAACGGCGCACTGCAGATTCGCCTGCGCGTCAGCGGCGACCGTGACCGCGCCGTGCAGCTGGTGAAGAACCTGGAACGCTCCCAGCGCTTCATCGCACCGCGCCTGGCCAGCGAATCCGCGCAGACGCAGGACCCCAATTCGCAACACGGTCCCGTCGATCTGAACGCAGTCGAGTTCGATATTCTTGCGGCCTACAATCCCCTGCCCGTGCATGAGCGCAAACCGGCAAAGAGCGAGGCCGGCCAATGAAGCTTGCACTCAGCAGCAAATTGCAGACACGGCTCCGCCTGCCGGACGCAGAGAGCCCATTCTTCACACCGCTTCCTCTGCACATTGCCGGAGCAGTGGCACTGCTGGCGCTCAACGTCTACCTCATCCTGCACATGGCCTTTGCCTACGGCTCGCTGCACCGCAATAACGACGATGCCATGGTGCAGCAGACCAGCGCCATGACCGCCGCTGAGATCGCGGCGCGTCCCCTGCGCGGGTTGGACAGGAAAGTCGCCATCGCCGAAAACGATCAGGCCAGTTTCTATGTGGATCGCCTGCCCACCGCCTACTCCACCGTGGCGGGTAACCTGGGCGACCTGGCGAAGAAGAACAACGTTCGCCTGACGCGTGTGCAATACACTGAGAATCCCGGCCTCGGCGGCTCACCCCAGACTGCGCTCACTGAGGTCCACATGGATGCGACGCTCAGCGGCGACTATCGCCCGCTCATGCAATTCCTGAACGGACTGGAGCGCAGCCGCAGCTTCTTCCTGATCACCGGCGTCACCCTCAGCGGACAGCAGACCGGCACCGTGAATCTGCGCATGCGCCTGCTCACCTACCTGCGCGCACCCAACGCCGGGGAGAAGGTTGACCTTGCGCCCTCTTCCGGCGACACCGACACCGATGCACCCCCAGCCCCGGCCCCACCCGCGCCGCGCAGAACGGGGGCGAAGCGATGAACCTCGGTCTGGAAAATAAGAAGAAGGCCATGTGGGCTGCGATCCTCGGCGGCGTCCTGGTGATCGTGGTGGTGTGGCAGCTCTGGGGAGTCTTCTCGACCACCCCGGCCCCGCGCCCACCCGCAGCGCCCGTGGTGACCACCACCTCCGTGACGGACACGCATACTCCGGCTGCCGCTCCCATGCCCGCCGGCACGCCCGTGGAGCCTGTGGTGCATGGCGCCGGGCAGCTTGACCCTACCCTGCACCCCGAAGGCATGATGGAGGCCGAATCACTGCTCTACGCAGGCTCCGGCCGCAATATCTTCTCCATGCAGTCTGCCCCGCCGCCCATTCCCAAGGCCATCGCGCCGCCGCGCCCTAATCCGGCTGCGGTAGCAGCGGCCATTGCCGCCGCCGGGCCGCCCCCCCCCCCCCCCCCCCCCCCGATTGACCTCAAGTTCTTCGGCACGGAATCGCGCCCGAACGGCAATAAACGCGCTTTCCTTCTGCATGGCGAAGACGTCTTTCTTGCTGGCCCCGGCGACATTGTGGACCGGCGCTACAGGGTGGACGCCATCCTGCCCAACGGCATCGTCGTGGAAGACCTGCCGAACAATAACAAGCAGACACTGCCGCTGCTGCAGTAAATTCTTATGAACCGCCGGTACCCAACTCGCACTGCCGCCTCCCCGGGCGAAGAAGGCTTCCTTCTTCTGGCCATGATCTTTGCCGTCGCGGTGATCCTCATCTTCATGGCGGTGGCTGCGCCCAGCGTGGCCAAAGACCTGCAGCGTGAGCGCGAGCTGGAGACAGTCCACCGAGGCAATGAATACGTCCGCGCCATCCGCCTGTACTACCGCAAATTCGGCCACTATCCCGGCTCCATCGACGACCTCGTCCAGTCCAATAACATGCGCTTCCTGCGCAAAAAATACATTGATCCCATGACCGGCAAGGATGACTGGCGCATCATCCACGTGGGCGAGAACAAGACCACCGTCACCGGCTTCTTCGGCCAGCCGCTGGCCGGCATCAGCACCACCGGAGGCCTGGGCAGCGCTTCCGGCATGATCTCCAATACCGGCGGCTCCTCCACCGTGGGAGGATCGACAGGCAGCAATAGCGGCAGCGCCTTCAACAACTCCGGCTTCGGTGGCAGCAGCAGCGGATCAGGCAGTACGTCCAGCTCGCCCTTCAGCAGTGGCGCTTCTTCCTTCGGCAGCTCCGGCGGCTCATCCGGCAATAACTCCGGCAGCAACGGCACATCGGGCACCAATGGCACGAACGGCCCTACCAGCACGGACGCCACCAGCTTCACCGGCACTCCCGGCGGCGGCGGACCCATCATGGGCGTCAGCAGCCAGAGCCCGAAAGAAGCCATCATCTCCATCCGCGACCAGACGACGTACAACACCTGGGAGTTCATCTACGACCCACGGATTGAGGCGCTCTACAAGGGCAATCCGCTGGGCGGCAGTATCGGCTCCAGCAACGGCGGCAACGCCTTCGGCCAGCAGAACGGCATCGGCACGCCCGCCACCGGCACTTCAGGCACCAGCACGCAGCCAACGTCGCCGCCGGGCAGCAGCGGCAGCCTGTGGGGCGGCAGCGGCACCAACTAATGCTTCATTTCCATATAGGTGTTTGTCATTCCGAAGCGAAGCGCGCGGAATCTGCTCTTGGCCCAATCTACAGCCCTTCCCCACAAGCAAAAAGCCTCGCCGCATGGGCGAGGCTTTTCACTGCAAATAGCATTCGCGCTTACACGCTGAACGAAGAACCGCAGCCGCAGGTGCTCTTCACCTGGGGATTGTCGAACTTGAAGCCGGCGGCCTCCAGCGTCTCCACATAATCCACCGTACAGCCGTTCAGGTACATCACCGATGTGCCGTCCACGAAGACCTTCAGGTCATCGAACTTGAAGACCTTGTCCATCATGCCCGCGGCGTTCTCAAACGACATGGAGTACTGGAAGCCCGAACAGCCGCCGCCCACCACGCCGATGCGCAGACCGGCAGGGATCGGGTCCTGCGTGGCCATGATCTCGCGGACCTTGGCAATGGCCGCCGGGGTCAGCGTGACCGGAGTGACCGCCGCGGCGGGTGCGTTCACAACTTCAGGGGTGCTGGGTACAGACGAGGTGGCCATGGTGAATATCTCCTGTGAATCTCTTCTCTTTGAGTGTAATCCGGCGAACACGGACAAAACAAGTCGTAATCCGATTTCACACAAATATTGGATGTACCGGACCGCCCGCAGGGTGCAAATTGAGCATTTTCAACGCTCACAGGTATCTGCGCGAATACACCCCGCAACCCCCTTCCCAAGCGCGATATGCGGGCGTATGCTTCTGCCGGATAGTGGAAGGGGAATTCGCCCCACGCTATCAGGCATTATCAGGTACTACCCCTCGGGGAGGTTTGTATGCTTCCAATGGTTCCAGCCATGCTCATCATCTGGGGAGCGTTTGTTCTCTGCTTCCTGTCTCTGCTCGCCTACCGCGCGACCATCACCCGCTATGAAGAAGACCAGCTCTTTCTGAGCGATGACGGCAACGCCCACGCCCTGCATGACCAACAAGACGAGATATTCCGCAAGGTCAATAAGCTCGCACCGATGATCCGCGTTGTCGGCGGCGCAGCGGGCCTGATGACGCTGTTGATCGTTGGCACCTATGCGTGGGATGCCATCCAGCATCTGCGCTAGTTCGCTTCCGCGGCATGTTTTGATGCCGCCTTAAAGTTGTAAGGCCACCGTCTGCTTTCGCAGCGATGGCCTTTTATTTTTTGTGCAGCGCAGAGTTATGCGTTGTACGTGGTGGAAGAGACGCGGCCGCCGCGGCCGGTCCAGTTGGTGTGGAAGAACTCGCCGCGAGGTTTATCCACGCGCTCATAGGTGTGTGCGCCGAAGAAGTCACGCTGCGCCTGCAGCAGGTTGGCCGGCAGCCGCTCCGTGCGGTAGCCGTCGTAGAATGCAAGCGCCGTGGAGAATGCAGGCGTCGGAATGCCGAGCTGCACTGCATCCACAACTCCCTTGCGCCAGCTCTCCTGGTACTTGTTCAGCAGGCCGGCGAAGTAATCGTCCAGCAGCAGGTTCTGCAGCTTGTCATTCTTGTCGAAGGCTTCCTTGATCTTGCCCAGGAACTGGCTGCGGATGATGCAGCCGCCGCGCCACATCAGCGCGATGCCGCCCATGTTCAGCTTCCAGCCATTCTCCTTCTCCGCGGCGCGCAGCAGCATGTAGCCCTGTGCGTAGCTGATCATCTTGGAGCAGAAGAGCGCACGGCGCACATCTTCAATGAACTGCTTCTTGTCGCCGGTGAACTTCGCCTTCGGTCCCTGCAGCACCTTGGCCGCCACCACGCGCTCATCCTTCAGCGCAGACAGGCAGCGCGCAAAGACTGATTCGCCGATGAGCGTCACCGGCATGCCCAGGTCGAGCGCGGAGATAGCCGTCCACTTGCCGGTACCCTTCTGCCCTGCCGTGTCCAGGATCTGGTCCACAACCGGCTTGCCGTCGTCATCCTTCTTGGCGAAGATCTCGGTGGAGATCTCGATCAGGTAGCTGTCCAGTTCGCCCTTGTTCCACTCGGCAAAGATGGTGTGCAGCTCATCGGCAGAGAGTCCAAGGCCATCGCGCAGCAGCTGGTAGGCTTCGCAGATCAGCTGCATATCACCGTACTCGATGCCGTTATGCACCATCTTCACATAGTGGCCTGCGCCGTCTTCGCCAACCCAGTCGCAGCACGGTGTGCCGCCATCGACCTTGGCCGCAATGGCTTGCAGGATCGGCTTCACTGCGGGCCAAGCTTCCTTGTTGCCGCCGGGCATAATGGACGGACCGAAACGCGCACCCTCTTCGCCGCCGGAGACGCCGGTGCCGATGAACAGGATGCCCTTGGCCGCGAGATCCTTGGTGCGGCGGTTGGAATCCGTGAAGAGCGAGTTGCCGCCGTCGATGATGATGTCGCCCTTTTCCAGATACGGCAGCAGGTGCTCAATGGTCTGATCGACCACATCGCCGGCCTTCACCATGATCATGATGCGGCGCGGGCGCTTCAGCAGGCCGACCAGCTCTTCCACAGAGTGCGCACCCACTACTTCAGTTCCCTTCGCCTCATTGGCGATAAAATCATCCACCTTGGAGGTGGTGCGATTGAAGACCGCTACCTTGTAGCCATGGTCGTTCATGTTCAGGACGAGGTTCTGGCCCATGACCGCGAGACCGATCAGGCCGATATCACAACTTGCTTTTGACATTGAATGCTCCGGAAAGTTTCTGGGTGTGTCCCATTCATGTTACTGCGTAATTGGTCAGACCAGCAAGGCTGCGCAGCAGATAACGAGACGTGTCTTTGTATCACACTCATCATGGGAATCACTGTGACGTGGTCCACAAAAAGGGCAGCCCGAAGGCTGCCCTTGCGTACAGGTATACAGCGCTCTAGTGCGCGGTATGGTGCGCCGGTGCGTGGTGCGCCGGTGCAGGCTTCTTGGCTTCAGGAATCGAGCCATCCTTCAGGATGATCATGGGCGGCGTCTTGGTATACGAATCAAACGTGCCGATCACCTTGAGGCTCGCGCCCACTGCGGGCACTTCCTTCAGCGGCTCCTTCATGTTGACGGTCATCTCAGCGGTGTTGCTCTGGATGGCGTCGTCTGACACGGCGATCTGGATGGAGTCTGCCGTGGAGGCAACGACCTTACCCGGGATCTCGGTCGTCACATCCTTCATGACGGCCCAGACCTTGTCCGCATCTTCCTGACGGCCGTTGTACAGGATGAATTCCTTATCCTGCATGGCCAGCGTGTTCAGGTCAGCCGTTGCCACCACCGCGGCATGCGCCTGATCTTCCGGCTTGGGCGGCGTGTACAGTGTGAACTGCGTACTCAGGTCAGCAGGCGGCAGCACGTTGGCGGCGGCGATGCCCTGCAGCTTCTCCATCGTCTGTCCCTCGGCGGGTTTCGGTCCAATGTACTTCTTGAAGCAGAAGGTCGCCATAGGCGTCATCTGCGATTTGTACGGCTCCGGAGCAAAGTTCGCAGCGCGTGCAGCAAAGAATGCGCAGTTCAGATAGTCCGGCGGAGTCTCTTTGTAGTAATCCAGCGCCATGTTGAACGTATCCTGCAGCACCGGGCCGGGGACGGTGGTGTCTGCCGGCGCCATGCTCTTCAATTCAAGCAGATAGTTCGATACCGCGGTGGCGTAATCCTTCTTGGCTTCCGCATCGGTGGCGATTGCTCCGTTGAAGTAAGGCGAGGAGGCGGCCTTCACCTTGGCAAAATCAGCCTGCGACATACCGATGGGCTTCACGGCGTTCAGGCCAAGCTTGGCATGGGCAGCAGCGTCGTCCAGCAGGGCCTGCTTGGCGGCAGGGTCAGTGGTCTGGTCGGCCTGGGCCTTCTTCAGATACACCTCAATGGTGAGCGCCCGCAGGTTGTTGGGATCGTCCTTCAGCAGACGATCGGCGGCGTCGATAGCCTTCGGAATGTCCGGCACCTGCGTGTAGGCGGTCATCAACTGGCCGAGCAGGTCGTCCTTGACGACTGAGTTCGGGTAGGTCTGCAGAAAGCCTTCAATCGCCGACGCCTTGGCAGCCGGTGTGGTCTGGCTCTCGGCGTTGGTGAAGGCGTTGTACTCTGCCTGATCTTTGATGGTTACCTGACCCGCGTCCTGTGCGATGGCGGCGGTTACGCAGAGAGAGAGTGCAGCGACAGACAACAGCGAGGCAATTGCAGCCTTCTTCATGGAGATGCTCCTCAGCATGTACGCAAGATAGATGTGGACTCTATAAAGGAATTTCAAAGTGCGTGCCGCCGGTGTAGTGACCGGAGGTCAAATATTCGTTAGCTTTCCGTTGATTATAAAAATGAGTTCTTACTAATAGCAAGTTTCTGGCCGCGGTATCTTCTGTTTCGTCCATTTTCCGCCAAAAGCGTCAGCCCGTTGGCCTTACATGAGACGTAAGCCGCCGCTAACATGTTGCTCCGGAGAAGACCCCGCACGTTGAGACGCAGAGCGCGCAGCTTTCGGAAGCTGCGCATCCGGAGGATGGCCGCCAACCACTCAAAATCGGCTTTCTCTCCGCTTAACTTTCTGCTGATTCGAGCGCGCTTGTGAAATGCCGCTACCGTCACGAATTTCCGCAGCTTTCCGTGTGCTAACTTCACCTCATCCGCCGCCGCCGGGCGATGCCTTCCACCCTTCCGAAGCGGGCTCTGAAAGCCATTGTTTTTACATGGTTTATCTATTTGTTGGGTCTGGTACACTTTATCCACAAGATGTGGGGTTTCCGTGGTTGATTCCCCTGCGTCTTCACGCTAGATTGACCTAGGCTCCTGTCTAAGTTAACTGGGTGCCCGTGCTTCCCTTTTCAGGGTGCTCACCGGGTGGAGGAATAACACATGCTCAAGCTGAAAAAAGTTCAGATTCTCGGTTTTAAGTCGTTCTGCGACCGCACCGAGGTTCATCTCTCCGGTGAGGGGCTGGCGGCGATCGTCGGTCCGAACGGCTGCGGCAAATCCAACATCTCTGACGCCATCACCTGGGTGCTGGGTGAGCAGTCTGCCAAGAGCCTGCGCGGCGCACACATGCAGGACGTCATCTTCTCCGGCACCCGTGACCGCAAGCCCACTGGCATGGCCGAGGTCTCGCTCACGCTGGTTGACCCTGACGTGTATGACGGCGCGCTGCTGTCTACCGGCTACGCCGGCAACCAGGCTGGCCCTGAGATTGTCATTGAGAACGAGCATCCGCTGGACGGCGACTGGGATGAGCAGGCGCTGCGCCTGCAACGCGCCAATGAGACGGAAGAGGCTGTGATTGAGGCCCAGCCCGGCACCGTGATTGAAGGCGAAGAGCCGGAGCCTGCGCTGCCGCTGCCGGAGATTGCAGCCGAGGCCGACGCCGCGCAGCCCGATGCAAACTCCGTGGTGCTGAAGATTCGCCGGCGCAAGTTCAACAAGCAGCCCGTACGCGCCGGTGAGATCCACGTGACCCGCCGCCTGTTCCGCTCCGGCGAGAGCGAGTACCTGCTGAACGGCAAGATCTGCCGCCTGCGCGACATCCAGGACATCTTCCAGGGCACAGGCCTCTCCGGCGAGAACTACGCCATCATCGGGCAGGAGCGCATTGGCCAGCTGCTGAGCGCGAAGCCGCTGGACCGCCGCGCCATCATCGAAGAAGCCGCGGGCATCACGCGTTTCAAGACCAAGAAGCGGCTCTCCGAACTGCGCCTGGAGTCTGCGAAACAGAACCTCGCTCGCGTCAACGACATATTCGACGAAGTCTCGCGCCAGATGCAGACCCTGAAGCGGCAGGCCGCCAAGGCGGAGCGCTATGTGGCCCTGCGTGATGAACTGCGCGTGAAGCTGCGTGTGGTGCTCGCCAGCCGCATCGCGCAGATGGACGGGGAAGAGTCCGCGACCAACGCAATAATTGCCGAACTCGGCACCGCCATTGATGCGCAGGCCGCGGAGATTGAACTGCTGGATACTGAGCACACGGTCGGCACGCAGCGCGGCTATGAGCTGGACACTGAAGCCCGCGATGCAGGCACGCAGGCCAACGCCGCAGCCGTGGAACTGGAGCGCATCGCCAGCCGTACCGCATCGAACATTGACCGCATCGCCGAGCTTACGGCGCGCGTCGTCGCCGGGACGGAAGAGCTCTCGCAGCTTCATGCGCAGATGGAGAGCATCGCCTCCGAGCGCGAGCAGCAGCGCAGCTTCCTCGACAATGCGAACGCAGAATCTGCCGCTGCCCATGCGCAGGCGCAGGAGCGCCAGGCCGCCGCCCAGGAAGCCGGCCGCGCCGTGTCGCTGGCCGAGCAGCAGACTGAGCAGTCGCGCCACGCCTCCATGCAGTTGCTCTCGCGCGCCGCGCAGGCCCGCAACGAAGTGATCCAGGCAGAAGAATCGCTGGCCGCGCTGGTGCGCGACGCCGAACGGCTGACGCAGGAATCGAATGCTGCCCGGCATGAACTGGAAACACTCGGCCAGCAGCGCGGACAGGTCTCGCTTGCGTTTGAGAATGTGACAGAGAAGCTGGCGCGGCTTGAAGCCGAGATCGCCGATCTGCGCGCGCAGCTTGAGACCGCGCGACAGGAAGAGACTGAGACCAAGCGCCGCGGCGATTCCCTGCGCGCTGAAGTGGCCACGCTGCTGGGCCGCCGCAATTCGCTGGAGTCGCTCATCCACGAGCACAGCTACTCGACGGAAACTGTTCGCGACATCTTCCGCGCCAACAAATCCGCGCAGCAGGCTGGCGGCAGCAGCGTTGCTCCCGTGGGCACGCTCGCAGATTTTCTTGAAGTGGATGGCCAGTATGAGAGCGTGGTCGATGAATTCCTGCGCGATGAGCTGAACTACATCGTGGTGAAGAGCTGGGACGCTGCCGACGAGGGCATGAGAATGCTTAGCTCTGATGTTGCGGGCCGCGCCACCTTCCTGGTGCATCCGAACGATGCGCAGGCAAAGTTCTCCTTCCTGGAAGGCATGCAGAGCACCGCGAGCGCCAGCGCCAGTTCCAGCGGCGTAGTGCCGCTGAAGAACTGCATGCGCGTGCTCGACGGCTTCGGGCGTTCGCTCGAAGTGATTCTGCCCAAGCTGCGTGAAGGCTTCGTCGCGCCCAACTCCGCCGTGGCCCGCTCGCTGGCGCTGGAGAATCCGCAGGCCTTCTTCCTTTCGCCCTCCGGCGAGACTTTTCACAATGTGACGGTGACCGGCGGCCGCATCCGCAGCGAAGGCCCGCTTGCGCTCAAGCGTGAACTGCGCGAGATCCAGGCCAAACTGGAAGAGCTGGAAGCAGAGCTCTCGCGCACTGACCTGCAGGCTCTCGCGCTCACACGCCGCGTGGCCGAACTCACCGCCACGCTGGATGTGAAGAGCAACGAGCGCCGCGATGCTGAGCGCGAATCCGCCAATAGCGGCGCTGCCCTGCGCGCCATGGAATCTGAAACCGCCCGTCTGGAGCGCCGTCTGCAGGAGTGGGTGCTCTCCGCCGAGCGCAATCGCGAGTCGCAGACTGCGAAGCAGGAGTTGATTGGCCGCAAGCAGGAAGAGTCCGCACGCCTCGAACAAGAGCGGGTCACGGTGGAATCCACCCTGGTGGAGCTGCAGCAGCGCATTGCGGAACTTCGCCACGCGCGCGAAGAGGCACAGGCAGCCGCCGCTGCCGCATCAGCCCATGCTGCCGGCATCGAAGAGCGCCGCCGCAGTGCCGCTGCAAATTTCGAGCAGACCAACCGCGTCTACAACGGACACCAGCAGCGCATTGCGCAGATGGAGCAGCAGATCGCCGCAGCCAAAGCCGACCACCAGCGCCGCGATGAAGAGAACATCAACCTGGCGGTGGAGCAACTGGCCGTGGCCCAGGCGCGTGAGAGCGCACAGGTCCGCATGAAGCAGCTCAGCGAAGAGGCGAACACCCTGCGCGCGCGCATCGCAGAGCTCGACGGCAAGCTGCGCACCCTGCGGCATGAGAATGAAGCGCGCCGCGAAGAGCGTTCCACCCTGGCCGCACATGCCGCCAAGCTGGCGTCGGACCTGGAGTATCTGGCCGGCACCTGCCTGAACGACCTCGGCGTAGAGGCCATCGCCCTGCGCGAAGACGCCACCATCGAACGCATCGAGGCTGAACAGCTGCTGGAGGCGGAAGAAGCCACCCGCGCCATGAAGCAACGCATGGAGAACATGGGTCCCGTCAACATGATGGCGCTGGAAGAGTTTGCCGAGGCCGAGCAGCGCTTCAACTTCCTGGACACGCAGCGCAAGGACCTCATCGAATCCATTGAGAACACGCAGCAGACCATCAAGGAGATCGACGAGATCACGCATACCAAGTTCAACGAAGCTTATGCGGTCATCAACGAGAACTTCTCCAAGACGTTCAACAAACTCTTCGGCGGCGGCCAGGCCTTCATGCGCCTGACCGATCAGGAGAACTCCGCCGAGAGCGGCATCGAGTTGGTCGCCTCGCCCCCGGGCAAGAAGCTGCAGAACATCCTTCTGCTCTCGGGCGGCGAGAAGACGCTCACCGCATTCTCCCTTCTGGTCGGCATCTTCCAGTACCAGCCCAGCCCCTTCTGCGTGCTGGACGAAGTGGATGCGCCGCTGGACGAGACCAACGTGGGCCGCTTTGCCGGGCTGGTGGAAGAGATGAGCGCCAACACGCAGTTCATCGTCATCACCCACTCCAAGCGCACCATGGCGCAGGCCGATGTGATCTACGGCGTCACCATGCAGGAGCCCGGCGTGTCGAAGATCGTCTCCGTGAAGCTCAGCAACTCAGAGAAACGCGCTGTCGCCTAGCTAATAGTTATTTCTGATGCTGAGCTTTTATTAATCATCTTCAGTTTTTATTAATTAATTTGGCATCCATTTTTTATATTTGTCATCCTGAGCGTAGCGAAGGATCTGCTTTTGTTCTTTCCGCCCAAATATTTTCGCGGCATCGGCGCACTGCTTCTCTGCTGTGCGCCGATGCTTCATGCGCAAGCCGCCGCCGATCTCCCCGCCGCCAACCCCGCCCGCCCTACCGTCTCCACACCCGCCACGCTCACGCCCGTGGGCTATCTGCAATTCGAGAATGGCGGCCTCTACGCCACCGGCTCGCAGGAATTCAGCAACCAGTTCAGCGTCAATCAGGTCACCAAGCTCACTGTCACCTCGCGCCTGCAACTCCTTACCAACTGGCAGCCCTTCGCCTACAGCAACGCAGACCGGCAGCACGCCACGCAGCCGGGCGATCTGCTGCTGGGCGCGCAGGGCGTTGTCTTTCCCGGCGAAAAAATAAAACCCACCGTCGCGCTCAGCTACTTCCATCGCGTCTATGCGGGCACCGCGCCGGATACTGACATCGGCAGCAACAGCCAGAATGCTCTGCTCCTGCTCAGCAATGACATGTTCGGCTTTCACTTTGACACCAACTACCTCGTCACCGAGCAGCGCGATGATGGCGGCGTCCGCCGCGCGCAGTTCGGTCAGACGCTCTCCATCTCCCACCCCATAACCAGCCGCATCGGATTCGCCGGCGAACTCTGGCACTTCACCCAGCCGCTTACGCATGGCCGCGCCGTCGGTCTTCTGCTCTCGCCCAACTACTCGCCCCGCCCCAACCTGGTGTTTGACGCAGGCTTCCAGCGCGGCCTGACCAGCACTTCCACCCAGTGGGAGGTCTTCGCCGGATTCACTTACCTGCTGCCGCACCGGCTCTGGCACAAGGGGGCACCTGTTCCGGCAACCGCAAAACCGCGCACCCAGCCGAACTAGCTGTGCAGTCAACCGCGCTTCAGCCTAGGATATTAATGACCATGTCACAGCCACTGCTCCAGACCAGCCTTCCGTTGCCGCTCTTCGCCCGCGGCAAAGTCCGCGATCTCTACACCGCCGGCGATGACCTGCTTTTCGTTGCGACTGACCGCATCTCCGCCTTCGATCACGTCCTCGGCTCCGGCATTCCAGACAAAGGCCGCTTGCTCACGCAGCTCTCGCTCTTCTGGTTCCAGCATCTGCGCAATGTGGTGCCCAACCACCTGATCACCGCTGACGTGGCCGCGTTCCCTGCCGTGCTTGCACCCCATGCGGAGGAGTTGCAGGGCCGCTCCATGCTGGTGCGCACTGCGCAGATGTTTCCGGTAGAGTGCGTGGTGCGCGGCTACCTCTCCGGCTCCGGCTGGGCAGAGTACAAGAGCAGCCGCTCCGTCTGCGGCATTGCGTTGCCTGCGGGGCTGCGTGAATCCGACCGCCTGCCGGAGCCTGTCTTCACGCCGGCCGCAAAAAATAACGTCGGCCACGATGAAAATATCTCCTTCGCGCGCATGATTGAGCTGATCGGCGAAGAACCGGCCACGGAACTGCGGCGTTTATCGCTCGCGGTCTACGCCGCTGCCGCAAAACATGCAGAGAGCCGCGGCCTGATCCTCGCTGATACCAAATTTGAGTTCGGCGTGGTCGATGGCCGCATTGTGCTGGCCGATGAAGCGCTCACGCCCGATTCCTCGCGCTACTGGCCGGCGTCGGAGTATGCGCCCGGCGGCCCGCAACCCTCATTCGACAAGCAGTTTGTGCGCGATTATCTGGAATCCATCCACTGGAACAAGCAGTCGCCCGCGCCCTCACTTACGCCGGAGGTGATTGAGAAGACCCGCGCCAAGTATCTTGAGGCCTTCCGCCTGATCACCGGCCACGAGCTGGCAGGCGCGTAGTGATGGAGGCCGGGCTGCGCTCCTTCGGCTGGCTGGACTGGTTCCTGCTCGCCATCCTGCTCTTTTCCGTGATTCGCGCCATGATGCGCGGCATGGTACGCGAGCTCTTCTGGCTGGTGGGCACCATTCTGGGCCTTACGCTGGCCTGCGCGTTCTATGCCGTGCCCGCGCCCGCGCTGCAGGCCGTTACCCACAGCTACCCGGTGGCTGAAGCGCTGTCTTTTCTGCTGATTATCCTGGCCGTCATGGTGCTGGCCGGGCTCATGGGCCTGGTTCTGAGCCGGATGCTGCGCTTCGTCGGCCTGGGCTGGGCCGATTCGCTGGCCGGTGCGCTCTTCGGATTGATCCGTGGCGTCCTGCTGATTACAGCGTTTATGATGGCGGCTGCCGCCTTTCTGCCGTTGAACACCGCGCCCGGCAATCAAATTTCAAAATCAGTGCTCGCCCCATATTTTCTTCGCGCGGCTCATGCTGTATCCTCGGTTGTACCTGCTGATTTGCAACGGCGCATCGTGACCGGCACAAATTATTTGCAGCGGCAGTAGACACGAGCGGATCGTTGCCGCGATAATCGGTCACTGCGATTCAAGTTACAATTTACTTGCGACGGCAACAGTCGCACCCGTGAGAGGCAAAGTGAAACGAGAGCTCGAGAGTGTAGTGGCCCAGATGCATAGCAGCGGCGTGACCTATGACGAGGCCGTCCGCGAATTCAAACGCCGTTACCTGCTTGAGGTTCTCTCGCACCACCGCGGCAATCAGTGCAAGGCCGCCGCCGAGCTGGGCATGCACCGCAACACGCTCAGCCGCACCATTGCAGAGCTGCAGCTCGATCCCGCCCAGATTCGCAATGGCCTGAAGCGCCCGGCACGCAGTGAGCGCCCGGTCCTGCAGCCCATGTCCATCGCCCGCTAGCTTAGGTTCCAGGGTTCAAGTTGAGGACACCCCTTAGAGGGTGTCATTCTGAGCGCGTTTTGGCGCGAAGAATCCAGATATTCTCCGCGTCCCCCCATACATCTCCAGGCTTCCGTTCCGCAAATCCCCGAGCACCCCTGCCGCAAATGCCGGGTGGTGCCCACTCAGCGCGCTTCTGCAATGAGCGGGGAGCGTCGCAAACCGGATACCCAGTGAACGGCACTTCGTTCGCTGGGGTAGGTAGCGAGGGCCGCGCAGAGCCTGCCCTGAGCGAAGTCGAATGGGCGCGCAAATTTCTCCAGGCCACAAATACTCCCGGCAGACCACAAACTTACGCCGAGTCATTCTGAGCGTAGCCGAAGAATCCAGCTGCTCTCCGCGTCACCGATGCACTCTCAGGCTTCCGCTGCACCTATGCCCACGCATCTCCGCTCACCGTCCTCCTCCCCGCATACAATAAGACCTGTGAGCCCACTCCAGACCATCACTACCCCTGTCGCTCCCGGCTGGGACAATTTCGACGCCTATCTCTTTGACATTGACGGCACCCTGATGCGCGAGCCCAACCGCGTTCACGTGAAGGCCTTCACCGCCTGCCTGCGCGAGATTCTGGAGCGCGACGTCTCGCTGGATGGCGTCACGGTACACGGCAGCACAGACGCCGCCATTCTGCGCGACGCCTGCCGCCTGGCCGGGGTGGATGATGCCCACTGGCAGCCGCTGGAGCACCGCATCTTCACCCGCCTGGCGGAGACTGTCCACGCGCAGCGCCACCGGATGGAGATGGTGCTGATGCCCTCCGTCGTCGAGACGCTGGAGTACCTGGCCGCGCGCGGCGCCATACTGGGCGTGGGCACCGGCAATCTGGAATCCATCGGCTGGCTCAAGCTGGAGCAGGCCGGTATTCGCAGCCACTTCTCCTTCGGCGGCTTCAGTGACCGCTACGCGGTGCGGGCAGACATGATTGCCCATGCCGCGCAAGAGGCCCGCAAGCTGGCCGGGCCCCATGCCACCCTCTGCGTGGTGGGCGACACGCCGTCTGACGTCACCGCGGCCCATGCCAACGGCATCGCCGCCATCGCCGTGGCCACCAGCATCTTTTCCGTCCAGGAGCTGGCGAAGACCGGCCCCGAATGGGTTGTGCCCTCGCTGCAGACGCTGCTGGACCACACCAACCTGCCGCCGGCTTCGTCCAATGGAGTGAGCTAACGTTCCGATGGATTACCGCGTTCCCAGCCCGCTGGCCTATGTCTGCAGACCGATGCTGCTGTGCGCCGCCGCGCTCTGCCTGCCCGCGGTCACTGCCGCGGCGCAGACCGCGCCCGTCGAGCCGCCCGCAACGCCCGCCATCACCATCACCAGGCCGCTGGCGGTGCAGCCCCCGGCCAAACCCGTCACCCGCCGCCAAAGACTGCAGGCTGAAGATGCTTTCCTCAAAGGCTCAGAGCTGCTCGACAAAGATCAGCCGGAGCAGGCGCAGAAGCAGTTTGAGCGCGCCGCCGCACTGGACCCCGAGAAGCAGCAGTACTCGCTGGCCACGGCCATTGCGCGTGAGGATGTCGTCACGGCGCTGGTGCGCAAATCGCAGGTGATGCGCAGCACGGGCGATACCACGGGAGCCGATGCCCTGCTCGCCTCCGCCGCAAAGATCGACCCGCAGAATCAGCTCGTCACCGAACACCAGCCCTCAGCCAGCGCACCGCAAATTGAGATTCTGCCCAACACCGTCGCCAGCAACGGCAAGCTGCAGACGCTCGCGCCGCCACTGGCCCTCGCACCCGATGCCACGCGCCAGAGCTTCCACTTTCGCGCCGATGCTCACGAGATGGTGCGCCGCATCCTGCTCGCCTACGGCCTGCGGACACAGTTCACGCCCGATGTGCCGTCCGCCAGCGTCCGCATTGACATTGACAATGTCACCTTTGCGGAGATCCGCCCCATTCTGAGCCAGCTCACCGGCGCATTTTTTGTTCCACTGGAAGAGAAGACCTCCCTGGTGGTGAAGGAGTCGCGCGAGAATCACGACCAGTACGACCACCTCAGCGTAGAAACGGTCTACATGCCCGGCTTCACCACCGAACAGATGACCGACGCCAGCAACCTGCTGCGCCAGGTACTGGAGATAGAGCATGTCACGGTGAATGCAGCCAGCGGCACCATGAGCATCCGCACCACTCCGGCCATGATGCGCATCGCCAACTATGAACTGGCCGACCTGCTGGACGGAGGCAGCGAAGTGCTGCTGGAGATGAAGGTCTACTCGGTCACCCGCTCCAACGCGCGCAATATCGGCTTCGCCGCCGCCACCTCGCTCTCCGCGTTCAACCTCTATACCGAAGAGCAGCAGATACTGAACCAATACTCCAGCCAGATTCAGACCGCCATCGCCAACGGACTGATTCCGGCGAACACATCACCCATCGCCATCCTCGGCTATTTGCTCAGCTCCGGCCTGCTCAGCGGAAATTCGCTGGCCAGCAGCCAGATACTCGGCACCTTTGGCGGCGGCATTACTTACACAGGGATCAGCGCTTCCACACTGCCCACCTTCAACTTCGGCATGAACAGCTCCGAAGCCAAGCAGCTGGACCAGGTACAGCTCCGCATCGGCGACCGCCAGACCGCCACCTTCCGCGCGGGCACCAAGTACCCCATCATCACCGCCTCTTACTCCTCCGGCATCTCATCGTCGGCATTGAGCGGCCTTACCTCGGCGCAACTCGCGGCCTACGGGCTCACCTCCGCCAGTGCCAGTTCACTCACCTCCGCCAGCATTCCGCAGATTCAGTATGAAGATCTCGGCCTGACGTTGAAGACAGTGCCCACCGTGCTGCGCTCCGGCAATGTGAGCCTCTCCGTCGACCTGAAGATTGAAGCCCTCGCCGGCAGCGCGCTGAACGGTATTCCCGTGCTGGCCAGCCGCACCCTGACCTCGCAGATCACGGTGGCGCCGGGCGATACCGCCGTGCTGGTAAGCAGCATGTCAAAGCAGGAGAGCCGCGCCGTGAGCGGCCTGCCCGGGCTGGCTGAGCTCCCCGGCTTTCAGAGCCTGACCTCAGACGACACCAAAAACCTCGACACCACGGAGCTGGTCATCAGCATCACACCGCGCATCGTGCGCGAGGGCAAGTCACGCATCGCCAGCGTGCCTCTGGTCTTCCCCCGCTCCGCCACCGCCGAAGCCCGCGGCGACGACTAGTTTTACTTCCGTCATTCGCAGCGCGACGGTTTCACTCGTGTCCATCCAACGCGAACCGATTTCCAACGCAAACCGATTTCTATCGCGAACCGATTTCCATCGCGAACCGATTTCTATCGCGAACCGATTTCCGTCGCGAACCGATTTCCATCGCGAACCGATTTTTGTCATTCCGCAGCGAAGCCGGGGTCCCCGGCGAACGAACTTGTTCGCTGGGGTGGGAAGCGGCGGAATCTGCTTCTTGCATTCATCGCGCAGCATCTGCCACTCCGACGCGCAGCAAAAAGCCAGCAGAAGCTTCTCTGCGGGCCTTCTGTTTCCGTTTCGCTTACTTTGCAGCCGGCGGTTCCGGAGCAGGCGCGGGTACCGGCACTGTGATGCCGTCCAGCTGTGCCTGGTATAGGATCACGCTCTTCAACGTGTCATACGAGATGCCCGTCAGCGGCATGGCGCGTCCGTTCACCAGCAGCAGCGGCGTGGAATCCACCTGCGCATCCTTGGCCAGTTGCGTTGACGCCTTCAGATTGTCCTTGATGGCCTGCGTATCCGCGCAAGCCGCCACCTTGTCCGCATCCAGACCGGCCTTCACCACTGCATTGGCCAGCGTCTGCTTGGCGTTGTCGGGAGTCAGTGCATCCTGCGTGTCAAATACGGCGTGAATATACGCAAAGAAGGCCTCGTTGCTGTTATCCGGCTTCATCTGTGCAACACACAAACCGTAGGCGGCTGCTACAAATGCCGACGGATGAATCTGCACCAGCGGGAAGTTCTGGAAGACGATGTGCGCGCTGGGGAAATCCTGCGCCAGCTGATCCATCGTGGCCTGCGCTTCCTTGCAGTGCGGGCACTGCAGATCGGCGAACTCGACCAGCTCCAGAGCCTTGTTGGCGCTGCCGCGCGAAGGGCCATCGGCACGGGCCTGCAGCATGGCGCGCTTCTCCGCAAACGGGGTTGCGCCGAAGTCAATCACCGTGTCGCCGGCGACGGCATGCTTGCCGTCATTCAGCACCAGGAACGAGGTCGTCTTGGTCTGGTCAGCGGGCTGGCCGCGCTCGGCCACAAACACCACGACGCGGCTCAGCGAAGGCGCCTGTGTCTTCTCAATCGCGGCTACCTGGAAGATACGGTTCTCATCGTAGCCCCAGAGCTGCTTCAGGAAGGCCTCAACCGTCTCCCTGGTGGGAAAGGTCGCGGTGAAGTTGTGCGGGTCAGCCTGAGGAAACGGATTCAGATTCGAGATCTGCGGTGCAATGTTTGAGAGCACCGGCGGCGCAGACTTGGCGGCGGGCGGCGGCGGCGGCGTGGCCTGCTGGGTCGCATCCTGCGCACAGGCAGCATGGGTCAGGGTAAGGGCGGCAATCGCCGCGGTCAATACAACGCGCAGAACAGGCTTCATAGTGATTTCATTCCTCGTGGTTCGGCAGATGCCGGTGTATTTCAGTAAAAATGGCGCTACCGCCATATTAGACCTGAACTTTGACGGCTATGGGAAATCTGCGGCCCATGCCGAACGATTTGCGGGTCACTTTCAACACCGGCGCCGCCTGCTGCCGCTTGTATTCGCTGCGCTCTACCAGCTTAATCACGGACTCCACCAGCGCCGGTTCCAGCTTCTGCGCCGCTGCGATCTCCGCGGCCGATTCATAGCGCTCCACATACGCTTCCAGAATCGGGTCCAGCACGGCGTAGGGCGGCAGCGAGTCCGTATCCATCTGCCCCGGCCGCAGCTCGGCCGACGGCGGTTTCTCGATGGTCGCCAGCGGAATCACCACACCGTTGCGGTTGGCATAACGGCTGAGATCGTACACGCGCGTCTTCATCACATCGCCAATCACCGCCAGGGCACCCACCATGTCGCCGTAGAGCGTGCAGTAACCGGTCGACATCTCCGATTTATTGCCCGTGGTCAGCACCAGTGAGTTGAACTTATTGGCAATCGCCATCAGCAGCGCGCCACGAATGCGTGGCTGCAGATTCTCTTCCGCCAGTCCGAACGGCGTTCCGGCAAAGAGCGGGTCCAGGATGCCGGTGTACTGCTTGAATATCTCGCCGATGGCCAGCAGTTCAAAGCGTATCCCCAGATTCTCCGCGAGTTCCCTGCCATCATCCACTGAACCCTGCGATGAGAATTGGCTGGGCATGCCCACGCCGAGCACGTTCTCGCGCCCCAGTGCCTCCACCGCAATCGCCGCCACCAGCGCGGAATCGATGCCGCCCGATAGCCCGATCACTGCTTTGCTGAAGCCGCACTTCTGCACGTAATCACGCGTGCCCAGCACCAGCGCGTCCCATGTGGCCTGCACCTCGCCGCTCTCCGCATCAAAGTCAGGCTGCGCAATCTGCTCCGGCCTGCACGCGTCAAAGACCACCAGGTCTTCGGCGAATGACTTGCCCTGCGCAATCACTTTGCCCGTGGGCGCTATGGCCAGCGAGGTGCCATCGAAGATCAGGCTGTCATTGCCGCCCACCTGGTTCACCATCGCCACAAATGCATTGTGCCGCTGCGCGATGGCAGAGAGCATTTCGGTGCGCAGCGCGCGCTTCTCCCGCCAGAACGGCGACGAAGAAATATTCAGGATGATGCGCAGCTCGCCGCATCCGCCGCTTTGCTCCAACCCAACACTTTTGTCATCCCGCGGTCCTATATTATTTTTGTCATCCCGCGGTTCTATATTTTTTTTGTCATTCCGCAGCGCAGCGGCGGAATCTGCTTTTCCTTTTGCCTGTGCGTCATACTTCTGTGCGCTGCTCTCCCACTGCGCCATCTGCTCTTCCACCGGATCGTCGCGGTAGAATCGCCGCGGCCAGAATGTCTTATCGTTCCACGCGTCTTCACAGATGGTGATGGCCAGTTGCTGCCCGTTCAGGTGGCAGAGCGTCTGCCGCTCCGCCGGTTCAAAGTAGCGCTGCTCGTCGAAAACATCGTAGAACGGCAGCAGCCGCTTCTGCTGCAGGAAGGTGACGCGCCCATGCTGCAGCAGTGCCGCCACGTTGCGCACCCGCTTGCCCGCCACCGTGGCCGCCGCCGGCATCACCCCGCCGCACAGAACGGCGATTCTGCCGTCGGCCGTAGCCTCCGCCGCGATCTGCACCAGCACCTCGCTGGCGCGCTCCACAAAGCTGTCTTTTTCCAGAAAATCCGCAGGCGGGTAGCCGCAGGCGGCCAGCTCCGGGAACATCACCAGTTCCGCGCCGGCTTCCTGCGCACGCTGGGTAAATGCCAGTATCTTCCTGGCGTTGCCGGTGAAGTCACCCACCGTTGGATTGATCTGAGCCAGCGCTATCTTCACAGGATTAAGTGTAACGCGCGTACTGCTCTAGCTGCCGGTGCCGCCCAGCACCACGGAGACGGTGCGCGCTAAGATCTTCAGATCCAGCCACAGCGTCCAATTCTCCACGTAGGCCGTATCCAGCGAGATGTAGCTGTCAAACGAGGGGTCCTGCCGCGCTTCCACCTGCCACAGACCGGTGATTCCGGGCAGCACATCCAGTCGCCGCAGATGCGTCAGGTCATACTGCTCCACCTCAGACGCCAGCGGCGGGCGCGGCCCCACAATGCTCATGTCGCCCAGCAGAACGTTGTAGAACTGCGGCAGCTCGTCCAGCGAATACTTCCGCAGAACCCGCCCCACGCGCGTGATACGCGGATCGTTGGCGATCTTGAACAGAACGCCGTCGCGCTCGTTCATGTGCTCCAGGTCGGCCTTGATCTCATCCGCCTTCTGCACCATGGTGCGGAACTTATACAGACAGAAGGTTCTGCCCTTGCGCCCGATGCGCTGCGAGCGGTACAACACGTCACCCTTGGAATCCAGCTTGATGCAGATGGCGACAGCCACCAGCATCGGAGATGTAACAGCCAGCGCCAGCGTGGAAAGCAGAATATCCAGCACCCGCTTGCCCATGAATGCGCCCATCGGCATGTCGCGGCGGTGCAACGGGATGGTGGGGAAATGGCCGATGTACTCCACCGGCGCGTTCCACGCCAGGCCGTCGTACAGATCGGGCACCACCCGCACATCAATGCCCACCGCCCGCGCCTCTTCCACCAGTTCCATCACGCGCCGGCGGTCGCACGGCACAGAGAGGAATATCTCATCCACAAACATGGACCGCGCCATGGGCACGCAATTATCCAGCGTACCCAGCACATTCGCGCCGCCCGCCTCAGCTTCGCGGCCATCCAGCGCAACGTATCCCTTGAAACGAAAGCCGAGGTGCCGCAGCGACTCCAGATGGCTGCGCAGCGCGCGGCCCACCCGGCCGGAGCCCACAATGATGATATTGCGCGTGGCCACGCCTTCCTTGTAGTGCGAGTACACCATCCGGCGCCACAGCGCGCGCCGCACAGAAAGCAGGCAGCCCACCAGCACCACCACCAGGCCGACCGCAATGCGCGAGACGATTACGCCGCGGGTGATATACAACATGCCGCAGAGCAGCAGCCCCGCGGTCAGCGTGGCCTGGGCAACGCGGCGCTGCTCATGCAGCCCGCCCATATGCTGAACCGGCAGGTACAGGCCATACGCGCGCGCCAGCATGATCCAGCAGAAGGCAAACCAGAGGAAGTCCAGCACCATCTCCAGCGAGATGGGGGCCCAATGCTGCGGCAGCGAGTACCAGTGCGCCAGCACGTCGGCATCGGCACGGATGGTGATGGCAATGTATACGGCAATGGCGATCAGAAGGAAGTCCACCGACGCCCAGACAATGCCAACGATAGAGCGCCGCCGAAAGAGACCACCCAGAATAGACCCGGACGCGCCTGACGCTGTCCCGCTGCGGGCACTATTGGGGACAACGACCTGTTGGATATAGTCCGGGGATGCCATGTCCAAACCTGTTTTCTAGTTCATCGTGTTGAATAGTTTGTCCGGCCTGTATGTCAGTGAAAACGTGACTGCCGGAGCCTAAATTGGGCCGCTCATTCCATAAGCCGAAAGGATGTGGAGAAGAGTAGCCCCTGATATACAAATGGTGCAATACCGTGCAACGAGAAAACAACGTTACTTTAGTCACTCCACTTACCAGTCAAAATACCACGGACTGCTCCTAAGTGAAAGATAATAATACATTTAAACCTGTCAGCAAGGCTAAATCATTGAATTCTAATGCGAATTCTTTCTCCATTATCTGGATATTTTTATTGCTCTTTCAGCTTTCTACTGGACTACCCGATAGGATGATTCGAGCCCTGCGGGAGTTGTAACCCGCGGCGCGGATAGATGGTCTCATTTTCCACAGACACTACCGGCCCGGCAAAACCAGCTCATCCAGCGCCAGAAATTGCTGCAGAACCTCGTCCTGACTGGCTTCCATCTCGGCCATCGTACCGAAGAAACGCGCCTTGCCCTCATGCAGAAATACCACGCGGTCCGCCAGCTTCCGCGCCAGCTGCATATCGTGCGTCACCACAATGCTGGTCAGGTGCAGCTGTTGTTTCAGCCGCTCGATCAGGCTCCCCAGCAGGTGGGCCATCAACGGATCCACCATGGTCGTCGGCTCGTCATACAACACCGCCTGCGGTTGGGACGCCAGCGCGCGCGCAATCGCTACCGACCGTTTCATCCCCGTGGAAAGATCAGAAGGCAGCAGATTCTCCATCCCCGCCACGCCCACCATCTCCAGCAGCCCGTTCACAACCTGGTAGATCTGGTCTTCCATCAGGTCACCGCGCTCGCGTAGCGGGAAAGCGACGTTCTCGCCTACGCTGATGGAATCAAACAGCGCCCCGTTCTGGAAGACCATCGTCACCTTGCGCCGCAGGTCCTGCATCTGCAGCTCGGTATAGCCGACAATGCACTCCCCCGCCACCAGGATCTGACCATCATCCGGCTTGAGAAAGCCCATCAGCATCTGTAGCGAGACCGACTTGCCGCTGCCGCTCCGGCCCAGGATACAAAGTGTTTCCCCGGGACAGACGAAGAAGCTAACATCTTCCAGCACAGCGAAATCACCAAAAGACTTCGAGACATGCTCGAAGCTGATGAAGGGATCGTTGCGCGGCGTCGTGTCTTCCTTGATCTCGGCTGCAATGCCCTCGGCGATGACCTCAGGAATCTCCGCCGTCTCCATCTCGCGGGCAGCGTCCTGCTCCTGCCTCGGTTCGGGCGGGGCCGTATCGCTTCCGTTCCTGCGTTCCTCTGCCATGTCATCACCATACTGCATAGTTCCTGAGATGCAGCATTCTGCATGAAGCGTCTCAAAACAATGGGCGTTAGCTGCGGAAAAAAGACTCCGGCCTGCCGGTCCATAGGGTGAGATCGTCCGGCGTGTTCAGATTCGCCAGCGCAGCGGCCTCAGCGAGTTCCACCTTCACCAGCCCTGCCCCCTCCGCAGCGCACGCTGCCGTCAGCACAGGAATCACCGCACGCTCTCCCGCCGCCAACGCCTGTGCAATCGGCTCCGCCAGCCTGCGGTGGTAGATGCCGCAGAGCGGCTGCAATCTTCCGTCGCCATAGGCCGCAGCTCCCAGCTCGCCGCGCTCGTCCACCAGCCGGATCAGGTCTTCCGCCCCGATGCACGGCAGATCGACCGCCAGAAAGATATTCCACTCCTGCCGGCTCTGCGCCAGCGCTGCATGTATGCCGCCCAGCGGCCCGCAGTCTGCAAACACATCCGGAATGACGCGCGCGTACTGCGCCAGGTCTTCCCTGTCTCCAGCAATCGCCACTTCGCCGCACACCGTGCGCAGCACACTGAGCGCGTGTTCCACGAGCGTCGCCCCGGCATACGGCAGCAGCGCTTTGTCGCGGCCCATGCGGCGGCTGTGTCCACCCGCCAGCACAAAGCCCGCCGGTTTCATGCCTTCGCCGCGCCCAGCAGCGCGAAGAAGCGAATCACGCTCTCGATGCCGCTGTAGAAGTTGGCGATGTGAAATTTCTCGTTGGGCGCATGCAGATTATCGTCCGGCAGCCCAAAGCCCATCATCACGCTGGGCAGTCCGAGATACCGCGCAAAGTCGCCTACGATCGGAATCGAGCCGCCGGAGCGAACAAACACTGTCTCGCGCCCAAAGACTTCATCCAGAGCCTGTATCGCCGCGCGGATGTACGCATTGTCCGTCCCGATCAGCACCGGCTCGCCGGAGTGGATCATGCGGACGCTCATCTCCACGCCCGCGGGTGCATGGTCCTTCACGAACTGCTGCAGCAGCGCAAAGGTCGCGGCACACTCCATTCCCGGAGCCAGCCGGATGGAAAGCTTCGCCACCGCCTTTGCCGGGATCACGGTCTTCGCGCCTGCGCCGGTGAAGCCGCCGGGCATTCCATGCACATCCAGCGCGGGCCGCGCCCACGTCCGCTCCATCACGCTCAGCCCGGGCTCGCCCGTCAGCCGCGCCGCACCCACCTCCGTCTCGCGATAGTGCTCTTCGTCAAACGGAAGCGACTGCCATGCCTTCAACTCTTCCGCGCTGGGCGGCGTCACCTGATCGTAGATTCCAGGTATCAGGATGTGGCCATTTACATCCTTCATCTGCGCAATCACCTGCGCCAGTGCGATGAACGGATTGGGCGCCACGCCGCCGTACATGCCGGAGTGCAGGTCCGTCCGTGCGCCGCGAGCTTCTATCTCCGTGTAGATCATGCCGCGCAGCCCCGTGCACAGCGTAGGCAGGCCGGGCGCAAACATCTCCGTATCTGACACCAGCGCAAAGTCCGCCGCCAGCCGCTGCGGATGCTCGCGCACAAATGCCGCAATGCCCTCGCCGCCTACCTCTTCCTCGCCTTCAAGGATGACGCGCACATTCACCGGCAGAGTGCCCTTGCCCGCGGCCAGCAGCGACTCCAGCGCCTTCATGTGAATCCATAGCTGGCCCTTGTCGTCCACCGCGCCGCGCGCATACAGGTTGCCGTTGCGCTCCACCGGTTCAAACGGCGGCGAGAGCCACTCATCCAGCGGGTCGGGCGGCTGCACATCGTAGTGTGCGTAGCAGAGCGCCGTGGGCTTGCCCGGCGCATGCAGCCAGTCCGCATACACCAGCGGATGCCCCGCCGTCTCCACCAGTTCCACATGCTCCATGCCGATGCGGCGCAGCTCGGCCGCCACAAACTCCGCCGCCCGCCGCGTATCCGCATCATGCTCCGGCAGCGTGGAGACCGACGGAATCCGCAACAGCTCCTTCAACTCGTCCAGAAAGCGTTCACGGTTTTCCGCGGCAAATGCAAGTGCTGTTTTGCTCATTCCATCCTCGTGCGTTGTACGAATGTTGTTTTGGTCATTCCATCCTCGTGCGTTGTACGAATGCTGTTTTGCTCATCCATCCTTTTGCTTTGCGCGAGTACCCCTTTGCGCATCCATCCTTTTTGCTTTGAAAGGGCGTGGCTTCAGCCACGCCGTAAGTTTTGTTTCCTGCACGCGGCTTCAGCCGCCGAGGCAATCCTTCCGGAGCTTTAGAAGCTGCTGAAAAAGCCGTTGCCTTGAAAGGGCGGGACTTCAGTCCCGCCGCACGTCCAATCCCATCCCTGTGGCTTTAGCCACTGAGGGACTGTTTCCGGGCAGAGAACGACTTTTCAAGCACCCTCTTGAGCCCCTGAGGGAATGTTATTCCTCTAATATCTTGGTACCGCAGGGTCCACACTGCGCGACCATTCATCGATGCCGCCCGCCAGCGACTGCGCCTGTTCATAACCCTGCTGCCGGAGCCACAGCGTCACATGCAGCGAGCGCTGCCCGTGATGGCAGACCACCACGACCGGCTCATCGGGGTCGAGCTCCTGATGCGCGCGCGCCGGAACATCTCCCATCGGCATCAGCACTGCGCCTTCGATGCGCGCCATCTCATGCTCCACCGGCTCGCGGCAATCCAGCAGCAGCGGAGCCTTGCCCTCAGCCCGCAACGCCGCATAGGCCTGCGCTGAAATCTCCAGCTCCGGCATCAGCGCTCGCCCCACTTCAGCTTGGAGCGCAGCACGTCAAAGAAGCCGCCCTCGCGCAGCCGGATCAGCTTCACCTTGTGCTCTGACTGGCGGCAATGCACTTCATCGCCCAGAGCAATCATCTGCGCCTCCTGCCCATCCACGGTCAGGTACATCTGCTCCGGCACGCCTTCGATCTTCAGGTTGATGAACGCCTCTCCCGGCACCACGATGGGCCGGATCGTCAGCAGGTGCGGGCAGATGGGCGTAACCAGCAGCGCATTCACATTGGCCAGCACAATGGGCCCGTTCGCCGCCAGCGCATACCCGGTGGAACCCGTCGGCGTGGCCACAATAATGCCGTCAGCCCGCAGCGAAGCCACCCGCTGCCCGCCCAGCTCGATCACAAAATTCCCCATGCGGGCAATGGCGCCCTTGGCGACCACCACATCGTTCAGCGCCTCATACTGGCCAAACATCTTGCCGTCGCGCCACAGCTCGGCATGGAGCATGGCGCGCACATCGTAGCGGCACGTGCCCTTTTGCCAGCCGTCCAGCGCCAGAAAGAGGTCGCTCAGCCGCACCTCGGTCAGGAAGCCGAGCGAGCCGAGATTGATGCTGAGAATGGGGACTTCCGTGCGCGCAAACGCGCGGGCCGCAGCCAGCAGCGTTCCATCGCCGCCCAGCACGACCACCAGTTCGGGAGCCAGCGCCGCCATCTCCTCGCGCGGCGTCACCTCGCCCGTCCCAATGTAGCTTCCGCTCACCGGGTCCAGCACAGGTGTAAATCCCTTGGCGCGCAGCCAGGTCACCAGTTCAGGCAACAGGACCTGCAGTTCATTCTTCTGCGGTTTCGAAATTACGGCAACACGGCGCATGTGTGTCTTCTAGTGTAACGAAAGCGCAAGCCTGATTGTATTCACCGCATTACTTCCACATCGCATGCAGCAAAAACTCTTTGTTCCCTTCCATCCCATGAATCGGTGAATCAACAATCTCGATTCCCGCGCCGCCGATCTCCGTCACGCACTCCATCACACGCTCAATCGCGAACTGGTGCCCTTCCGCATCGCGCACGATGCCGCCCTTCCCCACGCCTTCGCGACCCACTTCAAACTGCGGCTTCACCAGCACCACGCACTCACCCTGCCATGGCCCGTAAAAATTCAGACAAGCCAGCACCGGCGGCAGCACCAGTGTGGCCGAGATGAACGCCACATCCATCGCCAGAAAACTAATCCCCGCCGGCAGCCCGTTCTTCGTATCGCCCGGTTTCAGCAGCCGCGCATTCGTGCGCTCCATCAAACTCACCCGCGGATCGCTGCGCAGCTTCTGCGCGATCTGCCCATAGCCTGTGTCCACCCCCAGCACGCTTACAGCGCCGTGTTGCAACATGCAGTCGGTAAAGCCGCCCGTGCTCGTGCCCACGTCCAGGCAGGCGCGACCGTTCAGGTCAATCTTCCAGTGCTCCAGCGCGCCTTCCAGCTTCAGCCCGCCGCGGCTCACGTAGCGCATGTCTTCGCCCAGCAGCCGCAGCGCCGCGTCCACCGGGATGCCGGCGCCCGGCTTGTCCACGCGCTGCTCATTCACCAGCACACGCCCCGCCAGAATCATGGCCTGCGCCCGCTCCCGCGAGACGATCAATCCGCGCTCCACCAGCGCCTTATCCAGCCTCAGCTTCTCCACCACCCTGCCGTTCCCTTCTGAATCCACGAAAAGATGATTCTACCGTCCCATTCGCCACAGAGCGGGTGCCCCGGGTCTCGCCAAGTGCCGGGTGCCCCAGGTCTCGATTCTGAGACCTGGGATCGATGCTCATCTTTTCCACTTCACCGTCAGGAAGTCATATATACCACTGGCGCAGCCACCGCCTTCAGCGTAATCTGAAACGGCACAGGCACTTATGAGCGACGGCATCCTCAACATCCCGCGGCCCCAGCGAGACCCCGAGCGCGACCGCGATCCGGCGCCAGACATTGTTCCGGACCCAACGCCTGCGCGGGAAGACGGCACCTACGGGCCACAGTCCGGCAGAAACGACGCCCTGCTGCTGCAGCAGGTTCAGGCCGGCAGCGAGCCTGCGATGGCCGCCATCTACGACCGCTACTCCCGCATCGTCTACTCTGTCGCGCTTCGTGTGCTGCGCGATCCCGGCTCCGCCGAAGACGTATTGCAGGAGATATTCCTGCAAATCTGGCGCAATCCCATCGGATTCGTGCCCTCCCGCGGCTCTCTGGGCGGCTGGCTGGCCGTGGTCACGCGCAACCGGGCCATCGATGCGCTGCGCCGCCGCCGGCCCACGGAATCCGTAGAAGAGATTGCGCTTCCCTCCGGCTTCAATCTCGCGGACGACTCCGAGCGCACCCTTCTGCTGGAGCGCGCGCGCCGGGTGATACATCTAATGCCGCCCGAGCAACGTAAAACTATGGAGATGGCTTTTTTTGACGGCCTCACCCATTCGGAGATCGCAGAGATGACCGGCGACCCGCTGGGCACCGTCAAAACCAGAATCCGCAGCGCCCTCACGGCACTGAGAAAGGCGTTTCAACCATGAGCATGCCTGACACTTCCACTGAAACGCTGGCCCTCTACGTGATGGGACTGCTCGACCCGGAAGAGCGCGCAGCGCTGGATGCCCAGCTGCGCCACTCGCCCGCCCTGCGCGACGATCTCGCGCTGGTCACCGGCGATCTTGCCGCCTTCGCGCTCACGGCAGACATGCACTCCCCCGCCGCGCAGATGCGTACCCGCCTGCTCAAGCGCGTGGCCCGCGAGCGTAAGCCCGCTGCCAGCCGCCAGCGCGTGCAGAGTGAAGCCGCCCCTGAGTCCTTCACCGGATACCCGGCGCAACCAGCTACCTTTGCCAAGCGCAGTGAGCGCTATGATGAGCCGTCGCGCTCCAGCCGCCGCCCTGAGCCGGAAGACGACGAGCGGCGCAACGGATTCGCTGCCGCCATGCCCTTTGCCGGATGGGCGCTGGCCGCGGGTCTGGCCTTCGCCGCCTTCTACCAGTACAACGCGCGCATAGACGCGGAAAGCAAGATGCACGCCATGTCCAATGAAGTCGCGCAGGTGCAGACGGACAGTGCCCAGGCGCGCGCCGTGCTGGAGTCGCTCACCGATCCCAGCGCCCAGGTGGTCACGCTCACCCGCGATTCCTCCACGCCCGCTGCCCCCAACGGCAAAGCCATGTACATGCCGGACAAAGGCATCCTGACCTTCTGCGCCAGCAACCTGGAGCCGCTGCAGCCCTACAAGACCTACGAGCTCTGGCTCATTCCCGCCGATGGCCGCGACCCCATCCCCGCGGGCATGTTCAAGCCTGACGCCCACGGCAACGCCGCCGTGCTGCTGCCTGAGCTGCCCAAGGGCGTTCCCGCCAAGGCCTTCGGCGTCACCATTGAAGACGCCGGCGGCGCTCAGACCCCGACCATGCCCATCATCCTTGCCGGCGCCTGAGCTTCCCTTCACGCCAAATAAAAAAGCCACACGCTAGCGTGTGGCTTTTCCTTGCTGATGCTGACTTGTTGAACTACTGCGCCGTCACCCGGTTCTGCACGGCATAGCCCTGCAGGTTGATGGTGGTGCGCACGGTGTCAGTCTGTGTCTCCAGAACCGTGAGCAGCTGGCCGTCGGCGCAGGTCACATAGACCTTGCCCGTCGGCGTTCCGACGGAGGTGTTGATGAAGTTCGGGTGGCAGAGCGGCCCGTGGTTCACGTTGGTCGAGCCGTCCGGATTGCTGGTGTTGCCGTCAAACGGAATCGTCTTGGTCACCGTGAATTTGGTGAGATCCACCACGCTTACGCTGCCGCCGGTCGGATTGCCCGCGTTCGTGTTTGCCACATAGGCGCGCGTTCCATCCTGCAGAATGCTCACATTGGTCGGGTCAGTCCCAACCGGCACCGTCGCCAGTACCGTGCCGAACGTCGCGGCGTCCGTCGGATTAGAAGCATCGCACGTCGGATTGCCCGGCAGCGCCACGATGGAGCACAGCGGAATGCTGATGATGGAGACGCTGTTGCCGGTCGAGTTCGCCGTAACCAGAAGCGAGCCCTGCGCGTACAGATCAGCCCACACCGGACCGCCGCCCACCGGGATCGGATTCGCAATCGGCGAGCTATCCAGCTGGTTGGTGTTTACATTGATCACGCTCACCGAATTGCTGCCCGAGTTCAGGATGAAGGCGCGGTTATTGTCAGACGTCATCACACCGTAGACCGGCGCAGTGCCCACTGGAATCGTATTCAGAATGGTATTGGTCGCCGTCTGAATGGCCGTCACATTGTTCGCGCCCTTGCTGATGGCGTAGATGCGGCTGGAGCCGGGGTTGCCGGCGATGAAGACCGGGTTCGCACCCACCGTCAGCTCCTGCTTCACTGAGGGCGGCGAGCCCTGCGCCTCTGCGACAGACGGCGGATTCGGGCCGGCAGGATAGGGCTCCGTGATGTAGGTGTAGGACGAGCCCGGAAACAGGCTGGTCGCGCCCGCGCCGGAGAACAGCGTGCTGGTCTGTATCTGGTTCGAGAGCAGGTACGTTGAAACGCCGAAGCTGTTGATGGAGCCGTCGCCGTTCAGCACATAGGCTTCCGTGCCGCTGTAGCCCAGGATGAAATACTTCGGCGCAATGCCGATGCTGGTAGTGTTCATCACCGTGTCGCCGGAAAAATCCACCATGGTGAAGAGACCGGGCTTGCCGTTACCGGGATCAGAGACCACCACGTCGTACTTCGTCGGCTGTGCCGCGGGGCCGACCGGGCTGATAGCAGCTACCGGCGGGCGGAACACATCGCCGCAACCGGCGGCGCCAATCAGCAGCGTTCCAAGCGCGAGACCGGTGATGGTCCGGCGCAGCATGGCAGGAAGTCTCGACGAGGTGCGTTTGCCGCAAATTTCCGGTTTCAAATCTGTTACAAAATCCAAAGCTGCTCCCGTTTGGCACATGCAAAGTTTGGCCATGTGCTCAAATATGGATTGTAAATCAATGACGGCACTCTCTGTCTTGCGTAGACCTATGAAAACACTCTCAGAACCAGACCTGTACCCCGCCCTGCGCCCAAACCGGCGGATTGCGCCGGAAACGGAACGAAAGCAGGCCCAATTCCTCGTCTGGGGCTGGGTATTGACGGTGCTTCCTATGGCTATACTGCTGGCCGTGGTACAAACCACCATCGCCTGGCAGGACGGCCGCATGCTCTCTGCCATCGAGATGCAGGGCACCTACCTTTGCATTGTGCTGGCCTGCCTGGTGCTGGAACTGCGCGCGGCCACGCCGGCGGCCGCAGCCGTAGGTGGCGTGATCTGCCTGACCATGACCTTCGCCACGTCGTATTCCTCTGTGCGGCTAACCGAGACACTGCTTCCCGCCCTGGTCACGCTCTTCGTGCTCACCTTTGCTGCCACCCGTATAGGACATGCCAATAAGGTGAAGCTGGGCCTGGCTGAATCTAAACATGGCCGCGCGGTCAACCAGATTGTTGCCAACCTGGGAGCAGCCTCCGGCGTTGCCATGATGCACACGGTGATGTCCAGCTCCCTGCCCGCCTGCATTGCCATGCTGGCTGAGGCGACCGCGGACACCATGGCCTCCGAACTTGGTCCGCTTCTGCCGGGGCGCACCCTGCTGCTGACGAATCTGAAGCGCGTGCCGCGCGGTACCGATGGCGGTGTCAGCGTGGGAGGCACGCTCTGCGGACTCGCCGGCGCAGCCGCCGTGACCATCGTCGGCATGCGTTCGCTTACGCTGGAGTGGAATGCAACCATGGTCGCCTTCCTGGGCGCGGTGACAGGTTTTGTGGTGGACAGCATTCTGGGCGCAACCCTGGAAAGCCGCGGCTACATCGGAAACGACATGGTGAATTTTCTCTCGACCGTCACAGCCGGCATCGTGTCCATCTCCGCCGGGCTGGCAATCGGTCTGAGCTAGACGCTTCCGCGGCTAGATCATTTTCCGGAAACGTATCAACCGAATCGGTAGTGGGTCAGTTTGGTTTGCTTTGAAAGGGACGAGCTTCAGCTCGTCCGAAAATTAGACCAAAATATTGCGGGCTTTAGCCCCGGAGGAGATGACCTCCGGGGCTAAAGCCCCTGTTTCTTTCAGTCTCTTACCCCACGGCTGAAGCCGTGGGCTTAATCCCAAAAGCAGGCTGGGGGAAGCTTGAACCTCCCGGAAGGATGGACTCAGCGGCTGAAGCCGTGGGGGAGTGGGGCTTCAGCCCCACGGAAGTCAGCACAGCAAAGCAGCGGGCTTTAGAGGATGCTGAAAAAGTCGTCGCTTTGAAAGGGCGGGACTTCAGTCCCGCCGTAACCTCAACAGCTCGAAGGCGGCTTCAGCCGCTGAGGCACTCTTCCCGGAGAGAACTGGACTTTTTCAGCACCCTCTTTAGCCCCGGAGACCGCCTTCTATCCCACTTCTGTCACCTTCTAAATCGAAAATGCTCTAGAGGTCTGATTTGCCCTCAAGCCACTCATGCAGCCAGCTCACATGCAGGTGCAGCCGCCACGCGGTGTAGCTCAGCATCTCATGCAGAATGCGCTCGTCCATATCCATCAGGCTGATGTGCCCAAGCGCGGGCCGCGGCGAAGGATAGGCATCCAGCCCCTGCGCCCGGCACAGTGCGCGAATGCGGAACAGGTGCGTGCCGTCGCTCACCACCACCACGCGATGAAAATGATTGGCCGCCGCGATAGCCGCCAGCCGCTGCGCCTGCTGCTCCGTGTCAATGCTCTCTGTCTCGGCGATGATGCGGTCATACGGAACGCCGTTGGCCAGCAGATAATCCCGCCCTGCCGCGCCCTCAGTGTTGTTGCCGTCTTCGGCCCCTGCGCCGCCGCCCAGCGTGATGATGACCGGCGCAATCTGCTCGCGATACAGCGTTACCGCATGGTCCAGCCGCGCATGCAGCACCGGCGATGGATGCCCCGCATACTGCGCCGCGCCGAAGACCGCAATCGCATCGGCAGGCTGCGCTTCGTTGTGGTGCGCAACGTACTGAATCTCGTGATATACCCAGCCAAACCAGATCACCGCCACAACGAACAGTATCCAGAAGGCCCGCTTGATGAACCGGCCAAATCCCGCAGGGCCCTGCTTATAGCGATAGGGCTTGCTGGAGCTCGATTTGCGTGGGGATTTACGCATGTTGGTGGATGGAACAATCATGCTGTGTATGTGACTGAGTATAAAACGCGGACAGCTTCCTTGCACCTGCTAAAGCCCTAACGGTTCAGGGTCAGCGCAATCTCATGCGTCGGCACGGCGCCCTCGCGCAGGATCATCCAGGATTTTCCGCCGCCGCTCAGGTCCACAATCGTGGTCGGCATCGTGCGCGCCGTCGGTCCGCCGTCCACGATCAGCGGAATCTTGCCTCCCAGCTGCTCACGGACGCAGTTGGCAAACGTACACTCCGGCAGCCCACGCAGATTGGCCGAAGTCGCCGTGATCGGAAGCCCCAGCTTCTCCACCACCGCCCGCGGAATCTGCGCCTCCGGCACACGCAGCGCCACATTGCCCGTATTCGCCGTCACCCGCAGCGGCAGCTTGCTGCCCGCCTTCACAATGATGGTGAGCGGCCCCGGCCAGAAGCGTTCCGCCAGCCGGTCAAATGCCGAATCAATCTCACGCGCCAGCTCATAGCCCTGCGTCGCATCGGCAATCAGCAGGGAGAGCGGCTTGTAGCGCGCTCGCGTCTTCAACTCGTATATCTGGTCCACCGCGCGCAGGTTTACTGGATCGACTGCCAGGCCGTAGAACGTGTCCGTCGGTAGCGCCACCACCATGCCGCCCTGCAGACAGCGCACGACGTGCTCCACAAGCTCCGGTTCGGGCTCGTCGGGATGCATCCGAAGCAACTCGCCGATCAAATCTGCTCCTGTGCAAACATTGCGGGGTGAAGTATCACGATTGTCGAAACATAGCACACTGGCCCCGCCATCTCAAGCAGCGCAACCCGACTAGCAGGCCGCACCACCACCTGAATAAACTAGCGCAAGCTTGCCGTCTCGAATGCCATAAATCCGAAAGTATTGAGATTCTGGATCGCTTACTGACGTGATCAGGAAATCGCGGCCGCTTTTCAGACGAATTGTCCCCACAATACGCTCATCTTCATCATCGGTATTCATTTTCCAATGAAGAAGAGTGAATCGGCCTGTTTCCATTTTCCCGATAGCAAAAATAAATTTGCTGAGATCACCGCCTTTTGCTCGCTCTCTTTGCGCATATGTTCTCTGAACTATAACTAAGCTCTGATTTTCAAGGTTTACTCTGGATAATTTTAGATTCTGGAGAGAGTCGAGCTTTTTCGGAACAAAGGCCCCAAGCGCCTTGAGAATTGGCACAGCATCCGTTTTGCCGATCAACTGTGGCGACGCGATGTCCGAAAAGAAATCATTGAAGCTTGCAGCGATGGCGGAATTTGAGATTACCGCGGCAGAATAAGTTGCTGTTCCTCGATATTCAAAACATTCATCCAGAGTGGAAGGGGCTGCGTGAACCATCGCGCCATGCCCGTCAGTGCTCTCCACGGTGTAGTCCTGTGGCTTACTAAGATATTCACGTGCAAATTTCCGGCATTCCCTCTGGCTTTCCTTGTGAGCCTCTTGCGCAATGCCGCAAGGAATGTCAATCCACTTCCCAGACTGTGTCAGACGGGCGATCGGCTCTGCGTAAGCTGTACCACGCCCAGTCCACTGGCCCGGGCCAATACCACCCGTCAATATGGAACTATCGCGGGAGATAGCCACAACCATTACGCTGTCGCTCTGCTCCGGCACCGGAGCTATCTGCTGTGAAAATGCAGCAACCGAAGCAATTACCAGGAGGCCACTCCATAAGTTCTTCATTTGCCGACCAGTGTACGCGCGATTCCCTTACTCGGCGTAAACTTTCCTCATGCTCGAAGCTCCCCTGATCACCAGCCAGCACAACCCCCGCGTGAAGGAACTCCGCGCCGCCTTTGCCGGAAACGCGCGCGACGGTCGCGTCGCCGTGGAGGGCGGTCACCTGGTGGCTGAAGCCCTGCGCAGCGGCGTCCGCAAAGGCACGCTCTTCCTGCATGAAAAGGCCACGCTGCCCATGGCGCCGCCGCCCGGCATCACCGTGGCCCGCCTGAGCAAGCCCATCTTTGACCGCGCCGTCGCCACGGAAGCGCCCCAGGGCATCGCCCTGCTGTTTACGCCCAACGCCGCCGCCCCGCGGCTCGGCACCAAACTCATCCTCATCGCCGCCGGCCTGCAGGACCCCGGCAACATGGGCACGCTGGTGCGCTCGGCGGATGCCTTCGGCGCCACCGGCTGCGTCACCACGTCAGACACGGTGAATCCCTGGAACCAGAAGGCCATCCGCTCCTCCGCCGGTTCCATCTTCCGTATGCCGCTCGTTCTGGGCCAGAAGCCCGGTGACCTGACGCTGCTCAAGCAGAACGGCATCCGCATCTTCGCTGCTGTGAAAGCTGGCGGAACGCCCTTTACCGAAGCCGACTTCACCCAGCCCTGCGCCGTGATGGTGGGCAATGAAGGAGCTGGTCTCTCCCCCGCCATGATGGCTCTGGCCGATGAACTGGTCACCATCCCCTGCCCCGGCGCGGTAGAATCGCTCAACGCCGCCATCGCCGGCTCGCTTCTGCTCTACGAAGCCTCGCGCCAGCGCGCTTTGCATCCTGCCATGCATGCAGGTATAGCCACAGATGTGGGTGCCCCAGGTCTCGCTTCTGAGACCTGGGTTCAGATTTCAGACTCTCTACCACAATCTCAGCCCGAGCCCAAGTTGCAGCCCGAACCAGCCGTCGCACATCAAACCTGACCATGGGACTCTTCGGCACATCACAGCCTGCCGCAACCGCGTTACCGGCTACCGCGCCGCTGGCTGAACGCCTGCGCCCGCGCACCCTGGCCGAGTTCACCGGGCAGGAACACCTGCTCGGCCCCGGCAAGCCGCTGCGCGTGGAGATCGAATCCGACGACTCCACCTCCATGATCTTCTGGGGGCCGCCCGGCGTGGGCAAAACCACCCTCGCCAAGATCATCGCCCACGTCACCCAGGCCAGCTTCATTGAGTTCTCCGCCGTCATGTCCGGCATCAAGGAGATCAAGCAGGTGATGGTGGAAGCGGAGAAGGCGGCCGAGTTCAGCTCGCGCACCATCCTCTTCATCGACGAGATTCACCGCTTCAACAAGGCGCAGCAGGATGCCTTCCTGCCCTACGTGGAGCGAGGCACCATCCGCCTGATCGGCGCGACCACCGAAAATCCATCGTTTGAGATCAACGCCGCGCTGCTCTCCCGCTGCCGCGTCTACACCCTCTTGGCGCTCACGCAAGCTCAGATCCTCGGCCTGCTGCGCAACGCGCTCACGAATACGGATCGCGGTCTCGGCTCACTGCAGCTCACCGCCGAAGATGCCGCGCTGGAGATGATCGCCAGCTACTCCAGCGGAGACGCGCGCTACGCCTACAATGCGCTGGAGGTGGCGGCGCGCCTGACCGTGCAGCGCGGCGCAAAACATCTGACGGAAGAGATTGCCGCCAGCGCCCTGCAGCAGCGCGTCCTGCTCTATGACAAGAAGGGCGAGCAGCACTACGACGTCATCTCCGCGCTGCACAAATCCGTGCGCAACTCAGACGCCGATGCCTCGCTCTACTGGCTGGGCCGCATGTTTGCCGCCGGCGAAGACCCCATGTACATCGCTCGCCGCGTTGTGCGCATGGCCGTGGAAGACATCGGTCTGGCCGCGCCCGAGGCGTTGAATCTCTGTCTCTCCGCGCGTGATGCCATGCACTTTCTCGGCCCGCCGGAGGGCGACCTCGCCCTCGCCCAGGCCATCGTCTACCTCGCCCTCGCGCCCAAATCCAACGCCGTCTACACCGCCTACGGTGCCGTGCAGGGCGACATCGCGCGCACCGCAGCCGAGCCCGTCCCGCTGCACCTGCGCAACGCACCCACCAGGCTAATGAAGGAGCTCGACTACGGCAAAGGCTACCAGTACGCGCACGACGTAGAAGACCGCGTGGCCGACATGGAGTGCCTGCCCCCCTCGCTCGCCAAACGCCGCTACTACCACCCCACGGATCAGGGCCGCGAAAAATTATTGGCCCAGCGCATGGAAGAGATCGCCCGCATCCGCAAGAGCAAGAAAAAAACCTGACGCGCCTATGCTCTCATCGCTCCAATGACGCTCTCATCGTTCCAATATAGTTTGTCATTCTGAGCACAGCGAGCCGAAGAATCCAGACGCTCTCCCTGCACCCATGCTGCCAACAAGCTTCTCAACCACAATTTCATTGGCCATTTCCTGCACTTGCAAAAATTAGACGCAACCACCCGCTACTTCTTATCCCGCTCCAGTGCATTCAGCACTACCGATTTCGAAAGCAGCTCCGGCAGCACATCCGGCGCGCCGCCATGCGCGGGATAGATCACGTACGTCGGCACCCCGCTGCGACCCACGCTGGCAAGCGCCTGAGTGATTGCGGGATCATATTTGGTCCAGTCGGCTTTCATCAGCACCAGCCCGCTGCTCTGCAGCTTGCTCTGCACCTCGCTCGAATCCAGCACAAACTCCTCATTCACATGGCAGCTCAGGCACCACGCCGCGGTGAAATCCACAAACACCGGCTTCCCTTGCGCTCTGGCCTCTGCCAGTGCAGCATCCGAGTACGGCTGCCAGCTCGCTGCCGTAGCCTCCTTGTGTGCCAGCGGAACCGCCAGCCCCGTCGCAATCAGCACCACGGCAAACAGCGCAGCCAGCTTCCTGCCCGGCCACCGCCCCATCACCCACGCCGCCACCGCCACACCCAGCAGCGCGATCAGCAGACGCGCCATTGCATCCAGCCCGCGCAGCGTGCCATAGACCCACGCCAGCCAGATCACCGTTGCGAAGAGCGGCAACGAAGTCAGCTGCTTCAGAACCTCCATCCACGCACCCGGCTTCGGCAGCACTCGCGTCCATGAGGGTTGCAGGCTGAGCAGCAGATACGGCAGCGCCAGCCCCAGCGCCACGGCGGTGAAGATGACGAACGCCATCCACCCCGGCTGCGCCAGGGCAAAGCCAATCGCCGCGCCCATCAGCGGAGCCGTGCACGGCGTGGCCACCACCGTTGCCAGCACGCCGGTAAAGAAGCTGCCAGCGTAGCCCGGCTGCTGCGCCAGCTCGCCGCCCGCACTCGTCAGCGAGAGGCCGAAATCAAACATCCCCGCCAGCGAGAGCGCGAAGAAGAACAGCCCGGCGCACAGCACTGCGATAAACACCGGCGACTGCAACTGGAATCCCCAGCCAAGATGCGCACCGCTGGCGCGCAGCGCCAGCAGCAGCGCCACCAGCGCCCAGAAGCTGACCACGATGCCTGCGGTGTACACCAGACCATGCAGCCGCGTGCGGCGGCGCTCTTCACCGGAGCCACGCACCAGCGCCAGCCCTTTCAGAAAGAGAACCGGAAAGACGCACGGCATCAGGTTCAAAATAATGCCGCCCAGAAACGCCAGCCCAATCGCGAACGGCAGCGTCACGCTGCTGACCGCATCTCTCTGCGCAGGCGCGGGAGGCTGCAACATCGTGTTCGCCGCCGCCGGTGCGTTCGGCTGGATACTTCCGCCGCCGCTCACCGCCGCCGTCACGTCATACGCCAGCGTGTCGCTCAGCTTCACCAGCAGATGCAGCTGCGCCGGATCGTGCGTCAGCGTGTCATCCTTCACCAGGTGAATGCGCGCGCCATTCGGCAGCGGCTCCAGCTTCTGCGGCGCGGCATTGGCCACAATGCCCTGGTCGAAGGGATAGACCTCCGCCTTATCCAGCCGCTTGCCGGTCGTCAGCGTCAGCACGTATTCGCTTCCGCTCGCGTCCACGCTCGCCTTCGCATTCGCGGGCAGCGGCTTCGGCAGATTCTTCACCGCTTCGCTGATCGCCGTCTGGTAGCCCGACATCAGGTACGCCAGCATCGCCGGGCCTTTGCCGCCGATGCCCTTCTCCACCTTGTAATCCGCGCCCAGCAGCGCCTTGCCGGGAATGCAAACCTCGCGGCATACCAGCCAGCTCACCGCCGCGCCCAGGTGAATCACCGTGCCCGGCTGAATCGTATTCGCCAGAGTCAGCCGCACCGGAAACGCCACGCCATTCAGGTTGCCGTTGGCGTAGCGTGCATTCTCATATCCGAAATCCATCAGCGGGCCCAGCGGCAACCGCCTGGGCGCGATAAACTGCATCGGCTCCGCCGTCACTCCTGCGGGCAAACTCCATTGCACATGCGGCGCATCGCCGGAATCACCCGGGTTCACCCAGTACACATGCCAGCCCGCATCCAGCTCAAAAAATATGCCGGCCCATACCCTGCCCGGCCCATCCATGGTGGCCATGTCCGGCTTCACCAGCGTCACCTTCAGGTGCTGTCCCTGCGCGGACTCTGACTTTCCGTCGCCCACGGTCTTGATCTGCGCACGCAGCGGCAGCGCCGCGAGCATCGCAGCAAACATCACACCGGACTGTAGCCAACGCTTCACGAATCCCTGCTCCCTAATCGTTGTTCTTCGATCATGATGCAGCGGTCCATCACCACGCGGATGCCGTTCTGCTCCGCCTTCGCCGCCGCTTCTTCATTCACAATGCCGAGCTGCACCCACAGGTTGTTCAACCCCAACGCAATCATCTCATCCACGATGGCCGGAATAAACTTCGGCAGCCGGAACACGTTCACAATGTCCGGCTTCCCCACCGCCGCCACCAGTTCCGTCAGCGACGGATAAGCCTTCTCGCCCAGCACCTCCTGCACCGCCGGGTTCACTGGCAGAATGCGGTACCCCAGCCGCTGCATGGTGCGAGAGACGCCGTAGCTGGCCTTCATCGGGCTGTCAGACAAGCCCACCACCGCAATCGTTTTTCCCGCCAGCATTGCGCGCATCGCTTCCGGCTCATTCATCGCGCCCCTCCTACTTCTTCCACGCGCCCAGCAGCCTGCGCACCATCAACAGCTCACCCACGTGGTAGGCGTTGTGATCCGCAATCAGCAAAGCTTCGCGCAGCAAGGTCTGGCCATCGCCCCACGGGAACGGCGCAAACAAATCTTCCTTCGCAACCAGTTGCAGAAACGCCCTGCGGTCCGCAGCAATCTGTTTCACCGCGGCAGTCCACGCAGCCGCATCCGGCGGCGCCGGCTTCTTCGCCCAGTAACCCTCCGGCCATTTCGGACTCTTGTACTTCGGCTCGCTGCTGAAGCGCAGAATATCGTTCTGCGCGATGCGCATGTGGTCCAGCAGCTGCCAGGCCGAGTACGGCAGCCCCTCCGGCACCACGCCGCGCAGCTTCACCGGAAAGCCGCGCACCACATGGTCCAATGAGACGTGCGCCTCCGCCTTCGTCAACAGGCTGCGCAGTTGCTTGCGCAGTGCAGCAATTTCTTTGCTCTCAGACATCGTCATCCTCCACCACGGCCGCGGGCACGCCGCCCTCGCGCCGCATCTTCAGATACCCGCGGATGAACGGCTCCAGGTCGCCGTCCAGCACGCGATCCACGTCGCCCACTTCCACTCGCGTCCGCAGGTCCTTGGCCATACGGTACGGCTGCAGCACATACGAGCGGATCTGCGAGCCGAAGTTGATCTCCAGTTTGGAGTCTTCCAGCTTCCTCGCGGTCGCTTTCTTTTTATCCAGCTCATACTCATAGATGCGCGAGCGCAGCATCTTCATCGCACGCTCTTTGTTCTTGTGCTGCGAACGCTCGTTCTGGCACCCGGCCACGATCCCCGTCGGCAGATGCGTAATGCGCACGGCGGAATCCGTCGTGTTCACGTGCTGGCCGCCCTTGCCGCCGCTGCGATAGGTGTCGATCCGCAACTCGTCCGGCTTGATATCCACCACAATCGTGTCGTCGATCTCCGGCGACACAAACACGCTGGCAAACGATGTATGCCGCCGCTTTGCCTGGTCAAACGGCGAGATGCGCACCAGCCGGTGCACACCACTCTCGCCCGTCAACAGGCCAAAGGCAAACTCGCCCGTGATGGTAAACGTGGCGCTCTTGATACCCGCCTCGTCTCCATCCTGAATTTCATTGATCTCCGTCTTGAATCCCTGCCGCTCCGCCCAGCGCAGATACATGCGCATCAGCATCTCGGCCCAGTCCTGGCTCTCGGTACCGCCCGCGCCCGGATGCACGGTCACGATGGCGTTGAGCATGTCCGTCTCTTCGCTCAGGAGCGTGTGCGATTCCAGCTTCTCGGTGTGGGTGCCAAGCGCATCGATTGCCGCAGCCAGTTCCGGTCCCAGTTCGCGTTCGGCCTGTTCGCTCTCGCGCGCCAGCTCGAAGTAGGCTTCAATGTCAGCCATCTCCTGCGCCAGCGCTTCGTCTTCAGCCAGCAGCGTCTCCAGCCGCTTGCGTTCGCGCATCAGCGGCTGCGAACGTGCCGCATCAGCCCAGACCGTCGGGTCGGCTACCTTCTCTTCAATGAGGGCAAGTTCTTTGCGGACGCGGGCGGAGTCAAAGATACTCCCGCAGGTCGCGAACCTTCTCGCGAACCGGGGAGAACGAAAATTCAAGATCACTCAACATGCGTTCAATTTTATCTGAGCCGGCGCAGTGGTGCGCCAATCGCTGCCTGACGGGCGCATCCACATAGAGACCGTCGAAATCGGTGAATAGGCTTGCACGGCACGATCATCCTAAGCGGCAAACATACCGGCGCTGTCATCCTGAGCGAAGTTTGGGGTGCTTTTGCCCAAACGCAGCCGAAGGATCTGCTTTCCGCCAGTACAGGCAACGCTCGGCCCTTCAGCGGCCTGCTCCATGTGGATACGGCCTAGTGGTTCTCCAGCGTGACCTCAGTCGGCAGAACCTCGGTATCTTTCGTGTTCAACACAAAGTTCGTGACCATCCATTCGCGGTCAGAGCGGTAGCAGATGAACTTACCGAAGACCGGCCCCTTCTCAAAGTTCATCACCACGTACACCAACCTGACTCTCTGCGTCAGGTCGTAGGCCGCAATCAAATCAAAGGATTGATACGCGCCATAGTAATCCTGGATCTGGCGCAGCACATTGGCCTGGCTCAGCGCGCTCTTATCGCCGTCCAGCGGGCCGTTTCGCACCCACACTTTCACCGCTTCGTCCGCACCCTTGATGCTGTAGGCATCCATCCCCGCCGTGATCACCGCAGGCACATCGCCGCGCCGTGGCCCCAGTATCGTCACCTGCGCCGGCGCTTCGCAGGCTCCGCCCAGGAAAAATATTGCCATCAGCACTACGGCATACTTACGCATGATTCCTCCGCTTCGGTTGAAAAACCTCGACCAGCGCCGCCAGCCAGAGCAGCACTGTCACCGCCGCACACATCCACGCAAAGACATCGCCGTGGAGCGTGTAGAACGTCAGGTCGTCCCGGTAGTTGAATCCCACGGTGATTGCCGTGCGCACATGCCGCGGCGCAGCCTCATACACACGGCCAAACGGATCAATGGACGCGGTGATTCCGGTGTTCGTCGCGCGCAGCACCCAGCGATGGTTCTCAATCGCCCGCATCCTCACCATGTTCAGGTGCTGCCACGGCGCGCTGGTATCGCCATACCATCCGTCATTGGAGATATTCACCAGCACCTCCGCACCGTTCAGCACAAACTGCCGCACCTCATTGGGGAATACCGATTCGTAGCAGATGAAGGTGCCGAAGGCATGGCCGCCGCTGCGGAAGATGTTGCGCTGCGTGCCGCGGTCAAAGTCGCCCACACCCTGCGTCAGATTCCCGGCAAAGAAGAAGAGGCTCTTGAACGGCACATACTCGCCCCACGGCACCAAGTGCACCTTGTCATAGCGGCCTGCGCTGCTGCCATCGGGTTGAAAGAATGCCGCCGAGTTGAATATTTTGTAGTTCTTCTCGCGCGCCGGGTCGGGCACTACCCCAATGGCTCCTGCAATCACCGGCGCCCTGGCGGCCTGCGCCAGCAGCCCCATCTGCTGGTCAAACGGAGCCTCCGGCGTCTGGAACGGCGCGGGCGACTCCGGCCACACCACCAACTGCGTCGCGCCAACCAGCCCTGCATCACGCCGGGCCGCAAAATGATCCTCCGGGTGCAGGCTCAGCCGCTCAAACTCCGCATACATCGCACCCACGGTCGTAAAGTCAGACTGCACCGCCAGCCCGCCCGCCTGTGCGCCCACTTCAAGATTCTCCTGCAGCAGCACTGCCGTCTCATGCGGCTCGGCCGCCATCGGCATAAAGCGATGCACGTGCAGCCCGCCCAGTTCGATGAATGCCGCTAACAGCAGACCAATCCCCAGCGATTGCATGCGCATCCCGCGTTTGCGAAAGATGAAGTATCCCGCGATGTGCGCGTTCACCAGCACAATCACGAACGACATTCCGTAGACGCCGGTCCACGGCGCAATCTGCGTCAGCAGAAAATTATCTACCTGCGCCGTGCCCAGCAGGTCCCACGGAAAACCGGTGATGCGCGCCCGCGCCAGCTCGACCGCAACCCACACGAACGGAGCCACCACCAGCGCTCCCGCCGCGCGCACCCGCGACGCCCGCATCACGCCGATCAGCAGCCCGAAGAGCGCCGGATAAAGTCCCAGGTACAGGCTGAACAGGATCAGAATGGCGAACGACACCGGGCCGGACAGCCCACCGTAGAGATGCATGGTGGGATAGATCCAGTAGCAGTTACCCAGGTACCAGATGATGCCGGACAGATAGCCAAGCGCCGCGGTCTGCCGCCACCGCAACGGCTCGCGCTGCGTATCGCAATCCAGCAGCGCCATCAGCAACGGCACAATGGCCACAAACACCAGCGCGCTGCGCCAGTGGTGTACCGGGCCGGCAATGGGAAAGGGGACGACCTGAAGCAAACCGGAGAAAGCCGCCAGCAGCCACGCTCGCAGTGGAATTTCGCGCATGGGCGAGATTCTACCAGTCCGCCCCGCCGTACGCTGTAAGACAGGCATCCGTCTGGTTATACCTAACTCACTGGTAAGTTATTTACTGCAAATTGCGCTGAATTAACCAGCGTTTATTAGTTAGCTTGAGTTGGCAGGGTGTCAGTTTGGTTTGTTTTGAAAGGGACGAGCTTTAGCTCGTCCGAAAATCAGACACCCGGCGCGGCTCAACTCGCGCCCTTTCCAAGCCATACTGACCCACTACCATTGAGTTTGTTCATTTGCAATATCAGATAGTACGTGACTAAGCTGGATGTGCAGGTCAAATTTTTTTATGACATAACTCTGACTTACCTCAATTAAGTCAGACCATAGTTCCGGAGGCATTCACTTGGACATAGATCGCATCATTGCAGAGATTGACGCACAGATCACTAAGCTGCAGCAGGCACGTGCGCTGCTCACCGGCGCATCCACTGTGCGCACCGGCCCCGGCCGCCCCAAGGGCAGCACCAATGCAGCCAAGCCCCTCAAGCGCAAGCTCAGCCCCGAAGGCCGCAAGCGTATTGCCGATGCCATGAAGAAGCGCTGGGCCGAGCACCGCAAACAGCAATCCAAGTCGTAGCAACCTTTTTACCGCATAGCAAAGGCCGGCACGTATGCCGGCCTTTGCTGTTGCTGCCTGCGCTCTAGCGGAAGACCAGCACTTCGCGAATATTGTCCTTCGCCAGAAAAAACCGGAAGCCGCTGAACGAAGCAAACAGCCGCTCGATCGCGCGATTCTGAAAGACCTGCTGAATGGGATGCGGCGTGGAGAGTTGCAGGTCCACTGAATCCGTCGGCGTCAGGTGATAGCGCTGAAATGCCGTATCGGGTCCGGTCTCGCGCGCGTGGAAGAAGGCCATCAGCACGCCTTCCGGCTCCATCACCTCATGAATCCGCTCAAACACGCGAGCCGTGAGCGCGGGCGGCAGATAGTCCGCCGTATCCCAGAAGAATACGATGTCAAAACGGCGACCGGAGAAATCCATCTGCTCCGCGATAAAGCGGTCCACGTCGAAGCTCTCTTCGGCATCGCCGCCGGCTGGAATCACCCACTCCGGCTGTGCGGCTTCTTCCACCAGATTGGCCATGTACACGCTATGGCCCAGGCCGGTGAGGTAGTTGATATTGCCCGGCGAGGTTGGGCCCAGGTCCAGCACGCGCAGCGATGGGCGGCCTTCCAGGAACTTCCGCATCTGCACCCAGCCGCTGGAATAGCGCGCTACGCGCTGGTTTGAGGTCCGCGGCGGTGCTACTGCTGCAATCGACTCAGTTCCTGCAAAAATATTACGCACTTCTGCAGCCCCCTCAATCCTTCTGTCTTTTATAACCGGCTTGCAGAGCGCTCACTGCCTGGAATGGAGACGCTCACCGGGCCAAACTGTTTCCTTAGTGCCCTGCGTTGTACAGGCTCGGTTGCGCAGGCTCTTCCTGCGGGGCTGCTGCCGACGCCGGCGGATACGATGCGACCGGAATCGCCGCGCGGGTCACACGCGCCGCCTGTTCGCTCTTACCGCTGGTCTCCACCTTGCCGCTTACCGCCGCGCTCTCTTCAATCGAGAGCCGCGCAGCAAAGATATTGCCAATCACGGTCGCGCTCTGCCGCAGTTCCACCCGGCCCGTTGCCTGGATGTTCCCTTCCACGCGGCCAAACACGATCACATCCTGCGCCTGCACGTCGGCCAGCACATTCGCATTGGGTCCGACGGTAAATCTGCTCTCTGCAAGCGTGATCGTACCGTCAATTTCGCCATCCAGGTACAAATCCTCGCTACCCGTTACTTCGCCCTGAATCCGTACGGACTTCCCGATAACCGTTGGCGATCCTTCACCTGGCTTCATCATTTCTGCTCCTGAACTGTGCAAAATTGCTCTTGCCGAACTATATCAGTGCAGGCATCAGCAGCGCAGGAAAACTTTAACAGGACTATAAGCGTCTATTGTGGAGATAGATGCCGCTCGCCAGCCAGTTCCGCGTCCCTGCCGTCTACCGCTCTGCATTCCTCCTATTTGCCATGCTGTTTTTGTCTGCATCCGCCCACGCCCAGCCCGGCGGCACCATAAGCCCCGCTGCGCTCGCCCGCACGCCGCAGCAATGGATTCTGGCTGCCGCCGCGCCTGAGATTCCCATGATCCGGCTGGAACACCCCCCTATGCGTTACCACATGTTCTACCAGGGCGAAAAGGGCGTGGAGCTGCGCGATGAGATCGAGAGCCGCGACGGCATGGTCGCGCGCCTGATCGCGCTCAACGGCCAGCCGCTGACGCCGGAGAAGGATGCCGCCGAGCGCGCCCGCCTGCAGCATCTGCTGGACACGCCCTCTGACTTCTACAACCACCACCGCCACGACCAGCAGGGCAAGGACCTTGCCGTCGAGTTGCTGCAGCAGTTCCCGCAGGCCATGATCTTTACCTACGCCGCCGACCAGACGCCCGCATCCAACGACGCCAGTTCGCAGGTGGTCATTGACTTCAAGCCGAACCCGGGGTGGAAGTCGATGACCACCAAGGGCGAAGCGCTGCAGGGCCTGGCGGGCCGCGTATGGATCGACACGCAGTCCGCGCATATGGTGCGCATGCATGCCGTCTTCATCAACGATGTCAATATGGGCTGGGGTCTGCTGGCGAAGATCTACCGCGGCGGCTCGCTCGACCTGGAGCAGACTGACGCCGGGCCACGCTGGATGTTCTCGCACCTTGACGAACACATCAATGTCCGCGCCCTGCTGGTGAAAAACCTCAGCGTGAACCTGAAGCTGCAATCCGGCGAGTACCACCCGATTGAGCCGATGTCATTCCAGGACGCCATTCACGTCCTGCTGAATGCTCCGCTGCCCACGCACTGCCCCTGCAACTAGCGCCGAATGGTTTCGTGCCGCACGGTAAGTTTTTCGATCAGGTCTTTGCGCACTTCAAAGCCGCGTCCCGGCGTGGTGGGCACCACGATCTCGCCCTTCGCGCTCACCGTAACCTCAGGCTCAATCACATCTTCCGCCCAGTAACGTTTGCTGGCGGAAACATCGCCCGGCAGGCGGAAGTTCGGCAGCGACGAGAGCGCAATATTGTGCGCGCGCCCGATACCGCTCTCCAGCATGCCCCCGCACCATACCGGGATGCCGCGCTCTGCGGCCGCATTGTGAATCGCGATGGCCTCGCTGAACCCGCCTACGCGGCCCACCTTGATGTTGATGATGCGACACGATTCCATATCGATCGCCGCCAGCGCATCGCGGCGGTTGCGAATCGCCTCATCCAGGCAGATAGGCGTGGCCAGCCGCTTCTGCAGCATGGAGTGAAAATAAAAATCGTCGTACCAGAGCGGCTGTTCGATCATCATCAGATTGAACTCGTCGAACGTGGCCAGGTGCTCAATATCCCGGATGCGGTACACCGAGTTGGCGTCGCAGCTCAGCATGATGTCGGGCCAGCGCTTGCGCACCATCTCAAAGATCTTCACGTCCCAGCCTGGCTGGCACTTCAGCTTGATGCGCTGATAGCCCGCCGCCAGCTCCGTCTCAATCTTCTCCATCTGCTGCTCGGGCGTGGGCTGAATCCCAATGGAGACGCCGCAGGCAATCACATCGCGCTCACCGCCCAGCAGATCGGCCAGCGGAATCTTCTTGATCTGCGCCTCCAGGTCCCAGACCGCGTTCTCCAGCCCGGCCTTGGCCATGCGGTTGCCGCGCACGCGCTTGAAGAGCCCCGGCACAGCGCCGCCATGCTCCACATCCTGCTTCACCAGCCGCGGCGCAAGCTCCTGCTTCACGGTCAGCCACGCCGAATCGATTGTCTCTTCGCTGAAGTACGGATGCTCGCCGGCGACACACTCGCCCCACGCCGTCATGCCTTCCGCTTCAAGCTCAATCAGCATGATGCGTCTTCCGGTCGTGGTGCCAAAGCTGGTCTGAAACGGGTGAACCAGCGGCATGGCGATCTCGCGCATGTGAACTGCATCAATCTTCATTCGAAGTGCCTCGTCGTCCTGTTGCAGGTTAGTACTTCAGATCTTCGTTCCAAACACCAAGTTGATAACTGCCGTTGTTCTCTGCATCGCGCGTATAGCCGATCGCGCTCAGCCCATCGCGAAATGCCTTCTGCAGTGCCTCGCGGTTGGCGGCCTGCACGCTGCGCGCCTGTGCGCGCTCCGCTTCATTGCGCTTCCACGTGTAGATCTGGTGCGGCACGGTCACCGCCTGCTGCGTCTCGGGCCGCGCCATCTTTTCCCCGGCCAGAGCTGCTTCCACGCGCTTTGACCGCAGCCACCACTCGGCATACAGCCGGTCCGTGGGCAGGCCCGCCTGCAACTCTGATGTGGTATCGCCGTAGAGATTGGGCACATAGCGGCGGCTGATGGCGCCCAGCCGTTCCAGATTGAAGTAAGCGTTTTTAATCTCCAGCGGATCGAACGTCCACTCGATCAAATCAATGCCGCGCGCCATCGCGTCATCACGCTGCGCCAGCTTCAGGCGGCGGCCAATGCCGAAATCGCGGTAGCCCGCGCGCACCGCCAGCATGTGCGAGTGCAGATAGGAGTGCCCATTGCGGTAGCCCGGAATGCTCATGGCGAAACCGATCATGTTGGCGTAAATCTTTTCGCCCCCGGGCAGTGAGGCGTCAAACGCGCCCAGCGCCTGTCCGCCTGCGCGCTGCGCCACCAGGAACATGCGCCGCGGAATCACATCCGCTTCGTCATAGCCCCAGATTTCAAGTTGCAGCTCCACGCAGCGCCCGAAACCGTCCAGGTCTTTCAGCGGCTGAATCACTACTTCCGGCGTCACGGCAGAGCGGGCACTTCCCGGCTTCACATCCTGGACCTTTGCCTGCAATTCGGTCATGCTCGTCCCCGGCTCACTCTGCGTCACTCGCGCTCACGCTGCTTGGCCTGCTGCCAAAGCGCTTCCAGTTCATCCGCGCTCAATGTACTAAGGCTAACCGATTCCACGCCCCGGTTGCCAACCGATTCCACATTGGCGCGCTCCATGGCGGCGAAACGGCGGCGAAACTTCGCGTTTGTGCCGCGCAATGCTGTCTCTGTATCCACCTGCAAATGCCGCGCCAGATTGGCCATGGTAAACAGCAGATCGCCAAACTCAGCCGCCACCGCATCCTCATTCGCGGCCCCTTGCGCGCGCTGTACCACCTCAGCCTGCAACTCGGCGGTCTCTTCCGCGAGCTTGGCGAATAAGCCGCTGGCCTGCCCGTCCTCCGGCCAGTCAAAGCCCACTTTGGCAGCGCACGAACCCAGCTTGCCCGCCTCCATCATCGCCGGCATGGTGCGCGGCACGTCATCCAGCAGCGACTCCCTCTGCTGCGCCGCTTTCTCCGTCTGCTTGATGGCGTCCCAGTGCCGCAGCACCTCGCCGCTGGTCTGCGCCTCAGCCTCGCCAAACACATGCGGATGCCGGCGCACCAGCTTCGCATTCAAATTCTCAATCACGTCAGCGATGGTAAAATCGCCCGCCTCGCCGGCCATCTGCGCATAAAAAAGGACCTGCAGCAGCAGGTCTCCCAGCTCGTCTTTCAGGTCGGGCCAGTTGCGCCGCTCGATTGCATCGAAGACCTCGTAGGTCTCCTCCAGCGTGTACTTCTTGATGGTGTCAAAGTTCTGCTCGCGATCCCACGGGCAGCCGCCCGGGCCGCGCAGCCGCGCCATGATGCGCACCGCCTCGGCAAAGAGCTGCGCCGCATTCTCCGTCGTGTCGCTCATGGCTCTATGCTACTGGAAAGCTCTCCGTCAGCCGCCGTCATATACTTGCAGCAGCCATGCCGCTTGCCTATCTCATTGCTGCCCTCCTCGGTCTCGCCTTCGGCAGCTTTCTGAACGTCTGCATCTCGCGCCTCCCGGCCGATGAGTCCGTCGTGCGCCCGCGCTCACGCTGCCCGCTCTGCCGGCATTCCATCGCGGCGTATGACAATATCCCCCTGCTGAGCTGGTTCCTGCTGCGCGGCAAATGCCGCCACTGCCGCTGGAGCATCCCCGCGCGCTATCCACTGGTGGAATTCAGCCTCGCCGCGTGGTTCGTGCTCAGCCTCTGGCGCTTTGGCCTCTCGCTCGAAGCCGTAAACTGCGCCGTCCTCGGCTTCTTCCTGATCGGTTTGCTGGTGATGGATTGGCAGACGCAGATTCTGCCGGATGAATTCACCCTGGGCGGCATGGCGGCGGGCTATCTGCTCTGCTCCGTCCGCGCCTTTCTGCTCCCCATGGATCGCGGTCAGGTGGTGCTGACCGGCCCGGAACGCATTCTGCTCTATCGCGCTCTCGCCATCCTCGCTGCCGCGCTTCTGCTGTGGACGATCCGCGCGCTCTACCGCCTGCTGCGCCGTCAGGATGGGATGGGGCTGGGCGACGTGAAGATGCTGGCGATGATCGCCGCTTTTCTCGGCCTGCGCCACGCCCTGCTGGCGCTCTTCATCGCCGTGCTTGCGGGAACGGTCTATGCCATCGGTCTGCTGGCGCGCCGGGGCACGGCAAACAGCAAGACGCGGCTGGCCTTTGGCAGCTTCCTCGCCCTCGGCGGACTGGCCGCGGCAATCTTCGGCTCACCCCTCATCGGCTGGTACGCCAGCCTCTTCCGCTAGCTTTACGTCGTCATTCTGAGCGCTGCGACTGACCGCTGTAGCTGTATTTGATTTGTCATTCTGAGCGCTGCGAATGACCGATGTAGTTGTATTTGACTTGTCATTCTGAGCGCTGCGAAGGACTGATGTAGCTGTATTTGACTTGTCATTCTGAGCGCAGCGACTGACCGCTGTAGCTGTATTTGATTTGCCATTCTGAGCGCAGCGAAGGACCGCTGTAGCTGTATTTGATTTGCCATTCTGAGCGCAGCGAAGGACCGCTATAGCTGTATTTGATTTGTCATTCTGAGCGCAGCGAAGGACCGCTGTAGTTGTATTTGACTTGTCATTCTGAGCGCAGCGAAGAATCTCAAAAGCTTATGTCAGCTACAGCCCTAATTCCGTCCGTATGGCCGCCATCTGTCTGGCATGGTGATGCCCGTGGACGCGGTGAAAGCGCTGCCAGTCATCCACGCTCATGGGTCCCAGCACAAAATGGCTGACGCAGCGGCCCTGTCCCCACGCATTCTCAGCTTCAATAAAGATCGTCTTCAGCGCCTGCAGCCGCGCCGTGATGCGCGCAAAGGCCTGGTAGCCGTTCTCCGGCTCCATCTTCTCCGGCGGGCAGGCAAAGTCCGGCGATTTGCGCCCTCCCGGAAAATATCCGAATCGCGTAATGATGATCTGCCCCAGCCGCTGCTGCAGCGTCGGCGTCGCCTTGGTGCAGCGCCCTTTCAGCAGACGGCCTTCAAAGACGCTCAGCGTCGCGTCATAGGTATACAGCAGGTGGGTGGCAATCTGCTGTATGTTCCATGCCTCGCGGCGCTCGCCGGGATGGCGCTGCATGGTGTTCTCATCCAGCCCCGCCAGCATCGCGCCCAGTTCGTTCTGCAAATCGTCTAACGCACTGCTCATCGTTCTCCTGCTGTCGATTTCGTGCTCGTCTCCGGCTGCAGCTCTTTCAGCATCTTCAGTGACTCCTTCGCATGTCTGCCTTGCGGATCTGCCTTCAGGCACGCTTTGTACTGCTCAATCGCCTCAGACGTTTTTCCTTGTCTGTGCGCCATCTCCGCCAGCCCAAAGTGTGCGTCCGGATCGTCGGGATTGAATTCGACAGCATCTTTATACCGCAAATACGCGCCCGCATAATTCCCGTCCTTGGCATAGAAATCCGCTACCCGCAGATCTTCTTCCGCGCGCCCGGTATCAATCCGCCCGGAACTGCCCACGTCCTGCAGCGTCAGCTTGCGCCGCCCGGAAGGCTCACTCCCCGGCACCGTGCTGGGCGCTGTATCGCTGCTGGAGCTGAATCCCCCGCCCGCCGGCTGCGGCGCGGCATCGCCGGGAAACGGAAACTTGCCCGCATCGCCCGTTCCCTGCCCGCCCCTGGGCGCAGGCGCTCCCGGCAACGGAGCATCGGGCGCAGGCGCAGTATGCAGCTCCGGTATCTCCTTGGCCTTTGAATCGTCTTCCGGAAACGGAAACTGCTGGGCCGTGCTGGGCGACGGTGTGCTTGGCGGTGGCGTGGTGTCTGCCGGAGGCTTGGCCGCTGCGGGAGGGCCCGTCTGCTTCTGCGGATCGGCAGCCGGAGCGGTCTGCGCCTGCGCCACCGGAACGGCTATCGCCGCTGCCAGCACCATCGCCGTCAGAATCCCCTGTCGCAATCCAACCATCTCTCAATCTTAGACGTTCCCAGCGGCCAACGCGGGTGCCTGCTGCCCCGTTGACTCGCTCACTCGCTGACCTGCTGACTCGCTGACTCGCTGACTCGCTGGTTTATACTCATGCCAACGCCACTGCCAGGGAAACAACTTTGATTCCGTCGCTTATCATCCGCTCTTCGTCGATCCACGCCGCCGGCTGCTGCACCACCCGCCCCATCCGCAAAAATACGCGCATCGTCGAGTACGGCGGCCGCCGCATCACCAAGCAGCAGGCTGACGAACTGTACTCTGACCGCATCGTGACCTATCTCTTCGGCGTGGATGGCACCAACCTCGTCATCGACGGCTACGGCACGGCCATGTACATCAACCACTCCTGCGCGCCCAACTGCGAGACGGTTGAGCACCGCGGCAAGATCTGGATCAAGGCCATCCGCGACATCGCCCCCGGCGAAGAGCTCACCTACGAGTACAACCTCTACGACTCCGACGAAGACAACTGCGACTGCTACTGCGGCGCCAAGCCATGCCGCGGCACCATGTACTCCGAAGAAGAAGTAAAACGCCGCGCCCGCAAAATGAAACGCCAGGCGGCGAAGAAGCAAGTTGCGAAGAGCTCAGGGAAGAAGAAGGCCGCCTAACCCTGTCATTGCCCCCGCCACTCTTGTCATTCTGAGCGCAGCGCGAAAGGCTCATGCAACCTACCCCTCCTTGTCATTCTGAGCGCAGCGAAGAAAAGCTCATGCAACCTACCCCTCCTTGTCATAACCTACCCCTCCTTGTCATTCTGAGCGAAGCGAAGAATCTCAAAAGCACATAGCGCCACAAATCCGGGTGCCGCGGGAGGCAGGGGCCACCCGCCATCAAAGTGCTGAAGAGCCCCAGCAGAACGCCGACAGCGAATGCTTACTGTGAACGTCTGATCGGAACCATGCGCCGCGAATGCCTGGATTACCTGATTCCGTTCAGCCGGTCGCACCTGCGGAGAATACTGGCGGAGTGGATCGCCCACTACAACCGGGGCAGGCCACATTCCAGTCTCGGTCCGGCTGTTCCTGAGTCCAACCCTGAAACTTTGATTCCATCCAGCAACGGAAGGCACGTTCTATCCGCGGATGCCAGAATTCACGTTAAAAGCGTACTCGGCGGCCTGCACCACGAATATTCACTGGAAAAGCAGGCCGCATGACACCTCGGATGGAGTTTTTGCGTACCACAGTTATGTTCATGACGAAAAGCGGTTCGAACTTCGTTCGAATGTCCCACTCATCGCGATGAAACTGCGATGAATGGGGCACCCAGTTTATTCAGGGTTCTGGATGTGTGGGCCACCCGCCCACAAGTTTTGGCGAGGCACAACCCGCCCACAACCCGTTTATTTAGGGGGCGCGGATGTGTGATCACCCGCCCCGCGCTTATTCTTTACGTTCGACCAATTGTGGTGCAGAGCACCAAGGATTTGCAGCAAATCTACCCCTTTATCTGGATATTGAAAATCAACAAATACCCACCGCGCATTTCTGTATGAGATATCAGCAACAACATCTGGCTGCGTCGATCTTTCGCCGTATCTCGTCCCAAAAATCGAGACCAAACAACTATCGCCGTTTGGGGAAATGCCTCCAATATCGTATCGATCGCTTGGATCCTGAGTGTTCAGGAATGGATCGAAATCCAAGCCAACTACATAGCCATCTGCCTTTGCTTCTGCGGCCGCATCTTCCTTAAGCAAGGCTAACAATCCTTTACTAAAAAAAATGCCTCTCTCTCTGATTGCCACGCTGGACGCGGGTTCTTTGGCCTCCCCCTTGGCCAAAGGAACATACCAGTCGTAAAATCGCTGAACAAATAAGTGCGCTGATTCTGCACAATGATTGGCAGGGATTTGCGCGCACAGCTTGCCTGGTAACACGAGAAAAAACAATATATAAAAAAAGGTTGTAATGAGTTTCATTTGTGACATCTTCTCTCCGCGAAGATCATTGGCCCGGAAAACGATAAATTGTGTAATTGGGACTATTAGTTTTATAAGGGGACATAGAATTCTGATGAAAATCAGACACCCAATGCCTGCCGTCAAAAGCTGCAACGTGGCCATCTAGATGAGGGAAATTCGCATCAAATACTACAAAATCGCCCTTCTTTGGAGTGTAGTACTGATGGGGAGTCACGAGTGGCACTGCACCGAGTTCCATTAAGATCGCCCCCATATCCCTTGCATGGCCGGTATGTGTTCTTCCAGTTAAACCTAATTGATCTAAACCATTACTGCAGGCACGAGCACACATATGCTGAGGTTTATTTTGCGCATGAGTGTCCATGTATTGCATCATCTTGTCTATGTTTAGCTTCTCGCCTCCACGGTTTTGAGCGACCTCGTTATTCTGCTGTTGGGCCGTGTCGACATATCTAGTATTAGCGTTTTGTGAATATCCAATCTCCATAAAATTGCTAATCTCGATAAAAGTTCTCATCCCATCATCGGCATCACATTGTGGACAATCACCGCCACCGCCACCGGGACCACTGCCGCCACCACCGGGAACACTGCCGCCACACCCACCAAAAGCCACACAAGGGCGGGAAGGGGAATAGGAAATAGATTGTCAATTCCGGATTCAAAATCTTGATCACAATCACCGCTAGACATTGATCCACAAAGCCCATTGGAATCAATCGTATTGATCGGATTGTTCTGCACATATGCATAAAGATTCAGGCTTTGCGGATTGGTAGGATCAGCAAACGTAAGTCCACTCGGATCTGGATTCATCCAGCGCCCGGTACCTGTGCTAAGATAGCGAGCCCCAAAGTAATTCAGCCCGCTTTCCGTGTCATATTCCTTGCCGGTAAAGTGTTGCTCCGTTGCGCCAAGATTCGTATCCGATGGAGGAATTGGCTCGCCAAACGGCAGATGACCAAATGTGCTTTCGACAACCCCGGCATAATCCGGGAATACGGGGACAGCATACATATTCACCTAAATTATGAGACACATCTGGGCGGGTGGCCCATACATTCCTTGAGAATCGCACCATTCTAACTCACCACTAGTCTGGGTGCCCCATTCATCGCGTACTATGCGATGAGTGGGAGATCGTCGCGGCAGCGGCGACCGCCTTTGGTTCAGAGCGCCACGAAGTGATTGGTGACATGGCTTTGCGCGAATGTCACACGCCGAGGCCGTTACCATGGATGCCGGAACAGTAGTGGCGGCCTGGATGAGTACGGTTCGCGCTCACGCGCGAATGTCCCACTCATCCCGCGATAAAACTGCATGATGAATGGGGCACCCAGAGTAGTGGTGCCCAGGATATATGGGCCAGCCGTGCCCCTACCGCGCAAATATTGAGTTCCGCGCGCCCCCGCTATCCACACCCTCGCCTCGCAGTACAATCAAATCCACAGCAATGGCTTACCAGGTTCTCGCCCGCAAATATCGCCCGCAGCGCTTCTCTGACGTCATCGGTCAGGACCACGTCACGCGCACGCTGCTCAATGCGCTGACGCAGGGCCGCGTGGCGCACGGCTACATCTTCAGCGGCCACCGCGGCATCGGCAAAACCACCATCGCCCGCATCCTGGCCATGGCGCTCAACTGCGAGCGCGCCGTCGGCAGCGCCGAACGCCCCACGCCCGAGCCCTGCGGTGAGTGCGTCAACTGCCGCGAGATCTCCGCCGCCTCGCGCACTGAAGCCGACATCTTCTCCGAATCCCACAGCTTTGACGTGGAAGAGATTGACGCCGCCACGCGCCGCGGCATTGACGACGCCAAGCTGCTCACCAGCAAGATTCAGGGCCGCCCCATCAAGTCGAAGTACAAGATCCTCATCCTCGACGAAGCCCACCAGATCACTGACGCAGCGTGGAATGCCCTGCTGAAGACACTGGAAGAGCCGCCCGAGTGGGCCGTCTTCATGTTCGCCACCACCCAGCCGGAGGACATTCCGCAGACCGTCCGCTCGCGCTGCCAGCACTTCAGCTTCCACGCCGTCAAGCTGGACGACATCCTGAAACAGCTCCACATGGTCGTCGAAAAAGAGAACCTGGTGGCCGACGCCGATGCGCTGAACCTGCTGGCTGAGGCTGGCGACGGCTCCATGCGCGATGCCCTCTCCATCATGGATCAGGCCATCGCCTCCGCCCCGGTTAAAGACGGCCGCGCCGTGCTGGAAGCCGCGCAGATTCGCGAGCTGATGGGCTCGGTGCCCAACGCCGTCTTTGAAGAGATTCTGGAGGCCGTGAGCGCCAACCAGAGCGCGCAGGTAGTGACCACTGCCAACCGTCTGCTTGACGCCGGCAACTCGCCCGCGCAGCTGGCGCGCCAGTTTGTTCGCTACCTGCGCAACTGCCTGGTCGCCAAGATCGCCGGCATCACACCGGAGAATGACCACACCGAGCTGCTGCAGCTCTCGCCCGACGAACGCCGCCGCGCCGCACGCTCGGCCATGCTCTTCACGGAAGAGGACCTCGCGCGCTTCCTGCAGGTCATGCTGCGCACGTTTGACGAGCTTGGCTACCGGCAGGAGCAGCGCTTCCACTTTGAGCTTGGCCTGATCAAGCTGGTGCATCTGCAGCGCCTGATTCCGGTGGAAGAGATTCTGAGCGGCCTGCCCAGCGGCGGCGGCAATGCGCGCCCTGCAGCGCACGCCGCAACTCCCCGCGCCACCGTGCCTGCCCCCCCAACACACCGCGCCACCGAAGCGGGTGCCCCAGGTCTCGCTTCTGAGACCCGGGTTCATCACGCGCCGCCCACCGCGCCCTCCAAGCCCTCGTTCTCTCCCTTTGAAGCCGACCGCAGCCGCAAGATGTCCAGCGAAACCAGTGAGCCCACAGGCCGCGCCCCGGTCACAAGCGCGGGTGCCCCAGGTCTCGCTTCTGAGACCTGGGATAACCATCCGGAATCCGTCGGCGCCCTGGCCCTTGCGCCGGAGCCGCCGCGTCCCATCGCCGTTCCCACCCCGGTAAAGCTCGAAGAGCCGCCAGTTGCACCGCCTGTGCAAACGCCCGTGGCCCAGAACGCCGTGGCCGAGCCGCCTGCCGAAGCCGTCACCGGCAATGTTGAATCCGCGCAGCACGCCGCCTGCGCCGCGCTGGAGGCGAAGAAACACACCAGCGCAGCGCACGAGCTGGAAGAATCGGCGTGGACGATTACGGGCAGTGAGCTGCGCATCCAGACCAACCAGCCGAAGAGCGTCTTCAACATGATGTTCAATGCCGAAGCCGAGCGCATCCTCAAGGGCGCACTGCGCGAGAGCGGTCTGGGCACGCTCAAGCTCACCCTGCTGCCCGCCGATCCCGCCGCCAAAGCCGTGGAGAAGAAGCCCCGCGCCCCGCGCACCGGCAGCGTGCAGGCCAAGGCGATGGAGCATCCGCTGGTGCAGCAGGCGCAGAAGCTCTTCCACGCCGAGATCCGCAACGTGACGGATCTGCGCCCCAAGGATTAGCCCGCCCGCCGCGGCAACGCATCCAGGAGCATCAGGAGCAACCCAATGGACTTTCTCAAAATGAAAGAAGCGCTGGCGCAAGCCGCCAAAATGAAAGAGCAGATGGACCGCACCATGGCCGAAACGCAGGTGGAAGCGTCGTCGGGCGGCGGCATGGTCACCGTCCGCATGAACGGCAGGAAGATCGTGCAGAAGCTCACCATCGATCCCACCGCCATCGCGGGCACCGGACCGTCTGAGATCGAGATGCTGGAAGACCTGGTCACCGCCGCGCTGAACGAAGCAGGCCGCAAGGTGGACGAAGCCATGCAGTCCAACGTGCAAGGAATGCTGGGCGGCCTGAACCTGCCCGGACTATAACCAGTAGTATTGTCATTCTGAGCGTAGCGAAGAATCTGCTTTTGCAGTTGTTTCTGAGGTAGGTGCGGGCTTCATTCCGCACCCTAGAAAATGGACGATACGGGGCTTGAGCCCCTGAGGTATTCCGAAGAACATGGCAAGATTCGCAGAACCCATGGCACGGCTGATTGAGGAGCTCCGCAAGCTCCCCGGCATCGGCTCAAAAAACGCGCAGCGCCTCGCCTTCCACATCCTGCGGGCCAGCGATGCCGACGCCCAGGCTCTCGCCGCCGCCATCCACGAGCTGAAAGCCCAGCTTCGCCTCTGCTCCATCTGCAACAACGTGACTGACGTGGACCCCTGCGCCTACTGCACCAGCCCCACCCGCAACCAGCAGCTCATCTGCGTGGTGGAGGAACCGACCAGCGTGAATGCCATTGAGAAGTCGCGTAATTTCAATGGGGTATACCACATACTGCATGGAACGCTTTCGCCCTTGAACGGCATCGGCCCGGAGCAGTTGCGCATCGCCAATCTGCTTACCCGCGTTCAGGGCCGCCCTGCGGATGCTGAGGCAATGGAGATCATTCTGGCCACCTCGCCCACCATGGAAGGCGAGGCCACCGCCAGCTATATTGCCGGGCTGCTGCATCAGTCCGGCCCCGCTCTGAGCATTACGCGCATCGCCACCGGCATCCCCGCCGGCAGCGATATCGAATACGCCGACGAAGTCACCATGTCCCGCGCCCTCGAAGGCCGCCGCTCCATGTAGCCCGCTACCTTCTCATCTGATTTGTCATTCTGAGCGCAGCGAAGAATCTCAACTTCTATCCCCGCCACCAAACTAAAAGTCGAATACGAAAGCACTCTCCCTCAAGTTCGTTAAATGAAAATCGCCGCGGATTGCTCCGCAGCGACTGTTCTTGCCTTTGCACCGAAGGCGTCTCCGCCCGTCCGGCTAGGACCGCAGTTTGGCCAGCAGGTCGGTCGGGTGGACGGGCTTGGCCAGTATCTCGAACTCGTGGCCCTGTGCACGCGCCTTCTCCAGCAGATCGGCCGTGGCAGCCTGGCCGGAGAAGAGCAGGATCTTGCAGCTGGGCAGCTTGGCGCGGACCTCGATGGCCGCCTCAATCCCGGTGATTCCGGTCATAATGACGTCAGAGATCAGCATATTGGGCTGAAAACTATCGGCCGCTTCAACGGCCTTTTCGCCGCTGTAGACGGCGCGGGCATCGAATCCTGCCTGGTTCAAAATGATGGCGAGCGTGTTGGCAATAACCTGTTCATCGTCCGCTACAAGTACGCGCGGCTTGGTCGAAGTGTCTGGCATGCTTCTCCTGAGGTAAATAGGAAGATTCTGGGAGTCAAAAAGGAGCCCGCATCCGTCGTGCGCAGGTTGGGAATGGCCCGCGTTCTCTTTGATTTAAACTAATACATTACAACTGCTTACCGCAACTTGCTTCCACTGGCACGCATGTCCTGTATTGACCGGACAAAAGCCGTTTACTGTGTTACGGGAAAGGGCACAAATTTGTCGCTGCAACCCGGCAGGTTTCCCGACCCGGCCTTCCCGGCCACCGTAGAGTCCGTTCCTCCCATTGGAATATTCACCGGCCCCGGCCCCAGCGTAACATCAGCATGCTGGGCAGATACCTTGTACTGCGCCGGCCCATCCGTCAGCATCACGCCGTCCAGCCGAATGCCCACCCGGTGCGTTGCATCGTATCCCTCCAACTGGATCTTGCCTCCTCCGCTAATGCGCACATTATGCAGCAGTATCCCCTCGTATGTCGGCAGGCTGTTCGCCAGCTTCCCCGTCAGGAAGTAATCCGTGGTCAGCGCGATTGGGTACTTGGCATTGCGAATGCACAGGTCGTCATACTGCGCCCCCTGTACCAGCCCGCCCCGCGTGGTATTGCTCTTGATGCGGATACCCGCCGTCGTCCCATCCAGTGACAGATCGCGCACCAGCAACCCGCTCACCCCGCCGCTGGTCTCGCTGCCGATGCTCATGCCGTGCCCATAGTAGAAATGGTTGTGAATCACCGTCATATGCGTCACCGGCCCATCACCTGCCTTGATCGCGATATTGTCGTCACCATCGCGAATGTAAGACTGGGTGACGGTGATGTTCGATGATGCCGATGGATCGAATCCATCCGTGTTCCGTGCCGTCGCCGGCGTATCGATCTTCAATCCCCATACCGTCATGCCGTTAGTGCTATGCGGAACCAGGTGAAAGTTAGCTGAGTTCTTCAGCGTGATCCGGTACACCGTGAAATCGTCGCAGTGGTCGGTGTTGATCAGCCGCGGAACCTGTTGCCGCGCATTCTTGCCCGCATCCACCGCCAGGTCCCACCAGCTCTTATTGCTGCCCAGCAGCTTCGCTCCGCCGCGCCCATCAATTATGCCGTCGCCTATTATCCCGATGCCGTTCGCGTTCTTCGCAGTGATGAAGGGCTTGCAGCCGCTCTTCTCGTTGTTCACCACGCCGCACGTCCCCGGCCCCAGGTCATAATCCCGCGGATTGCGTGAGGCATACAGCGTCACGCCCTTATCCACCAGCAGCGTCACCCCGGCGCGCAGTTCCAGCGGCGCGCTCAGAAATGCATTCTTTCCGCCGTCGCCTTTCAGCTCCACTGCATGTCCCTTGGTGCACTGGTCCATCGCCCCCTGGATGCGTGCAGTATCCAGCTTCGCCTCATCTGCATCCGCAAAGCTTCCATGGTCTGAGCTAAGCTGTGCCGTCAGCACCGTACACGATGGCGGAATCACCGGCTCGGTCACATTGCGCGTGTCCTGCGCATAGCCCCGCGCGCAGCATAGTGCAGCCACCATCAAACTTATTTGGACGGACCGGTCGAGACGCATACGCATTGAAAATTCTCCCTGGAAATCAAAGTCAGCCTACCAGATGCTGCATTTCTTCGCCCATCCTCTGCTCCCTATTCCCAAGTACGCACTCGCTGGTCTATATTTGGTCTGACCAATTCAGGTCCGAGATGACACTATGACCTCACGCACTACCCTGCTTGCCCTCGCCGCCGCGCTGCTCGTCGCTTCCACCGCCTACGCCAAAACCTGCGAGGTTCGCACCTTTGGCGCCAAGGGAGACGGAACCACGCCGGACACCGCCGCCATTCAGAAGGCCATCGACACCTGCTCGGCGCCGGATGCATCGGTTGAGCTGACGGCCCCGGGCACCTATCTCACCGCACCGCTCACCCTGCGCAGCCACACCCATCTGCAGATTGATGCAGGAGCCGTGCTGCTGGGCTCTGCCGTGAAAGACGATTATCCGCCGCGCACTGAGCCGGGGAACGAGTGGCGCCGGGTCGCGCTGCTGCACGCTGACAATGTGAACGACGTGGCCATCACCGGCACCGGCGTGATTGACGGCCAGGGCCAGGGATGGTGGGAGTGGGCGCAGGAGGGCCGCGTGAAGGGCGATACCAGCGGCAATGCACCCACCCGCATCCGCCCGCTGCTGACGGATTTCGTGAAGACCACTCACATCCTGATCGACGGCGTCACCCTGCGCAACTCGCCCATGTATAACCTCACCTTCTTTCAGTCGAGCGACATCACCATTACGAATGTGAAGATCCGCAATCCTGAACACTCGCACAACACGGACGGCATTGACCCATTCTTCTCGTCGCACATCAAGATCTCGCACGTCTCCATTGACACCGGCGACGACTGCATCGCCATCAAGAGCGGCCTGGTGGAACGCGGCGAGCCCAATATCCCAAGCTTTGACATCACCGTGACGGACAGCGAGATGCTGCACGGCCACGGCCTCTCCATCGGCAGCGAAGTGGCTGGCGGCGTGCATGATGTGACGGTGGACCGCGTGACCTTCAAGGACACGGATACCGGCATCCGCGTGAAATCGAACCGCACGCGCGGCAACGATATCTACAACCTGAAGTATTCCAACATCTCCATGCGCGATGTGAAGCTGCCTATCCTGCTGACGGAGTATTACCCCAGGACGCCGGACAGCGACACCGCGCAGCCCATGCTGGAGCACACACCCCGCTTCCGCGACATCTCCATCAGCAACCTGTCAGCCACCGGAGCAACCACCGCCATGCAGATCGCCGGCCTGCCGGAGAGCCCGATCCTCAATGTGACGCTCACCAATATCTCTATCTCTGCGGTCAAGCCGGCGACGGTACAGTATGCGGATGTGACCGAAAAGAATGTGGTGATCAAGACGGAGACGCAGCCCGCAACCATCACCCGCGCCGGAGCCAACATAAGGCAGGCAAAATAACAACCAACGGAGGCAAAGAGACGCCACCCTCTATCGGGTGGCGTTTTCTTTTGGCAAAGGCTGCCCCAGCCAGAGCATCTGGCTGGCAGTCCCCTTCTGTATTTGTCATTCCGCAGCGCAGCGGAGGAATCTGCTTTTGCTTTGCGCACAATCTCGCACTTCCACCGTGACGGCGAGCGCACTACCCTGCCACAATAGAACGATGTCCACCATTCCCGCGCAAGCTCCAGCCCCTCACATTGACAGGCTCTTCACCCGTGGCCGCAAGATTTGGCTCGTCCTGCTAATTGCCGCCGTCGCACTCTGCGCGGGCTTTGCGTGGCGCACGCGCGATTCCATGGCGCATCTCTCGTTTCTGAAAGCCGGCAGCAAGGCGCAGGCCGTCCAGCACCAGAACACGCTCGTCGATCTCAGCCCCTGGCTGACGGCAGAGGCGCTTACGCCGCTGGCCGTGAGCCGCGAAGAGAAGGAAGACGCGCACACAGCCGAGCACCTGGCCGATCACGATGTGGACCAGGCCTTCGCCGCTGCCCTGCGCACGGCGGAGATGCAGCGCCCCGTGCTCACGCCCGCCGCCAAAGCGCTGACCGAACGCGTGGAGCAGTTACAGGCAGCCGTGAAGCAGGATAAGGCGCAACTCGCCACGCTGAAGCCGGACGCGGCCAGCAGCAACAATGACTCCTCCGATCCACAGAGTGACGACATTGATATCGCCAAAGCGCAGCTCGGACTGGATTCAGACGAACTGGACGATGCGCAGCAGGACCTCGCCGCCGCGGTCGGTGATCATCGCGCGCGCATTCAGCAGGAGTTGGCCGCGCACGAAGCGCTGATGCAGAAGTATGACAGCCAGTCCGGCGATCTCGGCGAGGTGGCCGTCATCTCGTCGCAACGCAATACCTCGCTCTCCAGCCGGATTGCCGCGTGGTACGGTCAGCGCTCACGCTATGCGCTTCTGCAGCAGGCGCAGCAGGATGCACTCACCCGCGCCGCTGCTTTGACCTCCACCCACCAGACCGTGAAGGCGAAGGAGACACCGCAGTCAGACGCAGGTCCCCAGGATGTAAATTCTCCGTCGCCCGCCATATCGCGGCTTGCCGATCTTAAATCCCGCACCCTGCAGCGCCAGCTTCTCTCCATCCTGAATGACCGTATTCTGACAGAGCAGCAACTCGCCGCCGTCTATGCCAAATGGTCCGCACAGATCACACTGCAGCATCGCATTGTGCTGCACCTGATTCTGCGTTCGCTCGCTCTGATCGCTTTTCTCCTGCTCTGCCAGTTCCTGCTGGACCTGCTCATCAGCTATTGGACGGGACGGCCAGGGCTTGACCAGCGACGGCTGCACACCATGCGGACGATCCTGCGGGTCACAGCGCAACTGATCTGCCTCGGCATCATCCTCATCATCATCTTCGGCAAACCGCAGCAGATCTCCACCATCGTCGGCCTCGCCACCGCCGGTCTGACCGTCGCGCTGCAGTCTTACATTCTGGCCTTCTGCGGCTGGTTCGTGCTGATGGGAAGGCACGGAATGCGCGTGGGCGATGCGGTGGAGATTGACGGCGTCGGCGGTGAGGTTGCGGAGATCGGTCTCTTCCGCACTACGCTGCTTGAGACCGGCAACTGGACGGCGAACGGCCATCCCACCGGCCGCCGCGTCACCTTCATGAATAACTTCGCCGTGACCGGCCGCTTCTTCAACTTCTCCACTGTGGGCCAGTGGATGTGGGACGAACTCACGCTCTCCATCCCTGCCACAAGTGAAACCTACAGCGCAATTGAGAGCATTCACCGCGCGGTGGCTAAGGAGACAGAGGCTGAGGCCCGAGGAGCAGAATCCGAGTGGAAGAGTTCCGGCCGCGGTCATGCGCTCAGCAAATTCACCGCCGAGCCGACCGTGAACCTGCGCCCCGCATCCAGCGGTGTTGACGTGATCATCCGCTACATCACGCGCGCGTCGCGCCGGCTGGAGACGCGCAATCACCTCTACCAGGCCGTGCTGGAGGTGCTGCACCAGTCGCCACAGCCGGAAGAGCCGCCGCAGAGTTGAGAAGAAATGTGGTGGCCCGGGCAGGAGTCCAACCTGCGACCTTCGCGTTAGGAGTGCGCTGCTCTATGCAACTGAGCTACCGGGCCCTCTCTCTACTCTATCGCGACTCCACACCTCACCGCACAAACCGCCGAACTGTTGAACCGGATTGGCGGGTAATATGTATGCTGTCCCTCGGGATTCTCAGGCGCTACTGAACCCGGTCGAGTTGGAGGCCGCCGGTCAACTTCAGTGTGTCCAACGTGAGGCGTGTCCCGGAGAGAATGGCGATGCGGTGAGCGTCGGCAGAGCAAGCAACCGTTGCACGGTTCGGGTCTCGTGCAGCAGGATCACGCCACCAATCAATGGGAAAGTTCTCGAGAAGCGTACCGGAGGGAATCGCATAGACTCCTAGAGCGTGTCCACCCGCTAAGACAAAGTGACCGGTGTCTCCGCAGAACGCACCGCTCATCTGACCGTAGGCAACATCGTCTGGAACTGGCACATCGATCCTGCCACGCACAGCACCACTTTTGCCGTCCTTGATGAGGACTTGCCGGGGTGCGGCGGCGTCTTGGAAAGACAGGTCTGGCAATTCGACTACCCAGCGTCCATCGGGCGATAGAACGGAGTCGCGGCCAAAGGAAGCAATGACTCGGCCCGTCTTGAGATCCGTCAACTTTGGCCCCGCTCGGCCACTGTCAAATTCCATGGCTTGCCCGTTTGGAGTGATACCACCGTCAAAGCCACCACCCGCTGCCGTAAATGCACTCATCTGTTTGGTGACGACTGCCTTCGTTCGCCAGTCGTATACAGTGACGACCATCGGACGATCCGCCGATCCAGTCTCAGAGTAGACCGAGAGTAAGCGCCCATCTCTCGACAGCCTAGCATCCGGGTCATCGCTCTTGGTGTCATACCAAGCGACCGGAACCGGCTCTGCTTTACCCGTGTCGGTATTCACTACAGAGAGAACCGTGTGCCCTTGCGAAGAAGTCGTGATGATTGCGTTTCTACCATCCGATGTCATCGAGAGAATAGTTGTACCGTGTGCAAAATCGACATGGTGTAGTGGGGTGCCCGTTCGAGCATCGTAGGTGATCGCCTCAACGTGCTGCGTATCGGAGGCTACAGGGCTTATTCCCACCACATAGAGGACACTGCCATCGTTGCTGAACGCGATCCGAACTTCCGATAACCCGACACTAATACCCACGGTTTGAGCAAAGGTCTGGAACGGACAACACCACACCAAAGCAGTGACTAGGAGTGCGCTGGCAAAACGGGTCCACGACTGGTGGCAACTCATGTTGTGCATCCTCAGTTAAGGCCGAGGCTTGGGAGCGGCAAACAATATCGCAAACGAGCAGCGATTCATGGATGTCCCTTGATTGGAAACTCGACCGTGTTCCTTAGACCAACACACTTTGCGCCATTAACGCAAATTCGAAGCAATCCGCGATTCGGTACGGTGGTCAAGATTCTGTTGGATGAAGTGGGGAACGGTAATTCCGGTAATTCGGTGACAGCATACATATTCCCTACTCCACTCAGGCTCAACTCCGTGCCTGCTCTTATAGTCTTTTCCATGGTTTGAGCGGCGGGTGGCCCACACATCCCGACTCACCACGGAGCTGGGGCCCCATTCATCGCGGCTTCATGCGATGAGTGGGATATTCGTGCGTGAGCGCGAACCGTACTCCTCCAAACAGAAGCGAGCTGAAAAGGTGGACTACATCCACTTCAACCCCGTGCTGTCACCATACTTTCGCGGCATTCGGAGCAAAAGGCGGTCGCCGCTGCCGCGACGATCTCCCACTCATCGCAAAGTACGCGATGAATGGGGCACCCAGTTCGGTGGCGAGTCAGACAGGCCAATCAGCGCGAGGCAGCCTGCTGTCTGCGCAGCGCCTGCTCAAACGTCTGCTGCGCGTCAGCGACAAAGGCCTTGTAGCCTGCGGGATCGATGAAGACGCTGGGGCCCTGCTGCGGGTAGCGCGCCAGCTTGCTGAGTAGGTCGAAGTACACACCGTGCGCGCCCAGAAACACGTCGCACGGCAGGCTGCGCAGGGTGGCAAAAGTCTGCTGGAAATCATCCGCGATGCCGGGATAGCTTACGGCGTGGCCGGGTGTGGCCACGAAGTGATACTCCGACCAGAAGCTGACGCCTCCCACGATGACGATGTTGCGCAGCGTTCCCGCCGGCTCGCCCGGCAGATGCGCGCGCATGGTCCAGGTGGTGCAGCCGCGGGTGTGGCCGGCGCTCTTGTGCGCGGTCAGCGTCACTCCGCCCAGGGTCACGGTGTCTCCATCGTGCAGCACGCGGTCCACATGCAGGGGCGCGTATCCGGGCACGTTGGGCGAAGGCGCCAGAAAATCTGTCCGCGCGCCACTTTCCATCACGCTCACATCGCCATCCATCACCATGTTCTGTGCATGCGTCTCGCGGACCACCTGGGCCGCGCCGCCCACGTGATCGAAGTGCGCCTGGCTGTTCAGCAAAATTCTGATGCCCTGCCAGCGGAAGCCCAGCTTCTCCACGCTGGCACGGATCTGCGGCGGCGAACTCGCGAGATTGGCATTGATCAGGATATTCCCCTTCGGCGTCACCACCAGGTAGCTGGCCAGGTCCTTGCTCCCCACGTAATAGAGGTTGTCGGCGATTCTGAAGGGAGCAACCGGCGTTGTCCACGCGGGGTTTGCGTCTGCATAGGCCAGTGCGGACAGGCAAAACAGGGAGAGCCATAAGCGGGAAAGAAAAGCGCGCATGGCTTCACTTTATAGCGCACTCCGGAGGACAAACACGCCTGAATGGTAAAATTGCAAGAGTTATGCCCTCGATTAACCGCAGAAAATCCGCCACCGTCACCATCGGCAAAGTCCGTGTAGGCTCTGCCGCTCCCGTCGTCGTGCAGTCCATGACGAACACTGACACCGCTGACATTGAATCCACCGTGCAGCAGTGCGCTTCACTGGCGCGCGCCGGGTCAGAGATGATCCGCGTCACGGTGAACAACGACGATGCCGCCAAAGCCGTGCCCTATATTGTGGATGAGCTGGCAAAGAAGGGCTGGAACGTCCCCATCATCGGCGACTTCCACTACAACGGGCACCTGCTGCTGCGCAAATATCCTGACTGCGCCAAGGCGCTGGCCAAGTACCGCATCAACCCCGGCAACGTCTCCGTGGGCCGCAAGAATGACGACAACTTCCGCACCATGGTCGAGTGCGCGGTCGAGTACCAGAAGCCCGTCCGCATCGGCGTGAACTGGGGCTCGCTGGACCAGGCGCTGCTGACGCGCATGATGGATGAGAACTCAAAATCTGCCGCGCCGCTGGACGCACGCGACGTGATGATGGAGGCCATGGTGGTCTCCGCGCTGGACAACGCCGCCGCCGCCGAACGCTACGGCCTGCGCCACGACCAGATCATCCTCTCCGCCAAGGTATCCGGCGTGCGCGACCTGATCGACGTCTACACGGAGCTCGCCAGCCGCTGCGACTACGCTCTGCACCTCGGCCTGACCGAAGCCGGCATGGGCATGAAGGGCATTGTCGCCTCCACTGCCGGCCTGGCTCCGCTGCTGCTGGCGGGCATCGGCGACACCATCCGCGTCTCGCTCACTCCCACACCCGGCGGCGACCGCTCAGAAGAGGTTCGCTGCGGCCAGCAGGTGCTGCAGTCGCTCGGCATCCGCAGCTTTATGCCGCAGGTCACCAGCTGCCCCGGCTGCGGGCGCACCACCTCCACCTACTTCCAGGAACTGGCCGAGCAGGTGCAGAGCTACCTGCGCGACACCATGCCGGAGTGGAAGCTGAAGTATGCCGGCGTGGAAGAGATGAAGCTCGCCGTGATGGGCTGCGTCGTCAACGGCCCCGGCGAATCCAAACATGCCAACATCGGCATCTCGCTGCCCGGCACGTTTGAAGATCCGGTCGCCCCCGTCTACATTGACGGCAAGCTGGCAACTACGCTGCGCGGCGATAACATCATCAGCGAATTCAAGGTCATCCTGGATGACTACGTGGATTCGCACTACGGCAAACGCGAAGCGCTGGTCACGGCCAACGCGTAGGGCGCATCCCCAAGCAAGCTTGAAAATGATTCAAAACAGATATGGCGTCCATTCGGCATGGACGCCATATCTGTTTTGAATCAATCACTTAACAAGCAATCCACCGAGTTCATACTTTAGTACCCTGTACATGGTTACTCTTAGGGGAGATCATCCAGAAAGTATTCGGGCTCCCATCTTGAGAGGTACTTATGACCATCTGGTATGCCGCATTCTCGCTGATCGCACTGCCCGGAATCCTGACAGTGTTCCTCCCCTCCGACAATACGGTGCTGGAAGATGAAGAGGCTGCGCCTGCCAATCTTCCGCCCGTGCGCAAGCCGGTCGCCATTCCTCAGGGCAGGATGCCCTTGCATGATATGCAGCCCATGCCGATGTATCGTGTCTTCTTCCGGACACCGGCGCATCGTTTCTTTTAGCTCACCCCAAAATCCCGTGCTCTAAAGAAACGGCCCCACATGCCGGCGAAGTTCTGCGAGCGTGTAGAAGGTGCCGCGCCAGCGCACGCCTCCCTGCCGCCACGTCAGCCAGGCAGACCGTAGCATGGCGAAGACCATCACCACACCCGCCACCGGAAACAGCAAACCGTACCACGCGGAGATGCCGCTGTAGCGCCCGTATGCGCGGTAGGTGAGCGCGACCGCCGCCGCTGTGATCAGCCCCGCATAGCGCAGTGCGCCACCGGCGACGAGCCATCCCGCAGGCGCCACGCAAAAGAGCAGCATGGCCGCACAGCCCGCCAGCAGCAGCGCCGGCTGAAAGCGGAAGACGGCAAACATATTCTTCATAATCACGCGCAGCAGACCGCGCGCGCCGGTGGCCCAGTGGATGCGCACCAGGCCGCGCCCGAATACCATGCGCTGCGAGAAACCTGCACGCTTCAGCAGAATGCCGAGCCGCACATCCTCCAGCACCTCCATGCGCAGCGCGGTGAAGCCGCCAATGGAGTCGTACGCTGAACGCCGCACCATGTTGAACGCGCCCATCCCCGCGCAATCATGCTTTGCCGCTGGGTCGGGAATCCGCCAGGGCCGCGCCACCATGAGCGATACCGCCTGAAAGAAGCCGAGGATCACGCCTTCGTCCCACTGCCGCAGTTCCATGGTCGGGGTGAGCACGATGTGGTCTGTAAATGTCTTCTCCGCGCAGACCAGCGCGCGCCGCAGCGCATCGGGCGCGAAGACCACATCGCCGTCGGTAAACAGCAGCCAGCCGGATTCGCTCGCCTGCGCGCCCTGCACCATGGCATGGGTCTTGCCTACCCAGCCCGCGGGCAGCTCCGCGATGTGAATCACCTTCAGCCGCGGCTGCCCCTGCGCCAGCCGATCCATGATGCTGCCGGTATCATCGGCAGAGCGGTCATCCACCGCGACAATCTGCAGCCGTTCCAGATCCTGCGCCAGCAGCGAGCGCAGAGTGGCTTCAATATTCGCGCCTTCATCGCGCGCCGGCACCACCACGGTCAGCGAGCCCTGCGGCTGCGCATCGTATTCAGGCTGGCGCACATCCGGTATGCGCGGCAGATGGATCAGCGCCGTCAGCGCACGCTGCAGCCACAGCAGGGCCACGCCCGCCGCCACCAGATCGCGCAGCATCCCCAGGCCGGGGCTCATGCTTCAACCAATGGCAGGCTGGCGGTTTCATCTGCCTCCAGCGGCGGCGCATACTTCGCTCCAGCCCACAGCAGAGCAGCGGCAATCAACATGCTGACCAGCGTAATGATGAGGCCGATGCGCAGATTGCTTGCGTCCGACACCTTACCGATCACCCAGGGCGACGGCGCATCGCCCAGCGCGTGAATCAGGAAGAGCTCAATCGCAATCGCACTGGCGCGCACCTGCGGGCCAACCGAATTTACAATGGCGGCGTTCAGCGGACCGTTGCCCAGCATGATGAAGAAGATGGCCAGCGCAATGCCGGGCAGCATCAGGCCGCGCGGCCCCATGAAGGCCACCAGCGCGGGCGGCACAGCCAGAAATGCGGACCACGCTGACAACAGATATAGCGCGCGGTCATTGGTGCGCAGCCAGCGCTGCGCAATCCATCCGCCCACGCCCGTTCCGGCCAGCCCGCCAATGGCCGTCACCGCGCCCACCATCAGCCCAGCCTGTCCCAGCGAATAGCCGCCGATGCGGTTCAGAAACGTCGGCATCCACCAGGAGATGCCACCCAGCGAAAACACCACCATCGCCATGCCCAGCGTCGCGGTGAGGTAGGCCGGATTGCGTGCCAAGCCAATCACGGTGCTGCGCGAGGGCGTCGCTTTGCGGTGTTCACTCGCCCCGCGCGCAGGCTCGCGCATGAAGAAGAGGATCAGCAGCGCAATGATGATGCCGGGGACCGCGCTCACGATGAAGGGCACGCGCCAGCCGTATCTCCCGCCCAGTTCCCCGCCCATCCCATAGCCGATGGCAGCGCCTACGGGAATCGCAATGTAGAAGATGGTCAGGATGCGGTTGCGGTCGCGCTCCGGAAAGAAGTCTGACAGCAGCGCCGGGGCGAAGATGCCGAAGCTCGCCTCGCCGATGCCGAGCGCGGCATGGCGGACATTGAGCGCCAGATAGCTATGCACCGTGGCGGTGAGAATATTGCATGCGCTCCAGAAGAGTGCGCCGACGACGATGAGCGGCTTGCGCGGCCAGCGGTCGCCCATCCATCCGGTCAGCGGCGCGGCCAGCATATAGGTGACGAAGAAGCAGAGCGTCAGCGCGCCCACGCTCGCATCCGTCAGCGAGAATTCCTTCTGCACCAGCGTCTGCACGCCGGGCAGGATGTAGCGGTCAGTGTAATTGACGAAGTTGAGCGCCGTCAGCAGAACAAGCGCAGTGGTCGCGCCGGCGATCTTGGTCGGGGATGCGCTCATCTGGAAATGAGGATATCAGGCTGCTACTTCTTCGGCCTTGGGTAGCGCGCCGTCACAATGGTCGAAATTCCGCCGCGCGGGCGGAAGTCGCCCTTCACCTCGCACCACACCGGGTTGGTCGCCTTCACCACGTCGTCCAGAATCTGATTCACGATGTTTTCCTGAAAGATTCCCAGGTTGCGATAGACGAACAGGTACTCCTTCAGGGACTTCAGCTCCAGGCAGCGCTTGCGCGGCATATAGCGGATCAGAATCTGGCCAAAGTCCGGCAGGCTGGTCTTGGGGCAGACGGAGGTGAACTCGGGATCGTCAATCAGTATTTCGTAGCCGTCAAACTGGTTCTGCCAGGTCTCAATCGCGGGGAAAGCGGTCTTCAGTCCCGCCTTGGCGTGGTCGTCAGTGTAGCGTGGCTGCGTTGCGGTCTGTTTCGTCTTCTGGGCCATGGAGGTATTTTACGTTTTTTTGGCGAAATGCACGCAAAGCGAGCCGCATATGGCGCCCGGAAAATAATTTGCTTCCTTCTGCATCCACGCGAGTCTTATATACTGTCTTTTCAAGATAATGCGAGTGACCCAGCCAAACCGATACAATACAATCGCTCTCGTGCTCGGAATTCTGGCCATTGCGGCCTTCGGAGCCATCGGCCTGCACTACCTTCTCCGCGACAAGGTTTCTGTCCGCGTTGCAGAGGCCGGCTATCAGAATCTGCTCAGCACCATCAGCACCAATGGCAAGGTGGAGCCGGACCAGGATTTTGAGGCCCACAGCGGCCCCGGCGGCACCGTGCAAAAGGTCTACGTCACCGAAGGCCAGAAGGTCCACAAGGGCGATCTGCTGGTGGTGATGAATTCAGACGACGCCCACGCGCAGATTGCGCGTGCCAATGCGCAGGTGCAGGCGGCGAAGCTCGGCCTGCAATCCGTGCAGAGCGGCGGCAGCACCGACGAGCAGATCAGCCTGGCGAACGAACTCGCCACCGCACAGGCCACCACCGCGCAGGCTCAGCGCGATCTGGCCGCGACCCAGAAGCTGCAGCAGACCGGCGCAGCCTCTGCCGCTGAAGTAGACGCGGCACGCCAGCGTCTGCAGATAGCCCAGAATGCCCAGCACGCACTGGAGCAGCGCAAGAGCGCACGCTTCACCGCGCTGGACCGCACGCATGCGCAGGCCACACTGGGCGAAGCCGAAGCCAGCTACGCCGCGGCCAACGCCAGCCTGAAGCAGGTGGAGATCCGCGCACCGTTTGACGGCACCGTCTACTCCGTTCCCGTGAGCAACTATGACTATGTAGCGCCCGGCGATGTACTGGTGGAGATGGCGGACCTCACCCACCTGCGCGTCCGCGCCTATTACGACGAGCCGGAGATCGGCAAGCTCTCCGTCGGGCAGGCCGCGAAGATTGTGTGGGACGCGAAGCCCTCACTCGCCTGGCACGGACACATCATCCGCGTTCCGGATACCGTCATCACGTACGGCACCCGCACGGTGGGCGAAGTGCTGATCTCCGTGGAAGACTCTGACGGCCAGCTTCTGCCCAACACCAATGTGAATGTCACCGTCACCACGCTGGCGCGGGAGAATGTTTTGACCGTGCCTCGCGAAGCTCTGCACACTGACGGCGCTGCTACCTTCGTCTATATACTCGAGGGCCACACGCTGGAGAAGCGCGCCATTCAGATTGGCGGCGTCAACCTGACGCAGGTGGAGATCGTCGGCGGCTTGCGCGCAGGCGATATGGTGGCGCTCAGCATCTCCGGCATCCAGCCCATAAGCAACGGCATGCATGTGGACACAATCCAATAGAGCAAGGAGCCTGCGCATGAAATTTCAGTCTGCGGTCCTCTCTGCTGCTGCCCTGCTGTTTGTCTTCTGCGGTGCAAACGCCGCATCTGCCCTCACGCCTGCTGCGGCACTGGCGCAGGGCCGCGTGGATGAGACCATTGCCATGCTCTCGCCCGCAAAAGATGCTGCCGCGCACAATCTGCTCTGCCGCGCCTACTACGCTGAAGAGCATGTGGACCAGGCTATCCACGAGTGTGAAGCCGCGGTGTCATCCGCTCCAGCAAACTCCAGCTATCAGCTCTGGCTCGGCCGGGTCTACGGCATGAAGGCCGGCCATGCCGGCAGCTTCAGCGCCTTCGGCCTGGCCAAAAAGGCGCACGCCGCCATGGAGAAGGCCGTGCAGCTTGATCCGCACAACGCTGACGCCCTCAGCGATCTCGGCGATTATTGCGTGGAAGCGCCCGGCATCGTCGGCGGCGGAACGGATAAGGCGAATGTCCTGGCGCAGCGGCTGCTGGCGCTGGATGCGCCGCGCGGCCATCGTCTGCTGGGCGAGATTGCAGAGCACCAGAAGAATCTGCAGCAGGCGCTGCATGAGTACACCGCCGCTGCTACCGGCAACCATGCCGCCGCAGGCTTTGTCGATCTCGGTTCGTACTTCAAGCGCCATGGCAATGCATCGCAGGTGCTGGCCGCGGTCCGGAGCGCGGTTGCGGCTGACAAGCAGCGCGACTATTCCGTGGCCGACGCCGCAGGTCTGCTGGTGGAATCCAGTCAGGAGCCGAAGCTGGCGCAGCAGCTCTACCGCAGCTATCTGGATGGCCCCTCGCGCAGTGAAGATGCGCCGGCCTTCCGCGTCTACACGCAGCTGGGCCATAGCCTGGCAGCAGACGGAGACGCTGCCGCCGCCCAGAAGGCCTATGCCGCAGCGCTCGCCCTGGCAAAGAATTATGCTCCCGCTCAGAAGGCGGCGGCCGGCAAGTAACTCGCCGTAGTATGGATGTACGCGTTCTCGCGTTGAAAGGTACTGTTTGAGGCTCGTCACGCGCAACACCCGATTCCTGCTCCTCACTCTCGTGTTCTTCTGCGGAAGCGCCGTGCTGCGTGCGCAAATGTCGCTATCTACCGTGGTCGATCTGGCACTGCGCAACTCGCCCAAAGTGAAGCTGGCGCAGGCTGACCTGGACCGCGCCACAGCCGCGCTGCGCCAGACCAAGGCCGCCTACATTCCCAATCTTGTCGCCGGATCGGGGCTGGGCTACACCTACGGCTTCCCCGTCGGTCAGCCCACGCTCTTCAACTTCACCTCGCAGGGACTGGTGTTTGACGCGTCGCAGTTCAGTTATCTGCGGGCCACGCGCGCGGGCATCCAGGCCAGCCTGTTCTCACTGACCGATGCGCGGCAGCAGGTAGAAGAAGACGCGGCCGCCAGCTACATTCAGCTCGACAACGATATGCAGCAGCTCGCGGTAATGACGGAACAATCCGGCGCAGCAAGCAAACTGCAGAGCATTGAGCAGCAGCGGCTGGACGCGGGCGTAGATTCGAAGATGGAGTTCACCCGCGCGCGTCTGGCCGGGGCGCAGGTCCACCTGAAGCAGGTTAATCTTGAGGGCGAGATCTCCACGCTGCGCGATCATCTCGCGCGGCTCACCGGGCTTCCGGCAGACAGCATTGTGACGGACAGCGCCAGCATTCCCAGCGCGCCCGTCTCCGCCGCGTATGATGGCACCGGCGTTCCGCCCGCGGTGCAGGCTGCCTTCGCCAATGCGAAATCGAAAGCGGAGCAGGCCCGCGGCGATAGCCGCCAGCGCTATCTGCCGCAGATTGGCTTCGCAGCCCAGTATGCACGGTATGCCAGCTTCAATAACTACTCGCAGTACTATGGCGGAGCCAACTTCCAGTACAACAACGCCGCCATCGGCATTCAATTGACGTGGCCGCTCTTTGACCGTGTTCGCGGCGACAAAGCTGCTGCCTCTGCCGCCGATGCGGCCCACGCGCAGCACGAAGCGGAGATTGCCCGCGATACTGCCGCCGAAGGCAGCGAGAAACTGAGCCGCTCCCTGGAGCAACTGGCCGCACAGCAGGATGTCGCCGCGCTGGATCGCGAGCTTGCGCAGGAGCAGCTTGACGCCATCATGGTGCAGCTCACCGCCGGCACCGGCAATCCCAATGCGCCGCAGCTTACGCCGCGCGATGAGCAGAACGCGCGCATCGCCGCGGGGCAGAAATCGCTGGATATGCTGACCGCCGATTACCAGCTCCGCCAGGCCCAGCTCAACCTGCTGCGCGCCACCGGCGGCATGGAAGCCTGGATTCGCTCCGTAAAGTCGGTTAGCCCCTCCTCTGCCAAGCCTTAAAGTGCGGGGGGAATCAGCCTGAGCACCTGATTCCATGGCACTTTCACCGTCTCGAAATAGAGCGCCGAAGTGGGCTGCCAAAATGGTAAAATTACCCTTGATTATGCCACTTAAAACACTCTTCCTGAATCCGCCTTCCTTTGAGAAATTTGATGGCGGCGCCAGTTCCCGCTGGCCCGCAACCCGTGAAATCGAGTCCTACTGGTACCCGGTCTGGCTCGCCTACCCCGCAGGCATGCTGGAAGGCTCGCGCCTGCTGGATGCCCCGCCGCACCACGTCTCCTGGCAGGAGGTTGTAGAGATCTGCAAGGACTATGAGTTCCTGGTGCTCTTTACCTCCACCATCGGCTGGGCCGGCGATCAGCGCATGGCTGAGAAGATCAAGGAGACGCACCCGAACATCAAGATTGCGTTCGTCGGGCCGCCCGTAACCACTGACCCTGACCGCGCCCTGAACGAGTGCTGGGCCATCGACTTCATCGTGCGCCGCGAGTTTGACTTCGCGGTGGTGGAGTTCGCCCAGGGCAAGCCGCTGAACGAGATTCTCGGCATCAGCTATAAGGTGGACGGCCGGATCATGCACAACCCCGACCGCCCGCAGGTGGAAGACCTGGACGCCATGCCGTGGGTTACAGACATCTACGCGCGCGACATGGACGTGACCAAGTACAACGTCCCCTTCCTGCTGCATCCTTATGTCTCGCTCTACTCCACCCGCGGCTGCCCGGCGCAGTGCACCTTCTGCCTGTGGCCGCAGACGCTCAGTGGCCATGCGTGGCGCAAGCGGTCTACAGACGATGTGGCAGCCGAGATGGCGCACGCCAAGAAGCTCTTCCCTCACGTAAAAGAGTTCTTCTTTGACGACGACACCTTCAACATCCAGAAGGTGCGCACCATCGAGCTCTGCGAGAAGCTGAAGCCGCTCGGCCTCACCTGGTCCTGCACCTCGCGCGTCACCACGGACTATGACACGCTCAAGGCCATGAAGGATGCGGGCTGCCGCCTGCTCATCGTCGGCTTTGAATCCGGCGATCCGCAGATCCTGAAGAACATCAAGAAGGGTGCCACCGTGGAGCGCGCTCGCGACTTTGTGCGCGACTGCCACAAGCTCGGCCTCATCATCCACGGTGACTTCATCCTCGGCCTGCCCGGCGAGACGAAGGAGTCCATCCGCAACACCATCGACTTCGCCAAGCAGCTGGACGTGGAAACCATCCAGGTCTCCATTGCCCACGCCTTCCCCGGCACGGAGTTCTACGACTACGCCAAGAAGAACGGCTTCATCACCAACGAGAACAAGATGACCGATGACACCGGCCATCAGATGGCGCACATCGAGTACCCCGGCCTGCCGGTGGAGTACGTGCTGGAGATGGTGCACCGCTTCTACGACGAATACTACTTCCGTCCGAAGGCGGCCTTCCGCGTTGTATGGAAAGCCTTCGTCAACCGCGACCTGCCCCGTCTCTACGTCGAGGCAAAGTCTTTCATGAAGCTCCGCGGCGAGCGCAACAAGATGGTGAAGGCAGCCAAGGAAGCCAATGCCATCAAGGCGCAGGAATCCGTCAGCATGAACGCGTAAACCGGATGGAATGCAAAAGACAAAAGCGGTCAGCCTCGGCTGGCCGCTTTCTCATTGTCCAATTAATGGCTTGTCATTCTGAGCGCAGCGAAGAATCTGCTTCTCTACCGCATTATTCGCATCCCCACAGAAGCCATTTCTCAACTTGCGACGCCAGCAAGCCCCGCAGGCCGAATATCTCTTCTAAAATGAAGAAGCAATGAAGCACACCCTCACTCCGCAACGCTGGCTCATTCTCATCGCCGTCATGCTTACCGCATCCATCGGCGACACGCTGCTCTCACACGGTATGGCGCAGGTCGGCCCCGTCTCCATGGCGCATCTTGGACTGCTGCTGAGCGCGATGCGCAATCTGTGGGTGGTTGGCGGCATCCTCTGCCTGCTGGGATTCTTTGCGTCGTACCTTACCGCGCTGAGCTGGGCTGACCTCACCTTCGTGCTGCCCTCCACCGCGTTCGGATACGTCGTGGTCGCGCTGCTCTCAAAGTTCTGGCTGCATGAGCAGATCTCCATCTACCGCTGGCTGGGAATCATCCTGATCGTCTGCGGCGTCGGCTTTGTGGCCAATGGCCCAGCGCGCACCGAGCATCCCGGCGCAGAAATGGACCCGCTGGCATGATGATCGCGCACGTGGGCAATGTGGAAACCTGGGCGACCATCATCACCGTCGCGGCCACCGCCGTCGCGGGCGATGTGCTGACGGCGGGAGCCATGCGCAGCATCGGCGACCTGGATGACATCCGCGCGCAATCCGGACTAGTGGGCGCCATCAAAGCCGTGGTCAGCAGCCCGATGTTCCTGCTGGGCGTGCTCTGCATGGCGGGCAGCTTCTTTTCGCTGCTCTTCACCCTGAGCAATGTGGACCTGTCGCTGGCAGCGCCCGCGTCCGCCTCACTCACCTTCATGGGCAATGCCTTCGCCGCCAAGCTTTTTCTGAAAGAAAATGTAGACCGCCGCCGCTGGCTGGCCGCGATCTTTGTGTGCGCCGGGGTTGCGCTGCTGGCGAAGTAACCGGCAATGCACCCGCTCAAACCCTGTCATTCTGAGCGCAGCGAAGAATCTCAACGGTCCATCGAGGCACGCCTCTACCGCGAGATCGCTGCAATGCTCTTCGGCTTGGCCGCAGGCACGTACTCCTCCAGCGGATAGCCCGCCGTCTTCCAGCCATCAAATCCGCCGCGCAACGGACGCACGCGCGTGATGCCGATCTTGCGCAGATCCATCGCCAGCTTGGCACTGGTCTGCTCACTGGGGCAGGTGCAGTACAGGATCACGTCGCGGTCGCGCGGCAGCACATCCACATGAGCGGCCAGATCAGCCGGGCCAATGCGGACCGCGCCGGGCAGAACGCGCGGGTCAGGCAGATAATCCAGCGGGTGACGCAGATCGACGATGAAGGGGCGAGCGCCGTCGTCAAGCATCCGTTTTACCTCATCCAGCTCAATGCGGTTCTCGCGCACGTAGCGCAGAAAGCGGCGCTGCTGCACCACGCGGTAGATGACAAAGCCCAGCACGCTGGCTACAAACAGCAGCAGCGCGAAGTGGCCCATCAGCCGCAGCAGCACGGTGCTCTGCCGCGTGATGTCGCCGAAGAAATATCCCGCAGCCAGTGATGCGCCGGCCCATAGCAGAATGCCCAGCGCGTCAAACAGCGCAAACTGCGCGAACGGCATCCCCATCTCGCCGGCGATGGGGGGCGCAACCGTGTTGAGCCCCGGCACGAACTTGGCAATGACCAGAGTGGCGATGCCGCGGCGTTCAAAGTAGCCTTCGGTCTTGGCCACGCAGGTGTCCGTCTCAAACGAAAAACGGCAGAGCAGCTCCAGCACGCGGTTGCCGTAGCGGCGGCCCATGGCAAACCACACGCTATCGCCAATGAGCGACGCCAGCAGTACCCAGAACACTGAAGCCGCTGCATTCATCTTGTGCGTGGCGATCAGCGTGCCCGCGGTGATGAGCAGCGGCACCGACGGAACGGGCAGCCCCAACTGCTCCACCAGTACCCAGGCGAAGAGGATGAGATAGCGGTAATGGAGGAAGAACTCAAGCGCCGGCATAGCTTACCCTGAATCTGCTTGCGTATAGCTTAGATGAGATGGCAGAAGCCGTCGATGCGGATAAGCCGTGGATAAAAAAAGAGCCTGCGGCACCGGCCACAGGCTCCCGGTTCGGAATCGTGGATGGAACTACTTCACGCTGACCTTGGGTGTGACCGAATAGCCCGGCCGCAGCAGGTGATCCTTGTTCTGCTCCTGCAGGTTGGTGAAGTCAATGCGCACGGGCAAGCGCTGCACCACCTTCACATAGTTGCCGGTCGCGTTCTCCGGCGGGAACAGGCTCAGCTTGGAGCCGGTCGCGCCGCCGATCTGGGTCACGGTGCCGTCGTACTTGCGGCCACCCAGCGCATCCACTTCAATGGTGACAGCCTGGCCGCTGTGCATCTTCTCCAGCTGCGTCTCCTTGAAGTTCGCCGTCACCCAGAGATTGTCCAACGGGATGATGGTCAGCAGGTCCTGGCCGGGACTCAGGTTTGCGCCCACCACCACGCTCTTCTTGTTCACAATGCCCGCGGCCGGAGCCAGTATATGGGTGTAGCTCAGGTTGAGCTGCGCCTGTTCCAGCTTGGCCTGTTGCTGCCGGACGGCGGCTGCAGCAGCGTTTGCCCGCGCCTGCTCCGCCTTGCGCTGATCGCCGGCGTTCTGCACGCTGGCGCGCGATTGAATCTGCGACTGCTGCAGCTTCTGCTGTGCCTGACGCACACCGTCCTGCGCGCCAATCACATCGGCCTGCGCCTCCAGCACCTGGCTCTTCGCAGCCACGGCCGCAGCGACGGCTGCGTCATACTGCTGCTTTGAGATGACGTCGCGCTGCACCAGCGGCGTGTAGCGGTCCACATCATCCTGCGCCTTGGTGGCATTGGCCTTGGCCTGTTCCACACGAGCCTCGGCAGCTTCAACCTGCTTGCGGCTCTGGGCCAGGCCTGCATCCGCGCCCAGCACCGTGGAACTGGCCGTATTCACGTTCGATGAAACATTGACATTGGTGATGGGCACGTTGACGCTGGCCTGCTCATAGTCAGCCTCAGCACTGGCAAGGTTGGCCTGTGCCTGGTCGAGCGCGACCTGGTAATCCTTGGGATCAATCTCCGCCAGCGGCTGGCCGGCGGTGACTTGCTGGTTGTCTTCCACGTAGACCTTGATCACCTGGCCGCCCACGCGCGCGCTCACCTGGTACAGATCGCCGTCCACCTGCGCGTCGTCCGTATCTTCGTAGTAGGTGGAGTGCCAGTAGAACAGCAGCGCAATGACAGCCAGCAGCGCAACGATGCCGATGACGAGTGCTTTGCGGCCCGATTTTTTCTCCGGCGCATCGTCTTCGGGCAGCGTGCTGCCATCGTCGTCCGGCAACTTGCCACCCTGAGGCTTAATCTGCACCGTGCCGGTGATCTGCGCGGTCTGAACCTTCTCATCCGGGTTCTGGCTTGAATTCTGGTCTGGAGTCTCTTCGCTCACGGTTGTTTCCCTCCGAAATAGTCCTTGTAATTCGATTGCGCTACGCCCAGCGCACGCGCCAGGGAAAGCTTGGCGATGTTGTGCTGATACAGCGCGCTGATGTACTGGTCGCTGGCCTGTTCCGCCTGCGATTGAGCCTGTGAGACGGCCAGATTATCGGAAACACCGGCCTTGAACCGCTGCTGCGCTTCGCTCAGTGCCTCGTTGGCGAGATCGACGTTGCTGCGCGTCACCTCCACCAGCTTGGCCGCGCTCTGGATGTCCAGAATCGCGTCGCGAACATCCGCGTTCACCTGCTGCTGCATATCGCTGGCCTGCGCCTGCAGCTGGCGGTAGTGCGCGTCGGCTACCTCTTCGTCTCCGCGTGTCCTGGCCACCTGCAGAATCGGAGCACTGATGACGCCGTTGGCGGAATAGGTATCGTGCGAGTGCCCGGGCGTGTTGCCGATGTCGCCAAAGTCGCCGGAGAAGCTGGCCGACGGCAACTGCTCGGCAAAGGCTGCTTTCTTCTGCGCGGAAGCGCCCTTCAGCTGCTCCTCAATCGCCTGCAGGTCTTTACGATTCTTCAGCGCCAGTGCCACGGCCTGGTCCGGGTCCACCTGATCCAGCGGTGCGAAGGGCGCCGTATCCGTAAGCAGGAACTGCTGCGCCAGCGGCAGGCCGATGGTGCGGGCCAGCGCCAGCTTATCTTTCTCCAGCTGATTCTGCGCCACGATCAACTGCTGCTGCAGATTCTGGTTATCAACCTGCGCGCGCAGCACGTCCAGCTTAGGGCTGGTGCCGGCTTCGTGCGCGGCATTGGCCTGGTCCAGCGAGACCTGCGTGGTCTGCATCTGCGCGGTTACGCTCTGCACCCGCGCGGCATCGGCCACGCAGAGCAGGTACGCATTGCCCACGGTAAGCACCACCATGTCGCGAGCATCCTGCGCGGAGAGCCGGGCTCCCTCAAAATTATGGTGCGCCGCGAGGTAGCTCTCCAGCGACGAGACGTTCAGCAGCGACCACGAGAGATAGGCGCGGAAATCCACCACCTGATACGGCCCGACGATCGGATTGACCCCGGGAAACTTGAAGCCCTCAGCCGCAAGATTGATCTGCGTGACCGATATGCGCGCCTGGCCATCCACCGTGGGCAGCAACGCCTGAAGCTGCTGCAGGCGCTGACCGGCAGCGGCCTGTTGCTGCGAGCTCTGCAGGATCACGCCCAGATTGCTCTGCTCGCCCCGACGAATGGCGTCATCCAGCGAGAGGTCAAGTACGCCGGCGGTCTGCTT
>Ga0302267_10000019_pt1 | contig 184514 bp, 149 predicted proteins | sample III_Bog_E1_3_FD_194555 | JGI IMG/M metagenome (GOLD analysis project Ga0302267, IMG submission 194555) | Peat permafrost microbial communities from Stordalen Mire near Abisko, Sweden - III_Bog_E1_3 | ecosystem: Environmental > Terrestrial > Soil > Wetlands > Peat | place: Sweden: Abisko... | reverse complement strand
TCGCGTGGCTGGAAAAGTACCGCAGACTCTGGAAGAACTGCGAGCGAAAACTCAATACCAGCCTACAAATGATCCACTTGGCCGTTCTCAGACTACTGCTCAGAAGATCGTAAACAGGCTCTTAGACTGCTCGCAGATCAATGCCGCGCACAGTATAGGAGTATGGATCAAGATCTGACAACAATTTCTCTACAGCTAAAGCGAGAGATTTGGCTTAGCAGCCCGTGGTGAAAGTCAAGTTCTGAAAGGGCACGGCTTCAGCCGTGCCGTAACTGGTGCAAAATGAACGCGGGCTTTAGCCCCTGAGGGAAATTTACAGACGGTTTGGACTTTTACCACGGACTGTTAGGAGACGCCGAGTCCCTGCGAGCCTTCGATTCGTAAGCCGTAGGGAAGTCCGGCAAACGGTGCGCTCGCTGGGAGGATAACGACCAGCGCCTCGGCGGTCTGCTTGAAGGTGAGTTGTTGGGGCGCGGGGCCGAGCAGGGTGACGCGCTCCACCTTGGCCGAGTTGGTTGAGAGTGACTTGATCCTCGCCTCGGCGGGCATCTTGGAGCCGAAGGCATAGAGCTTGCCGCCCGCCGTGGTAAAGCGGAAGGTCGTCTCGGGGTTGGGACGGGTGTGCGGCGCGTCCGGGTCGCTTCCCTTGATCGCGTTGGTCTGGTCGGCGGTCGAGCCGCCCTTCCAGTCCGGCGGGCACTCGGTAGCGATGCCGGGCCCCTCGCCCATCAGTCGCCAAGGACGCGAGTCGTAGATTCCCTCGCCGTTCGCCTTCAGCCACTCGCCGACCTCGCGCAGAGATCTCTGCTGGTTCTCTGGAATGCTGCCGTCGCCCTTGGGGGAGATGTTCAGCATCAGGTTGCCGCCCATACTGCATATCTCGACGAGTTCCTCGACGACGCTGGCCGCAGAACGCACGTTCATTGGCTTGGGGCCCTCCGTGTAGCCCCAGGTGCTGCACAGAGCGTCGTCAACCTGCCAAGAGAAGGGGTAGATCCACTTGGGCATTCGTCCAGACTTCTCGAAGTCCTGCACACTGCCGGCAAGATACGCCCAGTCCTTGGTGGCGAAGGTGACATCTTTGCCCCACTTGGCCGCGCTATTGAAGTAATAGCTGGCCGCACGCAGCTTGACGTCGTCGTAGCTGCGCGGATTGATGCCGTTGTCGAAGTAGATCATCTGCGGCTCGTATTTATCCACAAGCTCCTGCACCCGGGCCAGCCAATCCTCCTGAAAGGCTTCGGATGCACCGCCGTCGTTCATGTCGCCGGGAATCGGAGGGCCGTAGAATCCTGCGTACTTCGGGTCGAACTGGTCGTTGGCCAGCCCTGCTTTGGGATAGGCGAAGGTGTGATGTTCCATGCGATGGGTGGAAAGGCCGAAGATCAGATTCTGCTTGCGCACGGCAGCGGCCAACTCGCCGGTCAGGTCGCGCTTGGGGCCCATCTTGCCCGCGCACCAGGGAGTAAGGTCGGAGTTCCACATGGCGAAGCCGTCGTGATGCTCGGCCACCGGGATGACGTACTTCGCGCCAGCGTCTTTGAACAACTGTGCCCACTCGGTGGGATCGTACTTTGGAACAGTGAACAGCGGGATGAAGTCCTTGTAGCCGAACTTGTCCGGCGCGCCGTAGTGCTGGGTGTGCCAGGCGATGTCGGAGTTGTACATGTGCTTGATGTACCACTCGTTGCCGTATGCCGGGATGGAGTACAGACCCCAGTGGATGAAGATGCCGAACTTCGCCGGATTGAACCACGCAGGCGTATGGTGCTGGTCGCGGATGGAGGCCCAGTTGGGCTTGAAGGGGCCGTCGATCAGAGGCTTAGGCCGGGCATAGGCATCTGGCGAGCCGGGGCGGGCGCCAATCTGGGCGTGCAATCCATGCGGAAGTAAAGTGGTGGCAGCAGTGAGAAGCGAGGTTTGAGCGAGAAAGCTGCGACGACTGATCGACATAGCAGATAAAGATACGCTATGGATAGAACAACCTTCAAGACGCTCTGCGACTTGGCCGAGCGAAAAGGCGCAGGAACGCTTCACTGTTGAATCTATTATTGAGTCACTTTGGTTGTCGTTCCGCAGAGAAGGGAATCTGGTGCGCCCGAGAAGATTCGAACTTCTGACCTACAGCTTCGGAGGCTGCCGCTCTATCCAGCTGAGCTACGGGCGCATATTTGTTATCAACATGTTGCGGGACTTTACCTCCCCACAATCCCCACTGCGTACTAAAATGGCTGTTTCTTCCCCACCAAGGAAGGGAAGCGGCTCAGCGAGATGGGAGGCGACATCAACATGGGCCAAGTATATCAGAGAGGATCAGTCAGGCGGGGCAAGCAGGCCAGAGGTAACAATGTTTGGGAGTGACGTTACCGCTTCCACTGAGGGTTCTGATCTGTAGGAATACTGTTCAGCGACAGGGAAAAACGACTTCCTCGATCAGGAAAGCTTTGCAGTGTGATGGCCGATCCGTGGCGTTCGGCGATCCACTGAGCCAGAACGAGTCCGAGACCATTGCCGGTGAAGTCCCCGTGCAGTGGCTGTGCAATACGAGAAAATCGCTGAAAGATGCGGCTTTGATCTTCGGGTGAGATGCCGATACCTGTGTCGGTGACGCTGATCTCCGCGAGGGATTCCATCTTGCCATGTGTCGATGCGTCAAGCGCGAGTGTAACGGACTTCTCCGAGGGAGTGTATCGCCATGCGTTCTCCAGCAGAATGTTCAGCAGACGTTTGAGAGCGATGTAGTCTGCCTCGACCCAGAGTTCCTGTGGGCCGAGGTTGCAGGTGAATTGAATTTGAGCTTCGGCAAAGCGCTCAAACCACTCACTGGCAATCTCATCGAGCAGGTCGGGCAGATTGACCGGCTCAAAGCGAAGCACCTCGACTCCGGCGTCGGCGCGGGCCAGCGAGAGAAGCTGGTCGATGAGACGCGTCATCTGCACGGAGTTATGTAGAACGCGTTCGCAGGTCTCGCGATAGTAGGCGGCGTCGCGCGGAAAGGCGAGGGCAACCTCAGTCTCGGCGCGCAGCAGTGCGACGGGAGAACGCAACTCATGCGCTGCGTTTGCGGTAAACGAACGAACGCTCTGATAGCCAGCCTCGATGCGGGAGAGCATCTGGTTGAGTGTGTTCGAAAGAGCCGCTAACTCGTCGCGCGTTTGTAGATCGGGCAGGCGAATGTTCAGATTCTTGTCGTTGATGCGCTGCGCTTCGTTAGCAATCGCGGCGATCGGCGTGAGCGCTTTGCGGCTCATGAAATAACCCGCCAGAGAGGACAGGAGCAAGCCAAGCGTCGTCAGCAGGAAGAGTTGAATGCGGAAGTTGGAGAGGATCGCAAGCGTCTTGCTGAGAGAGAGTCCGGTCTGCACCGTATAGCGAACACCATGAACGCTGATGGGTTTTATCAGCGCGCGAACCGCGATGGATTCTGCGGTGTAGTTGAAGTAGGAGCCCGCCTCGGAAGCCTGCTGCGGAGAGACCAGCGTTGGATAAGAGGCTGCAACGTGCGGCGAGCGATAGAGCCAGTTGCCGTTCTCATCGATAATCTGTAGCCATTTATTGCCGTGGCTTACATCGTACGCAGCGGTGATGGCGTCGCGTAGATCGTCGGGAGATTCGTGTGCAGGTCGAGCTGCAATAAATCGATGAACGCTGCGCACACGCTGCTGTAGTTCGTTGTCTTCGAGGTCGCTGATAGCGCGATGTACCATCCAAAGACAGGAGAATACAAGGCAGAAAAGAGCCGCCGCAAAGACCAGCGAGTACCAAAGCGTGAGTCGTGCCCGAAGTGGAAGATGTGTTGTTATAAGTCAGACCTCTGATTTATTTCGCAATAATTTCAAGAATTTATTTTATAGATCTGCATCTTCCACGAGCGTGTAGCCGAGACCGCGTGCAGTGGTAATCAGTCCGAGTTGTTCCGCATTGAGCTTTTCGCGCAGAGTATTAACTAACGTATCGAGCGCGCCATGACTGATGATTGTTGTACCCCAGACGGCTTGCATCAGTTGCCGACGCGGCACGACCTCTCCGCGATGAAGAGCCAAGGAACGCAGAAGTAGATATTCGCTACGGGTAATATGAATTTCGATCCGATTGCATAGCAAGCGGCGATTCGCCGTGTCCAGGCGAAACGGGCCGAAGCAGAAGTCGTCGGTTGCGGCGATCCGCGCACGACGCGCTGCGGAGCCGAGGCGCGCGATTAGTTCAGGAAAAGAGAAGGGTTTGGTGAGATAGTCATCGGCTCCCGCATCCAGACCGCAGACAATGTTGTCTTCCTGATTGAGAGCGGTCAGCATGACGATGGCTGGACGGTTGGGGCGTGTGCGCAGATGCTGCGCGATGGTGTATCCACTGCGTCCGGGTAACCCAATGTCGAGCACGATGGCGTCGAATACCTCGCTATCCACAAGCTGTTGACCCTGTTCGGCTGTAGTCGCCGTAACGATGGAATGACCATGCTCACAGAGTCCCGTACGCAAAAGTTCGACCATGCGAAGGTCGTCTTCGATGACCAGAATATGTAAGTTTGTCGGCGTTTTCATCGTATTTTCTTGATTGATTTTCAAACTTTCACGGTACCTGACAATTGTTACGGAACGGTGAACCTATCGAAGTTGCTACCTCAGGACTTATTTACAGAACGATGAATTTGTATTCACACTGCGCGAATAGATTCAATTTATCCGGTTTTATCTTTCCGATTCACTTAGCAGCGTTCGCGCGCACAGATTCCGTTCAGCGAGGTTCTTATGCAAAGATTTACTTCTGCCCATCGGTTAAATATCTTCTCCGTCTCCATCTCACAAGCTCTGAAACAGTCACACAAGGCACTGGCCTTAGTCTGTCTACTGGCTGCTCTCCCGTTGTTTTTTACGTCGGCCATCGCTCAATCGCACCTTGCTGCATCAAGCGCAGCGGAGTTGAGTGCAGCCGCGGCGGGCTCCTCTCAAGTAGTCAAAGGACTGATCGCAGGTACCGTCGTCGATTCGCAGGGAGCGGCGGTTCACGGTGCTGAGTTGAAGCTAGCGCCGCTGGGAATCACGGCGGTATCGAACGAGCAGGGTACGTTTCGAATGCCAGGGGTTCCCGCCGGAAAGTACACTCTGACGGTCTCTTATATCGGATTCGATTCGCAGACCTCTGACGTGGTATTGAGTGCAGGGCAGGTTCTGAATCTGGCTCTCGAACTCAAGGTTGCCTCCAACAGCGAAGAGGTTCTTGTCACCGCAGAGCGCCCGCACGGCGAGGCGGAGGCCATCAACGAGACGCGCACTGCAGACAATCTTCTGCAAGTGCTTCCCGCCGAAGTCATCACCAGCCTTCCCAATGCGAACGTGGCAGATGCAATCGGCCGCTTTCCCTCTGTAACGCTGTACCGCATTGAAGGCGAGGGCGTTTATGTTCAGGTGCGCGGAACCGAGCCGCGCCTGACCAACGTCACCGTCGATGGCATCACGATTCCCGCGCCGGAGCCGTCGGTGCGCCAGGTGCGGCTCGACGTTATTCCTTCGGACATGGTCGATGCCGTTGAGATGAACAAGACGCTCTCGGCCAGCATGGATGGCAACGGCATTGGCGGATCGGTGAACCTGCGCACCAAAGAAGCTGGCGAACAGCCGACTGTCAATTTATATGGCAATGCTGGCAATACTCCAATCATGAATGGGCGCGACTCGTACGCGTTTGGCGGAACCGTCGGAAAACGCTTCGGAGCGAGCAAGCGACTTGGGCTGCTGGGCAACGCAGTCTTCGATTACAACGGTCGCGGTATCGATAATATTCAGCCCGCGCTTGACCCGCTATCGACCTTTGCGCAGCCGTTCTATGACAGCAACACCATCCGCGAGTATCGCTACTACCGCACACGCTATGGCTTCGACGGCAGCGCAGATTATCGTGTTGATAACAACACCAGCATCTACGCGCACGGCTTCTATTCGGACCTGAAGGACTGGGGCGATAAGTGGTACTACTCGCCCGTGTCGAGTGCGATCAGCGGTACTGCGGCGGCTCCCGTTCTGCCTAATCCTGCGACCAAGTCCTCTAGCCCGAAGTTCTATACGTCGAGCAAGCGTCCGAATGCATCCGTCGGAACGCTTATTCTGGGCGGTCGAACCGTGCATAGCGACTCGTTGTTTACCTATCAAATCTCGGCGTCGCGCTCCTACGAGGTCGATTCTGCGGGCAACCCCAAGGCTGACTTCTCTTGGGTTGGGCCAACGATGTATTGCAACTACGTTCCCTCGGCGCAGACCGATCTCTATCACCCGCACTTCGGCAACTGCGACAACACCAACACGTCGCCGCTGTTGACTCCTACAAACTGGCAGTTCAAGGACATCACAATCTCCAAGGGGCTCGACTCCGAACTGGATCTGACCGGTGAGACTACTTATGCCAAGAACTACAGCACCTATGGCCACTTCGGCGTCTTCGAGGCAGGCTTCAAGATCAGCAATGGTCACAAGAGTTCGGACTCGACCGAGAACGTCTACGACAGCTTCGGAAGCTCCGCCCCTCTGATGACGCAGGTTCAGGATAGCTTCAACAATACCGATTACTTTAGTGGAAACTACTTTGGCGGACAGTACGGTCCGGTCTCGAGCTTCAACGCGGTCGAGAACTACACCATGGCCAACTATCAGGGCAATCTCGACCTACAGAAGACCGCAGCCGATACCTACCCGAATCTCTTTCACTACGTCGAGCGCATCACCAGCGGCTATGTGATGAACACGATCGACGTCGGCAAGCTACATATCCAGACCGGCCTGCGCATCGAAGGCACGCAGATGGATACCTTCGGCTACAACCTCACCTTCTACGGAACCTATAGCAGCAAGACCGGAACCTACTCCGGCGGTTCCTCGTCGGTACCGTGCGCGGCGACGCCGGTTCCTCCTGCGCCGGGCAATTGCTATACGGTTGCAGGCATCAACAACAATCCCTCCTACGTCGATTTTCTTCCCAGTGTGCAGGCTCGCTATGCACTGACGACGAACTCCGCTCTGCGTGCGGTGATTGCGCGCGGCGTGGCTCGGCCCGATCCGTATCAACTCATTCCATACGTCACCGAAGACAGCACGGCAAGCCCCACCTCCGTCGCCATCGGCAACCCTTCGCTGCGTCCTGAGCACGCCACCAACTACGACCTGCTCTACGAAAACTACCTGCATCCACTCGGCCTCTTGCAGGCAGGATTCTTCTTCAAGCAGCTCAACGCGCCGCAGGTTCAGATGACGCTTCCCAGCAGCATCAACATAGCGAGCTTTCCCGCCGGCTACTTTCCCGCAGCCACGCAGAGCGTTCTAACGCAGTATCCCGGCGACGCCATCACGCAGTACGTCAACGGACAGAATGCCTACATCTACGGTCTGGAGCTGAGCTACCAGCAGCACTTGAGCTTTCTTCCTGGAGTTCTCGGCGGCCTCGGAATCTCGGCTAACTACAGCTACACGGCCTCGCGCGAGAAGGGGCTGCCTCTGCGCACCGACCAGCCTACTCTAATCGATCAGGCTCCCAACACCTGGAAGATCAGCCCGACCTACGACACCAAGCGATTCTCGGCGCGCATCGGTCTGGCCTACGATCAGGCGAGTCTCTTCAGCTACAACTACGTCGCTCCGTCGCTGGTCGCAGGAGCCGATCCGAGCGGTCTCGGCGTCAAGGGTCCCTCGGGCGATGTCTTTACTCTGACTCACTATCAGGTCGATGCGCAGGCAAGCTATCGCTTCTGGAAGGGAATCAGCGTAGTCGTCGATGGCCTCAACCTGAACAACGAGGTCTTTGGCTACTATCAGGGCAGCACGCAGTTTGTGAATCAGCGTGAGTACTACAAGCCGACCTACACTGCTGGACTACGCTACAACCTTCAGCGCAAGCACAACTAAAAAGGCATCAATCCACATCTAACCCGTAACCCATTGGGAAGGCCTGAGAGCAACTCTGTTCAGGCCTTCCTGATTTGCTAGCCCATCGACATCAGGAGTAAGTGTGCGGAATCCTATCGTAAATATTTTGCTGCTGGCCTGCCTCGGCGCATTGCTATCAAATAACTTGTCTGCGCAGACAAAGACCGAAGCCTCCGCAAACAACACAAGCAGCCATGCGAGTCTACACCGCGGCGACCGGCTCAAGATGGTTGTCATTCTGAGCCGTCATGGAGTTCGTTCGCCGACATGGACGCTGGATCGTCTCAACGCCTACTCTGCACAGCCTTGGCCGCAGTGGAGTGTGCCGCCGGGAAATCTGACCAGTCGAGGCTTTGAGTTGATGAAGCAGTTCGGCAGCTATGACCGCGCATCTCTCGCGGAGGCTGATCTGCTTGCAACACATGGATGCGAGGATGCGTCGAAGACATACATCTGGGCGGACACGGATCAACGAACGCTGGAGAGTGGGCGAGCGCTGGCGGAGGGATTGTTCCCCAACTGTCCGCCTGCGATTCATAGTCTAATTCCAGCAAAAAATGACCCGCTCTTTCATCCGCACAGCAACGATATGAGAGCAATGCACAGCGGCGCAACGCTTGTTCCATCGCATGCGACAGCAAAGCGAGAGCAGGATCCGCAGCAGGACGAGTTGCTGTCTGAGATGCAGCACATTCTATGGGGATGCGACGCGAAGACTGCCTGCACTCCCACGCGTACTCCAGCGATACCTCTGCTTGGCGCTGCCGCCTCAACCGCTCGCGATAAAAAGGATCAGATGTCCGAGCCACAGGATCCGCTGGGTCAAGCCTCCAGCTTTGCCGAAGACTTTCTGCTGGAATACTCCGAGGGGATTCCGATGGATCAAGTCGGTTGGGGCAAGGTCGATGAGGCCCAACTGCGCAGCTTTATTGCTCTGCATACAGCGAACTTCGCTCGAACACACGGCACGCCAGAACGCGCTAAAGCTGAGGCATCGACGATGCTCTTTCACATCACGCGTACGCTTCAGCGAAGAGTCGAGCAGAGGCCTGTTGCGGGTGCCATCGGCCCAGCGAATAGCAAGCTGGTGTTGCTGGTGGGGCATGATACAAACCTTGCAGGAGTCGCGGCATTACTCGGCCTGCATTGGACCCTCGATGGACGCGAAGACGACACGCCTCCCGGCACGGAGCTTGCGTTCGAGCTATGGCAGAATGTTCACGGAGCCTATTCGACCCGCGTGACGGTCGCCATGCAGACACTGCACCAGATGCGCGAGATGCAAGCTATCACCACCGCAACTCCACCCGCACAAAAAGTACTGACCTTGTCAGGATGCGATGTGGACAGATCGATCTGCGGATGGAAGACCTTCCTGAAAATTGCGGATCACGCAATTGACAAGAACAGCGTATTACCAGCGAGCGCAAACTGATAAATTCCTGTCTTTTATGGTGTTGTGAATAATAGGTGACTCGTCAATCTTCTATTCACAATTGGCTCATAAACTGACAGCAGCAAATCACTACTTTGAGGACCTTATCCTTGAACTTGCCGTCGACAAACCGAACATCGAATTACAGAATCCGTTTTTTGTTCGACAAATGACCCGCGAGGATGCCGAGGCAGTCATCGCGCAGCAACTACGCGCTTTTTCTGGCCAGCCACCTTGGAAGGCCGAGCAGTTGGATCGTCATATTGAGATCTTTCCCGAAGGCCAGTTGGTGGCTGTGGATCCTGATGGTCTAATTCTGGGTTCATCCAGTTCGCTGCTTATTGATTAGGACGGCGCAGATGATCGTTGCCGATATAGATCTCGATCTACTCGATAAGTAACGCGTAAACGGCAGCGTTATTCCTCTTCAGGATCTGATCAAGGACGCTTACGACAACGTCGTTCACTTCTCCGACTATAAGAGCCAGAAGTCAATGGTCGTCGAAGATTCGCCAAAGCCCGCCCGGCAGACCTGGGCGAGCCGATTCTGACGAAGTAACTCTGCTGATTAGAAATAAACGGCATAACAAATATTGCAATTATGTCGTGGCATGTACCTGCGCTTCCTCATCGCAAAACTATAGGATGGAGGATTGAATCGCAGTCGTGATGTGTTGCAGGAATAGTTGTGGATCGCAGCCAAGCACTACAACCGCAGCCGCTAGTACAAGTAAGAGAAACTGAGTGATGATCGGCGGATGTATTTCCTTTGCATCAGCAGCCAGAGGCGCAACGTAGACCCGTTTGAGTATGCGCAGATAGTAGTAAAGCGAGACCGCACTCATGGCTAAGGCTAGAACAATTAGCCATAGAAGATTCATGGATCCCGGGGCTGCACCTAGTACCGTTACAAACAGGAAAAACTTTCCGAAGAATCCAGCGAGCGGTGGAATTCCTGCCAGCGATAAGATAAATATCGCCAAGCAGAATGAAAGCACCGGAGCTTGTCTACAGATGCCGTTGAAGTTCGAGAGATCATCGCTTCCAGTCTGTTCTTCAACAACAGAAATAACTGCGAACGCTCCGACCGTTGCCAGCGCATAGGTCACGACATAATAAATCAGTGCCGTGAGGCTCTGCTGTGTGTGCGCAACAATTGCGAGGAGCATGTAACCCGCATGAGCGATCGCCGAGTAGGCAAGCAGTCTTCGCAGACTGGTTTGCGCGATGGCAACAAGGTTCCCAAGCAACATCGAGGCTGCGGCCATCAGAGCCAGTACTGGAACCCATCCGCGGACGAGATGCGTGAATGCAGCGGTTCCCGCGGCGCCTGCAAAGCCAAGAGTCATTATCTGGAAGAAGATAAAAAAGCTGGCGACCTTGGAGCCTGATGCAATAAAGGCTGCACTGGGAGCTGGTGCTTCCTGATAGACGTCCGGTGCCCAGAAGTGAAAGGGAACAGCCGCAACCTTGAAGCCAAGCCCAATTGCAGTTGTTACGATAGCAATTACGAGCAGCGGATTGAGCGACGGACCGTGAATCGCAGCGGCGATTTGAGGCAGGCTGGTGGAGTTCGATAGGCCGTAGAGCAGGCTGAATCCAAAGAGCAAGAACGCGGCCGACATGCCTCCGAAGAGGAAGTACTTTAGAGCTGCCTCCCAGGACTGTGCGCTGCGTTTATTGAAAGCGGCAAGAATATAAAGCGAGAGGCTTAATAATTCCAGAGAGATGAAGATGACCAGAAGATCTTGCGTCCCGACTAGAAACATCATTCCTGCGGTTGCGATCAATATTAGCAGAATGAATTCGCCGACGTGTTCCGTGAAGGTGGAATCGACCGAGATTAGAATGGCAAATATCGTCAGCAACAGCAGGGCAGTCTGAACCAGATGGATCAGAGGATTCGCAATCAGAATTCCGTCGAGAATATTTGCAACTTCGGGCGCGAAAAAAATGCGCACGATGGCTCCCGCACAGCCAAGAGAGGCTAATCCGGCGGCGACGGCGAATCGGACTCGCGTCTGGCATCGACGCAGAACTAAAAGATCGGTCGCCATTACGAGCAGCGCCGTGGCTACGACGATGACTTCAGGCAGCGCGAGTCGCAGTAGTTGCGCATAGTTGATTGTTGTCATTGCCAACTCCCTTTGCGCAAACCTTCAAACAGTGGAGAGTTGAACGCTGGAATAATAATATTTTGAAACACCTGTGGGCAGACTCCGACGAAGATGCTTGCGCCGATTAGTATGATTGCTCCGAGACGCTCGGGAAGTGTAATCGGCGGTAGCGATGGTTGAGGCGGGGTTAGCTTGACACCTGTCTCTGCGAAAAAAGCCTTTAGCATGGCGCGCCAGATGTAGACTACGCCGATAATAATGCCAAATCCGACACACAGTGCATAGGCGGGATAGGAACGCCAGACGCCAATCAGGATCATTAGTTCCGCCCAGAATCCGCTGAATCCGGGCAGACCCATGCTGGCCATTCCGGCAATAATAAAGGTGACTGCGGCGAACGGAATAATATTCCAAAGATTCATGGGACCTAGAATTGCAAGCTCGCGAGTGTGCGTGCGAGCGTAGACCATGCGTCCGACGACAGCGAACATAAGGCCAGCCAGTAGTCCATGCGACAACATCTGTAGGACTGCTCCGGTAAGACCGATCTGATTCAAGGTCATCAGGCCAAGCAGGATGAATCCCATGTGGCTGACGCTGGAGTATCCGATGACGAACTTGAAGTCTTTCTGGACTAAGGCGACCAATGCTCCGTAAATAATTCCGATAACTGCCAGCAGAGCGAATACATCGCGCCAAGAGGCGAGTCCGAGTACATGAAAACCCCAAGGGCCGAGGCCGAGAGGGAAGAGCGTCATGGCGACGCGCAGGCAGCCATACGCTCCCAGCTTCATGACGACTCCGGCGAGCAACATGGATGCCGCCGTGGGCGCGGCGACGTGACCGGTGGGGGCCCAGGTGTGAAAGGGCCATAGGCCAGCAAGAATTGCGAAGCCTACGAATACCAGAGGAAAGGCCAGCATCTGGAAGTGCAGCGAGAAAGGATACTGCGCCAGATCGACGAGGGATGTGGTTTTGGATCCGGCTACTACATAGGCCGCGATGAGTCCGATCAGAACCATCGTGCTACCGACGAAGGAGTAGATGGCCAGCTTCATTGCGCCATACTCACGGCGCGTCGATCCCCAGATGGCGATCAGAAAATACTTTGGAATAATTACGATCTCATAGAAGACGAAAAGAAGAAATAGATCGTAGCTGAGAAATACTCCGTAGACCGCTCCGATCAGGAGTAGGTAGAAGGCAAAGAATTCCTTGGTGCGTTCTACAATGTTCCACGAAAAAAGAATTCCGGTGATGGCAATGATTCCCGTAAGGAGGATCATCGTAAGGCTGATGCCGTCAGCGGCAAGATGATATTCGATGCCGAGAGTGGGAATCCAGGGTACACGCGTAACGGTGAATAGTTCACCGGAACGATGATGCACGAAGGAGGTCAGCGCAAGGGAAAAGCCTGCGATGGCCGTTAGCAGCGCAAGGATGCGCGCTGCTGCCACGCTGCCCTTGGGGAGCAGGAGTAGGCCAGCCGCTCCGAGAAATGAGATGTAGATCGTACCTGCAAGCATATTCAAAACACCATTTTCAGCAAAGAATCAAAACTTTAGATGTTGCACCATCTGGATCGCAGTCGTGTTGACGAATGCGAGAATCAGTTGGGGATAGAGGCCCAATGCAAACATAAGACCAATTGCGGGAACCAGAGCTACTCGCTCACCGGTCGATAGGTCGGGAAGACTGAGCCATTTATCGTTGAGCGGACCGGAGAATACGCGTTGAATTATTCCAAGGATAAAGAGCGCAGAAACCAGAAGGCCGAGGACTGCGAGCGACGAGGCCCAAGTCGTAAGAGGGAAGGTTCCCTTGAAGATCAGAAACTCGCCGATAAATCCGTTGAGTCCGGGCAGGCCTAGCGATGAGAAAAGGGCGATACCCATTAGACCTGCAAAGACGGGAACGACCTTACGAAGACCGCCGAAGTCGTTAATACCGCGTAAACCGCCGCTACGCTTTTCCAATAGAGCTACAAACCAGAATAAAGTTGAGGCGGTTAGTGCGTGATTGAACATCTGGAGAAATACGCCATTCATAGCGGCATATTTTTCGGCGGTAAGGGATGCGTCTGCTCCGGTGAACTTTACTACGGCAAAGATCGCCAGCAGGCAATATCCGAGATGATTAATCGAGGAGTAGGCAAATATCTTCTTTAGATCTTTTTGCGCGAGCGCGGCGTAGGCGGAGAAAACGATAGTCGCTACAGATAGCCACAACAAGGGCGTTAGAACTAGCTGCATCTGCGGCCAGAATATTGGAAGCAGAATACGAAGGAATCCGTAGAGTCCCATCTTCGACATCGCGCCAGTGAGCAGGATGGTGGTTCCGGTGGGAGCCTCAGAGTAGGCGGCGGGTAGCCATGTGTGGAAAGGAAAGACGGGAACCTTTACAGCAAACCCCAGAAAGGCTCCAGCAAACAGAAGCAGTGCGAGATGCTGCGGCGTGACGTGGTGCCATGCCAGCTTATCGATTACGGCAGGCATTAGCTGTCCGCTCTGCGCCAGTGCGGCTAGGTCGATAAAGTCGGATTTATGGGTGGCGAGAAAAATCGCCAGGAAGGATAAAAGTAATCCAACGCCGCCGACCATGGTGTAGACCAGAAACTGGGTTGCCGCCTTGGTGCTGCGCGGGCCTCCCCATACTTTGATGAGGAAGAAGGCGGGGATCAGGCTTAGCTCCCAGAAGAGAAACCAGTGGAAGAAATTCAGTGCGGTAAAGGTTCCAAATAGGCAGGACTGTAGCAGTAGAATCAGCGAATAATATAGCGAGGTTCGCTCTTGAATCTGCGACGAGGCGGCCATGCCGATTGGAACTACGATTGACGTCAGCAATAACACCAATAGGCCCAGACCGTCGATTCCGACGTGATACTGAATACCAAAGGCTGGGACCCAGTTATGCCACTCTTGAAATTGCAGCGTGCCAGAGGTTTTATCGAAGCTATGCCACAGAATCAGCGTCAGTGCTAGTGCAAGAAAGCTGAAGGCTAGCGCTGTCCATCGGGATAGATTCTTGTTGCGTTCGCCTAATACTAGAACGACGAGTGCGCCTGCAACGGGAAGTAGGGTGAGTGCTGTGATCCAAGGGAAGTTTGTCATTATTTAGCTCCCCAAAGTAGGAATATTGTGAGCGCAACGAGTGCGCAGCCGATAACTCGCATGTAGTTCTGTACTCGGCCAGCTTGTAGCAGGCCGAGTAGCAGTCCGCTACGTGAGACACCCTCGCAACCACCATCGAAGCTGGTGTTGACGATATAAGTATCGATGAAATGATCCAGCCATGCGAAGGCTAATACAAGGTAGGAGACTGCTTGCACGGCTCCGTTCCAGACCCAGCGATCCAGCCAGTCGCATAGGATCGACCATCCTGTATTCAAGCGAATAATGGTTGCGCCATAGATTGCGTCTACAAAGTAGGCGCGGTTTAGTGTGGTATAAATCTGGGGCTGTAGTTTGCCCAGATTATCAGGAGCGCTGGCGCTGGCGATCGGAGTTCGTCCGTAGAAGAACCAGCCTAGACCGAGTCCGATAAATACCAGCAGAGAAGAAGAGAGCATTACAGGAATAATTCCAGCTTCAGAAAATGCAGTCAGAGTAAAGGTGGCGTGGTTGCCTTCGAGGAAGGATTGGAACCATGGCCATGCAGGCGTTCCTACGAAGCCGAGTAGAACGGCGCAGGTGGCTAGAATAACCAGCGGCGCGGTCATTACAGCGGGGCTTTCGTGGGGATCGTGATGCGCGGCATGGCTCGAATCGTCGCTCGCATCGGACAGGCGCGAGCTGCCAGCGTAGACGTAGTACATCTGACGCGTCATGTAGAAGGCTGTGAGTAGCGCGCCGAACGCACCCATGTAATACGGAGCTTGTGAGATGCTCCAGTTGTGTGCGGCATGCAGGATCGCGTCCTTGCTCCAGAAGCCGGAGAAGAAGAAGGGGAACCCGCAGAGCGCCAGCATTCCCACGGTATAAGCGGCAAATGTTACAGGCATGAACTTGCGCAATCCACCCATGCGCCGGATGTCTTGTTCTTCGTGGCAGCCGTGGATGACCGAGCCTGCGCCGAGGAATAGCAGGGCTTTGAAGAAGGCGTGGGTGATCAGATGGAACATGCCGACGGCTACGCCGCCTACGCCTAGACCCATCATCATGTAGCCGAGTTGCGAGACGGTGGAGTAGGCGAGAATTCGTTTGATGTCATACTGCCCGACGGCGATGGTTGCGCCGAACAGGGCGGTGATGGCGCCGATCCAGGTGACGACCTGTAGCGCAATGGTTGGCGAGAGCGAGGTTCCTGCGTGGGCGCTCATCAACGGATAGATGCGGGCGACGAGGAAGACTCCAGCGGCGACCATAGTTGCCGCATGGATTAGAGCGCTGACCGGCGTGGGGCCTTCCATCGCATCGGGTAGCCAGATGTGAAGGGGAAACTGGCCGGACTTTCCGGCGGCTCCGCAGAAGATCAGGATGCTGATTGCGGCGGAGATGGTGAGTCCGTAGACGGTGGTCTGCACGACGAGATGAGTGAGGGCGGAGTGTTCGAGGCAGCCCGCGCCGTTATCGTAGAAGAGCAACGTGCCGGACTTGGTGTAGAGCCAGACCATGCCGAGAAGAAATCCCAGGTCGCCGATGCGCGTGGTAATGAAGGCTTTCTTTGCGGCGGCGGCGGCCTCCGGCTTGTGGTACCAGAACCCGATGAGGAGGTAGGAGGTGAGGCCGACGATCTCCCAGCACATGTAGAGCAGTAGAAGGCTGTTGGCGATGACGACGCCCAGCATGGCTCCGGCAAAGAGCGCGAGGAAGCAGAAGAACCGCGTGAAATTCTCGTCGTGCTCCATGTATCCTGTGCTGTAGATGAAGATCAGCAGGCCGACGAAGCTGACCATGACCAGCATCACGGCGGTCAGGGGATCGAGCATCCAGCCTAGCTTGAGCCACTCATTGCCGAACTGAAACCAGCCGAAGTTGTAGGTCAGAACTTGATCGGTGCCGTGATTCGTAAGCACATGGGCGAAGGCGCAGAGCGAGAGCAGAAAAGAGACGGACATGGAGCCGATGGCAAGGCTCGCGGCGAAGATGCGACTCTTCTGCTTCAGTAGAGAGGAGATGCCCGCTGCGAGAACCGGCAGCGCGGGAATCAACCATAGGTTTTGAACGATCCAGGTCATTGAGTCTCAGAAGATATAAATATCAAACGGTTATATTAATTACGATAAATTCAGATAACAACTAAATGATTAATTTTGATTACATCAGCCTCGCAACGAGTTCATCCTGTCCAGATCCGTGGTCTTGGAGTGACGATAGGCTGCGAGAATAATTCCTAGTCCAACGGCGGCCTCTGCTGCAGCTATGCTGATGGAGAAGATTGCGAACATGATTCCAGTCAAGGCTGCGGGGTTTGGACCAAAGCGCCAGAATGCGATCAGATTCAAATTAGCAGCATTCAGCATAAGTTCAATTCCGATGAGAACTAGGATCGCATTGCGACGAATGAGCGCTCCGGCAAGGCCAATGGAAAATAGGAGCGAAGAAAGAAGCAGATAATTCTGCAAGGAGTTCACTTAGTCTCCTCCCGATGATTCATCGCAATGACTACGGCTCCGATGAGTGCGGCGGTCAGGAGTAGGCCCATTAGTTCCAGCGGCAGGACAAAACGATGCATCAGCGCGTCGCCGATCTGCTGGACGGTAACCTCGGGTTGTGGCGGCAGAGTATGTGTGGCGAGTGAGCTGGAGTGGATGGCCCAAGCGAGAACCGCGAAGACGGCAGCGGCGACTACGCTGCCCACGGTCCAGAAAGAAGAGAAGGTGGGCGGCTTGGCTGGCTCCGGGCTATGCGTCATCATGATGGCGAAGACGGCCAGAATTGCTACAGCTCCGACGTAGACCATGATCTGGGTAAACCCTACAAATTGTGCGCCGAGTTGTAGATATAGGGCCGCGACTCCGGCAAGGCCTACCGTCAGCGCAAGGACGCAGTGGACTGCATTGCGCATGCCCATGGCTGCTGCCGTTCCGACGACGGTAATAATGGCGAGAATAATAAAAGGTACGTTCATCTGGATAACTCAGTAATTGGAACAGTAAATTTATATTTCAATTAATAAGACCGAGAATAAAACTACTCGGAAAAATGATACTTTCGAACCTGAAATTTCTTCCTTTGTTTTAGTCCGCGACTGAGAAGAATACAGGGAACAACGACCATGGCTCCGCATATCAGCCAGCGCAATACTCCGGCGGACATGAAGTGCCATACTCCTGCGGTCAACAGGTTGAGCAATGTCATGGGGAGCATGAACTCCCACGCCAGATTCATCAGTTGATCCATGCGCAGACGAGGTAATGTTCCGCGAACCCAGATGAAGGTGAGAATGATCGTCAGCAGTTTGGCAAAGAACCAGAAGTAAGAGGGAATCCAGGTAAGAAAGGAGAATGGAGCCGACCATCCACCGAGAAACAGGGTGATTGCCATGGCACTGGTGGCGAACATTCCGATATATTCGCCGAGGAAAAAGAGGGCGAATTTGAAGCCGGAATATTCTGTGTAGTAGCCTGCGATAATCTCGGACTCGCCTTCGGGAAGATCGAAGGGAGAACGATTGGATTCGGCTGTGGCTGCGATCATGAAGAGAGCGAAGCCAGCAAACCCCCAAGGCGTGAAGACAAACCAATGCGGCCAGATGCCGGTGTACGTCGCCTGCATATTGACGATGGAGACGGTGGAGAGCGAACCGGCCTGCATGATGACGACGATGGAGGCCAGAACCAGTGGAACCTCGTAGCTAATCATCTGCGCGATGGCGCGCATGGCTCCCAGCAGGGAATACTTGCTGCGGCTGGACCATCCCGCCATGAAGACGGCCAACTCCATTAGGGAGCCGATGGCGAAGAAGTAGAGGACTCCGGCGTTCAGGTCGACAAGAATCATGTTTCTGCCGATAGGCAAAACCGCATAGGCCATGAAGGCCGCAGCGACCAGAAGAACCGGCGCCAGAAAATGCACGGCATGATCCGCCGGGTTGGGAACGATGTCTTCCTTGGTGAGCGACTTGATGCCGTCGGCGATGGGCTGAAGAAAGCCGCAGGGGCCAACGCGGTTGGGACCAAAACGATTCTGAATGCGTCCCAGCCCCTTGCGCTCTAAAACTGTGGTGATGGCGAAGAGCAGGGCGAAGGTGACAATAATCAGCGCGATCGACAGGATTGAGGAGCAGAGTGGTCGCACGGCCGGAGGTAGGTAGCCGAGCAGCCAATGATTGACGATTACAAAGATCTGATCAAGCTGGTTCAATTTCAAGTTCATCGCGTACCACCGCCTACGGGTTGCGCCTGCGTGTCGGCGAGGGGTGTTTCGGCCTTTGCGTTTGAATCAGCCGCAGCTTTCGCTTCGGCTGCAAGCTTCGCTTCGGCGGCGGCCTTCACCTTGGCTGCGGCCTTGGCGCGTTCTTCGGCGAAGTGTGCGTCTACGGCTGCGGCCTCGGTGGGATGAATTGTGTTGTAGTACTCGTTGGACTTGGCCAACTGCTGCTTGTGCAGCAAAAGTCCGGCAAAGCGGTCGTTATTGCTGAGGTCATAGACTACGTCCATCTTAATGGAGTCGAAGGGGCAGACCTCCACGCAGATCTGGCAGCTCATGCAGACCGAGATGTCGATGTTGAACGTCGCAGGATAGAACTGCATCCTGCCGGTGGCGTCGGGCTTCTTGTCCTTGCTCTTCTCGATGAAGATGCACTTGGGCGGACACTCTTTTTCGCAGATCTGGCAGGCGACGCAGCGCAATCCCCGCTCGGCGTCGGTACCGTCGAAGACGAGGAAGGGGAAGTTGCGCGCGGCCTCAATCTGCGGCGCGCGTTCTTCGGGGTACTGAATTGTGGTCAGACGTTGCTTGCTGACGTAGCTTCCGAGGAAGTTACGCGCCGTCTCCACCATTCCCTTGATGATGCCTTTTCCAACCACTGCAAACTCCTTCGAGGACGTCTATGCGGCCTTATCGGTCTACTTCGCCCAGGACAATATCGATGCTACCCAGAATTACCACCACATCTGCAACATTTTGCCCGATACAGAGGTCTTCGAGCACCGTCAGATTGATGAGACTGGGTGGGCGGACGCGGTAACGATACGGATTCAGCGCGCCGTCGCTGACGAGATAAAACCCAAGCTCGCCCTTTGGTGATTCTATTCTTCCGTAGGCCTCGCCGGGTTTGGGACGGAAGCCGCGAATCTTGGTCTTCGGATCGACGATGGGCCCATCGGGAATATCCCGCATGGCCTGCTCCAGAATCTTGATAGACTCGCGCATCTCCAGGAATCGAATCATGTAGCGATCGTATACATCGCCTCGCTCGCCGAGCGGTACGCGGAAGTTGAAGCGGTCGTAGATGCTGTAGTGGTCAACCTTGCGAATGTCGTAGTCAACTCCGCTGGCGCGCGCCATGGGGCCGCTGATTCCCGCGTTGATGGCCAACTCCTTCGAGAGGATGCCGACCTCCTGCGTGCGATCCATCAGAATTTCATTGCCCACCAGAAGATTCTCGTACTCGTCCAGAAAACGGGGGAACTCTGCGACGACCTTGCGCGCGGCATCCATCCAGCCTGCGGGCGCGTCCACGCGGCAACCGCCGAAGCGTAGATAGTTGCACATCATGCGCGCGCCGGTGAGGCCCTCAAAGAGGTCCATGATCTTTTCGCGCTCACGGAAGGCGTACATCAGCGGGGTTCCGCTGGCGCCCATATCCTGCATCAGAAAGCCGAGCAGACAGGCATGATTCTGTAACCGGGTCAATTCGCCGGTGATAACGCGCAGATACTCAGCGCGCTCGGGAACCTCAATGCCTGCGAGTTTTTCCACCGCGATGGCGTACGCCCAGTTGTTAGTGATCGAGCAGATGTAGTCCAGCCGATCAGTGTAGGGCATCGAGCCGAGGTAGGTCTCGCTCTCGGCGATCTTCTCGTGGTTGCGATGGAGATAGCCGAAGACGGGCTTCAACTTCATGACGCGCTCGCCATCCAACACCACGTTCATGCGGAATACGCCGTGAGTAGATGGATGCTGCGGACCCATGGCGAGTTCCAGCAACTGCTCCTTGCCCAGAGCGGGAATGGTATTGATGTCGATCTGCGCGGTCAGGTTCGTGGCGTCGCTCATTTGCCCTCCGCTTCGCTGGTGAGCTTTGCGATGGCTTCGCTCTGATGCTGATTGGCGCGCTGCAAGACGTCATCGTGCGCGGTCGGCTCATACTCGAAGTCGTCCGGCGCTACATAGTCGCGGCGCATCGGGTGGTCGATAAAGTCGGGCCACATCAACAAGCGACGCAGGTCGGGATGACCGTCGAAGACCACTCCGAAAAGGTCGAATATCTCGCGCTCCTGAAACTCCGCGCTGCGCCAGACTGGAGTGAGCGAGGGCATGTGGACATCGCTCTCGCGGTCTTTAGTGCTCATTCGCAACGTGATCGGGCCGTGCTTCTTCTCCACTGAAAAGAGGTGGTATACGACTTCGAGGGTTCCCGGGATGGTCGTCTTGCGAACCTCCTCAACCTCTTTCTCTTCGCCGTCTACGAGTTTTTTGACCTTGACCTTTTCGGTGAGTTCCTTGGCGGGCCAGTCGATGCCGGTCACGTTCGAGCAGAAGTCGAAGCGCAGATCTGCGGCGTCGCGCAAGTAGGTGGCGACGGCGATGGCGTGGGCGTGATCCAGGCGCAGCGAGTGCTGGGCCGAAGGGCTGGGGTTGAGAACAAACTCCAACTGACAGCCGGGAACGTTCGCTTCAATCTCGGATTTGATGTTTTCCAGATTCATTTTGCAGACTTATCCGTTTCGGTTCCCGAGATCTGTACCAGAGGGGCCTTCCATACTGTAGAGTTCTGCGCTGGCTCCAGATCGTGCTGGCCAAACTCCGGGACGAGAAACTCGCTCTTTGCGTCGGCGTTCAGGTGGCGCGGACGGTTTGGGCCAGTTAGCTGTTGCGCATCAATCATCTTCTGTAGGGACATGAAGGCGTCGAGCAGCGCCTCGGGCCGTGGCGGACAACCGGGTATATAGATGTCCACGGGGAAGTAGCGGTCGATACCCTTGAGGACGTTGTAGCCCTGCTTGAACGGGCCCCCGGAGATGGCGCAGGCGCCCATTGCGATGACGTACTTCGGCTCGGGCATCTGGTTGTAGAGGCGGACGACCTGCGGAGCCATCTTCTTTGTGACGGTGCCGGCGACGATCATCAGATCGGCCTGACGCGGCGAGGGCCGAAAGACCTCGGCGCCAAAGCGGGCCATGTCGTAGCGCGCCATGGTGGTGGCGATCATCTCGATGGCGCAGCAGGCTAGTCCGAAGTTCAGAGGCCACAGGGAACTGCGGCGACCCCAGTTATACAGCTCCTGAAGGGTCGTGGTGACGATCCCCTGCTTGCTCATCTCGTTCTTTAGTTCTTCATCTACCACAAAAAAATCCTTGATTCGTGTTGTGTGTGCCGTGCGCGTCGGAGTAGATTTATTTCGACACTAATTTTGATGCGCGCTACGACCAGACCAGCACGTTCTTCTGGTAGGCCCAGACTAGACCTTCTACCAGCAAAAGCAAAAAGATGAGCATTGCGATGGATTCCGCAGCCGAGAAGCCAGTAAACGCAACGGCAAAGGGAAGCAGGAAGACCGCTTCCACATCGAAGACCAGGAATATGATCGCATACAAATAATAACCGGGCTTGAACTGAATCCACGCATCGCCCACAGACTCCAAACCGCACTCATATATGGAGTTCTTGACCGATCCAGATTTGTGCGGGGAGTACAGTTTTGCCCACACCTTTGCAAGTAGCAGGGTGAATAGAGCAAATGCGATAGCGGCACAGAGCAGCACGATCACAGGGAGATAGAGAGCATTTGTCATAACTTCTGTCGTAACTGTATCAGACGTGGCAAGCGTGGCCTGTGACACTGCGCACATCAGTCATGCATTCGACGGGCGCAGAATAGTATGAGCTTCTGGAGGAAAAGAATGAAAGAGCAGCAAACGGTGATTCTCGACGGAAACGAAGCCTGTGCGCGGGTGGCGTATCGGCTGTCGCAAGTGATTACGATCTACCCGATTACCCCATCGTCCACGATGGCTGAGTGGGCCGATGAGTGGCGCGAGGCAGGGCGTAAAAACATTTGGGGCACAGTGCCGCTGGTTGCCGAGTTGCAGAGCGAGGGCGGAGCCGCCGGAGCCATGCACGGTGCATTGCAGGCCGGAGCCTTCAGCACAACATTTACCTGTTCGCAGGGCTTGTTGTTGATGATTCCAAACATGTTCAAGATCGCCGGCGAGTTGACCTGCAACGTCATCCACGTCACCGCACGCGCCATCGCGACTCATGCTCTTTCCATCTTCGGCGATCATTCGGACGTAATGGCCTGCCGCTCGACGGGCTACGCAATGCTCTCTTCGGCGTCTGTGCAGGAGGCGGCGGACTTCGCGCTGGTCTCCCACATCGCCACACTGGAGTCGCGCGTTCCATTCCTTCACTTCTTTGACGGATTCCGCACCTCGCACGAGATCAACAAGGCGCTGGCCATCTCCGACGAGACGATTCAGGCACTGTTGGACGAGAAGACCGTCCTCGCCCATCGCGAGCGCGCACTCAGCTCCGACAACCCAATTCTGCGCGGTACGGCACAGAATCCCGACGTTTATTTCCAGGCTCGCGAAGCCGCCAATCCGTTCTATAATGCCTGCCCCACCATCGTGCAGAACGCGATGGATCGTCTGGCAGAGGAGACTGGCCGCTCGTATCATCTCTTTGACTACGTTGGCGCAGCCGATGCAGAGCGCGTTATCGTGCTGATGGGGTCGGGCGCAGGAGCCGTGGAAGAGACCATCGACTATCTGGTCGCGCAGGGCGAGAAGGTCGGCCTGTTGAAGGTTCGCCTCTATCGTCCCTTTGCCGCTGAGGCCTTCCTGGCCGCGCTGCCCAAGACGGTCAAGTCCATCGCCGTGCTAGATCGCTGCAAGGAGCCGGGCGCACTTGGCGAGCCGCTCTATCAGGACGTCATCACTACCTTTAGTGAAGCCTTCTCGACCGGAACTTCGCCGATTGCAGTGCAGCCGCGCATCATCGGCGGACGCTTTGGACTTTCGTCGAAGGAGTTCACCCCGGCCATGGTCAAGGGTGTCTACGACGAGTTGAAGAAGGATAAGCTGAAGAATCGCTTCACTATCGGCATCAACGACGATGTGACCTTCTCCAGCCTGCCCTACGACGAGGACTTCTCCACCGAAGATCCCAAGACCGTCCGCGCACTCTTCTACGGACTGGGTGCAGACGGAACGGTTGGCGCGAACAAGAACTCGATCAAGATCATCGGCGCTGAGACTCCGAACTACGCACAGGGCTACTTCGTCTACGATTCGCGCAAGTCTGGCTCGGTGACGACCTCGCATCTGCGCTTCGGACCGAACCCGATCCGCTCGACCTACCTGATCACCAAGGCGAACTTCGTCGCCTGTCACCAGTTCCCCTTCCTGGAGCGCATGGATCTGCTTGCCGCCGCAGCACCGGGCGCGGTCTTCCTGCTCAACAGCCCATACGGGCCGGAGGAGATCTGGCAGCATCTGCCGAAGACCACGCAGGATTCGATCATCAAGAAGAAGCTCCAGTTCTACGTCATCGACGGCTACACTGTGGCCCGCGAGACGGGAATGGGCAACCGTCTGAACACCATCATGCAGACGTGCTTCTTTGCCATCAGCGGCATCCTTCCTGCCGACGAGGCGATCGAGCAGATCAAGAAGTCGATCAAGAAGACCTACGGAAAGCGCGGCGACGCGGTGGTAAACAAGAACTTCGCCGCCGTTGATGCAGCTCTGGCCGCCATGCACAAGGTCAAGGTTCCGGAGACGATCAACGCGACCTTCGACATTCTGCCCATGCTGCCGAAGCAGGCTCCAGCCTTCGTGTACAACGTTCTCGGCGCAATGGCCGATGGACGCGGCGACACGCTGCCGGTCAGTGCTCTGCCTCCCGGCGGAACCTTCCCCACCGCAACCGCGCAGTGGGAGAAGCGCAACATTGCGCAGGTTATTCCGGTCTGGGATGAGGATCTCTGCATCCAGTGCGGTAAGTGCGTAATGGTTTGCCCGCACGCCGTCATCCGCGCCAAGGTCTACGACCCGGCTCTGCTGGTCGGCGCTCCTGAAACCTTCAAGAGCGTCAAGCCGAAGTGGAAGAGCATGGAAGACGAGCGCTACACGTTGCAGGTTGCGCCGGAAGATTGCACCGGATGCAAGCTGTGCGTGGAGATCTGCCCGGTCAAGAGCAAGAGCGAGGCCAAGCACAAGGCTATCAATATGGAGATGCAGGCTCCTTTGCGCGAGTCTGAAGCCAAGAACTGGAGCTTCTTCACTGCTCTGCCGGACGTCAATCGCGACAAGCTCTCGCACACTCAGGTCAAGGACATTCAGCTGCTACAGCCGTTGTTCGAGTTCTCTGGAGCATGCGCGGGCTGCGGCGAGACTCCCTACGTCAAGCTGCTCACCCAGCTCTTCGGCGACCGGCTCTACATTGCTAATGCCACGGGCTGCTCGTCGATCTACGGCGGCAACCTGCCCACCACGCCTTACACGGTCAACAGCAAGGGCCGTGGGCCAACCTGGTCGAACTCGCTCTTCGAGGACAACGCCGAGTTCGGTCTTGGCATGCGTCTCGCCCTCGACCAGCAGAAGGATTACGCAGAGAGCCTTCTGCAGCGCCTTGCTCCTTCCGTTGGCGATGATCTGGTCACCTCGATTCTGACTGCGGCTCAGGCCAAGGAGCCCGAGATCGAAGCCCAGCGCGAACGCGTTCTGGCTCTTCGCTCGAAGCTCTCCGGCGTTGACTCGCTCGAAGCTCGCGCCATGATCAATGTGGCCGATTCTCTGGTTCGCAAGAGCGTCTGGATTCTGGGCGGCGACGGCTGGGCCTATGACATCGGCTTCGGCGGTCTGGATCATGTGCTTGGATCGGGACAGAACGTCAAGGTTCTGGTACTCGATACCGAGACCTACTCCAACACTGGCGGACAGATGTCCAAGTCCACTCCACGCGGTGCAGTTGCCAAATTTGCTGAAGGCGGAAAAGGCAACAGCAAGAAGGACATTGCGATGGAGGCTGTGGCTTATGGCTCGGTCTACGTGGCTCGCATCGCCATGGGCGGAAGCGACATGCAGACGGTCAAGGCGTTCCAGGAGGCGGAGGCGTTCGATGGTCCGGCTCTCATCATCGCCTATAGCCACTGCATTGCGCACGGCTACGATCTGACCTACGGCATGGAACAGCAGAAGAATGCAGTGCTCTCCGGCTACTGGCCGCTGATGCGCTACAATCCGTCGCTGCGTGCTGAGGGTAAGAATCCCTTCATGCTCGACTCCAAGGCTCCAAGCATTCCGCTGAAGGAGTTCGCGTATCACGAGGCGCGTTACACCATGCTGACACGCAGCCATCCAGACACAGCGAAGCTGCTGCTGAAGGAAGCGCAGGATGATGTCGAGCGTTCGTGGCGCATCTACTCCAGCCGCGCCGCTATGTCGGGTCGCTCTGAGTCGCCGAACATTGCACCTCCGGAAAAAGAAGGCAACATTGCACCTCTAGGAGCTAAATAATGATCGACTTGAGTACTGAATACCTGGGACTGAAGCTGAAGAGTCCGCTTGTCGTCTCCTCCAATCCGCTGACTGGTTCCATAGAGGACGTTCAGCGGCTGGAGGCGGCCGGAGCCGCCGCCGTCGTGCTTCCCTCGATCTTTGAGGAGCAGCTCACGCTGGAGAGCAATGCGCTGGATGCCGATCTTACACGCGGAACGGAGTCCTTCTCCGAGACGACCGGCTTCTTTCCTGCCTATGACAACTTCCGTCAGGGGCAGGACACCTACCTCGAACTCCTCCGCAGCGCCAAGAAGGTTGCAGGCATTCCGGTGCTCGCCAGCCTGAATGGAGCGACGGCGGGAGGCTGGGTCGCCTTTGCCAAGGAGATCGAGCAGGCAGGAGCGGACGCTCTTGAGCTGAATACCTACTCGCTGCCCATCGATCCTCGCATCTCCAGCGCGGAGATCGAGGACGGGTTAGTCGAGCTGGTTCGTCAGGTCAAAGCCTGCACGAAGATTTCCATCGCGGTGAAGCTCTCTCCCCAGTTCACCAGCATCCCGAGTCTGGCTGCCAAGCTGGATAAGGTCGGCGCCGATGGACTGGTTCTCTTCAATCGCTTCTACCAGCCAGACTTTGACATTGACAACCTCAATGTCGCGCCAAGACTCACGCTCAGCCGTCCGGAAGAGTTGCTGATCCGTCTACACTGGGCAGCGATCCTCTACGGCACCGTGAAGGCGCAGATTGCCATCACGGGAGGGGTTCACAGCGCGCAGGACGTTCTGAAGTCCGTCATGGCGGGAGGGCAGGTTGCCATGTTGGCCTCGGCGCTGCTCTTTGGTGGGGTCTCGCATCTCACTGCCGTTCAGGCGGAGCTGGTTCGCTGGATGGAGGAGCACGAATACACCTCGATCTGGCAGATGCGCGGCAGTCTCAGCCGCCAATCCGTTCCCAACCCGGTTGCATTTGAGCGCGGCAACTACATCAAGACACTGAGCAGCTACACCCTGCGCCAGTCTGCCTAATAATTTGGTTTCTCTGCTTTGCTTTCAGCCCTCCATCGCACTTCGAATCTCGAATGCGGTGGGGGGCAACTTATTGGAGTGCCAAAGTCGCTATAGTAGTCGTTGCCGGACAAGTTGCGGGAAAGGCGGCACGAGTTCTCGAGATTTTTGCCAAGGATAGATCATCGAGTAAAGAGCATAATACGGGTGCTTTTTCTTCCTTATTCGAGGGCAAGAAGAATAATTCATTCCTGGCATGCATGAATTCCGAATTTGCTCTAATATCTCCTCGGGGATTAAGACGGATCTAAACAAGTGTTGAACATTCTCTGGGGAAAAATCCCACTGATTTATCCATACTTACGGGTGGGCTACACGCCCTTCCTTCAACGCTTGGACTGGTGCAGAGCTTTACGGTGTTACGCAATACAACCTACTGCACGGGAAGCGATTTTCAAGCGATACTGGTTGCAGTGATTTGATTAAGTTGAGGCATCTGACAAATGGAATTTCACATCTCTCGTGCTGTTCGTGAAGCAACCAAGGTGGACGAGCTGTTGTTCAGCTACATCGGAAACGTGGTCTTTGCCGATGTGGCGGCCAGCCGCAAACTGGCTGAGGCGCTGAACGCAGGGCGTGGCGCTGAGGCTGATCCGGCGGGGACGTTCAATGCGGGAGCGCTCTTTGCCATGGGGCTGATCGACGAGCTGAGCCATGCTCTGGTGGCGAGCTTCCGCAAGCAGATCGATCCGGCTGTGATGAGCGAAGCCGTGCGCTGGTTTGCCGCGCAGGTGGACTCCGATCCGGTGAATCCCGGTAAAATGGACGCGTTGCTGTTGGCCTTTACCGAGCAGTTTCCCAATGTCGCGATCTTTCGTGGACAGATCTCCGCTGCGGATTGGCTGCGCGGGACGACTGAGGGACAGTCCAATCGCGAGGCCGCGATGGAAGAGTTGTTGATGCTGTGGCTGGCCAATGCCAATCCTGCCTTCAAGCCCTTTCATGCGCTCTTCGAGGACAAGAGGCTGCGGGAGCAGACAGTCTACGCGAATGTTACGGCGGCGTTCCCGGACTACTTCAAGACGCGGCCGCAGATGGCTCCGGAAGTTGGCAGTCTGTTCGACGCTCTGCGCGCTCCGTCGCTGGCGTCACCGGATTCGCTGATCGGGCAGCTCGACTACATTCGCGAACGATGGGCTCCGTACCTGGGCAATGCGCTCAAGCGGATTCTGCTGGCGGTCGACGTGTTGCGCGAGGAAGAACTCGCCATCTGGATGCGCTTTCATCCGGCGGGGCCGGATCAGTTTCGCCACGGCGCGCCAACCTGGGGAAGTCAGGGCTTTGATGGCGACGAGTTCGTCGGCTTCGATGAGGACTTCCGCCGCAAGCGCTACGCGCACGGCTATCAGGCTCCGCTCGACGAGTACGAGGCCTTCAGCGCGGATCAGGCGTGGATGCCGAACGTCGTACTGATGGCAAAGAGTACATACGTCTGGCTGGAGCAGTTGTCGAAGAAGTACCTGCGCCACATTCATCGGCTGGATCAGATTCCCGACGAAGAGCTACAGTTGCTGGCGGCTCGTGGAGTGACGGGACTGTGGCTGATTGGTTTGTGGGAGCGCAGCGTCGCCTCGCGCACGATCAAGCGGTTGCGAGGACACGGCGATGCGGTCGCCTCGGCCTACTCGCTGAAGAGCTACGACATCGCAGAGGATCTGGGCGGCTGGGAGGCCTACGACAACCTGAAGCATCGCGCTGCTGCGGCTGGGCTGCGGCTGGCCAGCGATATGGTGCCGAATCACATGGGCATCGATTCTCCATGGGTGATCGAGCATCCCGACTGGTTTATCCATCGCTGGGAGAGTCCGTTCCCGGCCTATCATTTTGAAGGGCCAGACCTGTCCAACGACAGTCGGGCCGATATTAAGATTGAGGATCATTATTACGACCAGACGGACGCGGCGGTGGCCTTTCGTCTGCGGAGTCACGGCGACGGATCGACGCGCTATATCTACCACGGCAACGATGGAACGTCGTTTGCGTGGAACGATACGGCGCAGCTCGACTACTCCAAGGCCGAGGTGCGCGAGCATGTGATCCAGATGATTCTGCACGTTGCGCGCATGTTCCCCATCATTCGCTTCGATGCGGCGATGGTTCTGGCCAAGCGTCATGTGCAGCGGCTGTGGTTTCCGCTGCCGGGAGCTGGAGGATCGATTCCTTCGCGGGCGGAGAACTCAATGTCGCAGGAGGAGTTCGACGCGCTGATGCCGAATGAGTTCTGGCGCGAGGTGGTGGATCGCGTAGCGGCAGAGGTCCCGGGAACGCTGCTTCTGGCCGAGGCCTTCTGGCTGCTGGAGGGCTACTTCGTGCGCACGCTGGGGATGCATCGCGTGTACAACTCGGCGTTCATGAACATGATGCGCGACGAGGAGAATGCGAAGTATCGCTCGTATCTGAAGAAGACCATCGAGTTCGACCCGGACATTATGAAGCGCTATGTGAACTTCATGAGCAACCCGGACGAGCGCACGGCGATCGACCAGTTCGGCGACGGCGATAAATACTTCGGTGTGTGTACCCTGCTGGCCACTCTGCCCGGACTGCCGATGTTCGGCCATGGACAGATTGAGGGATTTACCGAGCGCTACGGGATGGAGTTCAAGCAGGCGAAGATGAACGAATCGCCCAAGGAAGGACTCGTCGCACGGCATCAGCGGGAGATTGCACCGCTGCTGAAGCGACGACACATCTTTGCTGGAAGCGCTGAATTTACCCTGTACGACTTCTGGAATGGATATGGACATGTGGACGAGAACGTCTTCGCCTACTCCAACCGGCTGGGCGAGGAGCGCTCGCTGGTTCTGTACAACAACAAGTACGACAGTACGCGCGGGACGATTCACCTATCGGCTGCGTTCATGGACAAGGGCAGTGGATCGCTGCGCCAGCGGAGCCTCTCCGAGGGGTTGGCGTTGCCTACAGGCGAGTCGCTGGTTATCTTCTGTCGCGACACGAATGGTCTCGAGTACCTGCGCCGTGCCACCGAGCTTCATTGGCGTGGGCTGAGCTTCGAGCTGCGCGGATTTCAATGCGTTGTGTTGCTGGACTGGCGCGTGCTGCATCCCAACGCGGAGTGGCCGTGGGACAGGCTCTGCGACTCGCTGGGAGGACGCGGCGTACGCAACGTACACGACGAGATGGTGATGCTTCGTCTGCGCCCACTGCACGACGCTCTGCGCGGAATTGTCAGCGCGACGAATGTGAAGTCGCTGGCGGAACTCGCCGAAGCAGGTTTGAAGCAGCCTGCGGTAAAGAACTCAGATGCAGGTAAGAGCAAGAAAGCTGATCCTGAGCTGCGTCATATTGCCGAGAAGAGTCGTATCTTCTATGACCGGCTGATGGAGAATCTGCCGGAGGAGAATCGTACGGCGAAGTCTGGCGTGGCCAAGGTTATGGCGCAGGTTCCTGCCCCGATTGCGCTGATTGAATCGACCTTGCAGACGACGGTTGAAGCTCGCATCGCAGCTGCTGCGTCTGCGGAGTTTGCCGAGACGGTGCGCACATTGGCTCTTGCTGCGGCGCGATTGTCCGCGTTGTCGCAGAGCTTTGCCAGCGACTGGCCTGCACGTTCGCGTCCTGTGCTGCCTTGCGTCGATGCGTTGAGTCGTCAGTCGAGAACCTGGACTCCGCTGCTTGCGTGGATCGTCTTGCGCGCTCTGCCTGCGCACTGCGATCCGCAGGGCGGACGAACAGAACTCTTCGACCGGCTGGCCTTCCGCACAGTGCTGGCGGAGATCTTCTCCGTTCTGGGAATGGAGGGCGAGGCGCGCTGGCAGGCTGCGGCGCAGGTTCGTCTGCTGCTGAATCCTGCGGCCACGGCGGTCGATGCGATCCGCTCCGAGGCTCTCTGGTCCGACCCCGATGCGCGCTGGCTGGCAGGAGTCAACGACTCATCGGGAACGACCTACTTCAACAAGGAGCAGTTCGAAGAGCTTCTGACGTGGTTGCAGCTTCCTGCTCTGATGGCGATCGTCGAGGGAGAGTCTACAGAACAGGCAGGCGCGGCCTCGCTGGCTGCGATTGAAGCCTCGGTTGCGGCAGCACGTGCGGCTGCGGAGTCGGCTGGCTACGACCTACAGAAGTATCTGGACGCGTTCAAGAATGCGTCGAAAGCTGCGGCGGAGTGAGGTCTCTGCGGAGCTTCGAGCGATGACTGCGCGATTGATTCTCAACGCCGACGACTTTGGCCTGACCTGTGGCATCAACCGCGCCATCGGCGAGTTGCATGCCGCAGGCGTACTCTCGTCGGCGACGTTGATGGCTAGCGGCGCGGCCTTTGACGACGCAATTGAGGTGGCGCGAGCGCACTCGACGCTTGGCGTGGGCTGCCACATTGTGCTGGTCGATGGCGCGCCAGCATCGCCGCCTGAGACGATTCGCAGCTTGATCGGCGACGATGGAAAGAACTTTCGTCCTTCTTTGGGCGAGTTCATGCGCGCGTTGCTGCTGGGGCGGATCGATGCAGCCGAGGTTGCGCGCGAGGCCGCTGCGCAGGTCGAGAGGCTACAGCGCGCCGGTATCGCCGTGACCCATCTCGACACGCATAAGCATGTGCACGTCTTTCCCGCGATTGCGCGACCTCTGCTACAGGTGGCCGAGCGCTGCGGTGTTGGCGCGATGCGCAATCCGTTCGAGCCGGAGTGGTCGTTCGGGCTGGGCCACGGCGGTTGGCAACGTCGGCTCTCGTTGCGACTCATCGGCAGCCTGCGTTCGCGTTTTGTGGAGCTTCCTTCGATTCGCGAGGGACGTGTGCGCACGACCGATGGCACGGCTGCGATCTCGGCGACCGGACAGCTCAACAGTACAACGCTCGGCGAGATTCTTCGCGCGCTTCCGGCCAGCGGGACGTACGAGATCTGCTGTCATCCGGGATACAACGACAGCGACCTCGACCGCGTTCGGACGCGGTTGCGTGGCGAGCGCGAGGTGGAACGCACGGCTCTGCTCGGCGAGGTTCCACGCGGCATTATCCAGAACGACGCGAGCTTGCCTGGTTCGCCTGCGCTGATTCACTATGGCAATCTCGCTCCGTGATGCGATGCGCGACGAGGCAGCGAGGGATGTGACATTCTAGGAGAGCTGTTTCAGTAGGATCGAGGAGCGACGTTGGCGAGAATTGGTGAGATTGCAGAACTGGTTGGAGCGGCAGAGCGGACTGCGCCGCAGGCCGAGAATGAGATTCTTCGCGTATCGAGCATTGAGGGTGCAGGGCCGGATGCGCTGGTCTTTGCGACCGACGCGGCTACGCTTGAAGCTGCGTTGCAGTCGCCAGCCGGAGCGATCCTTGCGCGCAGTGCGCTGTTCTCCGCGAACGAGGCGAACGATAGTGAGTGGCTCGATGCAAGGCTTCTTCTGGTAAGCGATCCGCGCTATGCCTTTGCGCTGGTTGCGCGGACTCTCCGTTCCCGCGAGGCACAGACGGGCGACGGCGCGCCGCAGATTCATTCGACGGCTGTACTGGGCAAAGACGTGCGCGTGGGGCAGGGAACTCGCGTCGGGCCGCACGTTGTACTCGGCGACGGAGTGGTCGTTGGCGCGGAGTGCGAGATTCTGGCTAATGTAACGATCTACCCCGGAACGATGCTGGGCGACCGAGTTCTGGTGCAGGCCGGAGCGGTGTTGGGCGCGACAGGCTTTGGCTATGCGCGCAACTCGACTACTGGAGAGTACATTGCGTTTCCTCAGCAGGGAACGCTGGCGATTGAGGACGATGTGGAGATCGGCGCCAATTCGACGGTTGACCGCGGAGCGCTGGGCGAGACGCGCATCTGCGCGGGGACGAAGATCGATAATCTTGTCCACATCGCGCACAACTGCGTGGTGGGGCGCAATGTAGTAATCGCCTCGCAGACCGGAATCTCCGGCTCGTGCGTCATCGAGGATGGAGCCATTCTGGGCGGACAGGTCGGGCTTGGCGAACACGCGCACATTGGGCCAAATGTGATTCTTGGCGGCGGTGCGGGAGTGCTGAGTCACAAGAAAGTGCGCGGACCGGGCGAGGTCTTCTGGGGACGGCCAGCGCGTCCGCTGAAGCAGTACCTGCGCGATCTGGCCCGGTTGAGCCGACGCTGAACCGGGCCGGATCGTTGCTTAGTCTGCGTCGTCGGTGAGGGCGTCCATGTAAGCTACGTCGAGGGCGGTGCCCTGCACGGTTACCAGACTGTTGTCGATCTCGGATCCATCGACGGTACTGAAGACGTGTACCTGTCCGCCGTATGCGGTGTAGACCTTGTTGTAGTTCTGCACCCAGCAGATGCCGGTGAGGCTGCCGTAGTAGTACTGATTGTCGTTCTGGTTGGGGTAAGGAACGACGGCGGTGGACGAACCCAGAGTGACGTTGGGGACGATCTGCGGAGAGATTGTTGTGCCGCTCAGCGAGACCATGGTGAGGCAGTTATAGTTCATGTTCAGATGGGCGTGTTCGCCGGTGGCGCAGAACTGCGAGCCGATCCAGAGAGTGTCGTTGTCGGCGAAGAGCATCTTGGTGTGGTTGCCATCGGAGATGGGGTACTTTCCGGTGATCGCAGTCGTCGGACTGGTGACGGCCGCCGCCTGATTCATGGTGGAGAGGAAGCCCTCGAAGTAGCCATCCAATTGAAGCTGCTGGCCGGCCAGATAGAGCGTCGTTCCGTCGGAGAGAGCTTCGGTGACGCCTCCGGGGACGGCGACGTTGGCGATCTGCGGGGTGGGCTGGATGGGCGAAGAGGGAATGACGTTCTGGTTCAGCGGGCCTTGCTGGAGCAGGGTGACGCTAGCCTTGGTTCCTCCGCACTCCGGACCGCAGTTCAGCACATAGGCCGTGGTTCCGTCGAGTGAGAAGTATACGTTGGTCGGCTGGTCATAGGTTCCCGGAACTTGAACGACGCAATAGACCGGAAGTGTGGCTGGCTCGCAGTCGGAGGCTCCGGTCGCCTGTATGGCCAGCGCCGAGGACGTGTATTGACTCTGATTCAACTTGAAGACCCGGTAGAGGACGTTGGAGTTGCGAACCATTGCGAGCGCAACGGTATCTCCTTTATTCACCATGACCTTGAAGACATTGGGAAGGTTGATTGCGTAGCTGCTTCCGGTCAGGTTGTCGGCGATTTCCAGCATGCCAGAGGCCTCGTCTGCACCGTAGTAGTGGCCGGCGTTGGGCGGAACCGCGATTGCTCCTGATGCGGATTGAAAGGAGCCGATCGATCCCATTGCGGCTTCGGTCGAATAATTAATGTGGTTCAGCGATCCATCGGTGGCGGAGAAGACGTATCCGGTGGTTTCGGAGGGGAAGTTCAGAATAGCGGAAGGCGATCCCGACGAGTAGCCGCTGATATACCAACTCGGAATCGTGTCTGCGACGTTGTTGCGAATATCGCGCAGCGCATCGACGATCTGCAGACTTCCCGAACTGCCATTAGCGCTGACGCCGATCATGACTCGCTCAGCGAGTTTGCTGGGCGGAATGGGGCGGCCCGCATAGGTGTCTGCCGGAAACTTGTACTCGTAGTAAGCGTTGGAGTGGCAGGAGCAGATCCCAAAGCTCGTTAGAACCAGAAGCAGCGCGCAGAGCAGTTGAGCGCCGAAGGGCAGACGCAAGCCAAAGAACCCGCTGCGCGAGGACTTGTCCTGTGCGGAGGAGGATTGCAGCAAGGGAGCATCCGGCGATGGGCTGGGGAACGGCTGTACACCGGCCCTGAGGGCAAAGAGACTTTGATTCTTCAACGTGGACAACTCCAACCTTCGTCGTGCTTAGGTTACGCCTAGGCTTATCCCTCAGAGTATACCAAAGGAAGCAGGCTCTGAATTCTGTCTGGCTGCGGTTTGCTGGACAACTTCTTCAGGTGCGACGCAGGTAGCGGCGTTCGACCAGATGAAAGTCTCCGCTGAGAACATGGGCGATGGCCTCGGAGTAGGCTAGATGCTCCTGCTCCAGAATGCGGGCCGAAAGACTTGCCACGGTGTCTTCGTCAAGTACGGGGACGGTGCGTTGCAGGATGATTGCGCCGTGATCCATCTGCTCATCGACAAAGTGGACGGTGCATCCGGCGACCTTGGCTCCGTACTCGTACGCCTGAGCCTGCGCGTCCAGGCCGGGAAAGGCAGGAAGAAGCGCAGGGTGGACGTTGAGAATGCGGTTGGGGTACGCGGCCACAAACTCCGGCGAGATGATGCGCATGTAGCCGGCGAGGCAGACCAGATCGACCTGATGCTGGCGCAGAGCGGCGAGGATGTCGGCATCGTGTTCGGCGCGCTTGCGGCCCGCCGAGGGAAGCGACAGGGCGGGCAGTCCCAGCTTGCGCGCGGCCTCCAGACCAGGAGCTTCGGGAAGATTGGAGATGACGACGGCGATCTCCGCATTCGGCAGTCGGCCCTCGTTGATGGCCTTGGCGATGGCGATGAAGTTCGAACCACGGCCCGAGAGTAGGATTCCTAGTCGATACAAATTGTCACTCCTCCGTATGAATCGTAACGCTATAACGTCTGGGTATCCCCCCTCCCTACCCCTGGGGGATCTTGCGGGAAAGTCTTTTGTTTAGAATGAGATGTAGGGGTGGTATATCCACATCATATTCATAATAAATGGCTTACCTGCAAAATATAGTTGAATAAGAGGTTATTGGCGACGTGTGGGTGGGTTCCCGCGATATACCTGAAAGCGCCTTGTATTTCTTATCTGATTTAAGTATAGAGGATTGGGTATATCTAGTATGCCAAGTATTTTTCGTTGGTAAGTTGTTGTTAATGTTTGTTTTATCGTAAATATTGATGGTTTTTTGGGTTGACAGGAAAATTTAGGGTATGACTCTAAAATATGCGGCAGTATAGGGCGGGCCTTCAGCCCTCAGTCTTTTGTTCTGGATGTTTACCTAGGCCTTCGGCCTAGGCTAAATATAGGACGGGCCTTTGGCCCTTTACAGGCAAAGGCAACAGCAAAGGCAAAAGCAACAGCAACAGCAGAGGCAAAGGCAACAGCAGAGGCGACGGCAAAGGCAGCGGCTCGTGGTGCGAGCTGTATTCATCCCACCCATCGCGATGTTGCTGCGATGAGTGGGGCACCCGGAAAGGGATGGCCCCCCGGCTTTCTTCCTTGAGCTTTTCGGTAATGGGGTAGAGTGTTGCGGCGCGAGCGAAATGCGGGGATCCTTCACTTCGTTCAGGATGACAAACCCTGAATTCTCTACTGGGATGACAAACCTGAATTTTCTACTTGGATGACAAACCCTGATTTCTCTACTGGGATGACAAACCCTGAGTTCTCTGCGGCAATAGTTAGAATGATCTAGCGGAGGCGGCTGAGGAGGCGCATCAGGCCGGTGGCGGGAAGTTCGGGGGCGAGAAACTGTTGGCGGTCTCCGGTTACGGCTCCGGCGGCGAGGCGACCACTGCGCACGGCACCCTCCATCGTTGAGGGCCAGTCGGTGGCGGTCCAGTCGCCGGCGACGTAGAGGCCGGGGTAGGCGGTGAGCTGGGGGGGGCGGTGAGCGTCCAGACCCGGGGTGACCGAGAAGGTGGCGCGGGCCTCTTTGAGTACGGCGGACTTTACTAATTTGGCTTGGCGGATGCGTGGGAGGAAGAGTTCCAGTTCGCGCAGGGCTTCGGCTAGGATCTGCTGGCGCGAGAGATGAATCTCCGGCCAGGAGGAGCTGATGACCAGCTCCAGATAGCTGCCGCGCTCGGGCTGCCAGCCGCGAATGCGGGATTTGGCGAAGAGCCACTGGATGCGCGTGTCGAGCAGGACGGCGTGGTCGAGGTCTGTCACCTCGCGGTCGTACCAGAGGTGGATGGTGGTGATGGGCGCGGCGGTGAAGCGGCTGAAGTCGAAGTGAGTTTGCTTGTCGAGCGATGCGCCGGTGGCGACGAGGGGCTGCATGAGTCGCTCGGTCTGGCGGAGGTCGGTGGCGAGGATGATGGAACCGGCTTCGAGTTCCTCTTCTCCGGTGCGAACGCTCCAGCGGCCGTTGGCGGTCTGCGCGATGGCGGTGACGCCGGAGGTGGTGCGCAGGTCTACGTTGAGCCGACGTGCGAGTTTCACTATTGGCTCGAAGAACTCAGTGAGCGGCTTGGCGGGAATGCCGAGGCGACCGGCCTGGGGCGAGCGCAGGAAGGACTCGTGAAAGATCTTGCCAGCGTACTTCATCGAGCAATTGTCGAAGCTGTCGTTGAGCGCTCCGACGACGACTGGCTCCCAGAAGTGGCGGATGGCGCGGTTGGTTTGATGGGTTCGCTTGAGCCATGTGGCCATGCTCTCCGCATCGCTGGCTGGGTAGTCGCGCAGGAAATGAATGAGGCCGCGGGCGATGGAGAGCTTGTCCTGCCAGTCCAGCATGGGAGCGCGTAGGAAGCTGAGAGACTGATGCGCGGGCGCGGGCAGAAAAGTGGGCGCGATCCAACTGCGGCGCGGGTCGGCGTTGGCGGTTGGCTCCAGGAAGCAGAGCTTGTCGTACCAGCGGATGGACCACGAGGTTCCCGCCTGCTCGATGAGTTGGAGGAAGTTGGTGCAGCAGCCGAGGACGACGTGCTGCGAGTCGATGGTCTCGGCCAGCGTGGGATGAGGGTAGGAGTAAGCGCGGCCTCCGACGAAGGGACGACGCTCCAGCAGCTTGACGATGGCGCCGTCGCGGGCCAGAGCTACGGCGGCGGAGAGACCGGCGATTCCTGCGCCGACGACAATGACGTCGGTGGGGTGGGAGTCTGCGGCGCGCCGATGCAGGTCGGTGGTGCGCATTACGCGAACACCCGATTCCATGCGGCCATTACTGCTCCGCGAGCCATAACACTGAGTTTTTCCGTGGTGGAGAGGGCTACGCGGGTGCGGAAGACCTCCATCTTGTGATCGGCGATGCGGGCGAGAAGGCGGTGGTAGATGGTAACCAGAACCCACATGGCTGCGCGGCTGTCGCGGTCGAGCAGCGGTGTCAGTTTGTTGGCGGCGAGGTAATATTTTTCGGCTCGGATGGCGAGGGTGGCCAGCATGGCTCGCTCGCGCTCGGTCATGGCGCGTCCGGCGGCCAGAGTGCGCAGCTCGGCGGGCGACTCGCCAAACTCGTCAAGAAGATCGAGAGGAAGATAGACGCGGTCGCGCTCGATGTCTTCCTTGACGTCGCGCAGAATGTTGGTAAGTTGAAAGGCTACGCCGGTCTCTTCGGCAAACTTTTCCGCGCGCGGGTCGGTGTAGCCGAAGATCTTGATGCAGACCAGACCGACGACCGAGGCGACCAGGTAGCAATAACGATAGAGGTCGTCGAAGGTGGCGTAGGTCTGTGCGGGATCGAGCTGGCCCGGTGCGATTTCGCCGCTGGTGGCGCGGGGTTCGAGATCCATGGTGGTTCCGGCGACCAGCTCTTCCAGCAGCGCGTCGGGGATGTTGAAGGCTTTCTGGGTGTGGGCGAGAGCGCGGAAGACGGGGTCTAGAGTATTTTCGGTAATGGTGCAGACCGTCGTGAAACGAGCAAAATGCAGGGATTCTTCGCTTTGCTCAGAATGACAATTCATTTCCGGTCTACAGCCATTTTGAAAAAGCTCATCCTCTGTGCTGCGGGTCGAATAATCTTTTGCGGCAGAGGCTCTGGAGGCGCGCCAGGAGTTGAGCCATGCGGCCATCTCGACGCGGCGATCTTCGATGGACTTCGACTCGTCGTCGGAGAGATCGTCGGCGCGGCGCATGAAGGCGTAGACCGCGCACATGGCGTCGCTCTTGTGGCGCGGGAGGACGCGGAAGGCCCAGTAAAAGTTCTTCGCCTCGCGACGCGCTACGTTGCGGCAGAAGAGATAGGCCTCGGCGGTTTGGGGATCGATGTTGCTGGCTACACTCATGCTGCGCGGACTCCTGTGCTGCGGCTAGAGCGCAGCTTGCCGAGAAGTGCGCCGAGCAGGAGCATCAGCTTCTTGCGCCGAGTAACGACGGGGCGGCCGCGCAGCACGTCATAGTCCTGCGCGACGATGCCGTCGAGGATGGCCTCGCCGCCGTTGCTGAAGAGGTCGAGGGTGACGCGGAGATCGTTGTCCACGGTTGCATTGAGAGCTGCGCCCTCGCGGAGCATGGCGCGGGTGCGCTCGACCAGCGCCTGCATCATGGCGGCGAACTCGGGGGTGAAGACGCGTCCAGCGATCTGGCCCTCGTCCACACCGAAGCGGTCGAGATACTCGGCGGGAATGTAGCGGCGGGGAATGTCGGAGTCGCGTACCGCGTCCTGCCAGAAGTTGGCGAGTTGCAGCGCGGTGCAGACCTTGTCGGAGAGCAGGGCGCGCTCTTCGTCGCGATAGCCGCAGAGCATCAGGACGAGACGGCCAACGGGGTTCGCCGAGTAGCGCGAGTATTCGACGGCCTCGTCCCAGGTGTTGTAGTGAGTCTTGACCTGATCCTGACAGAAGGCGCGGAGGAGATCGTGAAAGAGGACGCGGGGCAGATCGCAGGCGACGATGGTCTGGTGCAGAGCGACGAAGACGGGATGGCGCGACTGCTCGGGCTGGTCGTAGCACTGGTCGAGCATGCGATCCCATGCGCTGAGCAGGCGCAGGGCGGTCGCGGTGTCGGCAACCTCATCGCCCAAGTCGTCCGACATGCGGCAGAAGGCGTAGAGGCTCTCGAAGTGGGGACGAACGCGTTTGGGTAGGAAGAACGTGGCGACGTGGAAGTTCTCATAGTGCGAGGTGGCGAGTTCGTGGCACCAGGCCTGAGCCTCTTCGAGCGTGGGACGTTCCGGCGGCGTTAGATACTGCACGGGCGCGCCGACCAGCGAGTCGTCGATGTGGGACTCGTTGAGTGTCTGCGGCGTTGCGCTCGCTGGTGAGGCTGCACTCATTTTGGACTCCCGAAGAGCGCGTTGTTGTTGGGAAAGATTGCGGTCTTGATGTCGGGGCGTTTGAACTCGCTGCGCGTCATCATCTTGGCGAAGACGGAGGGAACCTCGGAGAGCGACGCGGTACGTGTAATGAACTCGGCGGCCTTGAAGCGACCACTTGTAATGAGATCGAAGGCAGTGCGCGCGGTGGCGGGCGTGAGGTGGAAGGTGGCCTTCAGGGTGATGTCGCCGTAGTGCAGGCGGTTGGTGTCCAGGCCGACGACGGTGCCGCTGGGCGGACCTCCGAAGAAGTTGACTACGCCGCCCTTGCGTACCATGCCGACGGCCTGCTCCCATGTGGACGGACGGGCTACGGCCTCGATGACAACGTCTGCGCCGCGTTCCTCTTCGGTGAGTTCGCGGACAGCGGCGACGGTGTTGACATCATCGCTGATGCGGACGACCTCGCTGGCTCCGAAGAGACGCGCGGCGGCGATCTGGTCTTCGCGCTTGACGACGGCAATGACGCGTACGCCGTTGATATGGGCCGCGTGGATGAACATCAGACCGATGGGCCCGGCTCCGATGACGACCATCGTGTCTCCGGCGCGCGCTCCAGACTGCTCCAGACCGAGGATGACGCAGGCCAGCGGCTCAGTGAGCGCGGCGTGTTCGAAGGGCACGGAGTCTGGAATCAGCAGCGCGTTCTTCTGCACGATGCGCGCAGGGATGCGCATGTACTGGGCGTAGGCTCCGTTGTTGAAGATAATGTCTTCGCAGAGATTGTGCTGCCCGTGGCGACAGAAGAAACACTCGTCGCAGGGAGCGGAGTTGAGCGGGAGAACGCGGTCGCCTACGGCAAAGTTGGTGACTCCTTCGCCAACCTTGGCGACGACTCCGGCAAGCTCGTGGCCGAAGACGACGGGCGGCTTCAGCATCATGGCGTGGTATCCGCGACGGTAGACCTTGAGGTCGGTTCCACAGGTGAGGGCCGCGCCTACACGCAGCAATAGTTCGCCGGGGCCGATGGCTGGAATGGGAATCCGCTCCATGCGCAGGTCTTCGCTGCCATACAAAACCGCCGCCAACATTGTCTCTGTCGTACTCTCTGCACTCATCCCTATATCTTCTCACTTTCAACGGTTTGGGGCGCAGTATTTGTGAAGGTGCGACGCGTGGAAATCTTCGGAAACCCGTGCAGCAAAAAATAGATACGCCGCAGAGATGATTCCCGAGGATGAGCGAATCAATAGACGGAAGGCGGTCGATAAACGAATAAAGAGTAGCAATGTTGCAATTAGGACTCTTCATGCGCTCCGCGTTTGCATCTAACCAAGCTGAACGTTAGAAATGGGGATCACTATTGTTGAATCACTCGAACTGGAAATCAAGACTTCTTGGCGGCGCGTTGATTATGGCTACCTTCACCGCACCAGCCTTCGCACAGATCAGCTTTGGCATTGTTCTCGGTCGTACGCCGCCGCCTGTTCGCTATGAACGCCGCCCGCCGCCACCCGCCGAAGGATACGCATGGGTTGATGGATACTGGGGCGTCAACCGAGGCCGCTACGTCTGGGTTCCGGGTGTGTGGCAGAGACCGCCGTATGAAGGCGCGTACTGGAATCACCCGCACTATGAGCACCAACGCGACGGCTGGCACTTGCAGGAAGGCCACTGGGATCATGAAGATCACAGCGGCCACAGCGACGACCGGCCCAATGAAGGCCATCGCTAGACTGCAAAGTTAGCGACGATTCGCGCGCCCCACATCTCACCTCTGAGATTGTGGGGCGCGCTGTTTATAGGCTGCGGAGATAGTCGGTTTTGGCTTGGAGAACAGAAGGCCAGGGCTTAGCAGCTCGTGGTGAAAGTCCAGTTTTGAAAGGGCACGGCTGAAGCCGTACCCTTCGGTCATAGCCTTTGGGGAAGCCGCTGCTCTCTCCGAAAGGAAAAAACAGGAATATTTCGCAGCCTGCCTATCCCATCACGACGATGGGTTGCATCAGCGTTCCTGCAATGCGTTTGGCGATGGCCAATAGCTCGGTCGGGCTGGTGAAGACCTTGACCAGCGGGGCGCTGCTGTACTCCGGCAGATTCACCTGCATGCCGTTGCGCATGCGTCCGGCGGTCTGCTCGTCGACCGTCACCGATGGCATCTCCGGCAGCAATGTGCGCGGATGCGGCAGGCGTCGTTCAATCTCTCCGGGCTGGCCCACCAGCGACTTCAGGTCGTCCAGCGCAATGGCCTGCGCCAGAGTGAAGGCTCCGGCCTGCGTGCGCCGCAGCGAGCAGAGATGCGCGCCGCAACCGGCCATCTCGCCCAGCTCATGTGCGACCGAGCGAACGTATCCCCCCGCCGAGACCTGCATCTCGAAGCGCGCCTCCATCTCCAGCGGCGACGGGCCTTCCAGCGAGAGCAGTTCAAAGCGATGAATCACGATTCGCGCTGGCTTCATCTCCACCGGCTTGCCTGCGCGGGCGAGCTTGTGCGCGGCGACTCCGCCGATCTTCTTGGCAGAAAATACCGGCGGAACCTGATTCATCTCGCCGTGAAAGTGGGTTGCGAGGTTGCGCAGCTCGTCGAGCGATAAGGTTAACGGCTGCGGCTCTGCGGCTGGCGATCCCTCGGCGTCGAAGCTATCGGTGGCGAAGCCGAAGCGGATCGATCCCTCGTAGCCCTTCTCCGCTGCGCCAAAGAACTGCGCGAGCCGCGTGTACTTGCCCAGCAGCAGCGGCAAAACTCCAGTGGCCATTGGGTCGAGCGTTCCAAGGTGGCCGATTGAGCGTTCTCCGGTTGCACGGCGCACAATCTCCACCACATCATGCGAGGTCATCCCCGCAGGTTTATCCAGTACCAGCAATCCATTCATTGTCTATTCAGACTAATTTGTCTTTATGCAATGCGCCTAAATTCCTTCGCCGCGATGTACCAGCGATAGAAACTCGTTGCGCGTCTGGTTCTGGGTCTTGAAGACTCCGCGCATGGCCGAGGTGACCGTGGTGGAGCGCTGTGTCTCGACTCCGCGCATCATCATGCAGAGGTGTTGCGCCTCGATGATGACTCCCACGCCCTGCGGGGCGATTGCCCCCGCGATAGCCTCGGCGATCTGCGTCGTCATGCGCTCCTGCACCTGGAGTCGGCGCGCAAACATCTCCACCAGACGGGGAATCTTGGACAGTCCGATGACGCGCCCACTGGGTACATACGCAACGTGCGCCTTGCCGAAGAAGGGAAGCAGGTGATGCTCGCACATGGAATAGAACTCGATGTCCTTGACGATGACCATCTCGTCGTAGTCCACCTCGAAGAGCGCCTCGTTCAACACCGTGGGAACGTCCATGGCGTAGCCCCGGGTGAGGAAGGACATCGCCTTCTCCATGCGATCGGGCGTGTCCATCAAGCCATCGCGCGAGGGGTCTTCGCCAAGGCGCGTGAGCAACTCGCGGTAGAGATCCTGCGTGCTGAGCGATGCTGCCGTAGTTGGTTGCGAAACCGTTAGTGTACTCATGCGTATTCAGCCTCTCTCAAGCGACTCGCCCATCTCGAATGAGTTATTTCCTGTCTCTTCAACTCTGACTCGCACGACCTGCGCGCCGCGAAAGTTTTGAAAGATGCGATAGATCTCTGCGGTAAAGTTCTCCGTCGTTGGAACCTGATTGCAAAACTCCTCCAGCGTATTCAGGTTCGTACCATCGAACCGATCCAGCAGGTGTTCTCGTGCAAAGGCGTCCAACTCGCCCAGATCGCAGACCATTCCGGTGGTTGCATCGACCGGCCCGCCCACCGTTACTTCGACGACGTAGTTATGGCCGTGTCCATACGGATTGTTGCACTTGCCATAGACCGTGCGATTCTGCTCTGCGCTGTAGGCCTCCGAATTCAGGCGATGCGATGCGCTGAGGCGATAACGTCGCGATAGATAGGCCTTCGGCCCTGTTCCCTGCATTCTCTCCGTCATGCTTCCCCGTAGTAGTCCACGAAGAGATCGGCCATCTCGTAGACGCGGATGCGGTGCAGCTTTGCATGGGGAATCTTCTTCTCCAGCCGCTGCCAGATGGCGATGGCAATGTTCTCCGTAGTCGGAATCTTTCCGCTGCTGGCGGCGAACTCGGGAACCTCGATGTTCAGATGGCGATGGTCGTATACGCTGACTACCTCGCGCTCGATAATTTCCTTCAACTCCTTCAGATCGACCACGAAGCCGGTGACCGGATCGACCTCGCCCGCGACGGTTACTTCCAAAGTGTAGTTGTGCCCGTGGCCGTTTTTATTCGCGCAACGGCCAAAGACGCGTTCGTTCTGCTCTGGCGTCCATGCCTCGTTCCAGTAATAGTGCGCCGAAGAGAACTCAGCCTTGCGTGTAAGAAGAATCATGATTCGGCTCTATCCCTCACCTGTCTATGTTATTAGACGCCGTACAACCACTCTGGATTCAAGCCTGTTGATTGTCTTCTATCTTCCGACCCTGTAGCTGCGTCCCTTCCATTCCACGGATCGCCGTATCTTGTGGTGCAGATGGCTGCGCACCAGCAGCCAGCAAAAGATGGGAACGCCGAGAATCGAAAGCGCCACGTCGGAGGCGGGAAAGTTTGATCGCGCGACCCGCGCATAGTATCGCCAGAGCGTTCGCAGCCACACGATCCAGATTACCGCTGGCTGCCAGGACGGGCGCGTCGCAGGCAGACACAGCGCGATCACCGGAAGTCCAAGAAAGAGCAGCAGGTCCAGCACTCGCCAGCCTGCCAGCCAGATGGGTTGCGGGAAGAGCAGGGCCAGATTCTTCGTCCAGCCCTCGACCATCTCCGGCAGCGAGCGATACATGTGCGCGGAGAGCGCGTCGGGAGCGTAACGAAAGCGGAGGCCATACTTGGCTCGCTTGAATCGCTGCGCCAAGGCAACGTCCTCCAGAATCTCCAACCCCACGCCGCGATGTGCTCCCACGGCGAAGTAGGCCTCGCGCTCGACCAACAGGAACTGGCCGTTTGCAGCCGCCAATCGGCTGGCCGGATCGCTGACCAGCTTTGGCGGATAGACGCTGGCCAACTCCGAGAAGACCAGCGGCATCACGGCGCGTTGCCAGAATCCGGTCACAATCTGCCGGGGAGAGTAGGACAGCATCGCCGCGCCGTACCTCTCCGCCTCGTGCAGCGCGCGGGAGAGATTACCCGGCTCGTGCACCGTGTCTGCATCGGTGAAGAGAAGCCACGCACCACGCGCCTGCTGCGCTCCGGCCCAGCAAGCGTTCGTCTTGCCGGTAAATCCTCCGCGCTCGCTCAGCTCCAGAGCGGGAGCCGCAATCACGGTGACTCCCTTGCGTCCCGCAGCCTCAGCCGCCGCACGAGCAATCTCGCCGGTTCCGTCGCTTGAATCGTCGTCTACGACGATCAACTCCCACTGCTCGCCCAGCACAAATCCCGCGTCGGACTGCGCAAGCAGCGATTGCAGACACGCGCCCAGAACCTCCGACTCGTTGCGCGCGGGAAGTATTACCGACAGGCGCAGTTCAGCCTCTGCTCCCTCAATCGAACCAATCTTGTCTACCACTTCGCCCATATAGCTCACCGCTTCGTATTATAGGAAGCAGGAGCGTAACGTGCGAACAAACAGATCGACTCTTCGGAGCGGAATCCTTCTACTCACCCTCTGCGCGCTCTCGCTGACCGCCTGCGATCGCGGCAAGCACCCGGCGCGCATCGGATCTCCTGCGCCGGAGTTCACCCTGATTGACGAGGGACGCAGCGTCGATCTGGCCCAGTTGCGCGGGAGAACCGTGGTTTTGAACTTCTGGGCGACCTGGTGCGTTCCCTGCGTTGCGGAGTTGCCCAGCCTGCTTGCGCTGCAACACCGCTTTCCGCAGATTGTCGTCCTCGCCATCAGTCAGGACGACGATGCGGCGGTCTATCGCCAGTTTCTTGTCGATAATCATGTGGATCTGCTCACCCTGCGCGATCCCTCGGCGCGTATTCCGCAGATCTACGGCACGGTCAGGATTCCCGAGACCTACATTATTGACCGCAAGGGGATTCTTCGCCGCAAGTTCGTCAACGCACAGGACTGGACCAGCCCGGAGATTGTTGACTATCTGGGAAAGCTTTAGCAGGCTGTGGTAAAAGTCCAAACTGTCTGGGAATTTCCCTCAGGGGCTAAAGCCCGCGTTAATTTTGCACCAGTTACGGCACGGCTGAAGCCGTGTCCTTTCAAAACTTGACTTTCACCACGGGCTGTTAGGGGTCGGTCAGAAAATTGCATGAGGCGTTGGTGTCACTCTGGATTTTTATCTACTGGATAAGATGTAGAGTGACGTTTGCGCGCGGGAGAAGTATTGTTGGAGGTGCGGAAGCTTCGGCGCTGGCAGAGACGAGCGTCGATTTCCCTCTGCAGACGGTTAGAGCATTTTCGGCAATGGGGTAGACCATAGCAGCACGAGCGAAATGCGGGGATTCTTCCCCTTCACTTCGTTCGAGGGTCAGAATGACAATTCATTCTTGGTCTATAACAATTTCGAAGATGTTCTAGATTTGCATCCTGAGGTATTGATTCGCATCGAAATAAGTGACTTTCATTCCCGACCTTTACCCCGAAGAGAGAGATGGCCCGAAGTATGACGATGAAGAATAACGATGTTGCCCAGAATGCAGATTTTTCCGCCGAGATGGCGGAGTGGATTGAGGCCTTTGATCAGGTGGTCGCCGAAGAGACGGCAAACGGCGCGCAGATTCTGAAGGCGTTGCGCCAGAGGGGACGCGAGGCTGGCGTGGTCATCGCAGGCGAGACGGTTACCCCCTTCTGCAACACGATTCCCACCGACGAACAACTGTCCTATCCCGGCGACATGAACATCGAGCGCAAGATTAAGTCGCTGATTCGATGGAACGCCATGGCCATGGTGCATGGGCAGAACAAGAAGGACGCAGGAATTGGCGGGCACATTTCGACCTACTCTTCGTTGGCCACGCTGCTGGAGGTTGGCTACAGCCACTTCTTCCACGCATCATACCCCGGCGCGGACGGGAGCGAGTTGCCAGGAGACTTCATCTACTTTCAGGGACATGCCTCGCCGGGGGTCTACGCGCGGGCGTATCTCGAAGGACGACTCAGCGACGAGCATCTGAAGAACTATCGCCATGAACTGCGCGAGACGCCGGGGCTGGCCAGCTACCCGCATCCGTGGTTGATGCCTGATTTCTGGAACTTCCCCACCGTCTCGATGGGAATTGGCCCGCTGAATGCCATCTATCAGGCGCGTTTCATGCGCTATCTGGAGAATCGCAAGCTGATTGAACGGACGCCGCGCAAGATCTGGGCGTTTCTGGGTGATGGCGAGACCGACGAGGTTGACACGCTGGGCGCAATCTCGCTGGGCGCGAGAGAGAAGCTGGACAACCTGGTTATGGTGGTCAACTGCAATCTGCAACGGCTGGACGGCCCGGTGCGCGGCAACAAGCGCATCATCGACGAGCTGGAGGGCGTCTTTACCGGAGCAGGGTGGAACGTCATCAAGGTGATCTGGGGCAGCGACTGGGATCCGCTCTTTGCCCGCGATACTAATGGATTGCTGCTGCGTCGCATGGGCGAGTGCGTCGATGGCGACTACCAGACCTACAAGGCCAAGGGCGGTGCGTATGTGCGCCAGCACTTCTTTGGCAAATATCCCGAGCTGTTGGAGATGGTGAAGGACTACACCGACGATCAACTCTTCAATCTGCATCGCGGCGGACACGATCCGGTCAAGGTCTTCAACGCGTACAAGCGAGCGGTGGAGCATACGGGTGCGCCGTCGGTGATTCTGGCCATGACGGTCAAGGGATTCGGCATGGCGTCGGCGGAGTCGCGCAATGCAACTCACTCGGAGAAGAAGCTGACCGACGAGGGATTGGCCGCGTTTGTGAAGCGCTTCCAGATTCCCATCCCGGAAGAGGCTGCGATGCAGGCGACGCCGTATCGTCCGCCGCAGGACTCGGTCGAGATGGAGTACATGCAGGAACGGCGACGCGTGCTGGGTGGCTATATGCCGACGCGCTCGGTGCCGCCGCTCGACTTCAAGGCTCCCGCGCTGGACTTTTTTGCCGAGTGGACGGCGGGGTCGAATGGACGCGCTGTTTCGACGACGATGGGCTTTATCTCCATCCTGCGCCACCTGTTGAAGGACGAGACGATTGGCCGGCAGATCGTGCCGATCGTTCCCGACGAGGGGCGAACGTTTGGGCTGGAGTCGGTGATTCGCCAGGTCGGCATCTACGCGCCGGAGGGCCAGCGCTACACGCCGCACGACAAGGATATGCTGCTCTTCTATCGCGAGGAGCAGGACGGACAGATTTTGGAAGAGGGAATTACCGAAGCGGGAGCGATGGCCTCGTTCACCGCAGCGGGGCAGGCCTATTCGACCTACCGAGTGCCAATGATTCCGTTCTACATGTACTACTCGATGTTCGGATTCCAGCGCATTGGAGACATGGCGTGGGCCTTCGCGGACGCGCGCGGCAAGGGTTTTCTGATGGGTGGAACGGCTGGGCGGACGACGATGCTTGGCGAAGGATTGCAGCATCAGGACGGGCATAGCCACCTGCTGTCCAGCACGATTCCGACCTGCGTGAGCTACGATCCGGCCTTCGTCTTCGAACTGGCCGTGGTGCTGCAAAACGGCATCAAGCGGATGTATGAACTGGGCGATGAGTGCTTCTTCTACGTCACGATGTACAACGAGGACTACGCTATGCCGGCGATGCCGGAGGGCGCGGAAGAGGGGATTCTGCGCGGGATTTACAAATTTCGCTCGGCGGCGAATGGGGAAGCGACGGTGCAACTCTTCGGCTCTGGGCCGATTCTCAATGAAGTCCTGCGCGCGCAGGAGATTCTGGCGGAGAAGTACCAGATCGCCGCCGACGTCTGGAGCGTGACCAGCTACACCGAACTGCGTCGCGAGGCGATTGCCACCGAACGTTGGAATCGTCTGCATCCCGCCGAGGCGGAGCGCAAGACGTACATCGAGGCTGCTCTGGAAGGCGCGAAGGGGCCGATCATTGCGGCCAGCGACTACATGAAGGCCCTGCCTGACGTTCTCGCTCCGTGGCTACAGGATGCGGGTCGGTGCAGACTGGTGACGCTAGGAACCGATGGCTTCGGACGCAGCGACAATCGCGAACATCTGCGACGGCACTTCGAGGTCAACGCTGAATCCATCGTCGGCGCAACGCTCTCGCGGCTGGCGCGCGAGGGGAAGATTGATGCGAAGTCGGCGCAGGAATCCTTAGCTGAACTTGGCATCGACGTCGAGGCCAAGGATCCGGCGCGGGCGTAAATTATTGGGGGTAGATCAGTTCCCGTAATGGTGTGTGCCGTCATCGAACGAACAAAAAGCAGATTCCTCCGCTTCGCTACGGAATGACAAACAAAATGGTCTATAGCAATTCGGGAACCGCTCTAATTGGGTAGACCGTCGTGGAATGAGCAGAATGCGGGGATTCTTCGCTCCGCTCAGAATGACAATTTACTGCGGTTTTTTACTACGGTTTACAGCGATTCGAGAAACTATAACTACGCAGGTAGATGTGTCGAAAAAGTAGAAGACAGGGGCCAGGCAAGTGGAATCGAAGCAAGAGAAGTCAGTCGCAAAGGGAGCGGGTAAACAGCAAGAGGCAGTCGTTGCATGGGAGAATCCGCTGATTCCTCATGCAAGGCTGCGTCAGATCTATCTGGCAATGACGCAGGCGCGAGCGTTGGAGAAGGCTCTTCCCAAATCAAAGCGGAGTCGCACGGTTGAGGCAAAGGCGACTGCGACACGCGGGCTGGAAGCGGCTTTGGTGAGCGCAGCCTTCGACCTTGGTTCCGGCGATCTGGTGGTTGATGCGCTGACTGGCGGAGTGGTGGGGTTCCTGCGCGGCGCGGCGTTGAGTGATGTTCTGCGAACGGAAAAAACGAAGGGCGAAAGTCGCGTTCGTCGTGCTGCGACGAGCGTCTGTGCGACACGGCTTAGCGCGCCGACGGGGATTGCTGAACGCATTTGGGCTGCAATGGGCGCGGCTGCGGCATTGAAGTCTACGAATGCACAGGCGCGAGTTGCAGCTAGGGCCAAGGCCGAGGTAAAGGCTGAGTTGGCTTCAGACGTAGAGGCCTATGCGCAGGCCGCGACAACGGCTCGACAGGCTGGCGTCGTTGTCTTCTATGCCTTGCCCGGAGAGGTTTCGTCGTCGCTGTGGAAGAAGGTTCTGAAGTTTGCGGCGGAGCAGGATCTTCCGATGGTCTTCGTCGTGCTTCCGGCTGTGTCTGTGCGGGGAGACAAGGCGCGCGCGGCCAAGATTGGCGGAGTGAGTTCGCTGGCGTTGGGCTGCGCTGTGCCGGGGATCGCGGTGGATGCCGACGACGCAATCGCAATCTATCGCGTGGCGCAGGAGTCGATTGGGCGGGCGAGGGCGGGTGGTGGCGCGGCTCTGATCGAGTGTGTTCCCTTCATCCTCGAAGGCAAGGGAGTCGCGGCCAGGCGCGCTGCGAACGCCGACGCGATTGCAACCCTGGAGCGTTATCTGCTGGATCGAGGTGTGGCGACCAGAAAGTGGATGGAGAGTGAGGCAAAGTCCTTCGCAAAGCGGTTGGCAAAGTAGACGGAGTTTTCAGTTCACTACGCGCAGTTACACTGGAGGGATGATGGAGCCGAGTTCTGAGGTGCGCGTGGGTAGAATCGTCTCCCGATTGCTGGCAGGCGTTGCGAGTCTGGGTCTGAGCCTTGCAGCCGCCCTTGCGCAATCTCCTGCGCCTGTGTCAACTGCTGCGACCGCGACCGAGGCTGTACCTGCGCCCACTTCGGAGGCTCCCTACAGCGCGCTGCCTGCGTATGGAACGGTGGACGCTGGTCTCGGCAGAGACAGCGATGGCAGCGCCTACATTCCGGTCGATAGCTGGGTTTATCCGGCGATGCTGCGTCTCTACTCGCTGGGCTATGTGGATTCGGCGTACCTTGCGATGCGGCCCTACACGCGGCGCAGCGCGCTGCACATCTTGCAGAAGTCGCAAAGCGCGATTCTGGCGGGCGACGATGCGCAGGCGCAGGAGATTCTTTCCGCGCTGTTGCATGAGTTGAGCGACGAGGGCGTCTCGGATAAGTCGCCGCGCGGAACGATCTATGGAGTGCAGTCGATTTACACGCGCATGATGGGGGTTTCGGGGCCGATTCTGGTGGACAGCTATCACCTTGGGCAGACGTTTTTCAACGACTACGGGCGACCGCACGAGACTGGCTTCAACAACATTACTGGCTTCTCGACGTTGAACGAGCAGGGTCCGTTCTCGCTCTATGTGCGTGGCGAGTATCAACACGCACCCAGCGCGACGGGCTACTCGCAGGCTCTGTCGGCGCAACTCTCGCAGGGCGATGAGATTGATTTTTCCGGCTTCAACAGTGTGCAGGCGACGATTCCCACCGGCCCGATTGCGGCGCAGAATCCCTTTCGACTGGTGGAGGCGACGCTGTCGTATCACCTGCTGGGCCACGAGATATCTCTGGGCAAGTCGGACGCGTGGCTTGGGCCGGGAGCAGGCGGCGCGATGGCGTGGTCGAACAACGCAGAGAATATCTATTCCTTCCGCATCAACCGGGTTGAGCCGCTGCGCATCAAGGGTCTCTCGCGCTACCTTGGGCCGGTGCGCTACGACTTTTTCTACGGCAGTCTGAAGGGCCACACCGATCCCAACGACGACTGGGTTCACTCCGATATGTTCAGCTTCCAGCCGACGGTAAACTTCCAGTTCGGCTTCCAGCGGACGGTGATCTTCGGCGGCAAGGGACACGAGCCGGTGACGCTGCGAACCTTTCTCAAGGGCTTCTTCGACACCAACGATACGGCTGCGGGAGAGAAGCTCTCGCGCAACGATCCTGGGGCGAGATATTCGTCCTTCCACTTCTCCTATAGACTGCCGTTTGTGCGCAACTACCTGACGCTCTACGCCGACTCGGAGTCGCATGACGATCTGACCCCGGTCTCGGCTCCGCGCCGCGCGGCGTACCGTCCGGGGATCTATCTCTCGCAGTTTCCCGGGGCGCGACGACTCGACTTTCGCGTCGAAGGCGTGTCGACCGATTGCTCCACGCTGGTCTGTCTGCACGGGAGCAGTGAATACAACGAGAATGCCGTGCAGAAGCAGGGCTACACCAACAAGGGTGTCATTCTGGGAGACTGGATCGGGCGCGAGGCCAAGGGTGGTCAGGCGTGGCTGACCTATCACCTCTCCGGCGACGAGTGGGTTGACGTCGAGTATCTATACAAGAAGACTCCCAAGGACTTCATCCCCGGAGGTACGACGCAGGGCCAGTTTCGCGTAGACGTGGTGAAGCGGATTGGCAGGCAGATCGAGGTCAACGGATGGTTTCTGCATGAACGCTGGGTCGCGCCACTCTACATGGCTGGGGTGCAGAACAACAACACCGTAACTGTGCAGATGACGTTTTTTCCTAAGTTGAAGACGAAGACTCCGTAGAGATGTTTTTAGTAATGGCGTAGAGGTCTTGGATCTAGCTAAAGCAGATTCCTTCGCTTTGCTACGGAACGACAAACAGGTTGGCCTATAGCAATTCAGAAAATGGCTAGTAGCGTGACCGAATGAAAAGGTTGGTAGAAAAACAAAAGCAGATCCCCTTGGGGATGACAAGCTAAAAGAGCACGGTGTACATCATTATGCGGTCGCGGTATTAGCGGACGGGTTCGTCGAGTGAGGTTAATACGAATGGGGATGTGGACGCATATTTGGTGGGGCAAAAGTATGATGGTCGCAGGAGAGTGTTGCCGATGCGATTGACGTTGCGAGCGGTTGGCGGTTTGATTCTGGGGATGTTGCTGGTGACTGGTTGCAGGCAGTCGAACAAGGCTGCGCCTGCTGATTCCAAGGCCGCCGGACAGTGGGATGCTGGATCGAACGGGTTGAAGACTTATCCAATTCGCGGCAAGATCGTCAGTGTCGATGCGGCCAAGGGAATGGTGATGCTCGACCACGAGGCCGTTCCCGGATTCATGGACGCGATGACGATGGCCTACAAGCTGAAGGATGCGTCTGTGGCAAACTCGCTGCATCCCGGCGATCGCATTACGGCGAAGTTGCTGGTTCGTGAGACGGCGGATGGCGACGAAGATATGCGGCTCGACGAGATTGTGGTGACGGCGCAGACGCGGCCCAGTTTCAAGCCAGCCGGAGAGGTCCATATTCCGACCGCAGGCGATGTTGTTCCAGACTTTAAACTGGTCAACCAAGATGGGCAGACGATTCATCTGGCGCAGTTCAAGGGACGCGTGTTGCTGCTCACCTTTGTCTACACGCGCTGTCCGCTGCCCGACTACTGCATTCGCATGAGCCGCAACTTCGCCCAGATCGACAAGGCGTTGGCGAGCGATGCGGGACTCTACGCGAAGACTCACCTGCTGACCGTCAGCTTCGACCCGACGCGCGATACTCCCGCAGTGTTGAAGAGCTACGGCGAGACTTACATTGGCGAAGACTCGGCGGCGAGGTTTGCGCACTGGGACTTTGCCGCGCCGTCGGGCAGGGAACTCGACGCGATGACGCACTTCTTCGACGTGGGAATTACGTCTGGAGACGGCGGGCTGCTGACGCACTCGATGTCTACCGCGCTGATCGGCAAAGATGGTAAGCTGCGAGCCTGGTACGCGACCAACGAGTGGACTCCCGCAGAGGTTCTGGCTGCGATGAAATCCGCCGCCGCAGCTTGATCGAGCGAGTTAGGTCGCTCTGTCAGGCGCATCAATCCAGAGCATTTTTACCCGGTGTTTAGAGTGTTGTGCTGCGAACAAAATACGGGGATTCTTCGCTGTGCTCAGAATGACAATTTTTCTATAGCAACAGGCAAAACTATTCAAAGGAGATGCACGCAATGGCAAAGATAACCATCGGTTTTGGAGTGGTTTTGAGTGTGCTTGGTGTATGGGGATTCATGGCGTCAGGAAATATGCATTGGACGGCGCTGATTCCGACGTGGTTCGGGGTGGCGCTGATGTTTTCCGGCGCGATGGCCATCACCGAAGACGCCAAGCGGCGAATGTTGTGGATGCACGTTGCGGTGACGTTGGGGCTGCTGGGTTTTCTGGGTTCTGGGCCGAGAGCGATCAGCCTGTTGGTGAAGGCGCATGGCGCGCCGCTGACGCATCCGCTAGCGGTTGAGGCTCAGTCTGCAATGGCGATACTCTGCCTGATCTATGTGGCGCTGTGTGTACGATCGTTCATCGCCGCGCGCCGCTCGGGAAATCTCTCGGCCTAGCAGGCCGTGGTAAAAGTCCAAACTGCCTGAAAATTTCCCTCAGGGGCTAGAGCGGTTCCTGAATTGCTATAGACCATTTTGTTTGTCATTCCGTAGCGAAGCGGAGGAATCTGCTTTTTGTTCGTTCGATGACGGCACACACCATTACGGGAACTGATCTAAAGCCCGCGTTAATTTTGCACTAGTTACGGCACGGCTGAAGCCGTGCCCTTTCAAAACTTGACTTTCACCACGGGCTGCTAGCGTGAGCGCCAAGAGCTTCTCTGCAAATTAGAGCGTTGTAGAGTGTCGTGGCGCGAAGGTAAAGCAGATTCCTTCGCTTCGCTACGGAATGACAATAATTAGCTGTCTATAGCAATAGTGAGAATGATCTAAATCTGGAAGAGTCTACTTCGATCGGGCGGCGAGGCAGGACTGAAAGTAAGCTAGAGATCTTTCAAGGCCTTCGCGGAGGGGAACCTTTGGCTCCCAGTTGAGCAGGGCGCGAGCCTTGGTGATGTCTGGGCGGCGACGCGTTGGGTCGTCCTCCGGCAGCGGGTGATGAATGATCTTCGACTTCGATCCGGTGACGGCCAGAACCTCCTGCGCGCACTCCAGCATGGTGAACTCGGATGGGTTGCCGATGTTGACCGGAGTGTGTTCGTCGGAGTGAGCGAGGCGAATGATGCCTTCGATCAGGTCGGAGACGTAGCAAAAGCTGCGCGTCTGCTGGCCGTTGCCGTAGATGGTGAGCGGCTCTCCGGCGAGCGCCTGCATCATGAAGTTGGAGATGACGCGACCGTCGTTGGCCTGTAGGCGCGGGCCGTAGGTGTTGAAGATGCGGACGAGGTGGGTGTCCACGTCGTAATAGCGATTCCAGGCGGTGACGGCGGCCTCGCTGAAGCGTTTGGCCTCGTCGTAGACCGAGCGCGGGCCGATGGGATTGACGCGTCCCCAGTAGGTTTCGACCTGAGGATGAACCTCGGGATCGCCGTAGCACTCCGAGGTGGAGGCGTGCAGGAAGCCTGCTTTATACTTGCGCGCGATGTTGAGTGCGTTGATGGTTCCCGCCGAACCGACCAGAAGCGTCTCCGGGCCGAGGCGGGCGTAGTCGATGGGGCTCGCCGGAGAGGCGAAGTTGAAGACGTAATTCACCGGGCCGGGATCGAAGGACTGGGTTATGTCCTGATTCAGAAAGGTAAAGCGTGGCTCGTCGGCAAGGTGCGCAAGGTTGGCGAGATTGCCCGTGGCTAGGTTGTCTACGCCGAGGACGGAGTGGCCTTTGGCAAGTAGTGCATCGGTTAGGTGAGAGCCGAGAAAACCTGCGGCTCCGGTAATGAGAATCTTTTTAGACATTATTAATTCAGTTTCCAATACTGTCAGCTAAACGCTGGCTGAGGCCGCAGATTCTAGCTCGCGGGAGGGATTGACGGTGGGTCTGCCGATGCTGATATAGGTGAAGCCGTGGTGTTGCATGGTGTTGGGGTCGAAGAGGTTGCGGCCATCGATGACGATGGGGTAGCGCATGAGGGTGTTGATCCGCTCAAGATCCAGCGCGGCGAACTCGCGCCAGTCGGTGAGGACCAGCAGCGCGTCGGCGTCAGTGGCTGCGGCGTAGGCGTCTTCAACGTAGCGAAGCTGCGGGCTGGCGGGGAGTTCGGCCTGCGCGCGCTTCATGGCTGCGGGATCGTAGGCGGTGATCGAGCAGCCCTCGGCCAGAAGCATCTCGACCAGATCGATGGCAGGGGACTCGCGGATGTCGTCGGTCTCGCCCTTGAAGGCCAGGCCGAGAACGGCGAGCCGCTTGCCGCGCAGCGTCCACAGCGCGGTGCGAACCTTGGCCAGAAAGCGTTTCTTCTGGCTTACGTTAATCTTTTCGACCTCGGTGAGCAGGCTGAAATCGACGCCAAGACCGTCGGCGACCGAGCGGAAGGCGGCGACGTCTTTGGGAAAGCAGGAGCCTCCGTAGCCGATGCCGGGGCGCAGAAAGCGCGGGCCAATGCGACTATCCAGACCCATGCCGCGGGCGACCTGTTCGATGTTGGCGTCGGTGGCCTCGCAGAGGTTGCTGACGGCGTTGATAAACGAGATCTTCAGCGCGAGAAACGCATTCGAGGCGTGCTTGATGATCTCTGCCGACTTGGTGGAGGTCTGTAGCAAAGGCGGCGGCGCTGGAGTGGTACGGGCTCCGGGAATGGCGTTCGGCTGCGCGTAGTAGGCTCCCGTGGTGAGCGGCGCGTAGATGGCGGCAAGCAGTTCGGCGGCGGCCTGCGAATCCGCGCCAACCACGATGCGGTCGGGATGCAGGAAGTCGGAGACGGCGGTTCCTTCGCGCAGAAACTCCGGGTTCGAGACCACGTCGAAGAGGTTGCGGGCGACGCCGTTGCGCTCGATGGCGCGGCGAATCCACTCGTTGGTGTAGACCGGGACGGTGGACTTCTCCACGATCACCTTGTAGCTGGTCAGGGAGCGGGCGATCTCGCAGGCGACGGCCTCGACGTAGGAAAGATCGGCGTCGCCGTTCTCCGACTGCGGCGTTCCAACGGCGATAAAGATAGCGTTGGAGGCGCGCGTGGCCTCGCCGAGATCGGTGGTGAAGCGGATCTTGGTGTTGCGATAACGCTCCAACAGCTCGGGAAGATGATTCTCGTGGATCAGCGTGTCGCCCGACTGGAGCGCGGCGACCTTGCGCTCGTCGTTATCGACGCAGACAACATCGTGGCCAATCTCGGCGAAACATACCGCCGCAACCAGACCAACATACCCCGACCCCACAACTGCAATCTGAATGGTCTTGCTCATGATTTAGGGCAACCGCTTCCTTTGCAACGCGTTGATTGCAGTTTAGTAGATATTAGTGTGGTGCGGAAAGCTATCTCTTGCTGGGGGAGAGAAGTCGCACCGAATTTGAGGTCTGTAACAGCGTAAACTAGCCTCTGGATAGAAGGAATCTGGGTTTATGTCGATGAGCAATGTAGACGGTGAAACGCCTATGAACAATGATAAAGCCCCTGTGGCGCACAACGATGCAGTTCCGGCAGCCAAGGCTTTGTTTGGGCTTTCGACAGAGGAGTTGCGCGCTGTGGCGGCAGAGCTGGGGCTGGCGAAGTATCGCGCCGTGCAGTTGGGCGAGGCTCTGTATAAGCAGCGCGTACAGTCGCTGGAGGAGATTAGCACTCTGCCGATTGAGGTGCGCCAGCAGCTTATTGCGGAGGGATACTGTGTCGGTCTGCCGGAGATTGCGCAGACGGCGAAGTCGATCGACGGAACCGAGCGCTACCTGATGCGCATGGCCGACGGCGAGAGCGTTGAGACGGTGTGGATGCCCGACGGCGATGGCGGCGAGCAGGATGAATCCGAGGACGACAGCGAGGCTGAGGCTGACGGATACAAGCGCGCGACGATCTGCATCTCCAGCCAGGTCGGCTGCGCGGTGAACTGCCAGTTCTGCCTGACGGCGAGGCTGGGGCAGAGGCGCAATCTGACGGCGGGAGAGATCGCCGGGCAGGTCGCCGCAGTGCTGAACCGGCAGCGGGTACGCATCGGCAGTGGGCGCGGAGTGGAGACGCCTTCGCGCATCAATCTGGTTTTTATGGGCATGGGCGAGCCGTTTCTGAACTACGACGCCTTCATGCAGAGCGTCCATGTGCTGCGCGCGATGGGGATTCCCGAGTCGCGGATGACGGTCTCGACCAGCGGCATTGAGCCAGCGATTCGCCGCTTCGGCGAGGAGGCGGTGCGCCCGAGGCTGGCGCTGAGCCTGAACGCATCGAACGACGCGGTGCGTGAGCAGATTATGCCGGTGACGCGGAAGTGGAATATCGCGGCGCTGCTGGCGGCGGTGCGGGCTCTGCCGCTGGGAAAGCGCGAGTATGTCACCTTTGAGTATGTTTTGCTGGGCAAGGTGAACGATCAGCCGATACACGCGCGCGAGGTTCTGGTTCTGCTGGCCGGGATGAAGGCCAAGGTGAACCTGATTGTATGGAATCCCGGGCCGGGAATCGACTACAAGGAACCCACGGCGGAGGACATTGCGGTCTTCCATCGAATGCTGATCGACGGCGGCATTCCGACCTTCACACGACGGTCGCGCGGACGCGACATTTATGCTGCTTGCGGGCAGTTGAAGAGAACCGTAGACGCCCCTGCGGCTCTGGTGGAGCTAGGTTAGCAGCGACTGCGTATACGAACGATTTGCCTGATTCAGCGGTGAGTCGTCAGGGCGAGTTTCAGCAGGGCCTGCGTGACGCGGTCGGGATCGTGGCGGAGCAGGTTGCCTTCCAGGGCAAAGTCGCCGGGGATGGGTTCTACGCCCAGTGCGCGGATGCGGTCGAGGTCCGGCTCGATGGGGGTCTGGCCTTCGCGCGCGTACTTTTCCAGCAACGTGGGCGAGATGGGCGCGGTGTTAATCAGTGCGTAGTCGAAGATCTGTTTGCCTGCGTGTTGCAGAATCTTCTCAATGTGCTGCGAGGCGGTGAGTCCGAGCGATTCGTTGGCCTGCGTCATCAGGTTGCCGATGTAGACACGAGTGGCGCGCGAGGCGGCGATGGCCTCTGGAACTCCGCGGACGAGTAGATTGGTGACCAGCGAGGTGTAGAGCGAGCCGGGGCCGAGGGTGATGAGGTCGGCGTTGGCGATGGCCGTGAGCGCGGCGGGGAGCGGCTTTGCGTCGGCGGGGACGAGCATCAGTTCGACGATGCGGTGTGGACTGGCGGTGATGTTGGTCTCGCCGTCAACGATGGAGCCGTCTTCCATGCGCGCCGAAAGAGTGACGTTGCTGTTGGTCGCCGGAAAGATGCGTCCGCGCGTGGCAAGAATCTGCGAGGACATCTGCACGGCCTGGGCGAAGTCTCCGGTGATCTCGGAGAGCGCGGCGAGGAAGAGATTGCCAAAGCTGTGGCCGTCCAGCTCGCCGTGCTTGAAGCGGTGCTGGAAGAGGCTGGTGAGCAGAAGCTCGTCCTCGGAGAGCGCGACCATGCAGTTGCGCACGTCGCCGGGGGGAAGCATCTTGAGGTCTTCGCGCAGACGTCCCGAACTGCCTCCGTCGTCGGTGACGGTGACGATGGCGGTGAGGTCGCCGATGAGGCAGGGAAGCGCTGGAGGCAGCGATTCCTTGTGGCAATTGGCGTTGAGCAGGGTACTGTCAGCGGCGCGTCGAGAGGTTGTGGGCGCGGCGACGTATCTCTTGAGGCCGCGCAACAGCGTAGAGAGGCCGGTGCCGCCGCCGATGGCAACGACGCGTAACAAATTTTCCGGCGCCGCATCGGGACGCGATTCAGAGGCCGGGTTCAGAGCTTGGACTGGAGACATCGCTGTATAGCAGGGTATCAGGTTCGCGATGTTGGATGCACGGAACTGAGGCTCATCAGGTGATTCTGTGCGTTGAAGGCGGGATCCTCGTGCTGTGGGCGGATGTAGTTGCCGTCGGGCTGGAGGAGCCGCGCCTTGGCGTTGTCGGCCAGATATGCCGCGAGAATCTCGTCGCGCAGGCGGGTGGCGAGGGCAGGATCTTCGACCGGAAAGACGGTCTCGGATCGCTCAAAGAGGTTGCGCGGCATCCAGTCGGCGCTGCCGCAGAAGATCTCTGGATGGCCTCCGTTGGCGAAGTTGAAGATGCGGCTGTGTTCGAGAAAACGCCCGACGATGGAGCGGACGCGGATGCGCTCGCTGAGGCCCTTGACTCCGGGGCGCAGGGCGCACATGCCGCGCACGATGAGGTCGATCTCGACCCCGGCCTGCGAGGCTTTGTAGAGCGCCTCAATGATGGGGCGGTCGAGCAGCGCGTTCATCTTGGCGACGATCGCCGCCGGACGGCCTGCCTTGGCGTGCGCCGTCTCGCGGGCGATGAGGGCCAGCAGCGCAGGGGCGAGGGTCAACGGCGCGACCAGCAGCGGCGCATAGCTCGCAGCCTCAGACTCTGCGGTGAGGTAGCGAAAGACAGACTGAACCGCTGCGGTGATCTCGGGCCGCGCCGTCAGCAGGCTGATGTCGGTGTAGAAGCGGGCGGTGACGGAGTTGTAGTTTCCCGTGCCCAGATGGGCGTAGCGGCGGATGACGCCGTCGGGATCGCGGCGCACCATCAGGGCCATCTTGCAGTGCGTCTTCAGGCCGAGGATGCCGTGGAAGACGCCGACTCCTGCGTCCTCCAACTCGCGCGCCCAGCGGATGTTGGAGGCCTCGTCGAAGCGCGCCATCAGCTCGACGACGACAGTAACCTCTTTCGACTGTGCGGCCTCACTGAGCGCAGTGAACAGCGGCGAGTCCTCGCTGGTGCGGTAGAGCGTCTGTTTCATGGAGATGACGGCGGGGTCTGCGGCGGCCGACTCGATAAACTGCTCGACCGTGGCGTAGGAGTCGAAGGGGTGGTGCAGCAGAATGTCGCGCTCGCGCAGTTCGTCAAAGAGATTTGCCGACTTCGCGGCCAACGCGTAGTGTCGCCCGTGGAACTCAGGATACTTCAGGTCGGGTCGGAGAATCCTGCTGGGAAGACTCATCAGGCGCGAAAGATTGACCGGACCGTCGGTACGGAAGACCTGCAATGGCTCCAGTTCAAAGTTGATGCGCAGTCGTTCGACGATCTCCGGCTTGGCGGAGGACTCGATCTCCAGACGCACGGCATCGCCCTTGCGTCGGTTGTAGAGCTCGGCGCGAACGCTCTCCAACACCGAGCGCGACTCCTCGTCCTGCAGGTAGAGATTGCTGTTGCGAGTGACGCGGAAGGCCGTGCTCGAAAGCACGTCGTAGCCGCGATACATGCGCTCGACCTGCGACTCGATGAGCTTGTGCAGAAGAATGAAGTGGTGCTGTCCCTCGTCCGCGGGAAGGGCGATCAGGCGCGGCAGAGCGCGCGGCACGGTGACCACGCCAAGCGTTGGCGGGGACTTGGGCGAGGACTTCGACTTGCGTTTGGAGCGCAGCAGAAGCGCGATGCAGAGAGCCTTGTTCAACACGCGCGGGAAGGGATGCGAGGGGTCGATGGTGACTGGAGTCAACAGCGGATCGACCTCGGTCTCGTAGAAACTGAGGGCGTGGGCGCGGGCGCGGGCATCCAACTCGCGCCAGCTCAGAACGCGGATCTTGTGCTTGCGCAGAGCGGGCAGAAGAAGTCGATTCCAGCAGGCATACTGCGCGTCGACGAAGCGATGCAGAATCGCGCTGAGGTGGTCGAGGCGTTGCTGTGGTGTGAAGCCGCTGTCGTCGGGGCGCACGGGCTGGTCGAGGCCGTCCTCGATGCGCTGTAGCAGGCTGGCCACGCGAATCTCCACAAACTCATCCAGATTGCTGGCCGTGATGGCGAGAAACTTCGTCCGCTCCAGCAGAGGATTGCTGACGTCCTCGGCCTCCTCCAGAACGCGCTGATTAAAGCGCATCCAGGATTCGTCGCGGTCGAAGAAAAGCTCTTCGGGCGTGGCTGTCTTTTTCACAGATGTCTTACGCGCGACTGTCTTCTGTGCGGTGGACTTGCGCGGGTCTACAGAGGGCTTGCGAGTGGGGTGTGGGTGGAGGGTCTTCTCGGCGGGTTGTGTCTTCTCTGGCATTCGACTCTAAGAGACTATCGCACATGCGCTTCAAAATGAGTGAAGGCGCGGTCAATTTCAGAGGAAATCAGTTGTAGAGCATTTTGGGTAATGGCGCAGATCGTCGTGGAGCGAGCAAAAGCAGATTCCTCCGCTTCGCTGCGGAATGACAAGCAATATTCACTGCGGATGACAAGCAAAATGAGCTGTAGCTATTTAGTAAATGCTTGAATTATTTATATCTTAGGTAGCTTTACTGAACCGGGTGCTTGGGAGTGACTGGGACGCCGAGGCCGTTGAGTCGGCTGCGGGCCTGCGCGGCCTCCGGCGAGCCGGGAAAGCGCGTGATTAGGGCTCGCAACTCGCGGATGCCCGGCTCGGTCATCTTCATGGCAAGCAGAGCCTGCCCCTTGTGCAGATGCGCGACGGGAACCTTGGGATTGTCGGGGAACTGGTCGAGGACGTGGTCGTAATCCTTGACGGCGGAGGAGAACTTGCCTGCGCGGTAGTCGATCTCGCCGAGGTAGTAGAAGGAACTGCCGGCGTAGGGATCGCCGGGGTATGTGTGCGTAACCTCGGTGAACTCGGTGGTGGCGATCGAATACTTTGCCGCCATGTAATCACTGAGCGCGGTCTTGTAGATTGCGGCGGCCTGGGCTGCGCTCTGCTTGGGCGGAAGAACTTCGGCGGGGGCGTCTGAGGCGGGTGCATCTGACGCGGAGAGTGCAGGCAACGGCGCGACAACTGGTGCCGCGGCGACGGGCTTGCCCTTCTTGTTTACCGCGGGCGCGGGCGCGGGCGGAGAGAGCGGGGCTGGAAGCGGGGCTGCCGCGCTGGGAAGGGGTGCGCCGGAGTTGGGCGCAAGGTTCTGCAGGGCGGCGTTGATCGATTGCTGCTGGTTCTGTAGCGCCTGCATGGATCGTTCGAGAGTGTTCAGCCGCGCCTTGATCTCGTCGAGCGAGTCGTTGAGCGCCTGCACCTGTCCAGAGACCTGCTCCACCTTGCCATTGGTTGCGTCATGCTGGGCGTGTAACTGCTGTTGCAGACTGTCAACGACGACCGACATCTTGTTGACCGAATCGGCGCTTTGCTGGACGAGGTCGCGCAGGACTCCCATGCGCTCGTCGTTGGACTGTTGCAGACGGGCGACGGAGTTCTGTAGCTCCTGCACCTGCGTCTGCAACTGCACCATATCCTTGTTTGCGGCAAAGGCGGAAGGCGTTGCCAAAGCAAGGACGACGAGAGCGCAGGCGAGGCCCGTGCGCTTGAGACCGAGATGCATCATCATGAGATTCGTTCCTCCGGTATGGGTAGCCCGGTGATCCGGTTAGAGCATCTTCTGTAATGGCGTAGACCATAGCAATGCGAGCAAAATGCGGGGATTCTTCGCTCCGCTCAGAATGACAATTCATTCTGGTCTATAGCAATTTCGATGATGCTTTAGCGGTCGAGCGTGAACTGGGCGCGGCGATTCTGCTGCCAGCAGGATTCGCTGTCTTCGGCGCAGAACTGCTTCTCCTTGCCGAAGCTGACGACGCGAATGCGAGCCGTAGCAACTCCAGCGTTGACCAGTGCGGTTTTGGCGGAGTTGGCGCGATTTTCGCCCAGAGCCAGGTTGTACTCAGCCGAGCCGCGGTCGTCGCAGTAGCCGCCGACGATGACGCGGATGTCGGGGTGCGCGACCAGATAGGCCGCAGCCTTGATCGCCGAGGCCTGTCCTTCGGCATTCAGCTCGAAGCTGTCGTAGTCGAAGAAGATGTCCTGCACATTCTCGTGGAAGACGGTCTCCGAACCCATGTTGGCGCCATTGGCTGAATCGGACGAATCGGCGGGAACAGTGGGCGCGACGGGGACGCGAACGGTGACGCGGATATTGGCTTCGGTGGTTCCGCCAACGCCCTTGGCGGTGATGTGGAAGTTGGTCGAGGCGGAGGGCGAGACGGTCTGCGTTCCGTTGGGACTGACCGCGCCGAGGCCGTCGATGGTGACGTCGGTAGCGTTCGTCGTGCGCCAGTTCAGCACGACGGACTGGCCGAGATCGACCGCCAGAGGTTCGGCGACCAGCGTCGCGGTGGGTGCAGGAGGAAGCTGTGCAGCCGCCGGTGCGGTGCTGTCGGCGGAGGTCTTGCTGCTGGCGGTCTTGTGGCAGCCAGTGACCATTCCTATCGCAATGGCGAGAATCAGTGCGGAACGAAGCGAACGGGCGGTAGTTGAGTGCGACGGAATAGATCCTGTGACGTTCATTAAACTCTCCTGCGAAACCAAGGCTATCTGCTACCTATGTTACTGAAAATCAATCCTTCCGTCAGCGATGCATTGCTCCATCGGCGGAAGGGCGGAGTTGAGGGGCTTTATTTCCAGCTCCAGTTGGGCATATCTGCGCCGAATCCGGTGAGCGGGCGTCGCTGTGTTCCATCGTTGAGCATGGTCCAGATGCGCATGTGATCGGCGTGTCCGTCGCTGGAGTTGGCGTAGGCGATGTGACGTCCGTCGGGCGACCAGGTGGGGAAGTCGCAGCGTCCTCCGTCGTGAGTTAGTTGCACGATGTTGTAGCCTCCCTGTGCGCCGGACGAGACCTGAATGAGATAAATGTCCTGTCCGCCGGGAGCGCCGGGGCCGTACTTGCGATTCCAGGCAAAGGTGAGGAACTGTCCGTTGGGCGACCAGGAGGGCGAGGAGACGTAGCCGCCGTCGGTGAGCCGCTGTACGCCGGAGCCGTCGGAGTTCATGATGTAGAGCTGCGGCAGGCCGGTTCGGTCGCTGATAAAGGCGAGCTGCGCTCCCGTCTTGGGATTGTAGGTTGGGCTGACGTTGCCCCCGCGAAAGCTGGTGATGCGTCGCCCCAGAGTGCCGTTCAGGTCCGAGATCCAGATCTCGAAGGAACCACTGGGAGCGGCCGCATAGGCCAGTTCGTTGCCGTTGGGAGACCACGCGGGAGACTCTGTGCTGCCGTTTCCGGTGGGGAAGTTCATGTAACGGTTGAGCAGTAGAGAGTACATCTTGATCTGAAAGCCGTACTTGCCCAAAGAGGCGAAGGCGAGGCGCGTGTTGTCGGGAGAGACGCGCGGCGAGATGGAGATGGTTCCGAGATGGGTGATGGGGTGTTGATTGGCCCCGTCGTAGTCCATCTCCCAGATCTCCTTGGTGGCGTTGCTGGCGATGTTGCCCGTCATCTTGACGAAGTAGAGCTTGGACTCGGCGATGCCGGGCGTTCCTCCGCCGAGGCGGAAGATGATCTCGTCGGCAAAGCGGTGGGCGATCTGGCGGGCGGAGTCTTCGCTGGGCGCCTCGCTGTACTGCTTTGCGATGACCTGCGGATATTGCTGATTCTTGGCATCGAACAGGTAGCCGTTGGCGATGAGTTTGCCGCCAACCTCGCCCAGCGCCCCGAAGGCCACCATCGCCGCGTTGGTCGGCTCGCTGGCGTAGAGCGGCAGCTTGACCTCGGAGGGCGAACCCGGCATGGCGGAGGGCATCAGGCTCTTGGAGACGATGTCGAAGATTCCCGCGCTGGCCAGATCGGCGTAGAGAGTTACGTCGAAGGTCTTCTTGAATTCGCTGGTCTGCGCGTCGGAGCCTACCGGCTTGAAGTCCGCAACCGCAATGCGGATCGAACTGACTCCGGTGTTGGTTCCGGTAAAGATGTTGTCCTGCGCGCAGACAGGGTGCGCGATCAGGGGGGCCAGTGTCAAAAGTAGCAGGGCAAAGGCCGGTCGAAATGGGGCGGGACGCTTGCGAAGTGTGTGAGGCGTACTGTCCATACTGACTATGTTAGACGGTCGGAGGAAGATTTGTCTGACCGCATCAGATTAGTTACTGCCACCCAGTAAAAATATTGCCATTTAATCTAGCAAGATATTGCCGATCTATCCGCAATATCTTGCCCTATTATCCCGCAAAATATTGTCATTCTGAGCGCGGCGAAGTAACTTTTGCCATCGTTGAAACCGCTCTAAATTAAGTCAGGCCCGATTCATCGCTGAATCGAGCCTGACTTGGGTGTATTCATCCTCGGCAACGACTTCTTGTGCGAGGGATGCGGTGTGGACTGGCTTAGAATCCTTGATCGGGGCGGAAGGCCGTGACGTGATCCTTCTCGAAGGTGACGGCCATCGGCTTGTCGAGGTTCTGGAAGATCACCATGCGGTTGCCAAAGTCCTGACTGGTGCTCTTGGAGACCTGGCCGAGTGAGAGATCGACCTGACGCTCGCTCATGCCCAGAATGACCATATGCGAATCGATCGCCTTCCAGATCTCTGGACTCCATTGGCTATAGAGCTGGTGCGGATCGTCATAAAAGAAGATGTCGTCGTTCGAGAAGGTGTAGTCGCCGGCCTGTTTGTATCCGACGGGAACGGCGTAGAGCTTCGCCGGGTCTACCGACTTCGGCATGGTGAAGGCCAGCAGAACCTGCTTGTCGCCGCCCGCAATGCGGAAGGTGGCCGACTTGGGAGCGACCTGCTCGAAGGCGTCCTTGATGACCAGCGGCTCGGCTCCGAGCAGCGTTCCGGCGGACTTGGAGTAGTCGGCGTGATGCGCGGCGTAGGGATAGTATTCGAGCTGGCCTCCCGCAGAGATCCAGACCGTGGTGCCGATCAACTGCTTCACGTCGGCCAGCGACGACGGACGCTCCTTCTTCAGAAACACCAGTTCATCGGAGTTGACCTTTATCAGAGCCGGAGGAGCCGCCGATCCAGCGTCGTTGCGCTCGTGATGCAGCCATGCAACCTCGCCCGCTACTGCCAACAGCAGAACCAGTGTTCCGCCAATTACTGCCTTCTTGCCTGAAGTCATCGCTTCCTTGTCTCCTTGATTAGCCTTTACAGGTGCAGGGTCAGAATGACAGCTTGTTGATACGTTCGGCAAGTAGAAATTCAGGGAATGATCTGACTTTATATTGGAAACGAGATGGTCCGCGAAATAAGTCGGTTTTGGCACGGTGAGAAGAAGGCCCGGGCTAAAGCCCCATTGAAACGATTGGCTTATTCAGGGGGCTGAAGCCCCCTGCTCCCTCCGAAAGACAAAAACATGAGTTTCCCGCAGCCAGTAAATTCCTACTTGCCGGTCTCGATCTTCAGCGTAATATCGAATTCTTTTCTGTTGTCGAAGGAACTGATGGTCTTGACTGCGCTCTTCTTCCCAGCCTTCTCTGCCCAGATCTGGTAGTCAACGCTCTGGTCGAGTTGGCCGAAGCGATAGGAACCGTTGTCGCTGGCGATATAGCTCTTTACCGCGAGCGAGTGGCTGTCTTTGAGGAAGACGGTTGCGCCCTGTAGCGCCGCGCCCGAGCCGTCAACGACCTTGCCCTGCACCACACGCTGCGTCTGTTGGGCCATCAGAGGCGTGGCTGTGGGCGCAAACGGTGTCACTGCACCCAGAGAACACAGCAGAGCCAGAGCGCAGGCAATTCTCTGCGCTCGATTCGCAGGACGAGTCGTTCGTGTCGATGCAGCAAGACGAGTCATTCTTGTCATAGATGCAACTATACGCGGAGTGAGAGGCGTGTTGGGCATTGCGCCCTTCACGCTACTCTTCATCCTCGTCGATGTCGCGTACATCGTCCTCATCGTCGTAGCCGAGTTCCTCCACCGGAGCCAGTTCCAACGGATCGACCGAGATGACCTCGAGATCGAGTCCGCACTCTTCACACTGCACGGTCTCGCCCTCTTCCACCTCATCGGGGTCAATCGTGATAGGGGTATCGCATTCAGGACACAGAATTGCCATGATAAAGCCTCCGCAGCTTAGAAGTTAGATCTCGACCGTGGGTTGCCCCCATCGGCCACATTTGCACCACCCTCTCCGAACCCGCGTTCAGAGATGCATATCGGCACACCCGCCTTCGATAGTTTCAGCGGTCGTCCGGCCTTACGTCAAGCTGACTATTCCACAGTCAGACTCCCACCATCAGACGATCCTTACAACCATTTGGTTTCACTTTGCGCCAATATATTTCTCGCATCTTCATCGGCCAGCGAAGGCCTGCGTCTCTGGCCGATGGTGTGTTGAGGATGAGATGAACTCGCAGGGGAGAAAGATGTGGTGAAATGGATTTGATACGAAAGTTTCCATGCCGAACTCCAGTCCCATCACGATGACCTTTCCGCCCTTTGCCGGAGCGGTGCGCAAGCTGGTGATAGCCAACGTTGCTGTCTTCTTTGTTGCTGCGGTGTTGCAGTGGCTTGCGCCGGGGCTGGCCAGCCTGTTGCTCGACCACCTGCTGCTACAGCCGCTGGCGGTCGAGCACGGGGCGATCTGGCAGCTTGCCAGCTACTCCTTCCTTGACTTCAGTCTGCTGGATATTCTCTTCGCCATGCTGACACTGTGGTTCCTTGGCTCGATGCTGGAGGGAGCCTACGGCAGTCTGTGGCTGCTGGAACTCTACTTCAGTTCGGCTATCGGCGGCGCGCTGCTGGCCTCGATCGTCTCGTTTACGCACGTGCTGCACCTCAGCCCCTACGCGGTCGCCAACGGCTCGTGGGCCGGAATCTTCGGGCTGCTGATCGCCATCGCCATGCGCTTCGGCGACCAGGAGTTTCTGCTCTTCTTCGTCGCCCGTATCCGCGCCAAGTACATGGTCGCAATCTACATCCTGATCGCTGTCGCCGTTCTGCTAAAGGATGCGAACGCCTTTGGCGCGCTGCTGCAACTCTCAGGCGCGCTCTGTGGCTACCTGTTCGTTCGCTTTTCCCCACGGCGCGGTCTTGCCTTCGGGCTCAGCGAGCAACTCTACGGGCTGCGCAACGCCTACTACCGCGCCAAACGCCGCCGCGCCGCGCGCAAGTTCGAGGTCTACATGGGCAAGCAGGGAAGACAGGTTCGCTTCGACAAGGAGGGCCGCTACATCGCTCCCGACGATGCGCGCAAGGATCCCAACGACAAGCGCTGGATGAATTAAAGCAATTTCACTATTGCTATAGAGCAGCTTTGCTTGTCATTCCGTAGCGAAGCGGAGGAATCTGCTTTTCGCTCGCGCCACGGCACTCTACACCTTTGGTGAAAATGCTCTAGAGCTTTTTTGAATTGCTATAGCCCTATTTATTTGCCATTCCATTTATTTGCCACTCCAATTTGTTTGTCATTCCGTAGCAGAGCGAAGGAATCTGCTTTTGCCCGACGCAAGAGGGTCTACACCATTACAGAAAACTCTTGGCGGGGAGATGTATAGAAACCTCTTCTGCGGTACTCTCGAAGACATGGCAGAACACGGGACAGCGCGGCGAATTGGAGTGCATCTGAGCACGACGGGCGGATGCTGGATGGCGGTCAATCGAGCGGTGGAGATTGAGGCAAATTGCTTCCAGATGTTCTCGTCCAGTCCGCGGATGTGGCGCGCCTCGGCGGTGAAGCCGGCGGATGCGGCCAAGATGGCGGCGTTGCGCGCGGAGCACGGTGTGGGGCCGGTGGTGGTTCACGCCAGCTATTTGATCAACGTGTGCAGCCAGACCGATACGGTGCGGGCGAACTCGATTGCCGCCTTCCGCGGTGAGGTGGAGCGCGCGCTGGCGCTGGGCGCGGAGTATCTGGTGCTGCATCCGGGAAGCTGGAAGGGGCTGTCGCGCGAGGAGGGGCTGCGTCTGGCGGCTGAGTCCATCGAGCAGGCGGTGCAGGGAATCGACTTTGCGGGGAAGAACTTTCACCTCCTGATCGAGAACACGGCGGGGGCGGAGTTTTCCCTCGGCGGCAAGCTGGAGCAGGTGGCCGAGCTGGTCGAGATGCTACAGACAAGTTTGCCGGTTGGGGTCTGTCTGGATACATGCCATATTCATGTGGCTGGCTACGACATTGTTTCGGAGGAGGGTTACGCCGAGACGATGAAGCAGGTCGGCGCAACGGTCGGATTCGACGCGGTGAAGGTGTGGCACTGCAACGATGCCAAGGCGGCCATGGGATCGAAGCTGGATCGCCACGAACACATCGGCGAGGGAACGATCGGCGCGGCGGCCTTTCGACGGCTGCTGCATGACGCGCGTTTTGCTCACTGCGCGTTTATCGCGGAGACGCCGGTCGATGCTCCGGGCGATGAGGCTCGCAATGTCGCCATGCTGAAGACGCTGGCGGCGGAGTAGCAGCGGCAGGGTAATAAATTCATGGATTTACTGGTCTCTTCCGACGCAGAGGTGTTACTCTTGTCGTCGAATTCGTTTGCTATCTTCGATTCTTCTTCGATTTCTAAATTGAGAGCTACGAACGTCGTCAGGTAAGAACGAGGGCCATTCATGATTCTGCACGGGTTGAGTCGTATCGGTAGAAGTATTGGCATCTGCGGCGTTGTCATTGGGATGTGTTTTGGGCTGCTGACGGGTACGGCTCTGGGGCAGAGCGCACCGAGCGACATGCTCATAGAGCCTGCTCTGAATGTGGTGCTTGGTGCGCCGTTCACGGTTACTGTGGAGTGGACCAGCACCGAGACGAAGTCCGATGGAACCGTGGTAATTCATCGGCGGGTAAGCCGGATTATGCGCGACTCGTTGGGCCGTCAGCGCTTCGAGGATGGACAGGACGAGGCTGGGCCGCAGGCCGGAGAGAACCCTACCGTGCGCCTCTACAATCCGGCGAAGCGGCTCTTTGCCAGTTTGGATGCGAAGACCGGCGTGGCTCGGATCTCTACCATGGGATGGACGACGGCGGCTCCGACCAAGGGTACGACTTCGCCAGGAACGATTCAGCCTGTCAGTGCTTCAGCTAGTCATGTTCAGACGTCGGAGATATTGCCGAATGGGGTGACGCGCGAGACTCTTCCGCCGCGCGATATTGTGGGGCTTCACGCGCTGGGAGTTCGCACGACGACAACGATTCCGGGTGGTAAAGAGGGAAGTCCAGCCCTTACCGTGGTCGATGAGGTGTGGGAGTCGCCGCAGTGGAAGATGCCGCTGTTACACATTCACGACGATCCTCGCCAAGGCCGCAGTCAGGCGCAGGTAACGGAGCTTGCCCGCGAAGAGCCGGACGCCTCGCTGATGCAGCCGCCAAGCGGGTACTCCGAGGATAGATGGGAAGATGCCGGACATTTTCAAGTTGTGTTGCCCAAGGTTTCTCCTCTGCCAGCGCCGATTCTGGACAGCGATCTGGCCAAGGCGGCTGATCGGATGTTCGCCTCGGCGACCGCACACACCGAGGATCTGAAGGCTCCGTACCATGAGCGCTATGAGCTGACGATGGTCGACTACAAAGGACAAAAGCACTCGGGGTCGGTGGAGAGTTGGATCAGCAATGCCGGTTCTCGCCGCGAGGTACACACAGACACATACAACTATGTGCATGTAGCCGACTACGCGACTGGGCGACAGTGGGAGGAGAAGGACGGCATTGAGCCGCTACGGGTGAAGGAATTCACCTGGAACGCGCTTTATCCAATGTATGTGCAGTCGCGCCTGTTGCATCCGACCTCTATACAGGGTGGCAAGCTGCATAACGACGACACCATTCCCAGCCTGTCTCCAGAGACGGTCGGAGACGCACAACTAACCTGCGCGACGAACGCTGCGAATGCGAAGATGTGCTTCGATCTGGGAACGGGCTTTCTTGTCTCGGGTTCGTTGAACACGGGGCGTATTGCCTACGAGGGATGGCGCAAGATCGGCATGAAATATCGCGAAAGCGCCCTGATGATTTCTCAGGATAAGAAGCTGCTGGTTGAGGCACGGCTTACTATCGCTTCGGAGACGTTTTCCGACGAGATATTTCAGAAGATCGATGGACTACGCGAGTTGGTTCAAAGAGAGCCGGGCAGTATGAGAACTTCGCCTGACACTGAGCCGCAGCATCGGATACGGGGATATATTCCACCCACGACAGGCCATCCTATTATCGCCAATGGCTACGCACAGGTGCGGGTGTCTGTAGATGCGAAGGGCAAGGTGACGCAGGCCGAGGTTGAGGATGCCGACGATGAGCAGGCTGCGGCTGCGGCATTGCAGAGAGCGCAGAATACGCTGTACATCCCAGAAAAGATCGAAGGGCAACCGGCGGGATTTGAGGCAGTCACTAATTATTCGTTTGAGACGAACAAAACCGTTTCGTATTAGCGTCTCCTTCAGCATTGCAACGAATCTCTGCTGACGCACTGGCTGGCGATTTACAATCGTAACTATGTCAGAGATCGATAAGAGCGAGAGTCAGGGGCGGTATACGCCTGCGGAGATTGAACCCAAGTGGCAGGCGCGCTGGGACAGTGATCCGTCGCTGTATGCGGCCGAGAGTCACGACTGCGGCAAGCCGAAGTTTTATTGCATTGAGATGCTGCCTTACCCCAGCGGACAGCTTCACATGGGCCATGTGCGCAACTACGCCATCGGCGACGCGCTGGCGCGGTTCATGTGGATGCGCGGCTCGAACGTGCTGCATCCGATGGGCTGGGACGCCTTCGGATTGCCGGCGGAGAACGCTGCGCTGAAGAACAACACGCCTCCCGCAGAGTGGACGCTGGCCAACATTGCGGCGATGCGGCAGCAGATGCGTCGCATGGGACTCAGCTACGACTGGGCGACCGAGGTGACGACCTGTCTGCCGGAGTACTATCGCTGGAATCAGTGGTTCTTCCTGAAGATGTTCAAGGCAGGGCTGGCCTATCGCAAGAAGAGCAAGGTGAACTGGTGTCCCGAGTGTCAGACGGTGTTGGCCAACGAGCAGGTGGTCGATGGCAAGTGCTGGCGTCACGACGACACGCTGGTAGAGCAGCGCGACCTGACCCAGTGGTTCCTGCGCATCACCAAGTATGCGGACGAATTGCAGAGCGGGCTCGACAAGATGGAGGGCTGGCCGGACAAAGTTCGCACCATGCAGCGCAACTGGATCGGGCGCAGCGAGGGGACGTTGGTAGACTTCGTAGTTGCAGCCAGCGAGCAGAGTGTGCAGAAGATTATCGTCTTCACCACGCGGGTGGACACGATCTTCGGCGCGACCAGCATACAGCTTTCGCCGGAACACGCCATTGCGAAGAGCTTTGCCGAGAATAACCCGGTGTTGGCTGGGCAGATCGAAGAGATGCTGGCGCAGCAGAAGGCCGCGCGCGAGGCAGGAGATCTGGGAGCGATTGAGAAGCACGGCGTTCCCACGGGCAAGTTTGCCATCAGTCCATTCAATGGCGAATTGCTGCCGATTTGGGTTGCAAACTACATCCTGGCCGACTACGGTACGGGCGCGATCATGAGCGTTCCCGCGCACGACGAGCGCGACTTCGAGTTCGCGGCGAAGTACGGCCTTACGGTGCGGCGCGTGATTGCGTCGAGGGCCAAGAACGAGCAAAAACAAGAGCAAAATACGGGGATTCTTCGCTCCGCTCAGAATGACAATGCCTCTGAGCCGGTGCTGCCGTTCGTTGAAAAGGACGATGCGGTTCTGGTCAACTCTGGCCAGTGGACAGGCGAGTCCTGCGTTGACGCGCAGCGGCATATGTCGGAGTTCGCCAAGAAAAATAAGTTCGGTCTGGCTACCACGACCTATCGCCTGAAGGACTGGGGCGTGAGCCGTCAGCGGTACTGGGGTACGCCGATCCCCATGGTCTATTGCACCAACGGCCATGCGGGAGTGGAAGGCAATGCGTCCGTGGATCCGGGGGGCGTGGTCGCGCTGCCGGAGAGCGCTTTGCCCGTGATTTTACCCGCGCAGGTGGAGATTACCCAGAAGGGCGGATCGCCGCTGGGGCGCGTGGAGGACTTCGTCAACACAACCTGCCCGGTCTGCGGCGGGCCAGCGCTGCGCGAAACAGACACGATGGATACCTTCGTCGATTCGAGCTGGTACTTCTATCGCTACACCGATGCGAAGAATTCGACTGCGCCGTTCGACTCGGCGAAGGCGAACTACTGGTTTCCCATCGACCAGTACATCGGCGGCGTGGAACATGCGATTCTTCACCTGATCTACTCGCGCTTCTGGACCAAGGTGATGCGCGATCTCGGTTTGATCAACAACGACGAGCCTGCGGCGCGTTTGTTTACGCAGGGCATGGTCATCAAAGACGGCGCGAAGATGTCGAAGTCGAAGGGCAACGTCGTCTCGCCCGACCTGATGATCGAGCGCTACGGCGCGGACGCAACGCGCATGTACGCGCTCTTCGCCGCACCGCCCGACCGCGATCTGGAGTGGCTGGAAGAGGGAGTTGGCGGCATTAGCCGCTTTCTGGGCCGCGTCTATCGCCTGACAACCAAGTTCGCCACGGTTGACAAGAACAAGATTGGCTCCGATGTTGCTGCCGAGGCGAAGCTGCTGCGCACACTGCATCAGACCATCGCCAAGATTACTGAGGACTTCAGCGGTCGTTGGCACTTCAACACGAGCATTGCGGCGATCATGATTCTGGTCAATGAAATCGCGGCTGCGGAGACGTTGATGGACGAGGGCAAGATCTCTGGCGCAGTCATTGCAGAGACCTTCCGCTCGCTCACCCAGTTGCTTGCTCCCTTCGCTCCGTTCCTTGCCGCAGAACTTTGGGAGACGGTCGGAGGCGAGGGAGTGGTCTTCCGTGCTGCATGGCCGGTGGCCAACGCAGAACTGGCGCGCGAGGCCGAGATGGAGATTCCCGTACAGTGCAACGGCAAGCTGGTGACAGTGGTCTCGGTGCCTGCGGGAAGCGATTCGGCGACGATTCAGGCCGCTGCTCTGGCCGACGCCAAGGTCGCTGCAAAGATGGAAGCAAAGACCGTGGTGAAGGTGATCGTTGTACCGGGAAAACTGGTCAACATCGTTGTAAAGTAATGCGTTGGTTGTGACGGCGAGGCTGATGTAGGCTCGCCGTCACGGCGTTTTTCCCGCTGCGAATGCTGATTAGATTATTCTCTCTTCAGCGGTTTCTGAATTACTGTTGACCACTTTGTTTGTCATTCCGCAGCGAAGCGGAGGAATCTGATTTACTTCATTCGCCGACGGTTCTAACGGTATAGAGTGTTGTGCGCGAAGAAAACGCAGATCCTTCGACTCGTGCTTTGCGCTCGCTCAGGATGACAATTCTCATGCCTCACTAACCATAGCGATAGTGCTTTAAACACGAAAAGGGATAGCCGAAGCCATCCCTTCCGTAAAACTTGGTTGAAGCTGAACAATATAGATCAGCCCCGGGTACTAGAAAACTGAAACCAGCATGTAACTGAAAACAGAAGACGAGTTCCCGTAAACCACTAGGCTAAAGACTAGAGAGGCTGAACGTCAGACGCCTGCCAACCCTTGGGCCCCTTGACTACGTTGAACTGCACAGCCTGACCTTCTTGAAGGCTCTTGAAACCGTTCGAATTGATCGCCGAGTAGTGTACAAATACGTCCTCGCCGTTCTGACGGCTGATGAAGCCAAATCCCTTGGCATCGTTAAACCACTTCACTGTTCCCTGTTCCATGTTGATTATTTCCTTAGTACAAATGAATTTGCCGCTAGATCCAAATCGGGGCCGACATCCTACATGCGTCGTAGAAACCAATCTGTTTCGAACGATGATTGAAGGTTAGCACAGATCGCAACGATTTGCACAAGAAAATATTTTTTATTGTGCAATAGGGCTAGTTGGCTGGAGGTGGGCCAGTACAATCTCTTCGGCTCGGGATAGAACCTCTTCGAGCGTTAAAGCGGTGGAATCGAGAATAATAGCATCGTCGGCGGGACGCAGAGGGGATTCAGCTCGGCTGCGGTCGCGCCGATCCCGGTCGCGCATCTCGTCGATAATCGCCTGCTTTTCTGCGCGGAGTTGCTCGTCGGACTGCGGGGCGGGGGACTGGAGCGCAGGAGTGATCTGGCTGAAGCGTCGATTTCCCCGAATCTCCGGCGCGGCGTCGAGAAAGATCTTGACCTCGGCGTCGGGGAAGACGGCGGTTCCAATGTCGCGGCCCTCCATGACGACTCCGCCGCGAACGCCAAGGGCGCGTTGCTGTTCGACCATCCAGGCGCGCAGGCGAGGATGGACGGAGATCTGCGAGGCCGCCGACGTTACATCGGGCTCGCGAATGCGGCGCGAGACGTCCGTTCCGTCGAGCAGAACGCGATTTCCGTCAGATTGCGGCACAAGCTGGATGCGCGTGGAGGCGGAGAGTTGAAGCAGCGGGGACTCCTCGTCGAAGGCAAAGTCGCTCTCGATAGCCTTCAACGCCAAGGCGCGGTACATCGCTCCCGTCTCAATGTTGAGGAGCTTGAAACGCCGCGCCAGATGCGCCGCCAGCGTACTTTTGCCAGCGCCGGCCGGACCATCGATGGCGATGACCGGACGGCGCGGGCTGGTGGATGCAGCGGCAGGGATGACTTCATCCATGGATCTGTCTTGACGCATTAGGCGGACTCATTCCCATTGGGCTTGAACTTGCGTGCGGGAGGACGATTGCCAAATGGCTTGTTGTGTCCGGCAAACTTGGCAAAGGTGCTGGTCGGATTGCCGGTAAAGGCGTCTCCCGACTTGCTGAACGGCTTCTTGCCAAAGCCGCCGGGCTTGCCGGAGGGCCGCTTGCCTGCATAGCCCGATTTTCCTGCGAATCCGCCGGGTTTACCTGCAAAACCTCCTGGCTTGCCGGCAAACTTTCTTGGGGCAAAGTCGCCGGAGGGCTTGCCAGCGTAGCCGCCAGAACCCTCGGTGCGGGCTGGGCGGTCGGGACGGTCAGACGAGTAGGGACGCGCTGGGCGATCCGAGGAGTAAGGACGCGCCGGGCGGTCGCGGGGAGCGTCGAACTTCTTGTAGACTCGCTTGCCGCTCTCGCTGGTGAAGCCTCGGTCGTTGGACTCTCTGGGATTGCCGGCATAGGGCTTGCGATCGCCGCCAAAGCTGGGTTTCCCTGCGAATCCAGACTTTCCTTTGTACCCGGAACCGCCCGAAGGACGGTCGCCGAAGGGCTTGCGTGGGGCAAAACCGCTGCCCTCGCTGCGCTGTGGTCGGTCACCGTAAGGACGGTCGCCCTGAGGACGCGGCGAGTAGGATCCGCCGCTGCGTGCGCCTCCGAAGGAGGGACGATCGCCACGGTCGGAACGCGGCGCAAAGTCGCGGCGGGGCGGGCGAGAGTCGCCGCCGAAGCGGGGCTTGTCGCCGAAGGATGGTTTATCGCCAAAGGACGGACGCGCAGAGAAGCCTTCGCGCTTGCGTCCGAAGGTTCCCGGCTTGCTGAAGGTCTTGCGCGGCGGACGCGCATCGCTGGACTGGCCGTCGGTTCGTGGGGCAAAGTCTCCGCGTGGGGCGAAGTCGCGGCGCGGGGGACGCGAGTCGGAACCAAAGCGCGGCTTGTCTCCGAAGGAGGGGCGGCTGCCAAAGGCGGGCTTGTCGCCGAAGCGGGGCTTGCTGCCAAACGAGGGCTTTCCACCAAAGGACGGCTTGCGTCCGAAGCTGGGTTTACCGCCGAAAGACGGCTTGCCGCTGAATCCACGACGATCTCCTGAACCCTCGGTGCGCGGGGTGTAGGGGCGCGGTGCGTAGGACTGGGGCGAGGCTGCGGCTTCTCCAGATGCTGAGGCGGCCAGATCGAGGGATTGATCCTGCGCGGGAGGCGCGGAAGGACGTGAGATGGCGGACATCCGGCGACGCTTCTCCTCCTCCCACGGCTTGTCGAATCCGCCGGAACCCGGCTTGTTGAAGGGACGACGCTCGCGGTCGGGGGCTGGGCCGGAGCCGGTGCGGAACGACGGCTTGAATCCTCCGCCGGACTTGAATCCGGGCTTGGAACCGAAGGAAGGCCGAGTGCCGAAGGCAGGCTTACCGCCAAAGCTGGGCTTGGAGCCGAAGGCAGGCTTGTCGGGGAAGGCTCGTTCGGCGAACTGCGAGGGCTTGGCCTTGGCCAGATAGCCCGTGCCGATCTTGCGCGGCTTGGCGATGAACTTGGTGATGCGCGGAGCGCCTTCGCCATCTACAGCCTCGGACGCATCTGCGGGAACGCCTTCAGTCTCTGTCGGCTGCGCTTCTCCCTCGGCGAGTTCTGAGGCAGGCGTAAGGAACGCGGGCAGCGAACCGGAGACGTGCAGCATGGTGCGCCCCTCGACGGCGACCGTCTCCAACTGGCGCGCGGAGAGCAACGCGTGGATGACGTCGCGAATGCGCGAGCGCGAGGCCAGCGGCGACAGGAAGCTCTCGATCTCGTCTTCGGCGGCGACTACGGCCTGACCGAGGTAGAGCGAGATGAGCGCGGAGAGAGCCGAGGGCTGTCCGGCATTGGCTCCGGCCTTGATCTGCTTGCCGAAGCGTGTGCTGGTTAGCTCCCAGAGCGTGGGGTCGTCGGGGTTGGTCTGGGTGAGGGGCAGGACGCGAAGGTGCGCCCAAAGCTCGTTGAGCGAGCGCAGGACGGCGGTCTCGGTGACCTCTTTGCCCAGTTCGGTGGTGAGGTCGTAGGCCGACTTCGGACCAAGCCGCGAGAGAGCCTCGTGCGTGGCCAGAGCCAGCGGCGAGACCTTGAAGGCTCCCGAAGTGGCTGGGGGCTGCTTCCATGCCTTGTCGCCGCGCAGGGTGAAGACGTAGGTGAAGACGGCGGTGGAGGCTACAAAGTCGGGGGTGTCGCTGGGCGATCCGCCGGCGACGCCGAGAAGGTTCAGCGGAACGGCCAGACCCTCGGAGACGAGGCGGGCGAGAAGGCTGCGGGCCTCCTTGGTCTGCTCGATTGTGGGGGTTGGTGTGGGCGTGCCGAGGACGGCTTCGACCAGCGATGGCGCGGGAGAGGCGATCTGCGGGCGCGGGGTGAAGAGAACCAGACCGGCAGTGTTGATCCAACTGCGCAGGTTCTCGATCGTCAGTAAGGCCTCGCCCTGCTGGTGCCACTGCTTCAGGCGCGTCTCAGCCAGTTGCTCGGCGGAAGGAATGGCGGAGGACTGGGTGGTTGAGGTCGGGGTTTCGGGGTTGCTCGGGGTGTTCAAAGTAGATGTTGCCTTCCTGCTGGGCGGCGCGCTCGAAAGGGGCACACCAGCAATCCTTCGCGTCTGCGTTGGGGAGATTCTTGGGTTCGGGCCGTGGTTCTGGCCGGTTACTGACGATTTTTCAAAGAGCGAACTACAGTATTACATTCAAAATGCATTGGAAGAATATTGGTTCCGATTCTTCGTCGTCTTACCATTCTAAATGCGATGGAAGGCTCTTTGGATGTCTTTGTGAGAATAACGTAAAGCAATGGGTCGTCCGTGTGGACAACTGGTGGGATGCTCGGTCTTGGCCAACTCGGCCAGAAGCCACTCGATCTTCGTGGGTTCGAGCGGCATGTTGATCTTAATTGCAGCGTGGCAGGCGATGGAGGCGGCGATGCGGCGACGGCGAGTCTCGGCGTTTTCGGTCTGCTGTTCGCGCTCGGGGACAGCTAAAACCTCTTCCAGCATTCGCTCCAGTTCGCGGCCTTCGAGTCCCACGGGCGCGGCTTTGATGGCGAGGGTGCGCGGGCCGAAGGGCTCGGCCTCGAAGCCGTTGCGCTCCAGTTCCTGCGCGATGGTGGCAAACGAGATCATCTGCGCGGGAAGCAGATCGACCAGCAGCGGCATCAGGAGGCGTTGCCGCTGAACCTGCTCGACCTCGCGAGCTTGCAAAATCTTCTCGAAGAGAACGCGCTCGTGGGCAACATGCTGGTCGATAATCCATAGGCCGTCTTCGTTGACGGCGAGAATGAAGGAGTCGCGGAACTGGCCGAGGGGCTTGAGCGTGGCCAGTGAGATCAGGGTTCCGGCCTCACTGGAATCGACCGAATCGCTACCTTGGCTCGCCGAACTGGCGTAGCTCTCCGACTCGCATCCGACGGCGATGCTGTTCTCGCCAAAGCTCAGGTGAGCGGTGGATTCGGGAACGATTGGCGCTTGCAGGTTGAAAGCGGCTGCGTCGTCGGGATTCGGCACACCCTCGGATTCTGGAATAAAGTGAGGTTGGAAGACGGGATCGTCGGGCGCTCCGGGCATGGGGCTTACGTCGATCAGCAGCGAGGAACTGGCCTGCGAGATGCCGCCGTGCTGCTCGCCGAGCGCGGTGGCGAAGCTGGCGGCGGGGCGAGCGGTCATCAGCGTGGTGCGGACGGAGTCGCGGATGAAGTCGTGGACAAAGCTGGATTGGCGGAAGCGAACCTCGGTCTTGGCCGGGTGGACGTTGACATCCACCTCCTGCGGCGGCATCTCCAGAAAGAGCAGGACGACCGGATAGGATGTTGGCGGAATAATGTTGCGATAGGCCTCGGAGAGCGCGTGCAGAACCAGGCGGTCGCGGATCAGACGCTGGTTAACGAAGACATAAACCGAGTTGCGGTTGAGCTTTTGCAACTCTGGCTTGGAGACGAAACCAGTGAGGCGCAGAAAGCCGGGGTCGGGCGGGGTGTAGTCGGCCTCGCGCCGCCAGGGCGGAGGCTCGGGAAGACCGGCGCGGGTAAAGTCGATCTCTGCGGCGGTGGGCAGCATCAGGGCGGCGGCATCGTGGCCAAAGATCTGGAAGAGACGGTCGGCGGCGGTGGCGACCGAGGGCGCGACGAGCAGGGCTTGTGTGGACGAGTGTAGCTCGAAATGGCGATTGGGGTTAGCTAGCGCGTAGTGCGTCACCAACGCGGCGATGTGGCTCAGTTCAGTCTGCTCGGACTTGAGGAACTTGCGTCGCGCGGGAGTGTTGTAGAAGAGATCCTGCACGGCGATGGTGGTTCCGGCCGGCAGGCCGGACTCTTCGACGCGGAGGATCTTGCCGCCAGCGATTTCGACGGTTGTGCCGGTCTGCTCCTCGGCGGCGCGGGTCTCCAGCGTCAAACGAGAGACGCTGGCGATGGAGGGCAGAGCCTCGCCGCGAAAGCCCATGGTGCGGATCGTGAGCAGGTCGTCGGAGGTGCGCAGCTTGGATGTGGCGTGGCGTTCGAAGGCCAGCAGAGCGTCGTCGCGCACCATGCCGTGGCCGTTGTCGACGATGCGAATGAGCTTGCGCCCTCCCGCCTCGACCTCAATGCGGATGCGGGTGGCTCCGGCGTCCAGCGAGTTCTCCAGCAGCTCTTTTACAACGGAGGCGGGGCGCTCGACGACCTCTCCGGCGGCGATCTGGTTGGCGACCTGGTCGGAGAGTATGCGGATGCGTCCCATGCTTTGATTGTACGGCGTTTGAAGCGATTCTCCAGTGCATCTGTAATAGAGAAATGGAGCCGTCCTATGATGGGTGGGGCATACGGCGTTCCAATATTCCCTCGGGGGCTAAAGCCCCATTGGAAATAGACGACTTATGGAGTGGCTAAAGCGCTCCCTTTCAAAATTTGACTTTCACCACGGGCTGTTAGGTGTGGTCGGCCATGATCTCGGCCAGAACTTCGCGGCTGGGACGGGTGCGGCTTTCGGGGAGCGTGGCCAACGGCTCATCGACCGTGTTCAGCAGGGTTGAGAAGTCCGGTCTGGTGGTATCGACGTAGAAGACGCCAGTAAGAACCTCTCCCTTGGCGTGGGTCTCCATCAGCAGCTTCAGCGCCTGCACCTTGTTGGTCGGGGCGTAGTCGGCGTGGATCTTGCGTAGACGCATGTGCGAGCCATCGTGCAGAGCGACGTCGGTGGTGGTGTCGTGGTCGTAGTCGATGGTGAGATCCTCGAAGTGCGGCACAAAGCCCACCTCGCCGACCTCCTCCTCGTGCGACTGCATGTACTTGTAGCTCTTGGTTGAGCCTTCATGGTCGTTGAAGGTAACGCAGGGCGAGATCACGTCGAGCAGAACGGTTCCCTTGTGTGCGACTGCGGCCTTCAGCATGGCGGAGAGCTGTTTCTTGTCGCCGGAGAAGGAGCGGCCGACAAAGGTTGCGCCAATCTGGATCGCCAGCGCGCAGATGTCGATGGCGGGAAGCTCGTTGACCACGCCGTTCTTCAGCCGCGACCCGAGGTCGGCGGTGGCCGAAAACTGGCCCTTGGTCAAGCCGTATACGCCATTGTCCTCAACGATGTAGATCATCGGGACGTTGCGCCGCAGCAGGTGAATAAACTGTCCCATGCCAATTGAGGCGGTGTCGCCGTCGCCGCTCAGGCCGATCGAGCGCATGGTCTTGTTGGCCAGCAGCGCGCCGGTTGCAACCGCAGGCATGCGTCCGTGTACGCCGTTGAAGCTGAACGAGCGCGACATAAAGTAGGCGGGGGATTTGGACGAGCAGCCGATGCCGCTCATCTTCATCACGCGCTCGGGCTGGATGCCCATATCGAAGAAGGCCTCGGTGATGCGCTCGGAGACGGAGTTGTGTCCGCAGCCGGCGCAGAGGGTGGACTTCGAGCCGCGATAGTCGAGGATCTGTAGGCCGATGCGGTTGGTCTTGACGGGCTTGACGGCTGCGGAAGCTGCTGGGGTGATAATTGGCGTGGTCGACATGATGGCTTAGCGAGCTCCTTCTAGCGCGGCAATGGCGGTGGTGACGGTACGGGCGTCCAGAGGCAGACCGTTGAAGTGCAGTACGGAGTGCAACTTGATGGCCTCGACGGGATCGAGATCGACCTTCAGCAGGTTCAACATCTGCGCGTCGCGATTCTGTTCGACGACGTAGATGCGGTCATGCGTAGCGACGAACTCGGCGACCTCCTGCGTGAACGGGAAGGCGCGAATGCGCAGATAGTCGGTGGCGAGACTGATCTCCCTGGCAAGCTGGTCGCGGCTCTCTTCGACGGCGAAGTCACTGCTGCCAAAGGCGATGATGCCGACCGACTCCTTGCCCGAGCCTTCGAGGATCGGCTTGGGAACCAGTGTGCGCGCGGTCTCGAACTTGCGCGACAGGCGAAGCAGGTTGTTCTCGTAGTCGGCGGGCCGTTCGGAGTAGAGAGCCTTCTCATTGTGGCCGGTGCCGCGCGTGAAGTAAGCCGCCAGTGGGTGATCGGTTCCGGGCAGGGTGCGATAGCCGATGCCGTCGCCGTCCACGTCCTTGTAGCGAGCGAATCCGCCCAACTCTTCCAACTGTTGGGCGTTGAGAACCTTGCCGCGATTGAGTGGCTTTTCGGGGTAGTCGAATGGCTCGGACATCCAGTTGTTCATGCCCAGATCGAGGTCGCTGAGGATGAAGACCGGGGTCTGCAACTGCTCTGCGAGGTCGAAGGCGTCCATGACCGACTGGTAGCACTCCTTGACCGAGCCGGGCAGCAGCAGAACATGCTTGGTGTCGCCGTGCGAGAGGCCTGCGGTGAAGGCGAGGTCGGCCTGCGAGGTGCGCGTGGGCAGGCCGGTCGAAGGGCCGGTGCGCTGCACGTTGAATATGACGCCGGGAATCTCGGCGAAGTAGCCGAGTCCGGCAAACTCCGCCATCAGCGAGATTCCGGGGCCAGAGGTGGCCGTCATGGCGCGCGCTCCAGCCCACCCTGCGCCCAGAACCATGCCGATGGCGGCAAGCTCGTCTTCAACCTGAACGACGGCGAAACTAGCTTTACCATCAGCCTCTACGCGATATTCCTTCATGTAGTCGATGAGGTCTTCGATGACCGAGGTTGACGGAGTGATGGGGTACCACGGAACTACGGTGACGCCGGCGAACATCGCGCCCAACGCAGCCGACGAGTTGCCGTCGATGATGATCTTGCCGTCGGTGGCGTGCATCGCCTCGATGAAGTAGGGATCCTGTTTGGTGAGCGTTGCGGCGGCGAAGTCATAGCCTGCGCGGACGGCGCTCAGGTTCAGCTCGGCGGCCTTCACCTTCTTGGCGAACTGCTTGCGAACCGTCGCCTCGACCGCCTCCATCTTGATGGAAAGAAGTTGTGCGGCGACACCGACGTAGACCATGTTCTTGACCAGCTTGCGCAGCTTGGCCTCGGCTCCGGTGGCGGCGGTAAGCTGGTCGAACGGCACGGGATAGAAGGTGAGATCCGTGCGCAACTCGTTTAGCTTGAGTGGCTCATCGTAGATGACGACCGCGCCGGGAGCCAGCGCGAGAACGTCTTCGCGAGCGCTCTCGCCGTTCATGGCGATCAGCAGGTCGATGTCGGCCTTGCGCGCGACCCAGCCATCCTTGCTGGCGCGAATGGTGAACCAGGTGGGAAGGCCCGCAATGTTGGAGGGGAAGAGGTTCTTGCCCGAGACCGGAACGCCCATGTGAAAGATGCTGCGCAGCAGAACCGTGTTGGCGGACTGGGAGCCGGAGCCGTTGACGGTGGCGACTTGGATGGCGAGGTCGTTGACGATGCGTTTGGCGCTGCTTGCGGGGGCCGAAGTTGCCTGGGCCTGTACTTCGAGGTCGCTGGTAATCATTTAGGAGTGCGTCCTTCTTATCTTATAGATGCGATGCTAGGTGCAATTCGGACAGAGTACGGTGCAATCAGGTACGTGTAATAAGATTCAGGCAGGAAGAATACGATTCATCTGAAATTGTTTATTCGTCAGATCATCGCAGATGGCGAATCAAATCGCCATGCATTTGTTCAAAAAAACTTCCAGAATTCCTGAGTACTCTGCGGTCGCCGACCCCTGCTAGTCAGGGTCTCTGCGCTACTCCGTTTTCCAATTGTATTTCAGTTCGGCTTTGCCACAGAAAAAAATAGCTCAGGCAAAGCGAAGGCTGACGTGGCCCGCATGGGCGAAGACAACCTCGGCGTGGGAGCCAGCCGGAGCGGGAGTGTTTCCAGTCCAACTGCCGGTGGTGATCCACTGGCCAGCCTTGAGGCCTCCGGTGCGCGCGGCACCTTCGTTGGCGAGGAAGGGAAGCAGGCGCATCAGGTCGCCCGAGGTGTTCGAGCCGGTGCGGTCTACTTCTACGACGCCGTTGACGGCGAGCGTAACCCGCTCGGTGGAGAAGTCGATGGACTGCCAATCGGCGTAGGCGGGGCCGTAGATAAAGCCGCCGTTCATCTGCAGGTCGGCGGAGGCGGTAAGCGGAGCGACGGCTTTGGGATCGATCAGACCGGACTCCAACTCCTCAATGATGGGATGGCAACTGGCGATGGCGGCGACGACCTCGGCGCGGGTGTACGGAGTGGCGCGGGCGGGCAGATCCTTGCCCAGCAGGAAGGCGATCTCGCCCTCCAGAACGCGGTAGCGGAAGCGCGGGCCGCTGAGCAGCGAGTCGCTGGGATAGAACCAGGCAAGCGGCATGGGCGCGTAGGCGGGAGTGGCTTCCAGCGAGCCTGCGCCGATCTTCCATCCGCCGATGGGGCCAAACTCGGCGGCGATTGCGTCCTGAATCAAGTAGGCCTCGTCGAGCGAGGTGGGGGCGAGCGCGGCGGGCAGGTCGGCGATGGGGGTGTGGCTGCGACGGGCGTTGACGAGAAGAGCGGCGGCTTCGAGCAGTTGTTGCTTGCGAGCTTCAATCATTGTGTTAACAGTGTCGCTCAAATCGGCGTTGCGTGTCATGCGCCGTTTGGTGGGGGGGAACTAAGTTGTGACGGCGAGTTCTTCTTCTAGCTGCTGCTTTTCGGCGAGGGCGGTGTAGTAGCCGTTGCGCGCGATCAACTCGTCGTGAGTTCCCAGTTCGGCGATGCGTCCCTCGACCAGAACGGCGATGCGGTCGGCGTTGCGCGCCGTCGAGATGCGGTGGGAGATGAAGATGGTCGTGCGTCCCTCGATGGCCGAGCGCAGGCCGCTGAGGATGCGCTCCTCGGTGTAGGTGTCGACCGAGGATAGGGCGTCGTCCAGAATCAGGATGCGCGGCTCACGGATCAGTGCGCGGGCGATGGCGGTGCGCTGCTTCTGCCCGCCGGAGAGGGTGATTCCGCGCTCGCCGACCAGAGTCTGAAAGCCGCGCGGAAAGTCGAGAATCTCTGTGGCAATGTGCGCCGTGGTGGCGGCGGCTTCAATCTGCTGCGCGGTGGCCTCGGGGACTCCGAAGGCGATGTTGTTGGCGATGGTGTCGGAGAAGAGAAAGGTCTCCTGCGGGACGAAGCCGATGGCGGCGCGCAACTCGGCCAACGGGTAGCTGCGCAGGGGAAGGCCGTCGATGAGCAGGCTTCCCGCAACGGCGTCGTAGAGACGCGGAATCAGGCTGACCAGGGTTGACTTGCCCGATCCGGTTGGGCCTACGATGGCCAGCGAACTGCCTGCGGGAATATCGAGATTGATGTTGTGCAGAACCGTGGGCAGATCGGGGGCGTAGGCAAAGGTCAGGTTGCGCAGGGCAATGTGGCCTTGGATTGATTGCCTGGGCGAGAGAGAAGCAGATCCCTCCGCTGCACTGCGGGATGACAAATCGGCTGTAGGCGGCTCGTCGGCGATGGTGGGCTGCACTTTTAGAAGCTCGTCGATGCGTAGAACCGATGCGGTGCCGCGCTGGAAGATGTTGACCACCCAGCCGACGGCGATCATCGGCCATGTGAGCATCACCATGTAGACGTTGAAGGCGAGGAAGTCTCCGGCGGAGATGCGGTGGCTGGCGACCTCGTGGCCGCCAACGAGCAGGGTGATGACCAGCGAGAAGCCGAGGACGAACTCCAGCGAGGGCCATAGCATCGCCATCAGGCGAACCAGATGCAGGCTGCGCCCGATGTACTCCTGATTGGCGCGCTCGAAGCGAACGATCTCGGCGTCCTCCTGCGCGAAGGCGCGGATCAGGCGCGCGCCGGAGAAGTTCTCCTGCGCGTGGGCGGTGATCTCGGAGAACATCGCCTGAATGCGCTCAAAGCGGCGGTGGATGCGCTGGCCGAAGTTCTGGATCAGCAGCGACGCGACCGGCAGCGGCACAAAGGCGCAGAGGGTCAGTCGCGGGCTGTAGCGGATCATGAACGGAAGCGCGAAGAGGGTGAAGAAGACGCAGTTGGCCGAGTACATGATCGCCGGACCGAGCAGTTGGCGTACGGCGTTCAGGTCGTTGGTGGCGCGGGCCATGATGTCGCCGGTGCGGTGGGTTTGATAGAAGCTGGCCGACTGGCGTTCGAGGTTGGCGAAGAGATCGTTGCGCAGATCGAACTCAATCTCGCGCGAGGCTCCGATCAGGATCTGGCGAGTGAGGTAGAGAAAGAACGAGGCGACGGCCGCAGTGAGGATCAGGCGGAGCGCAGAGAGAAGAATGCTGGCGTGGGTGGCTCCGTGCTGCATCTGGTCGGCGGCGTGGCCGATGATCGGTGGAATCAGAACACGAGCCGAGTTGTAACACAGAACAGCAACGCCTCCCCAGGCGAGGCTCTTGCGGTAGCGCTTGAGATACGGGAAGAGCGGGCGGACCTGATCCAACATCGGGGAGACTCGATTCTTGCAGCGTGTGCGGAAGATATGGAACGAAGAGCCGGGAGCGATGGTCGGCTCCCGGCTCTTTGTTCGGTTTCGGATCGGGTTAGGGCTTCGGCGTGGTCGGAGCTGGCGACGCAGGAGCAGTAGTCGGTGTTGGCGCTGTCACTGGTGTCGTGGGCTTCGGTGCGGCAGGAGCTGCTGCTGGTGCTACGTTGATCGTGCCTGGCTGTACGTTAGGGTGAACTGCGGCTGCGGGCGGTTCGGGAGCTTTGTCGCTCTGGCTGACCAGTTCGATGTCGAAGATCAGTTCAGATTTTCCCGGAATATTTCCGTGGGGAGTTGTTCCGTAGGCGAGCTGCCAGGGAATGAAGAGGCGACGCTTGCCGCCGATGCGCATTCCGTAGAATCCGGTGTCCCAGCCGGGAATGACCTGATGCTGGCCTTGCTGAAGGACAAAGGCTGCCTTATCTGGATGATCTTCGGAGGAGTCGAACTTGGTGCCGTCAGTGAGGTAGCCGGTGTACTTTACGGAGTACGACTTGTGCGGCGCGGCCAGTTCTCCGGTTCCGACCTTGACGTCAATATAGCTGAGCGTGAAGGTTACGGGCTGGATTCCAAGGGTCTCTTGGATGCTGTCGGTAAACAGCTTTGAGACATCGCTGAGCTTGGCCGGAGAGGTGGACGTGATGGTATAGATCGGCTTGGCGCAGGTCAGTCCGGCAGAAAGCGCGGGAACCTTCGCGGAGATCTCCGGCAGCTTGACGCAAGCGGCTACGGGCTTCTTTACGGTGGATACCGTCTTTTTGGCTGGCGCAGCCGGTGCGGTAGCTGGGCTGGCGGTTTGCGCGGCGACGGGAAGTACCGCGATAGCGAAGGCGAGGGCGGAGAGGGTAAAGGTTGTTTTCATATCGACTACCAATTTACAGGAATTCAGGGTTAGGTGGGAGTGCGAAGTAGAAGATAGGAGCCAGCGATGCCAAAGAGCAGGTCGGGAGACCAGGCGGCGAGCAGCGGAGGAAGCGTCCCAATGTCTCCCATGGAACTGAAGATGCCCGCAACGACCCAGTAGGAGATGGCGACTCCGATGGCGGTGGAGACGCCGGCCAGGCCGCCGCGTTTGCCCATGGAGACGGCAAAGGGGACGGCTAGAATCGCCATGACCAGCGTAATGGCTGGGTCGGCGATCTTGCGATCAAGCTGCACGCGCAGGCGAACGGTGTCGAAGCCGGACTGGCGCAGGTCGTTGATGTAGCGCGCAAGCTCGCCGTAGGTCATCTCCTGCGATTGCTTGTCCTCCTTCTTGAAGTAGCTGGGCTGCTCGTGAATCTCTGGGAACGACGCAACCTTGAAGGGTTGGTAGGATGCGATGGTCTCGCCGCTCTGGCCGTCGAAGCTGCGCTGCCAGCCATTGTCGAAGTCCCAGGCCCCAGTGCCTGTGTTCCAGCGGGCTTCGGTGCTGTAGATGCGACGAACCAGAGTGAAGCTCTGCGGATTGAACTCGAAGACGGTGAGGTTGGCGAAGATGTTGCGATCAGGATCGAAGGCCTGATAGTAGAAGATACGGTCGGGCGTGGCTGCGCTGTCGGACTGGCCGGAGATCCATTTGCGATCGGGACGCAGGAAGGTCTGCGCCGGCTTGCCCTTGATCTGCGCGCGCAACGACTCCTGACGGCGATTCGCCGCTGGCAGGTAGCTCTCATCGAAGGCGAAGAGTGCCGCGGCAAGAATCGCGGCCAGCACAAAGACCGGCGTAACGACGCGGTAGAGACTGATTCCAGTGGCCTTCATCGCGGTCAGCTCGGAGGTGCGGCTCAGTGCGCTGAAGGTGATGAGCACGGCCAGCAGGGAACACAGCGGCGTGACCGAGTTCAGAATGTAGGGGACGAGGTTGAGCAGGTAATCGCCGACTGTAATCAGCGCTGTGCCGTTGCGAACGATGTCGCCGATCAGCTCAAAGAAGGTGAAGACGACATAGAGCAGAGCGAAGGCTCCCAGCGAGAAGAGGAAGTTCGTGGCATAGGTGCGCAGAACATACTCGTCCAGCAGCAGAGGAAAGCTGGTCTTGAAGAGGCTCCTCATGCGTTGGATGAGAGTTGGGGCATAGTGTTGCGCGTTGCGACCGTTGCAGGACGCGCTGGAGACTGGGGCGATCTCGCCGTCTTCTGAGCCACAGACTGAATTTGCTTGGTTGCGAGTGAATCGTTTCAGTTTCGTGAGAATGCGCGCGCGGGCAATCTGCGAGAGCTTTTTCCCCGAACCTGCTCCGAGGGAGCTGAATAGCTGGAGAATGGCTCCAGCTCCAGCCAACTGTTGCAGCAGAAGGACGCCAAAGGCCGTGAAAAGGAGGTTCGCGCCCCAGACTCCCAGAACAGGCGACAGCTTGCCAGACTTCGCAAAGCCGACTCCCAGTTCCGACAGCAGGTAATAGGCGAAGACCAGCAGCAGGGTAAGAACGACTCCCGAGCTTTTGCCGCCGCGCTTGGAGGAGATGCCCAGCGGAACTCCGATCAGCATCAGCACCAGACACGCGAAGGGGTAGGAGAAGCGCGTGTTCAGCTCAATGCTCGCGGCGCGTTTGTTGAGCACTGCGATGTGGCTGCTGGTGTCTTTGCTGCACACACGTTGCCAGAGTTCGCCCATCGAGAGCGCATGCAGAGGTGTGTCGCTGCGCGAGATGTGGGTGTCGTCCTGATTGTCAAGCTGGATGGGAACGTCGGTGGACGTGAAGGTCGAGATGTCGTACTGGTTAGAATTTGTGGAGGAGATCTCGTGCTTTCCTCCGTTCATCAGGTGCAGTTGCAGGCCCTGCGGACTGGCGCTGCCTGAGCTGGAGACCAGAGCCTGATCTGCGGTCGTGATGTTGGGATTGGCTGGCTGCGTCAGGTCGGCGAGGAAGACGTGATGCCAGGTCGCTCCTCCGTCGGCTGGGTGAACGTCCTGAACATAGAGAACGTAGTTCTTGAAGTCCTCGTAGAAGACGCGCGGCTGAATCTCGAAGGAGGCCTGCGAGTTTTTGAGCTGATCCTCCAGCTTGAGCAGGTCTCCGGCTGCGCGCGGCGCAAAGTACATCGCGTTGACCAGACCGAGCGTGAGTGCGGCAAAGCCCAGAACGGAGACGATGCGAACAAACGTTAGAGCGCCGATGCCGCAGGCTCGCATGGCGGTGATCTCGCTGTCTGCGGCCAAGCGACTCAGGCCCAGCAGAATTCCGGCCAGAACGGCGGTCGGCAGCGTGACGGTCAGCGTGTTGGGCAGGGTGTAGGCGAAGATTCGTGCAACATCAGTGAGCGAGGCGGAGTCGCGAACCACCAGCTCCAGAATCTTCGGCAGGTCGCGCATGAACAGCACAAAGGTAAAGAGAACCGCGCCCAGCAGAGCGTAGGAGACGACCTCGCGAAGAATGTATCGAGTAAGCAGGCGCATAAGTGCTGTGTTCGAGTGTAAATGCGCTTGCGAGAAACAGCACAGCTATCGCTGCAATATCTGCTTCTGTGCGCAGATAAAACTTTGCGCACAGGAGACGGGAAACAGTAGTCGATGCATAGTCAGCTAACGATGGTGCGGGGTCAGCGGACTATGATGTTGCATCGGCGGGCGATAATCAGGACGACTGGCGAGCCGATCCGTGCAGTCGCCTTCCAGAAAGCAGCAACGGAGAATGCCGCTGACAGCGGCCAGACCAAGACCGACCAGAGCGTAGAACTCCACGTGAGTGAGACGTCCGATCAGATACGGGAAGAGGAAGATTACGACTCCAGCGTAGATCAGGACGGTGAAGATGCTGCGTAGCGTACATCGGGTCATGGCGTACCCCCCTGAAGAGGAAAACGGCTAGTTTGAGAACCTCGTGCGAACGAATAGTACTCCGCATTTGATGCAATCGGCTATAAAAAACTTTTGCGATCGATCGACGCGGAATTACGGCTCGGATCGCTTCGCTGTATTACTCTCCGCATATAAGCCCTCAAAGTGTTAAATACAAAATACTTAGAGCCTTTTAGGCAATGGTGTAGACCGTGCTACGACGAGAAAAAAAGCAGATTCCTCCGCTTCGCTGTGGAATAACAAACTAAAGATGCTGCGGAATAGCAAACTAAAGATGCTGTGGAATGACAACAGGTTGGTTTATAGCTATTCCTAAAATGCTCTAATAGCTAGGAGTGTTGAAGAAATCGTAGGGAGGAGAGAGGAATGGCGTTCGATCCCGCAGCCGTTGCTGAGTATGCAATTCTGATTGGCTGTGATGAGGTCGGAACGGGGGCTCTCTGCGGCCCTGTGGTTACGGCGGCGGTGTGGTTCGATCCGCGGTCTATTCCTTCGGATCTGTTTGCTGCTCTGGATGACAGCAAGAAGCTTACGCGCAGGAAGCGGGCTTCGCTGGCAATCGCCATTCGTCAGGTGGCGCGCTTCTCCATTGCCAGTTCGTCCGCCGATCAGATCGACAAAAAAGGAATACGGCCAGCGACCTTGTCGGCGATGCGCAGAGCGATTCTGGGGCTGAAGATCGACGCTCCGGTGCAGGTTGACGGGCTGGCAATTCCGCCGCGCCTTCCCATGTCCTGCGTGGCGGTGGTGAAGGGAGATGCCAAGGTCCCGCAGATTGCAGCCGCCTCTATCGTGGCAAAGGACTTTCGGGACAAGATCATGTTCCGGCTGGCAAAGAAGTTTCCCGATTACATGTGGGATAAGAATGTTGGCTATGGAACCGCCGCACATCTCAGCGCGATTGAGATGTGCGGCCCCACAATACATCACAGAAAGAGCTATGCTCCCTTGTCGCAGCCGAGTCTTTCCTTGTCGGACGGTATCGACATCTAGAGGTGATCTAGTGCATTTTGGGAATGGTATAGAGTTTCGCGGCGCGAGCGAAATGCGGGGATTCCTCGCTTCGCTCAGAATGACAATAGTCGTTGGCTTTACGGCAATAAAGAATTAAATAACTCTTGTCTCAGTTAGAACTTCTAATCTCTTGCGTCAGCTCTTGACCTTCTTCAGCAGCCAGGCCATATTCTGGCCGAGAGCCTTCATCGTCTCAATTCCTTCTTCGTCCTTTTCCACATCGCCGATCTCGCGGCCGTAGCCTATATTCCAGTAGGTTGAGCCGGGAATCATCATCTCGTTGATGAGGAAGAAGTGGTTGAGAGAGTCGAAGGTGTGGATCCCACCGGCGCGGCGTACGGCGACGACTGCGGCTCCGACCTTGCGGCGAAGGAATCCGCCGTTCGACTTGGAGACAAGACAGGCGCGATCCATCAGCGCCTTGATCTCCGGCGTGACGTCGGCGACGTAGGTGGGCGAACCGAGCAGAATGCCGTCGGCATGCTCCATCTTCTCGATGTAGGCGTTGCCCATGTCGTTGATCTGTCCGCAGCGGTGATCCTTGCGTTTGGAACACTCGCGGCACGATAGACAGCCGTGGATTTTGGCTCCGCTCATCTCGATCAACTCGGTCTCAATGCCTTCTTTTTCCATCTCCGTAAGAACGGTGCGAAGCAGGATGGAGGTGTTTCCTCCCTTGCGGGCGCTTCCGTTGAATGCAACAACTTTGCTTGGTTTGGCTTGCATAATGAATCTCCCTGTTGGAATTCTATTCCGCTCGTTGCTGGGATATTTCCAATGATCCAGCGATTTTCCCTGCTGAAGGAAGAAAATTGAGGACAGGTTCTGGCTTTCGTGGCACACTGGTACGACATGGACGATCGGGACAAAAAAGAGATTATCGAGGCGCTTTGCGGCAACTGGCAGGCGGAGATGCGCGGTTACCACACCTACAACGCGCTCTCGATGCGGGCGATTGATCCGCAGCAGTGTCGCGCTCTGTATGCGATGGCGCTGGCCGAGCAGCACCACGCCGATCTGTGGGCCGCGCGGTTGAAGGAGTTGGGCGCGGAGATTCCAGAGTACGAGGGCGGGGAGAGCGGCGATGCTGACTCGCTGGCCAACCGCATCGGTGGATTCGACCTGGCGTTGCGTCGACTGGAACTCGACGAGACTCGCGACATAGCACGCTATGGCAAGCAACTTGAAGATCTGGGCGACAAGGGAAGCATCGTCATCCTCAAGCAGGTTCTGGAGGACGAGCGCGACCACTACAGCACACTGGGCAACCTGATCCGCCACCACATTCCCCAGACACCGCTTGCGCCGGAGGAGGCCAAGCGCGCGCTCGATCAACTGGTGGCCGCGCGCGAGAAGGACAAGCCAAAGGCCGCAGACTGGATTGGCGATGCGATCTACGGCGTCAACGACGGGTTGGGCGCGATCTTCGGCATCGTCTCTGGAGTCGCCGGAGCTACCGAGCAGAACGCCAGCGGAGCGCACTACGTCCTGATCGCGGGACTGGCGGGAATGATCGCCAGCGCGCTCTCGATGGGGTCGGGAGCGTATCTTGCGTCAAAGAGCAAGAACGAGATCTTCGAGGCCGAGTTTGCCCGCGAGCGCGAGGCCGTCGAGTACAACGAGGCGGAGGCGCGAGAGCTGCTCTCGCTGACCTATCAGGTGCGCGGTCTGACCGCTGAGGATGCAGATCACTTCGTCGGACACATCGCCGAGAAGAAGGAGCGACTGGTAGAGGCGCTGGCTAAAGAACGCCTGCACATGACCGAAGATGGACTGAGCAATCCGTGGGTCTCGGCGACCTCGGGCGCGCTTTCGACCGCTGTCGGAGCGTTCATTCCCGTGATTCCGTTCTTCTTTATGTCGGGAATTCCGGCGATCGTTGTTGCTGCGATCATCTCGCTGATCGCGCACTTCGCGGTGGGCGCATCCAAGTCGCTGATTACGATTCGCTCCTGGTGGTCGAGCGGGTTGGAGATGACGGGGGTTGGCGCGCTCGAAGGAGCCGTCACCTACATCATCGGCGTGGGAATTGGACACATCGCCGGATCGTAGGGGCTGACCGCTATTATCGTACCCCTTGTGAGGTCTACCGTTCGCCCCACTTCAGCTTGGAGCGGAGGACGTTGAAGAGTCCGTTGGGCTGTAGTCGCAGCAGGCGAACGCTGTACTCGCTACGCCAGCAGTGAACCTCGTCGCCGACCCGCATGGAGACAGCCTCCTGCCCGTCCACGGTGAGGTAGGCCTCGCACGGCGCTCCCATCACGCGCACATTGATCGTCGACTCTCCCGGAACGACGATCGGGCGAATCGTCAGCAGATGCGGGCAGATCGGCGTTACCACCATGGCGTTGACCGTGGGCATGACGATAGGGCCATGCGCCGAGAGGTTGTAGGCCGTCGATCCAGTCGGAGTGGAAAGAATGACGCCATCGGCGCGGAAGGTCGCCACCGGCTGCTGATCGATCTCGACGGCGAAGTCGGCCATGCGGGCGATGGTTCCCTTGGCGACGATGACGTCGTTGAGCGCGTCCCACTGGCGCGTACGCTCTCCTGCGCTGAAGTGTTCGGCATGGATCAGGCTACGCCGCTCGATGGCAGCGCTGCCCTCGCTCCAGGCCTCAATCGTGGCGTGGAGATCGCAGAGCGGAACTTCGGCCAGAAACCCCAGCGAGCCAAGATTTACGCTGAGCAGGGGAATGTTGGTGTGAGCGAAGGCCCGTGCCACGGCCAGCAGCGTTCCGTCGCCCCCTAGCACGATCACCAGATCCGGCGCGCGATAGACCATCTCTGCGCGCGAGACGCAGTCCTCGTCCTTTACCGCTGCGCTCGTGTTTGCAGAACTCTCGCGCAGATACGCCGCGCTCTCGCAGTCGAAGACGCAGCTCCAGCCGCGCTCTACAAGCCATGCGCGCAGCTCGGGCAGAATCCTGCCCAACTCATGCTTCAGTGGTTTCGAGATAATTCCGGCAAGTGGCATCCTGAACAATAGTTTACCCGCATTACCCCGTGACGCGCGTGTTGTGTATTCCCAGAGTCCATCTTATCGACGATGACGTCGTCTCAAGGATGGGTGCCGGTTCTTCGCAGATAACTATTGAGAGTCTGGCTGTCGCGATTGCATTTGCTGTAATTGCTGGCCAATCTGCGGAGGGGACATGACTCCATTTGGCGGGGACGGAAGATTGCCGGGAGATTGTGGAGTCTGGCTCGGATCCGAATTTGTGCTGTTCGTGGAGGCGGAATTTGCGCCGTTGTATGCGGGAGGCATCGGTTGCTGCGCCGTTCCGTTAGGCGGAGGGGGCTGTGGCCCGGGGGAACTCTGCGGGGCGGTCGGAGGATGGGATGGCTGGTCGTCATCATCGGCTATGCCGGGGGCGTTTGGACTGGGCGGAGTTGGCCCTCCCTGACGCGGGGTGAGGATCAGCTCGGAGAGAGTGTGCGAGGAGGTCTCACGCAGAAAGATGTTGCTGCCGGTCCCCTCAAGCAGTCGGGCGACGACCTTGCTGGGCAAACCTGGGCCGTACTTACCATAGACGCGCTCGTCGCTGACGCCGCCGGTAATCTTTACCCCGGTCTTACGGGAGATCTCACGCAGAATCTGGTTGAGGCTGGAGTTGTCGGCAGTGATGGAAAGCTCGCCAGCGGAGTAATCGACCTGCGCGCGTTTTGCGGCGGACTGCGCGGGTGTGGTCGCAGGCAGTGTAGTGCTGACGGCGGCAACTGGTTGCTGGGCATTGGTTACAGACATCGCGGGGAGGACAGAGGTCTGGGAGAACGCGGCCTGACCTATCAGCAAAAGCAGGACGACGCTGCAACGAATTGAGTCGATAAGGTTCACTGTCTACCAAGTATAGGACGTAGACGAGCGACGAAGGTTTGGTTTGGGAGGAAATTCCTTGCGGCAAGAGGGGACCAAATCAGTTTCTGAATTACTGTAGACCAATTTATTTGTCATTCCGAAGCGAAGGAATCTGCTTTTTTTCGTTCGACAATAGCTGCACCTTTACGGGAACTGCTCTATTGATCCGGCAAAGAATAGTGACCTACACTCCCACTCAGTCTTTAGAGCGTTTTCACTATTGCTATAGAGCGAATTTTTTTGTCATTCCTAGCGTAGCGGAGGAATCTGCTGTTTCCTGCGCGCCACGATACTCTACACCATTGCTGAAAATGCTCTAGTCGCAGGATCAATAATAGGCAGGTAAGGATATACGAAGAAAAGGCAGAAGCAGATTCCTCCGCTTCGCTACGGAATGACAAACAATTCGCTACGAAATGACAAGCGATCTAGCGGTAGGATGATAAGCGGTCAATTCTCAAAGGTGCCGAAGTATTTTTCTGGAAGGTCTTTGTCGTGCAGGTCGGCGGCGCTTGGCCAGAGAGTCCAGACCAGAGCGATCGCGGTCAGGCCGACGCAGACAATCAGGCCGACGCAGGCGGGCCATCCGCCCCACGACCACATCGTTCCCGGAATGGCTGCGCCGAAACTTCCTCCAAGGTAGTAGAAGCTGACGTAAAGTCCTACGGCCAAGGCTTTGGCGGTCTTTGCTATCGATCCGATAAACGAGCTGGCCGCAGACTGCGCAATGAAGATTCCAGTGCAGAAGATGGCAAGGCCCGCGCAGACGGCGACCAGATGATGGTTCAACGTGATAAGGCTTCCGGCGATGGCCAGCAGCATTGCGGCGGCAAAGGAGACGCGGTGGCCCAGACGATCGATCCAGCGGCCCGCCAGTGGAGTCAGAGTCGCTCCCACCAGATAGACGACGAAGACCAATCCCAAGGCTCCGGTGCCGAGGCGAAAGGGCGGCGCGGCAAGGTAGAAGTTGACGTAGGTAAAGGTTCCCAGAAGCGAGAAGAGGATGCAGAATCCGGCGACGTAGGTGACCAGCAACTGCGGGTTCCGCAGATGATTCCACATGGAGGGAAAGAGCCCGTCGGAGGGTTCTCGCTCGCTCTTTCGTTCGGTGGGAAGCCAGGCCCAGATGGCCAGTCCGCCCAGAAGATTGAGTCCGCCGAGCAGGAGGAACGCCCACTGCCAGGCAAAGTGCGACGCAACGATTGCGGCAAGACTGCGTCCGGCAAAGCCGCCCAGAACGGTTCCAGAGACGTAGGCGGACATCGCCGCTCCTGCGCCACTCTTCCACTCCTGATTGATGTAGGTGACGGTGACGGCAAAGACGCCGGGGGTGAAGACTCCCTGCCAGAGCCGCCAGAAAAGAAGCTGGCCAAAGCTGCCCGCAGTGGCTGCCAGAAGCGTCGGAACGGCCAGCAGAAGAGTCGCCGGAACGATGATTCGCTTGCGTCCCCAGCGGTCGGAGAGCGTGCCAACGAAGGGCGCGGCAAGAGCTACGGCGAGCGTCGAGATCGTTACCAGAAGGCTGATCTGGCCGGGAGACTTGTGAAAGTTTCTGGAGAGTTCGGGAAGCAGCGGCTGGGGCGCGTAGAGATCGAGAAAGGCGCAGAAACCAGCTAAAGCCACTGCCAGAGTTCGTCTTGTATTACTCAAAGGCAGATCAGAATCGGAGACAACGGCGACATCCTCGCAGCATTGCATAGTTTAAGTATGCTGCGTTGAATGTGGTTTGTACAATCTTTGGGCATTAGCCATTTTGCTTGTAATTCCGTAGGGTCTATTGTTGTTTGTCATTCCGTAGCGAAGCGTAGGAATCTGCTTTTCCCCGCCCTACGGCGGTCTACGCCATCACCCAAAATGAGCTACTGCTCGCGCCTGCGCTCTGGCGACAACAGGCGCAGAGTAATCAGCATTGCGGGGATAAGAAACGCGAACGATCCGAGAACCCACATGATGACCGCGCCAAGAACCTGATCCTCCAGCACGGGAAAGTGGAACGGGTTGGGATGGATCACGTAGAAGCTGTAGACGGGGCGGTCGCAGAAGGCCAGAAAGGCCGAGAGCAGGGTCATCACTACGTCGGAGAGAGCGAGGTAGATGATGGCGCCCCAGTCATTGGGGTGCGCGGCGGCGGGCCATGGGCGCTGAATCGTCCACCAGAAGAGCAGGGCTGTAGCGAGGAAGCAGAGATGCTCGATGCCGTGGACGGTCTCGTTCTCCAGCGCGAGATTATAGGCCGCAGGGATGTGCCAACAGAGGTACGCCAGGTTCATCGCAAGCCACGCAATCGCAGGCGAGACAAGCCACTCCGCAAGACTGCGCAGAGCGGAGACGCGCAGCAACGGGCCGACGATCCAGCGAACCACTGGTGCAGGAAGACCGCGCAGCAGCGGAACCACCGGCTGGCCGTAGAGAAGCAGCATTGGGATCGCCGACATCAGCAGCAGATGCTCGACCATGTGCGCGGTCAGCAGAGCGTCGGCGAAGCCATCCATCGGCGACGCGGTCGCGATCCAGAACAACGCCAGCCCGCCGAGGAAGGCAATCAACCGCGACGTGTCGAACTGCGCAGGACGCGTCCGCCGCAGCGCAAACCACCCGCGCAGATACAGCCCCGCCAGCAGGATGACCGCCAGCGTCAACCCCCAGGGCGGCTTCCAATCGGCGAAGATGTCGCGTACTGCGTCGGACATAGGCTAGGGATTCTTCTGCGCAGGTGTGGGTTGCGTGGTCTGGGATTCGCCGGGGTGGGTGAGTTTGGTGGAAGAGTCGATGGCGGGGGGCAGGTCGTTGCTACGCAGGGTCATCAGGAATTGCATGAGAGCCTTGGTCTCCGATGGGCTTAGCGCGTTGCCGTAGGCGGGCATGTTGCCGCCGCCTTGCAGCACTTGGCGGATGATCTGGTCCTCGGTCATGCGCGAGGCAATCATATCCAGCGCTGGGCCGCGCTGTCCACCGGAGCCAGCGATGGCGTGGCAGTTGCGGCACTGCTTATCTTGCAGCACGAGCGCGCCCTGACGTTGCAGCGGAGTGCGATTTGCCAGCAGCTTTGCGGGAATCGGTGCGCTGGTCCATGCGCTCATCACCGGACTCCACGGGGTGTAGGTGCCAAGGTGAGTGAAGATTCCCAGCGTCACTGCGATGACCGAGACAAGCAGCACGGCGATTGGGCGGCGCGACCAGTGGCGTTCTCCTTCGCCCGCGAAGAGCGGAAGAACCAACAGTCCGGCGATGCCGATCACCGGCGCGACCAGAAGTACTGGCGTCTCGATGGAGGGCGGAAGGAAGGCCAGCAGAGCATAGATCCAGAGGAAGGCGAAGTCGGGCTTGGGCGCGGTCTGGATGATCGTCGGATCGGGCGCGCCACCGGGGCCGAAGGGGCCGAAGAAGAAGGCGCACGCCATCACAGCGAGCAGCAGCGCCGCAGCGAAGACGCCATCCTTCCATGCCGCGTCGGGGACGAAGGGAATGCCGGTGCTGGCGGTCAGTTCGTGGTACTGCTTCTGGTAGGTGGAGCGGCTGACGATGCGCCCCGGCATGGGCCAGTCGCTGACGCCGTGGCGCAGAACCATCCAGACATGCAGGCCGACGCCGCCGAGCAGAATTCCGGGAATGACGAAGACGTGCAGGGTGAAGAAGCGCGCGAGAGTCGCTCCGCCGATGATCGGCCCGCCCAGCAGCATGTGAACCAGATACGGCCCGACGATGGGAACGTGGCTGGAGATCGATGCGCCGATGCCCAGGCCCCAGTACGCGTCCTGATCGAAACGCATTACCTGTCCCGTGAAGGCCATGCCGAGGGTGAGCAACAACAGGCCGACGCCGACGATCCAAGTCATCTCGCGGGGAAACTTATACGAGCCGAAGAGGAAGACCTGCACCATGTGCAGAAGCACGATGGCGATCATGAAATCCGATCCCCAGCCGTGCAGAGCGCGCAGATACCAGCCCAGCGGAATGACGTGGTTGAGCTGGGCGAGGCTATTCCACGCCTCGTTGGCCGAGGGGCTGTAGGCCAGCGCGAGCAGGATTCCGGTGACGATCTGCAAGACGAGTAGCACACTCGCCGCCGAGCCGAAGACGTAGAGCCAGCTTGCGCTGTTCTCCGGCGTGGGATGCGTGGCCGTCTCGGTGAGCGGCTTGAGGAGGCCAAGGCGCAGCTCGACCCAATCGTAGAGGCTGCTGCCAGCGGTGCGGGCTCGATCTTTTAGGCTGGCCATTCGTTGGACCTCGCGGCGGGAGTTGCGACATTCGTAGAGAGTGATGCGGCTTTTGCTTCATCCGCAGAAGATGCAGGCGCGATCTGGATCAGCGGCTTTGGCTTGTTGACGGCCTCGGTGGTGAAGGTTGGCATGTCGCCGGAGTGGATCAGCAGCGAGTCGCCGACCAGAGCTGTGCGGTACTCGAAGAGTCCGCGCTCGGGCGGACCAGAGGCGCGTCGTCCGTCCTCATAGTAGGCTCCGCCATGGCAGGGGCAGAGGAAGAGCTTGGACTGGGCGAACCAGCGTACCGGACAGCCCAAATGAGCGCAGTTGATGGCGAAGACCTGTAGCTTGTCCTCGGAGATGCGGCGCACCCAGCAGGCGGCCTTGGCCGTGTCTCCGTCGTTGAAGCTGGCCACCGGGCTGCGAAACTCGGCCAGACGCGTCTCGCCGACGGGGAAGTCGCTGAGCTTGCCCAGAGGAATCCACGCGCCGGTTTCGGAGGGCTTCTTCATCGCAGGGCCGAGCAGGTAGCCGATCAGCGGAACGGCAAGAAATGCTCCGACTGCAGCATTCATCGCCAGGGATAACTTGAAGAGGAAGGCGCGCCGCGTGTGCGCTGCGGCCTTGGCAGCGGCAGCGATCTCGCCGGGGGGGGCATTGTGGCTGGGCGGGGTCGGATTGGTTTGGTCTTCGCTCATACGTCTCTCCGCTTGCTATTGCTGCTGTTGATAGGGCTGGCCGGGGGTGGCGATGCGATGCGAGGTGAGCCAACTGACGACGTCGGCGATCTCTTGCTCGGTCATGGGCCGCGCTGCGGAGCCGGTCAGGTGATGGCGCCAGTCGGGCATTCCCTGTTCGGGCTGGCCGCTGATGACGATGCTGCGCAGTCCTTGATCGCTGATGAGCGCAAGGTACGCGGGGTCGATCAGCGAGCCGGTGATGGCTCCGTTCTCGGCCTTGCCGCCGGTCGCGTCCGCTCCGTGGCAGCGCGCACATAGATTTGTGAAGGCTTGCTTGCCGCGCGTTGGATCGCCGGAGGTTGTGCTGGCATAGGACGGAAGCGATGCTCCAGCGAGTGCGGCTGGCTTGCCCCACGTCGCCGCAATGCCCTGCGCGATGATGGCGATCTGCTGGTCGGTCAACATGCCGCCAGAGGATTTGGCGAAGGCTGGCATGGCGGTATGGGGTACGCCAACGGCCGTGAAGTGTTGCATATTCGATACTCCCGCCGCAGCAATATATACCGGGTTGGCCAGCGAGATCGCCGCGCCGTTTTGCCCGTTGACGCCGTGGCAGGAGGCGCAGTTCTCGGCGTAGAGCGTGGAAAAATCCACGACCTGCTCGGGACGCGGAGTCTCTGGCTCTGCGCCGGGCTTGCCGGGAGGGTTCTTGCATCCCGCCGTGGCCAGCGTCGCCGCGCAGGCAAGTGCGCACAGAATGAGGGAGCGAGTCTTCATCGGGAGCTATCTTTCTTGTCGATGGAGTTAGGTCCGTGGTTGCCGTGCAGTCCGGCACGCACGGCGAAGGGCAACGCTTGAAACTCAGCGCTGCGCAGTCTGATCTGTCGGTTGACGACGTAGCCGCAGACCAGACCGAAGGCAATCTGCGAGAGGATGAACCAGAACCAGTCGATGCGCTGATTCAGCAGCGGGCTAAGTACGTTCAGCACCGAGTGCAGGATTCCGGTCAACAACAACGGAGCGATGACGCCTGCGCTGAGGATCGGGTAGCGCGGAAAGATCGGCAGAACTGCGCCGTAGAGCAGGCCGACCAGCAACGCCGTGAGTCCATGAATGAAGATCGCAGCGATCAATCCTTGCAAGTGAAACTGGCAGAGGAAGGCGTCGCTTGCCCCGCCCCAACTGACGAAGCCACCGGCGGCCAGCAGATTGGGGGCGTACCAAAGGCTGTGAAACTTCAGCAGGCTGAAGATCGTCGCTGGCACGATCATAGCCAGGCCACCGGCCAGACCGCCTCGGATGCCCGTAGCCAACTGGAAGGTCTCGACCATGTGCTGCGCGGCGGGTTCTTTCGTCTGCGGCAACAGGGTTCGCGCACTGGTTGGAGCAATCGCCGCACCCTCCAGCGGGACGGGTTCGTGCGCCTCGTGCGGCAACACCTGGCGAAACCAGCCGATGATGCTTGCGATGCACAACGCGAGGCCGAGGATTGCGACTGCAATGCTGGTCACCATTCCTGCCAGAATCAGCGAGACGCCGAGCGCAAGAACCAGCGGCCACGCGGTGGGGCGGGGAAGCTGGATCACATTGGGATCGAGGTGGTCGGGATCGGTGTGCATCGTGGCTCCTTTCTTTGAGGTGGCTTATCGACCCAGAATATAGACGACGGTGAAGACAACCACCCAGACGGCATCGACGAAGTGCCAGTAGAGCGAAAGAACTTCCAGTCGCCCTGTGTGTTTGCTGGTCATCGAGCCATTGAGCGAGAAGATCAGCGCCAGCGTAAGCATTATCAGGCCAATGATGACGTGGCTTGCGTGCAGTCCCACCAGCGAGTAGAAGGTCGTGCCGAAGAGGTTGGTCTGAATCGTCAACCCATCGTGATAGATCAACGTGTACCACTCGTGCGCTGTTCCGCCGAGGAAGATTCCGCCCAGCAGAACGGTCGCGGCCAGCCACAGCGAGCAGAGTCCGCGTCTGGCCTGATGCAGCGCGGCGACGGCGAAGTGAACCGTCAGGCTGCTCGACAGCAGGCAGATGGAGGTGAAGATCGGCAGGTCGAGAACCTCGCGCGGAGTTGGCCCCGAGCGATCCTTGCCCACGTAGTAGAGATATGCCACCACAAAGATGGTGAAGATCGCAGCCTCGGCGACGATCAGGCAGACCATGCCCACCACACCGCGCGAGGGCAGCTCCCACTCGGGCGTGGTGACGTTCGGAATGACGGCGGCTTGGCTCAAACGGTCGGCTCCTCTCTATTCGTAATTGCTGTCGGGGTCTTCGGGATGCTTCAGATCCCACAGTGGACGGCGGCTGGCAACAGTGGGAATCTCGGCGAAGTTATACGCAGGCGGAGGCGATGGCGTGGACCACTCCAGCGTCCAGGCGTCCCACGGATCGGGTCCAGCGATCGGCCCTTTGAAGTACGACCAGATCATGTTGTAGACGAAGAGCAGAGTTCCCGCAGCCTGAAAGATCGCTCCGCTGGAGATGATCATGTTCCATATCATCCAGCCGCGGTCGGCCTCGTAGGTATAGATGCGCCGCGGCATTCCCAGCACTCCGGGGACGTGCATGAAGTCGAAGGTCAAATGGAATCCGATCAGAAAGATCCAGAAGTGCCACTTGCCCAGCTTCTCGCTCAACATGCGCCCGCTCATCTTGGGAAACCAGTAGTAGAAGGCGGAAAAAATCATGAACAGGATTCCGCCCACCAGAACATAGTGGAAGTGCGCGACTACAAAGTAAGAGTTGCCAAGCTGCCAATCGAACGGCGCAATCGACAGCATGACGCCAGTAAGTCCCGCGATGAGGAACTGAAAGAGGAAGCCGATGGCGAACATCATCGACGCGGTGAAGTGGATCTTGCCGCCCCACAGCGTCGCCAGCCAGTTGAAGAGCTTGATGCCGGTCGGCACGGAGATAATCATCGTCGCCAGCACGAAGAAGGTGTTCGCTCCGGGGCCGAGGCCGACGGTGAACATATGATGCGCCCACACGCTCAGGCTGATGAAACCAATGCCGACCGAGGCCGCCACCATCGCCGCGTAGCCGAAGATGGCCTTGCGCGAGAAGACCGGGATGATCTCGTTGGCAAAGGCAAAGGCGGGCAGGATCAGGATGTAGACCTCCGGGTGGCCGAAGATCCAGAAGAAGTGCATCCAGAGAACCGCCGAGCCGCCTGCCTGTGTGTCGAAGAAGTGCGAGCCAACGTAGCGATCCAGCATCAACATGATCTGCGCGGCGGTCAGCGGACTCACCGCGACGAAGACCAGGCTCGACGTGACCAGATACAGCCAAACCAGCAGCGGCATCCGGCTCAACTTCATTCCCGGGCAGCGCATGCAGATCGTGGTGGCGACGATATTCAACGCCGTGCCGATACTTCCGATCCCGCTGAGCAGAATCGCCAGCGTCCAGTAATCCGTGCTGTGTCCCGGCGAGAAGACCCGCGCCGTCAGCGGTGCGTAGGCGAACCAGCCCACGTCGGGCGCACTGCCTGCTCCATACAAACCGCTTGCGCCAAAGTAGCTGAAGTAGAGCAGAATGCCGCCGAAGGCCGAGATCCAGAAACTAAACGCATTCAGCCGCGGAAAGGCCATATCTCTCGCGCCGATCATCAGCGGCACCAGATAATTTCCAAAGCCAAACAGAATCGGCATTCCCACGAAGAAGACCATTGTGGTGCCGTGCATGGTGAAGAGGCTGTTGAAGGCCTGCGGCGATACGAAGTCGTTGTTGGGCAGGCTGAGCTGAATGCGCATCAGCAGCGCCTGTATGCCCGCGACCACCAGAAAGACCAGCGCATAGCCGATATACATCAGGCCGATCTTCTTGTGATCGACGGTCGTCACCCAGTCGTTCAGTACGTCGAGCACGAGGCGGCGCGGCGCGGTGTGCGTCGTCGCGGCTTGTGCCATCTCGGCGGGAACGGGTACGTCAGCGGCCATCGTGTCTCCTTTCAGCGGTTACTTCAGCGATGCCAGATACGCGGTGATCGCGTCGAGGTCTTTGTCGTTGAGATGCATGGCCGGCATCAACACGCCGGGCTTGAAATGCTCCGGGTTGTCGACGAAGGCGCGCAGGTTGGCGTTGTTGTTGGGGATCGCGCCGGAGCCAATCGTCTCGCGGCTGGCGACGTGGGTCAGGTCGGGGCCAAATCGCCCGGTGGCGACCGTCCCTGCAATAGTATGGCAACTGATGCAGGAGTTGTGCTGGAAGATGGCGCGGCCCGCAGCGGCCTGTGGATCGGCGCTCTCGACGGCTGGCTGCTTTTGGTGCGCCACCCACGCGGCAAAGTCGGCGGGGCTGTCGGCATAGACGCGGATCAGCATCTTGGCGTGCTGTACGCCGCAGTACTGCGCGCATTGCCCAAGGTAGAGTCCTGCCTGCTGCGGATCAATCCACATGGTGTTGATCTGGTTCGGAATCAGATCCATCTTGCCTGCCAGACGCGGCACCCAGAAGCTGTGGTCGGTGTCGGCAGAGGTCATGGTGAGATAGGTCGGCGTGGGCTTCTTCGGGTCGCTCACCGGAATGTGCAGTTCGTTGGCGGTGACAACGCCCAGTTTGGGATAGCTGTACTCCCACCAGAACTGGTGGCCCACAACATTAACATCCATCGACGAGGCGGGCTTCGGTATGCTCTGCGTCATCAGGATGACGCGCGTCGTGGCAAGGAAGAGCAGAACCACGATCAGGATCGGGATCACCGTCCACGAAAGTTCGATCTGGTTGCTGCCAAAGATCTGCGAGGGTTCGCGAGAGGCGTCGGCGTCCTCCGCGCGATGTCGGTAACGCACCACAGCGTAGAGAAAGAGTCCTGCGACGACCAGAAAAATTGTCAGTGTAATGCCCAGCACCAGCATCGAAAGGCCAAAGATGGAATGTGCAGGAGTCCCAGCCGGAGCAAAGATGCTCGTAGAGCCGTGACTGAAACCGGTCGGGATTTGGGCTGCGAGGTCGGGCCAGACTGTGCGCGCCAAAGATTTCTCCAAAAGATTAGCTTTCCAGTCGAGCCGCAGATTCGCACCGCGTTCGATCAGTTGAGTTTAGATGCTGAAAGTTTACACTCCGGTTCAGACAACAAGCGCTTAGGAGGTCAAATAATTTATCGGTTGTCGGGGAAGTCTTGCTGCGGCTTCATTTAGGCAAAACATATGATACGGCGATCTCATCGCTCACGAATATGGCGATGCGCGGATAACCATTTTGCCCGTGCATGGCGTCGAACAACTTAGGTTCGGCCAGTTGGCCAGCACACCCGTTGGCGACAATCTTGCCGCCAGCCAAACAACCAACTCGGCCCACGCAAGGAGTGTACGAAATGGCACAATACAAAGGCACGGTAAAGTGGTTCAACAACGCCAAGGGCTTCGGCTTTCTCGGATACGAGGGCGGAGCAGATGTCTTCGTTCACTACAGCTCTATTCAATCCGAAGGCTACAAGAGCCTGAAGGAGGGGGAAGAGGTGGAGTTCGACATCATCGAGGGCAGCAAAGGCCCGCAGGCCGATCAGGTCGTCCGCGTCAAGGACGCCACCGCGAAGCCTGCCGCAGAGTCAGCTCCTGTTTCAACCTCTGCTGAAGAAGAGAAAAAGGACGAATAGTGACCGCAAGAGCCAGCGTTGAATCCGAAAGTGGATCTTCGCAGGCCAGAGCGTTTTCACTATTGCTGTAGGAAAGATCTGCATATACTTTTTGAAAGCGGTACAGGAGTCTCTGTCTTGAAAGGGCGGGACTTTAGTCCCGCCGTAAACAGCCTATTTTCAGCGGGCTTTAGCCCTCGATGGAATCTTGGAGACTTGAGCAGCGTCTTCAGATGTATGAACATTGTCATCCTTCGCGAGTGCAAAGCACGAGTTAAAGCCCCGTATTCGCGTTCCACGACGATCTACAGCACTGCCGAAAATGTGTTAAGCCAGCAGGACTTCAATGCCTCTGCTGCGCAGCATCTCAACGTACTGGGGAGCCAGTTCGCGGTCGGAGATGACGGTGTTGGCAGCCTCCAGCGGGGCCACGGGAACCATTGCGCCGCGCCCGAACTTGGTGTGGTCGGCGACGATGATGACGCGACTGGCAATCTCGATCATCTTCTGTTCCGAGCCGACGACCAGCGTATTGTTATTGCTGAAACCCGCCGCGGTGACGCTGCCAATGCCCATGATAAGTACGTCGGCGCGGATCAGTCCGAGCATCTGCTCGCACATTGGACCCAGCATCACGCGGATCCGCGGATCGAGGTAGCCGCCGGTCAGCGTCAACTCGATGTTGCGCCGCGCCTCCAGCGTCTCGGTGATGGGAAGGGAATTGGTGACGATGTGCAGCGACTTGCTGGCCAGTTCTCCGGCGACCGCCGCAACCGTCGAACCCCCGTCGAGAATCACCGTCTGCCCGTCCTGAACCAGACTGGCGGCAATGCGCGCTATGCGGTTCTTTTCGTCGCTGAGACGACCGCTCTCCACCGTAAAATCGAAGGCTCCGCTGCCAGTGGTCTGCACGGGAACCGCTCCGCCGTAGACTCGCTTGAGTATGCCCTCGGCTTCCAGCAGATCAAAATCGCGGCGAACGCTGGATTCAGACGCGTCAAGCTCGCGGCAAAGGGTCTCCAGATTCAGGAAATCCTTCGTCGCGAGCATTTGACGCATTCGCAGTTGTCGTTCAGCAGCTTTCATCGTTTAGTAGCCGAGTACCGCGAGTTGCAGGATGCATTTGTTACGTTCAGTTTGCTTCCTTCACGGTAAAACGGGCTTAGGACGCCTTCATCGCATTCATTACCGCGTCGGTAACGGTCTTCACCAAACGATCCATCTCTGGTCCATCGGAGGAGAGAGGACTGGTGCCGTCCTTGGAGCAGGGAAGCAGAGCGATCGAGTTCGGCATATCGACATCGGAGAGCTGACACTCCCTGATCCCTTCGGTGTCGAAGCGCGAATCCGGCAGGCCCAGGCTCTTCTTGATGTTGAGCAGGTCGGCGGTGTGCTTCTCGGAGATCTGTGAGATTGGCACTCCCAGCATCGAGGCGTTCATCAGCGTCCAGCAGTAGGTGTCCACAACCTCGGCGTACCACTCCGCATGGGTGACCGTGTCAGCCCAGCAGATGATGCCGTGGTTGGAGAGCAGCACGGTGTTGTGCTCGCGAACGTAGGGAATAACCGTCTGCGCAAAGGCTGCGGTGCCGGGGGTCTCGTACGGCGATACGGCAACCTTGCCGACGAAGACCTCGAACTCTGGAATGATGTTGTTGGGCGGGACGCGGCCTGTGATCGCGTAAGCGGTCGCATGGGGCGGATGGCAGTGTACCGCCGACTTGGCCTCGGGCACAGCCTTGTAGATCTCCAGATGCAGGAAGATCTCGCTGGTGCGCGGCCGCTTGCCGGCAACCTGTACGCCGTCCAGATCGACCAGACAGAGGTCTTCGGGGGTCAGATCCAGCTTGCTCATCAGGGTCGGGGTGCAGATGACCTCGTTCGGCCCGATGCGGAAGGAGATGTTGCCACCGTTGCCATCGACGTAGGAACGATTCCAGAGCTTCTTGCCAACCGCGCAGATCTCCTTCTTGACGGCCTCGGCTTCAGGCGTCGAGAAGAGACGCGGATCGGCAGGGCTACGCTTGGTCGCCGCAGCCACAGGAGCAGCCGCAGGAGCCGAAGCAGAGCTGGCGGAAGAGGTTGCGGCGACGGGCGCCGAGCCAGTCGTCACCTCGATGCCATGCTCGCGCAGGAAGTCGCGCGCCGAAGGGGTAATCACGCCACGCGGGCAGACCTTGACTTGGGTCGCACCGGCTGCAAGAGCGCTCTCAGCATCGCGCATAGCCAGTACATTCTGGCTGGAGAGATCAATCTGTTTCACTTCGCCGTTACTCACTGCTTCACCTCAGATCCTTGTTGTTGGTTGTTGCCTGTTGTAATGGTGTCGATAATCAACGTGCAGTACGCATCCACGGGAACTTGTTTCGGCCAGAAGGGATTCGCAGCTTCGCGCCCCTCTGTAAATGCCACCATCTGACCCTTTGCTGCGCCCAGTCCATCGACCGCAACCAGAGATTTGCCGCCAGCCAATCCATTCTTTGCCTTCAGATTGGCCATCGTTACCGGCTCCAGCACTACCAGCGTCTTGCCTGTAAGCTCTGGTATAGCCGGGTTGAGAACGACATGTCCGCGAACGATGCCCAGTCTCATGCTGCCCTCCCTGTGCTGCGCGGCTGCGGAATATGTACATGATCCACCAGCCCTGCGACGACCATGCGCGCCGGAGTTGTATTGCCGTAGCGTTCGCGAGCAATATCTCCGTCGTTTGAGATCATCACAGTCTGCCCCTGTCCCGCGCCCATCCAGTCGACGACGATCACTGGTTCCGCTCCATAGCTGCCGTCGGCCTCAAGCCGTTGGGCAATCAGGAAGCGGCAGCCTTCCAAGCTGTCATGCTTGGCCGCTGGAACCACCGTGCCGTCGATGCGGGCGAGGAACATGGTTAGATGATCCTCAAGGCGCCGCCAATGGTGATCTGGCGTTCGCGGGTAAAGGTCAACGGAGTCGTGATGCCCTCGCCGGTCGGGGTTGCAATGCTGTGGCTCAGATAGCCCGGCCCGCCGAATCCCAACGATGCCAGCGACGATGCGTTGCTGACAAAGATCGTCGTATTCATGGCGCGCGCCATGCGAGTCACATTGCCCACGTCCTTCGAGTGCATGATGGCCGTGTGACGGTAGCCATGCTCCGCCTTCACCGAAGCCGCAATGCCTGCTTCAACATTCAGCACGCGCACGATCGGAATGAACGGCATCATCTGCTCTTCTACGACGAAGGGATGATTCTCATCCGTAATTCCGTAGAGAATCTGAGCGTTGGCTGGGGCGTTGACTCCAGCTGCGGCTGCCAGCACCGAAACATCCTTGCCGACCAGCTCCTTGCGAACATGAGCGCGGGCGCAACCCTTGCCGTCGCCATCGAAGGTGAAGGCAGCCTGCGTCAGCTTCTCGATCGCGGGCTTGTCCAGCTCGAATCCGCCAGCGCGACGCATCGCGTCCATAAATGCAGTGGCGACCGATGCGACGACGAAGACCTCTTTCTCGCCGATGCAGAGCAGGTTGTTGTCAAAGCCACCGCCCTCGATGATGGAGCGCGCAGCCAAGTCAAGGTCGGCGGTCTCGTCGACAACGACCGGAGGATTTCCCGGGCCTGCCGCAATAACGCGCTTGCCGTACTTGCTTGCCGCAGCGACAACCATCGGTCCGCCCGTAACGCAGAGCAGGGCAACCTGCGGATGCTGAAACATCTGCGTCGCGGATTCAATTGTGGGTTCCAGCACCGTAGTGATGACGTTGGCTACGCCGCACTCGCGTTCAATCTCGCGATTGAAGAGCTGCAAGGCATACTGCGAGACGCGCTTGCCCGAGGGGTGCGGAGCGAAGATTGCCGTGTTGCCAGCAGCTAGAATATTGATCGCATTTGCCACCATCGTCGGCACCGCGTGCGTGACTGGAAGCGACATGCCAATGACGCCCCAGGCAGCGCGCTCAATCAGCACCAGCCCAGACTTGTCAGTGCGCGCATCGCTGCGCATCGCATCGATGCCAAGCACATACTTCATGTTCTTCAGCTTTTGAATCTTGTGATCCAGCCGTCCGACCTTGGTCTCTTCTAGCTCCATGCGGCCCAGCTCTTCGCAGCGGTCAATGCTAATGCGTCGTATGACGGAGATCATATTGCCGCGCTCTTCGAGGCTCATCTCCTGAACTTTTTTCTGCGCCTCATACGCCGCGCGAACAGCCTCGTCCACGGTCAAAAACACGCCGTCGTGGGCTTCTGCGCTGTTGCTCGGGCTAGCGAACACCGATGCAATGGCGGGCGCGTAGTTCGGCGTCGTGGTCGTATGCGGCTGTTGCGTCTGGGCGCGCAGTCTCGACACGACCTCCTTCGCAATATCCGCAATCACCTGCTCTTGATTCGTCATTTATGGCTTCTCCATTACTTTGCCGTCCACTTCAACGGTATCTACGATGCCCACGATGACTGCATCGACCGGCGTATCCTTGGTCGAGGACGTCAGGCGAGCCGAGCTTCCCTGCGTAAACAGGACACACTCGCCCACTCCAGCGCCTACGCTATCAACGGCCACCACCGAACTCCCCGAGATCTCCAGCTTGCCCCCCTTGCTAACATAGGGCTGAACCAGAAGCAGTTTCATTCCGCGAAACTTCTCGTTCTTCTGCGTGGAGACGACGTTGCCAATCACTTTTGCAATAAACATGCCCGCTCACCTCTTGCAGGCATCGGGGAACCGTCGCCGTCTCCCCGATGCAGCAAACATCAACTATTTCGGCAATACGGACGAGAGATTGCCACTGGGACGCGCGATCACGTGGACGCTCTGCACCTTGCCCACCGTGCTTGCAGCGGCTGCACCAGCATCCACGGCGGCGCGAACGCTGCCTACATCGCCCTGAACGAACACCGAGCAAAGCCCGCTGCCGATCTTGTTCCAGCCCACGAACTCAACGCTCGCAGCCTTCAGCATCGCGTCGGTAGCCTGCACTGCTGCAATCAGGCCTACCGTTTCAATCATTCCAATCGCTTCATTGGCCATTTCAATTCTCCCGAATCTTCTTGTTACTTAATATTCAGTGACTAATGTCTGGATAATTCGTGCCTATTGATTCTGCGTAATAAATCCGCGCAGAAGAATTCAGCTCGAACTACTTCAGGAAGCTCTCAACCAGAGCATCGTGCGGACGCGCGATCACGTGCGATGCAACCAACTCCCCGACTGCCTTGGCTGCTGCCGAGCCGGCATCAACGGCTGCACGAACGCTGCCCACATCGCCGCGAACGATTGCGGTCACAAAGCCGCCGCCGATCTGCACTGTCTTCACGAGCTCGACGCTGGCTGCTTTCACCATCGCATCACATGCCTCGACCAGTCCGACGAGGCCCTTTGTCTCTACCAAACCAATTGCTTGACTCATCTTGTCTCCTATGCCCGTGGGGCAATCTTTGCCGGTGGCCGTGTCGTTTTTAGAACTTCACGCCTGTTCCGGTGGCTATATGCCTACTTCTTGGCTGTGACGGCGGCCTTCGCCTGTCCCTGTACAAAGGAGGGAAGCTCGTCGTGGGGACGCGAGATCACCTGAACGCCGACCACTTCGCCAATTCGCGAGGCAGCTTCTGCGCCAGCATCGGTTGCGGCCTTCACCGCAGCCACGTCGCCTTCAACAAAGGCGGTGACCATTCCAGAACCTACCGACTGCCAGCCAGTAAAGTTGACATTGGCCGACTTCAGCATCGCGTCGGTTGCCTCGAACAGGGCAACCAAACCCTTCGTTTCAATCATTCCAAGCGCTTGTTTCATCGAGTCCTCTCTTATTTACTTCCATTACCGAAAATATCTATCTATCAAACATGAATTACTTGAACGAATTAAGAATTGCCGGAGTAACTACTTAACCAGTTCAATGTCTTTGGTCAGATGTATACCGCTAGCATTGGCCTCGTCGGTGTCCAGGTGTACGTTCAGCCGCGAGTTTGGATCGATGCGAACGTGTACGTTGTTGAAGGTCGTGCTGGCTGCGCCGCCTACGCGGAGCTTCATCAGGTCGCCCTGCTTGACTCCAAAGTAGGCTGCCTCGGCCGGGTTCATGTGGACGTGTATCGCCGCACGAATAATACCCTGCTTCAGCTCGATGGTGCCCTTCGGCCCCATGATGATTGCTCCCGGAGTCCCCGCAATGTCGCCGGAGAGACGCACCGGAATCTGGTCGAAGCCCAGGCTGAACGCGTCGGTGAAGGCTAGCTCCACCTGAGACTGCGGACGCATTGGCCCCAGAATGCGCAGGTTGGAGATCAGTCGGCTGCGCGGCCCGATGATCGTCACCTTCTCGTTGGAGGCAAAGTTTCCCGCCTGAAACAGCGGTTTGTACACCGTCAACTCCGAGCCTTTTCCGAAGAGGACGTCCATGTCTTCGCGGCAGATGTGCATGTGCCGCGCCGAAGCCAGAACGGTAAGTACCGGCGACAGGCTCTTGCCAGCGCGCGCCGCACCCTCGCGATTCAGGTACTCCATCGTGACCTGACGAACGATCTGCTCAACCAGAGAACGGTCGGCTGACTGAGGCGAATTATTTAGTACCGTGCTTCCACATGCCATAGGTAGACTCACTGCCATTCAATTTACGGCTAGATTGTTTGACCTGCACTTACGCGTTGAACTACGTTCACTGTCTCGCGGGCGACGACGCTCTCTTCGTCCGCAGGAATAATCAAAACCTTTACCGCAGAACCCTCGGTCGAAAGCTTCTGCGCTGTACGAGCTTTACTGTTGATCGCCTCGTCCAGTTCCACGCCAAACGCGGATAGATTCTTGCAGACCGCCGAGCGCGTATACGGGCTGTACTCCCCGATCCCGCCAGAGAAGCTGATGACATCGACTCCGCCCAACTCCACCATGAAGGCTCCAATATAGTGGCGGATGGCTCGCACATAGACGTCCAGCGCAAGCTGCGAGCGATGATCGCCCTTGGCCGCTGCCTCTTCCATGTCGCGCATATCGCCGCTAGTGCCGCTGATTCCGGCCAGTCCAGACTTGCTTCCCAACAGCTTCGCCATCTCGTCCGGACCAACTCCGAGTTTCTTCATCATGAAGAGTACAGCAAAGGAGTCGATGTCGCCAACGCGATTGTTCTGCGGCAGGCCCGACTGCGGGGAGGTTCCAAAACTGGTGTCCACTGCAACGCCATCAAGGAAGGCGGCGATGCTGGAGCTTCCGCCCAGATGGCAGGAGATGTGCCGCAGTCCGGGCTTGTTGAACTGAGCCTTCACATTCTCGCTGGCCGAACGATGGCTCGCGCCGTGGAATCCGTAGCGGCGAATGCCATACTTGGTGCGCCACTCGTAGGGAACCGCGTAGGTCGTAGCCGCTTCGCTCAGCCCTGCATAGGGCGTAATCTCGAAGACCGCAACCAGAGGCACATTTGGAAGCTCGTGGCGAAAGGCCTTCATTGCAGCAATATACGGAGGATTGTGTGCAGGAGCGAAGAAGGAGAACTCTTCCATCTGCGCCATCAACTCGTCGTCAACCAATCGCGGGCCAGTCAGCGGGCCGGGATGAACCACCTTGAAGCCGATCGCTTCGACCTCTGCCAGACTCTTCAGAGCCTTGCCCGGGCCGACAACATCGTCGATACACTTGCGAATCGCCGAAGGGTAGTCCGGACAATCGCCGCCCGCCTGTCCGATTCGCTCTACGCGGCCATTGGCCAACGCCGTCTCTTCCGGCATATTCAGAACGCGATATTTGAACGAAGTGCTACCAATATTGGGGATAAGACATTTCATGAATTGGGCCGACTGCCTTGTTTTGAGAGATGTTGATCGTTTCTGACTGCAATAACACCATATCGCATATTATCTGTCAGAGTCAATCAGAACACGAAATATTTTCAAATAAATATTTCGTCAGTAGCCTATTACATAAGCACTGCGTTTGAATAGGGAGACTTCATTTATTGAGCCAAACATGGATATATATGGATGAACACGGATAAAACAAGCCCATTCTGTTTCTAATCCGTGTTCATCCGCGTTGATCTGGGGTCGGCTCTACGCCCGCGAACGCAGCAAGGCGGCAATCTCTCCAGCGGCCTTGCGCGCGTCGTCCTGTTTGTCCGGCGCAAAGCTGACCGCGCCGACCCGAGCGTGTCCTCCTCCGCCGTAGCTCTCGCAGATCTCTGCCAGATTCGCCAACTCCGAGACTGGCAGCGTGGTCCACGGGTTCGTTCCCACCGAGATCTTGGTGCGAAAGCTCGACCGGCTTAGGCCCACGTTGTAGACCGCAGTCGGATGCAAGTAGTAGGGAATGAACTTGTTGTAGCCCTCGGTGATGCGGTCGGTGATGTCGAAGGTGGTGACGCCGCGCTCCAGTTGGATGCGTTCGCGCAGCAGTTCAATGCCGGACAGATGCCGTTCCATCCGAGGCCCCAGTTCGGCCTGAATGAACGGCTGGTCGAGAACCTCCTGCAAGCTCATCTCGGTCAGCAGCGGAATCACCCGAGTCACGAATCCCGGCCCAGAGTTCTCGATCACCATGGTCAACTTCATCGCGGGCGCAACCATTCCGACAGCCGCATCCGCGCTCTCGTACTTCGCTCCGTCAACGATGTCGGCCCAGTAGCGCAGCTCCTCCAGCCCCTTGGTGCTGAAGCCGAACTTGCTCGCAGCCACATCCAAAATCAGGCCGGTGCAGGAGACATAGTCAGGGTCGTAGAACTTCCCGCCCAGCTTGCTCGTCTCGCCGCTCTGCGAGTTCGCCTGCGCCTGCCAGGCCATGAAGTCCATTCGGTCTTCGGGAGTCAGAAACGCGCTCTGGTGATGATCGAACCACCAGTTCACCTTGGGCGAGGTCGAATATTTAAAGTCCACAATGGCGTTGTCGCCGTCGATCAGCGCGGAATCGTCGAACGGCACACCTGCGGCCTGATGCATCAGCCCATGGTAGGAGAACTCCGCCGAGCCAATGCACTCGCGATAGAAGCGTGTAAATACCGACGCCGAACACGCGCCATCGAAGCAATGATCGTGATGAAACACACGGCAATTCAAGCCAGAAGCCTCCAATACAAACTCAATTTACGCAGCCGATTCCGCCCTTCGCGCGCACCCCTCGGCCTCTATTGATTCGGCAACAAATACTGTGTGGGTGCCCATCTTTTTCCGCGTTTTTGCGGGAAAGAGTGGGAGGGCGCGTCGCTCATATCTTGCCGGATCAATATTACGCGAAGCTCTAGCATTGCCGCCCCGCGCGCCCATGTCAAGCTGAGTACCTGCATCTTGCCCTCTGGCAGGTTGATGAAGACTTGTCGTCGATCAAACAGGCTACTTGCTATTCGGTTGCGGAAGAAGGGTATCAAAAATCAACTCAGCCACCTTTTTCTGAGTTCGGACTCCAATATAGGTCGGCGAAAATGTAGCTTCTAAAGCAATCGCAGACAGCAAGGGAATAATGATATGGACTGCGACAGAGCGGCTCACTGCATCCTGTCCCTTTGCCAGCGAGCCAAGGAGTTCGGTATACGTCTTTTCTGGATTTTGAGGATAGATCTCGTCATAGTGTTTTTGGAGCTGTTCTTTCAAAGCTGGATGACGGATTGCGAATAGCTTGAATTCCAGCAGAAGCATGGCCCACGTCTGATCCTCGGCCTGTTTCATATAAAACTTGCGGAAGACAGAGAGATTCTCTTCCTGGCTCGTCGAGCCGGCAAGCAGCTTTGACATTTCAGATCGAATGCGTTTTGCTTTCTCATCGACGAGCGCGAGAAAAATGTCCTCTTTGCTTTTAAAGTGTGCGTAAATGGCCCCTTTTGTCCGTCCGGCCAGAGTCGCAATCTTGCCTAACTCTGCTCCCTCATAGCCGTCTCGTACAAAGATTGTCTCCGCAGCCTTAAGCAGAAGCGTCCGCGTCTCTCTTGTTTTTACCTCATGCTTGTTCAAGGTTTCCCTATCCTCTCATCCGTTTTTCCAGGCTCATATAATGTACATGAGCGCTAAGGGGCGACGTGAATTCTGGCGATAGAGCGTTACGAAGCACGCTCCGGCTCCGGTCCTCTCGCTAGATTCGACTCTGCTCCCTTCTTCCGTGCGGTAGAGAACTGCTTGGCCAGTTTTTTCGCAATTCCATCCGCCACATTTGTACTCTCTGTCTCGCCTCGCATCGTTGCCTTCGTTTCTTTGTGCAGGTTCAGCTTTCCAGAGGCATCAGAGATTGTAGCGTCGAAGACCATCTGCGTAGTTCCAACAAACATTCCTATCGGCCCCGTCCATGCGCGCTGCACCGAACTTCCCGGCTTGAAGCCCGTAATCGAAAGACCAACCGTATATTGCGGACATCCTTGCTGTGCCGCAGTCTCTCCATCGCGATACACGCGATCAATCCCTTTCATGTGCCGCAACCTATCGATCATATGTTCATAAACCAGTGTTCGGTACTCCGCTGGAACCTTGGCCTGATCCCAGTTCGGCGCTGAGACGAGTACCGTATTTGGTCTCACCCATCCGTCCCGACACGCGCTGTCTTTCGTCTCGTCTTGCCTCGCAGGCATCTTGGCAAAGACCTGTACTGCACGATCCGCTTCATTCGCTGGAAGATCAAACACGACGCCGTGATACCCTCCGTTTCTGTCGCTGAACTCAACCGTAAGCATGTCAACCTTGTGTTGCAGCAACATGGCCGCGACCATTCCGCCCCCATCCGGGATACCCATCCTGAGAATTCGCCCCTTCAGTCCCCAAAGTTCAACTCGCTGATTACCCGCGCTGACAGCTCGGATGGACTGTAGCGGGATTTCGCTGTGGCTGCTCTTTCCCGTGAACTTCAATCCATCTGTATTTACGGTAAGGGAGCCCTTTTCGTTTGCTTTTACGTTGGGCAGGCCATAGACGTGTTGAACGTTCGGCGAATTCCATGCCACGGCTTGCGCTTCAGCGATGACAGGATGAACGGTTGTCTGTGCCGCAACAATAGGTTCATTCACTAGCATGTGTGTTGAAAGCAACAGTAAAGCTTTTACGATTCGATTTACCATTGACGACCTCGTGTATATAAAATACGTACTGGTAGGTATTAGATATTAAGCCCGGCAGTCTGTAAACCCAGGGAAGAGCGTGAATCTGCACCAACATTCTGCTTCGCCTAGCAGCCCGTGGTGAAAGTCAAGTTTTGAAAGGACACGGCTTCAGCCGTACCGTAACTGCTGCAAAATTACCCCGGGCTATATTTAGCCTAGGCCGAAGGCCTAGAAATCGTCTGTTGCTATAGAGAATGGTTTGTCATCCTGAACGAAGAGAAGGATCCCCGCATTTCGCTCGCTTCGCGACACTCTACACGATTAGCGAAGATGTTCTAGTCGCAAAATCAGCAATAACACTCAGCCCATCCGACCCAAGACAAAAAACGCAGCAAATCCCGCTGTCAAGTCTCAACGCCCTGAAGAAGTCAAGTAATGCACTTAGTATCAACCACCTATCGCGAAAAAATAGATGGCAATCTAGTTATGCTCAAAAACGTATAATTAATTCAAGTAGATAGAAACAAACAAGGCCCGGCCAGTTGCGTCGGGCCTTGTCTGTTTCTTTGAGAATTTACTGAATGGGGGTAGACCAATTTGTTTGTCATTCCGCAGCGAAGCGGAGGAATCTGCTTTTGCTTTGTTTGTCATTCTGAGCGCAGCAAAGAATCCCGCATTTTGCTCATGCCGCGACACTCTACCCCATGCTCTATTCTCTCAAGCTCAACTCAGGAGTTAAGCGCAATAAATATATATGAATCCGTATATACGTAAATATAAAACATTTGTAATCAGCGATGTGGGTATATACCCATGGGGGGTGGGTAGAAATAATATGCGTCATTCAGGCCCGCCGGATACACTCGTAGAAGTAATGAGTTCCTCTGAGCCCAATCCGCCGATTCTGCCCGAGCCGCCGCGCCAGACCGATCCGCTTGGTCTGCCAGAACAGGACGGCGGCACTCCAAACGAGTGGCAGCCGGCGCCGGAGTCTGGATTTAGCTTCGCGGATCTATTCTTCGGCAGCGAAGGGCTGCGCGCTGGCTGGGGGATTCTGCTCTTCCTTGCTCTGCGCGAGGTTCTGGGGGATGTCCTTACCCCGTTGCTCTCGGCACTGGTTCCCCACACAGTGGGCGGAATCTTCCATCCACGCCGCTTGATGGCATACGAAGGTCTTGCGTTGCTGACGATCATCCTGGCTACCTGCGCGATGGCCAGAATTGAGCGCCGTCCAGCCTCCGCCTACGGGCTAGGCGGCAGGCATCGCCTGACTAACTTCTGCGCGGGTCTTGGCTGGGGAGTCGCGCTGCTCTCGCTGTTGGTCTTTAGCCTGCGCGCCTGCGGTCTGCTGGTCTTTGATGCGCGCCTTCTGGTCGGTGCCAGCGCACTGCGCTACGCAGCGATCTGGGGCGTGGGCTTCCTGTTGGTGGGACTCTTCGAGGAGACCTTCTTTCGCGGCTATCTACAGTTCACCCTGTCGCGCGGCATCGGCGGAGTCTACAACTGGATTCGCGCAGGCCTCTCGCAGACGACCGGATCCGATGCGTCGGAAGCGCACTCAGCAGGCTCAAGAGAGACTGGCCAGAACGCCTTCGGATTCTGGTCTGCGGCTCTACTGCTCTCCTTCGGCTTTGGATTTACTCACAGCTCGAACGTGGGCGAGTCTCCGATTGGACTCTTCTCCGCAGCGCTGATCGCGGTCGTCTTCTGCTTCAGTCTGTGGCGCAGCGGATCGCTCTGGTGGGCGATTGGATTCCATACGGCGTGGGACTGGGCGCAGTCGTTTCTCTACGGCGTCTCCGACAGCGGCATCGGGATTGCGGGCCATCTCTTTGCGACGCACCCCGTTGGCCGAGCGATCTTCTCCGGCGGGCTTACCGGCCCGGAGGGAAGTTTCTTCGTGCTGCCCGTCATCGCGCTCACGGCCATCGTGATTCATCTCACGTTGTCTCGCGAATCCGGCGTTGATTTGTCCACAGAGAGATAGAACATTTCACGGTTACTGTAATACAGAGTGATATTGTCATTCTGAGCGAAGCGAAGAATCCCCGCATTTTGCTCGTAGCGCGATAAATTACACCATCGCTGAAAATACTCTAAGTCCAGCAGAACGCACAAACAGCCCTTCTCTGGATTAGACTGGCGATAAGCCATGAGCAGCAACGCCCCAAACTCGAACGAGGAAGATTCTTCTCCAGATACGGCGCAGCCCGACCTTCACTACGGCGACTACACTCGTCAGGTCGATACGCCGCTGCGCAGCAAAGCAGCGCCGGAGCCTGAGCCGCCTGCCACCGCTAGCGAGTCAGACGGCGCAGGATCTAAGCCTCCTGCTGGTCACAAGCTGATTGCTCTCAGCCTCGCCTTGCTGCTGGTCGCAGTACTTGTTGTTGTCGGAATCTTTGCCGCGCGCAGCTATGTTCAAAAGGCGATGCGAGCAAATCTGCCGCAGTTGGATGGTTCGCTGGCAGCCTATGGACTGACCGCGCCGGTCACCGTTACCCGCGATGCGCAGGGCGTTCCGCACATTCAGGCAAGTTCGATGGACGACCTCATCTTCGCGCAAGGCTATGTAACGGCGCAGGATCGCTTGTGGCAGATGGATCTGCTGCGTCGCCACGCCTCTGGACAACTTGCGGCGATCCTTGGCCGCTCGATGTTGGAGCATGATCGCCTACAGCGCACCCTGCAACTGCGTACTGCCGCCGATCGCGCCGTCGTCGCGTTGCCCGCTGACCAGCTTCACTGGCTGGAGGTCTACGCGCGAGGCGTGAACTCCTCCATCGCCCAGCAGAACGCGCATCTGCCCATTGAGTTTCGCCTGCTCGGCTACAAACCCGCCCGGTGGACTGCGCGCGACTCCATTCTGGTTGAGATGGTTTTATTTCAGGATCTGACCACCGGCTTTCCGCAGAAGCTAGGCCGCGAGGCTCTGGCCGCGCATCTTCCGCCCGAGTTGATTGCAGATCTCTACCCCACCGGCTCTTGGCGCGACCACGCTCCTGGCCAGCCGATTCCGGACGTCTCCGCGCCCCAGCCCGAAATTCCAGATCTTCCGCTCGACGAGCCGCAATCGAGTCTGCGCCAGCCCATGAAGCCGAGCGCAACCTCCGCTGCTGACCTTATGGCGCTCCAGCGAACGCTCGCGCTCTTCCACTCGCCCTGCTCCGCCTGCGTCGCCGGATCGAACGCCTGGGCTGTCTCCGGTTCGCATACCGCCTCCGGCAAGCCGATGCTGTCCAACGACATGCACCTCTCGCTCATGGTTCCGGGACTGTGGTATGAGGCCGACCTGCAGACCACCAACTCCGCGCCGATGGCCAACTTCCACGTCGCCGGCGTCACCTTGCCCGGAACGCCGTTTGTCATTGCGGGACACAATGACCACGTCGCCTGGGGATTTACCAATCTCGGCGCAGACGTGCAGGATCTCTACATCGAGCACACGCGCGGCACTTCCAGCGGAGCCGAGTTCCAAACCGCAAGCGGCACTTGGAGTCCTGTTCGCTACCATACCGAGGTGATTCAGGTGCGTGGATCGTCCAACGTCGTACTCGACGTTCCGCTCACCCGCCACGGCGACGCTGACACGCCAATTCTCTCCAGCATCTTCCACGGTGAGCGGCGCTCGATCAGCCTGCGCTGGACGATCTACGAAGCGGCCAACGTCACTGCGCCCTTCTTCGCCGTCAACTCCGCCAGCGACTGGCCGTCGATGTTGTCCGCGTTCGCCAACTGGGGAGGCCCCGCGCAGAACCTCATCTACGCCGACGATCAAGGCCACATTGGATTTCACGCTCTGGGCCGCATTCCCCTCCGTGGAGATGCCACCAATCCCAGCGCGCTCTCGCCCGTCCCCACCGATGTCAGCGCGCCCGACGCGCTTACTCATGAGTGGGCGGGCTACATTCCCTTCGACCAGCTTCCGCAGGCCTTCGATCCCGCCGACGGCATTCTGGTTACGGCCAATGCTCGCGTCACAGCGGACGGCTACCGCCTTCCCATCACCCTCAACTGGATGGCTCCCTATCGCACCGAGCGCATCTACAAGGTTCTGGCGTCCAGCCATCCACTCACTTCGGCAGAGATGCTGACGCTACAGAACGACGTTTACTCTGAGCCGGATCACATCTTCGCGCAACGTCTGGCGTACTCCATCGACCACGCCACCGGCCCGCTGAAGGATGACAAGACGCTTCATCAGGCCGCCGACCTGCTACGCAAGTGGAACGGTCGTGTGGACGCCAACGCCAGCGCACCCGCCATCGTCAACGCGGCGCGCGCCGTCTTCTGGCCGATGCTGTTGATCCCCAAGCTCTCGCCGCAGGTTGCCGCGCAGCTTGTACAGGGAGCCGACCTCTCCAAGTCCAAAGGCATTCCCGATGACGTGGAGCGCACCGCAAATCTATGGCAGCTTTACACCTGGGGAGAGCGAGATAGCGTTCTGGAGCAGCTCGTCACGCACGCGCCTGCCCGCTGGCTGCCCTCCGGCTACGCTACATGGGACGACTTCCTCGCCGCCGTCGTCGCACGCGGCCTGCGCAACTCTCACGCTCCGCACGACCTTGCCACTTGGCAGATGGGGCGCGCTCTGCCGCTGGAGATCGATCATCCCGTCTTCTCCCACATTCCCCTCTTAGATCGGTTTCTCGGCGTCGCTACCGGAACCGGCCTACAGCAGCAGAGCGGCGACATGACAACAATCAAGCAGGCTGGCAACGCCTTCGGTCCATCGGAACGCTTCACCGCCGATCTTGCCGATCTTGACCGCACCACGCTGAACATTGTTCTCGGCCAGTCCGGAAACCCAGTCAGCCCGCTCTACATGGATCAGTTCCAAAGCTGGTTGCGCGGCTCTACCTACTCGCTGCCCTTTACTCCAGCCGCGACCCAGCCCACCATCACCCACACCTTGACCCTCACGCCCAGATGAATCCCGACCCAAACTATCCAGCAAATATCTCGAACGCAAAGCTCACAGGCGGAAAGCTCTCGGGTGCCCCATCCATCGCGGCCTCATCGCGATGGGTAGGATTGCAATGGCTGCTCATACCGCTGCTCGCGCTGGTCGCCGTCCTTCCGCTGATCTTTCACGGAGCCTCCTGCGGCCACGACTTTGACTTCCACCTGCTCAGTTGGATGGAGGCAGCGCGTCAGTTCTCCGTCGGCAACCTGCACCCGCACTGGGCCTACACTCCGGCCTACAACGCGGGCGAGCCGCGCTTCGTCTTCTATCCGCCGCTCTCCTGGACGCTGGGCGCGCTGCTTGGCCTCATCCTTACCCACCTTCCCCACGTCAGCGAGGCCGCCGCATGGAGCGCCACGCCGATCCTCTTCACCTGGATTGCCCTCACCCTCTCCGGCCTCACTCTCTACCGTCTGGCCCGTGCCTTTGCCAGTGCGAACGCAGCTCTCCTCGCCGCTGCGCTCTACCTGGCCAACCCTTACATGCTGTTCACCGCCTACGAGCGCACGGCCTACGCCGAGCTTCTTGCCGCAGCATGGATTCCGCTGCTTCTTCACGCCATTCTGCGTCGACGCGTAACCATTCCGAGCATTGCTCTGCCCGTTGTATTGCTCTGGCTCACCAATGCGCCTGCCGCCGTCATGGGTACCTACACGCTCGTATTTTTAGCCGCTCTCCGCCTGGGCACAGAAGCCTTCCGAGCCAATCGAGACGAGCATTCTGTTCAGCAACCCAAAGAGAATCGTCACTTAAACAAGGATTGTCATTCAGAGCAACGCGTCTCAGAAAATTGTCATTCTGAGCAAAGCGAAGAATCCCCGCATTTCGTCCACAGTGCGAGACTCTCCACCGTAGCCTTGTCCCTGAAAGTCGCTGCCGGAACCGCCCTCGGCTTTGCTCTCGCGGCCTTCTATCTCGTTCCCGCCGCCTACGAACGCCGCTTCGTGCAGATTGCGATGGCCACCATCTCCGGCATGAGCATCAACGCCAACTTCCTCTTCGAGCGCACCGGAACCACATCCGACGACCTGCTCCACGACGCCGTTCTGCACACCGCTTCGTCGATCGCCGTCGCCCTCCTCATCACCACCGCTCTGGTCCTGATGGCCGTATACCTTCTGCGCACAAAGCAGGGCACTTTGGCTGAGAGCGGGGAACTGAGCGATCGATCTAACTTTCCAATCCTTCCTCTCGGCCTGCTCACCGCCGGAATCGCCGTCTTCCTCACTCCGCTCAGTCTGCCTCTCTGGAATCACGTGCCGCAGGCCACCTTCCTTCAGTTTCCCTGGAGATTGCTGGCTATTCTCGCTCCGGTCTGCGCGCTCACCTTGGCACGAGCCTTCACCAACCTGAGTGAGAGGCTAGCCATCTCGTCCTTCGCAACGCGCTGGTTGGGAAGAATCCGCCCCGCCGCAACCGTATTCGCTACGGCCACACTGGCCATAGTCTTGACCGCCGCTCTCGCTTGCCCCGCCGTCCACCGCTTCCGTCAGGCCTGCGACGACGAGGATACCGCCCCGGCTCGCCTTGCCCTCTTTCACTCCGACCTCGGCACCGATCCCACTGACGAGTACACACCCGTCACCGCCGACAACGACGCGCTGAACCCCGAAAACTCCGTCCACGCACCGTCTCCCGCCTACTGGCTAGCCGATACTCCCAACGCGCCATCGCCAACCAGCACGAAGGCCCGAACGGACGCCGATGACGATACAGATGTTTCCGATCATACCCCGCAGAACGAGGTCGCAATGCAGTCTGCCCCCACGAATCTAGCTCCCACGCATCTCACTTTGACCACTCCGCGCGCCGAGTACCTGATCCTCAACCTGCGCAATTACCCCGCATGGAGCGTCTCCCGCAACGGCGCGCCGATTCCGCAGGACGAGCAGCGGGAGACCCTGCGCGACGACGGCCTCATTGCCATTGCCGTGCCTGCTGGCCTGTCCACAGTGGACATTCGTTTTACCCGCACCGCGGACCAGAGAGTTGGCGACATCCTCACCCTCGTCGCCCTCGCCTTCTTGCTGTTGGCGCTGCGCAGCAAGAAAACGTTTTAGAGCAACTTTGTTTGTCATTCCGCAGCGAAGTGAAGGAATCTGCTTTTCACTCGTGCCATGGAAATCTATACCGTTGATGAAAATGCTTTAGGCGTTTAGGTCATGGTGTAGACCACCAAGCATCGAGCAAAAAACAGATTCCCTTTGGGAATGACAAACAAAAGGGCAGAACGACAATTCATTTGTGGCCAAGGGATTGCCGTAGTTTACGGCTTTCGGTAATGGAATAGACCGTATTGGAGCGAGCAACAGCAGATTCCTTCGCTTGCGCTACGGAATGACAACAAACGGGTCTATAGCTATTCGGAAAATTCTATGGCTTGATGTGGGCGAAGAAGCTGAGTTTGCTCAGATCGTTGAAGATGACCATCGCAGCGAAGAGCAGGATGCATACAAAGGCGACCTGAAAGATTCTCTCCTTGATCTGCATGGGCAGGTCGCGTTGGAAGATGCTCTCGAAGAACAGCAGGAAGATCATGCCACCGTCCAGAATTGGGAAGGGAAGCAGGTTGAACATTCCGAGGTTGATCGAGATCATAGAGACGGTGCCGACCAGTGGCGTCCATCCCGGAGCGTTGGCGGCATCATGCACCACCTGACCGATGCCGATGGGGCCGGAGAGGCTCTTGACCGGAACGCGGTGCTGGAACATGCCCACTAGTACATCGCGGATCAGCAGCGAGTTCTTCACCGTAAATTGCCACGACTTGGCGAGGGCCTTGCCGGTGGAGATCTTCTCCACCTTGACCGGAGGAGGAACCGGCTGGAAGCCGAGGCGATAGGCCTTGGTTCCGTCGGCATCGCTGATCTCCGGTGTGACGTTCATAAACATCGGTTGGGATTTGCGCAGCACGACGAGTACAGCCGGCTTGCCCTTCTGAGCCTGCATGTAGGCCAGCAAGGCTGGAACGGAGTGCAGCGTAAGTGCGTCGATGCTGACGATCTCGTCGCCGGACTGGAGGCCAGCGCGTGCGGCAGGCGTACCGGAGACGGTCTCCGCAACCTTGATTGGGGTGGACTGCATTCTGGGAATGAAGCCAAGCGTATCGGCTGTGAAATTGTCTGGTGTGGAGGCCTTCGAGGCTACAAAGAAGGTCGTGTCAACGCGCTGGCCATTGTGCGTGTAGGAGAACGGAAGCGTCTGGTTCAGGTTCAGCGCGCAGTGGTTGATGACATCGTCCCAAGTTGGGTTCTCGATGTCTGCGAAGTGAACAATGGTGTCGCCGGAGTGGATTCCGGTCTTGGCGACGGGGCTGTCGGGTGAGATGTAGTCGGTGACGGCCGGGCCGGAGGTGTATTCATCCACCTCGTTATGCACCATGTAGACGCCCGCCATCAGCACGAAGGCGAGAATGAAGTTCGCAAAGGGGCCTGCGAGGGCGATCAACATGCGCTGCCAGCGCGGGTGATTGTTCAACTCGCCGGGATCGTTCGAGACCTCTTCGCCGGGAATCTCGCCTGCCATCTTGACGTATCCGCCCAGCGGCAATGCGTTGATCTGGTAGCTGGTCTCGCCGCGTTGAATGCCAACGACCTTCTTACCAAAGCCGATGGCAAAGGTTTCCACGCGCACACCGCACCACTTGGCCACGATAAAGTGGCCAAACTCATGCACCAGAACCATAAGGCCAAGGACTAGAAGCAGTTCAACGATTGCGGAGAGCGACAAAGCGGTTTACCTCGAAGATTGGATCCATCACAACGAAATACTACACAGACGCCTTCGCGATAATATCGCGCGCGCACTCCCTTGCCGCCTCGTCCGCCGCGAGCACGTCGTCTATAGACGCAGGAGCGTTGGAAGGGGTAGCGTTCAGTACCTGCTCGATTGTACGCGGGATGCCGAGAAATGGAATTTTGCCGTCGAGGAATGCAGCGACGGCGATCTCGTCTGCCGCGTTCAGCGCAATGCAGGCCGAGGGGCCGGATTCGGCGGCCTCGTAGGCCAGACGCAGGCAAGGGAAGCGAGCCGGATCGGGCGGAGAGAAGTCCAAATGGCTCAACGTGGCCAGATCGAACGCCAGCGACGGCGCGGAGGGACGTTCCGGGTAGGCCATCGCGTAGAGAATCGGCAGACGCATGTCTGTAACCGAGATCTGCGCCAGAATCGAGCCGTCCACGTACTCGACCAGCGAGTGAACAGTCGATTGCGGATGCACTGTGACGCGAACTTTGGCCGGAGGAAGGTCGAAGAGGCGACATGCCTCAATGACCTCGAAGCCCTTGTTCATCATGGTGGCCGAGTCGATGGTGATGCGTCGCCCCATCACCCAGGTCGGATGCTTGAGAGCCTGCGCGGGCGTAATGCGCTCGAACTCGGCGGCGGGAGTGTTGCGGAACGGCCCACCCGACGCGGTCAGCCAGATCTGCTTGACCTCTGCGGTCTCTCCGCCGCGCATGCACTGGTGTACGGCGTTGTGCTCGGAGTCAATGGGGAGCAGAGCCACATTATGTTTGCGCGCCGCCTCCAGAATGAGCGAGCCAGCGGTGACCATGCACTCCTTGGTCGCCAGTCCTATGGTTTTTCCGGCGCAGACAGCCGCGTAGGTCGCCTCTAGCCCGGCTACGCCGACGATCGCCGAGACGACAAAGTCGACCTCCGGCAACGTGGCCACGCAGACCGTTCCAGCGGTTCCGTAGAGAACCTCGGTGTCGTTCAGCCCAGCCTCGCGCAGGCGTTTGGCGAGTTGGCTGGCAATCTCCTCGGTAGCCATGGAGATGATGCGAGGACGCCAGACCCTGCACTGCTCGAAGGCCACATCGATGTTGCGCCCCGCAGCCAGCGAGACGACGGTGTAACGATCAGGGAAGGATTCGCAGATAGAGAGCGTGCTCTGGCCGATCGAGCCGGTCGAGCCAAGAATGGCAATCTTTTTCACCATTCTATTTTCGCAGATTCGCGGCGAGTGTGCTGACGTTAGTGCGAGGCGAAGGTCTTGTCCCCGGCGTTGCAGAGCGGTTCCAGCGGGCAATCGGCGCAGCGAGGCTTGCGAGCGACGCAGAGGGCGCGTCCGTGAGCGATGATCCGGTGGGTGAAGTCGATCCACTCCGATTGCGGAAGAATCTGCATCAGGTCGCGCTCAACCTTCTCCGGCGTGGTCTCCTTCGTGAGTTCGAGGCGGTGGGCAATCCGCAGAACGTGCGTATCCACGACGACCCCGTCGGCGATCTTGAACCACGAGCCGAGGACGACGTTGGCTGTTTTGCGCGCGACGCCGGGAATGCGCAGCAACTCGTCCATCGTCTGCGGAACCTTGCCGCCGAACTCTTCCGTCACGACCCGCCCCGCGCCCTGAATTGACTTCGCCTTGTTGCGAAAGAAGCCGGTAGTACGGATCAGCTCTTCCAACTCGGGAAAGCTTGCGGCGGCCATAGCTTTGGGCGTGGGGAAGGTCTTGAAGAGCGCAGGTGTGACCAGATTGACGCGCACGTCGGTACACTGCGCCGAGAGGATGGTGGCGACCATGAGCTGCCATGCGCTCTTGTGGTCGAGCGCGCAGACGGCCTTCGGATAGGTTTTCTGTAGCGCATCGAGGATAGCGTTTACGCGCTCTGGACGGATGGCGTCGCCAGTCTTGCGCCGAGTTGATTTCTTCGCTGCTTTCATCGACCTAGTGTAGTGCGTAAAAGATTCAGTTGGCATAGCGCAAAGATGGATTGTCATTCCGAGCGCGGCGAAGATTCCTCGTATTTTGCTCGGTGCGCGATACTCTATTGGCAGAAATACTTTAAGGTGGACTCTATGGCTTTCACTTCCGACGATATTGCAGCCCTCAACCAACGCGCCGCTCAGGCTGCCGAAAACTCCTATTCGCCATACAGCCACTTTCGCGTCGGCGCGGCGATCCTGCTGGTCGCAGACGAGCGGCAGAATGGAGTCGTCGTCGCTGGAACCAACGTCGAGAACGCCTCTTATCGCCTGACCTGCTGCGCCGAGCAGTCGGCGATTGCGGCGGCGGTCGCTCTCTACGGCCCGCAGATTCACATTCGCGCCGTCGCCATCGTCAATCTGAACCACGAAGCCTGCGCGCCCTGCGGAGCCTGTCGCCAGACGATTCTGGAGTTTGCCACGCCGGAGACAGTCGTCTTCTATCCCAATGCGGCAGGAGAGACCGTCTCCACCACGCTCGCCGAGATGCTGCCCGCAGCCTTCAATCTGCAACGCGAGTAGAGCGCTTCCCCCTGTAGCTACAGATCAAGAGTTTGTCATTCTGAGCGCAGCGAAGAATCTCCGCATTTTGCTCGTTGTGTGATGGTCTACACCTTTGGCAAAAATGACTTACAGTCTGCAACATGAATAGACTTCTTCCGCATAGAATCGTAGGCGTGAACATTCATCCGATTGACGTGATCCAACACAAGCGCGATGGGCTCGTCTTGTCCGACGCAGAGATTCAGGGCTTCATCCGCGCGCTGGTCGAGCGTCGCTCGCCCGCCGACACTCCGACCGATGCGCAGACCGCCGCCCTGCTGATGGCAATTCTGATTCGCGGCCTCAATCCGCAGGAACTGGCCGCGCTGACGCAGGCGATGCGCTTCTCCGGCGAGACGCTCGACACCTCCTCGCTCGGCTCGTTCACCGTAGACAAGCACTCCACGGGCGGCGTCGGCGACAAGGCTTCGTTGCTGATCGCGCCGATCATCGCCGCCGCTGGCGCACCCACAATCAGCGGCGAACCCTATAGCCTATGCGACCCGATGATCTCTGGCCGCTCGCTCGGCCACACCGGCGGAACACTGGACAAACTGGAGACGATTCCCGGCTTCCGCACCCAGCTTCCTCTGCCGGAGTTCCTCGCAATCCTCGGAAAATGCGGCTTCGCCATGGCCGGACAGACTCCGACGCTGGTTCCCGCCGACCGCATTCTCTACGCGCTGCGCGACCACACCGGAACGGTCGAGTCGCCCTACCTCATCACCGCCAGCATCATGAGCAAGAAGCTCGCCTCCGGCCTGAACGCTCTGGTTCTCGACGTGAAGACCGGATCGGGAGCCTTTCTCTCGCGCTACGAGGACGCGCAACTGCTGGCTCGGCTGATGGTCGAGACCGGCGAGTTGGCTGGAACGCGCACCGTCGCGCTGCTCACCTCGATGGATCAGCCGCTCGGTCGCTTCAGCGGCAACTGGGTCGAGGTGCAGGAGTGCCTCGAACTCTTCCAGCACTTCTCGCCCGACTGCGCCTTCACTCTGCCGCCGGAGAAGCTGCGCCTCTCGGCAGACCTGCTCACTTTGACCCACGCTCTCACCGGCCAGATGCTCCACCTCGGCGGCAAGGCAGAGACGCCAGAGGCGGGCGCGCAACTCTCCGCGCAACTACTCTCCGATGGCTCGGCCTACCGTCACTTTCTCCAGATGGTAGCTCTGCAAACCGCTCTACCTTTGTTGTCATCCCGCAGCGAAGCGGAGGGATCTGCTTCACCTGCCAGCCACAAACGCACAAGCGAAGCTCCCTATCTCGCCGCCTTCGCCAACCCTGCCGCTTTCCACAAGCCGACCGCGACTCGCACCCTCACCGCCGACCGCGCAGGCTTCCTCGCCGCGATGGATTGCACAAAGATTGGCTGGGCGGTGCAGCGACTCGGAGCGGGGAGGACGCATCCCGGCGCGCCGGTCAGCGCTCATGCAGGCATCGAGATGCACGCCAAGCTCGGCGACCGCATCGCCATCGGCCAGCCGCTTGCAACGCTCTTCAGCGAAGACGCCGCGCTGCTTGATGAGCCGGAAGCAATGCTGCGCGAGACACTAGGAATCGCCGATGCGCCGCCTACGCCGATTCCGCTCATCCGCGAGATTATTGCGAAGAAGTCGTAGAGGTAGAAGGAGTCGTCACGGAGATGTTGTAGGCTTTGTCGATGCGTCCGCTGGCAATGCGCTCTTGCTTGCACTATGACTCTTGGTCCACCACTCGCGCGAGGGGACGCGGGGAAAGGGAAGATGCAGTTTGCGGGTGACGCGGCGGATCTCCGGGGCGAACTCGCGTGAGACGTTATTTCCCGCGTATCCGACGAAGCGTCCCTCAAATCTCACGGCTCCGTCGCCGGGTGAGTTGAAGCCATCGGGAAGATAGAGGTTGCCGACGAATCCGCTGGCTGCGGCTCCGGCAAGGTTTGCCACGGCAAGAGTTCTGTGGCCGGAGTCGGTGCGATCCGCAAAGGTGTAGCCGAGAGCGTAGAAGAGTCGCGCCACGCCCTGTTTGCCCGACGGGCGGTAGCGGAAGTCTTCATGCAACAGCGCTCCGGCGGCGTAGCGTCCCGTCTGTTGGGCGACGCGGGTTCCAAGCGCTGCGCCGTACTCTCTGCCGAAGGCTGGGCCACCGTCGATCCATTCCCGAGGATAGCCGCTGGGCGGAAGCGCCATCTTCATCGCCGCAGAGAAGGCCGGAGAGACAAATGCTCGTGGCCCGAAGGTAGCAACTACATACGACCGGGTCTTCCCGCTCAGGCTCTGCGGGCCGTTGCCGGTCGCCAGCGGAGCGTAGAGCGAGTCGCCCACCGCAGGCTCTGGATCCTTGAGATGGGAAGCATTTCGCTCTTCAACATTACTCGACGTTGCGGGAGCCTGTGCTACGGGAGCCTCTGGTAACGCCGTCGATGGAGCCGTCTGGCCATTGGACGTGCCAATTGCAATCGACAGTAAGAGCGCAAAAACTTTGCATCCAATCCGCATTCAATCTCCTGACCGCGAGGTCGTTTCCTCCGATCATACCGTCCTGCGATGCATCCAGCGAAGTCGTCTCGATATATATCTTTGAACCCATGGATTCGCCGCAGGCGAGTGCAATTGGGTACACTCAATCCACGCCTAATTAACGCTGCGGCATTGCTTCAACGCCGCAGCGCGGATAGACGCGCACATAGGGAGCAGACTCTTGGCACGATTTACCGGACTACTCGGACTCATCCTATTTCTCGGCCTCGCTTACGCGCTCTCCACTGATCGCCGCTCCATTCGCTGGCGCACCGTCGTCTGGGGACTCGGCCTACAGATCATCTTTGCCTTTCTGGTCATCAAGTGGGCCTACGGACAACGCATTCTTCAGGTCGCCAGCAACGCGGTTACGTCGATGCTGGGCCACTCCGCCGACGGCTCCAAGATGGTCTTCGGGCAGATGGGCGATCCACACAGCGCGCTCTCCACCTTCGCCTTTGCCGTTCTGCCAACTATCATCTTCGTCAGCGCTTTCTTCGCCGTGCTCTATCACATCGGCGTGATGCAGCGCGTCATCAAGGTTGTTGCGTGGATCATGCAGCGCACCATGGGAACCAGTGGCGCGGAGAGTACTAACGTTGCCGCCAGCATCTTCATGGGGCAGACCGAGGCTCCGCTGACGATTCGCCCCTTTCTGGCCGGAGCCACCAACTCCGAGTTGATGACCATTATGACCTCCGGCATGGCGCACGTCTCCGGCGGCATCATGGCGGCGTATATCAGCTTCGGCATCAACGCCAAAGACCTGCTGTCCGCAGTAATTATGACTGCGCCCGGAACGATTCTCGTCGCAAAAATGCTGGTGCCGGAGACTGAAGTTCCCGCCACCGCAGGAACCGTCCACATGCCGCCCAGCGAGGAACATGCGAACGAAAACTTTATCGGATCAATTGCTCGCGGCACCATCGACGGAGGTCAGCTCGCCTTCAACGTCGCCATCATGCTGGTCAGCTTTCTCGCGCTTGTGGGCCTGTTGAACGCCACGATGAGCGGCGTCTCCGACTTTGCCTGGGCGCATGGACGCGTCCCGTTTCCCCACTCGCTGAACGCAATTCTGGGCTTCTTCGGAGCGCCCATCGCGTGGCTGATCGGCATCCCGTGGCGAGAGGCCTCGGCCATCGGCAATCTGCTCGGAACCCGCGCCGTGCTCAACGAGTTCGTCGCCTACACCCAGCTCGGATTGATGAAGACTGGCCCCGGCGCGCTCTCGCCGCGAACCTTCTCCATCGCGACCTTCGCTCTCTGCGGCTTTGCCAATCTCGGCTCCATCGGAATGCAGATTGGAGGCATCGGCGCACTGGTTCCGAATCGCCGCAACGATCTTGCGCGACTCGGCTTCCGCGCCATGCTGGCCGGAACAATGGCCAACCTGATGTCGGCGGCCATCGTATCGATGTTGATTAAATAATCACGTTGTCCTCGTAAATTTGCAGACGGCGGGCTTCCACTGGCGTCATCGGATTAATCTTTCCGTCCGCCGCAACACTCCGTTCGCGCTCGATCTTTTGCAAAGCTGCTAAACTGTGCATTCATGGCATTTTTGCGGGCCATGGTTGTTCAGTACTCGCCAGCCCGCATCTACCTTAAGAAGGAGAAACACATGGCAACCCCAGCACAGAACGGCAGCAACGGCGCATCGTCCTCCACGGAGCAGTCGCTCCGCCTCAAGCTCGGCCTAGCCGAGATGCTCAAGGGCGGCGTCATTATGGACGTGATGAACGTTGAACAGGCGCGCATCGCCGAAGAGGCCGGAGCCATCTCCGTCATGGCGCTGGAACGCGTTCCCGCCATGATTCGCGCCGAGGGCGGAGTCGCCCGCATGGCCAGCCCCAAGCTCATCAAGCAGATCATCGCCGCCGTCACCATCCCCGTCATGGCCAAGGCCCGCATCGGACATTTTGCGGAAGCACAAGTGCTTCAAACGCTCGGCGTAGACTTCATCGACGAGTCCGAAGTCCTTACCCCGGCCGACGAGACCTATCACATCGACAAGCACGCCTTCACCACGCCTTTTGTCTGCGGCGCGCGCAATCTGGGCGAGGCTCTGCGCCGCATCGCCGAGGGAGCAGCCATGATCCGCACCAAGGGCGAGCCGGGAACCGGAGACGTCGTCCACGCCGTGCAGCACATGCGCCAGATCGTGCGCGAGATCAAGGCTCTCACCGTGCTTGACGATCAGGAACTCTATAACGCCGCCAAGGTTCACGGCGCGCCTTACGAACTGGTCCGCATGGTAGCCAAGTCCGGCAAGCTGCCCGTGCCGAACTTCTCTGCCGGAGGAATTGCCACCCCTGCCGACGCATCGCTGATGATGCAGCTTGGTGCGGAGAGCATCTTTGTTGGCTCGGGCATCTTCATGAAGGAACGCGCTACACCGCTCGACGTCGAACTCTGGCATGAGGAGGACGCCACCGTCGGCCTCTGCTCCGCAGCCGACATTGGCAAGCCGCGCAACCCAGAGGAGCGCGCCGAAGCCGTCTCCCGCGCCAAGGCCATCGTCATCGCCACCACCCACTTCGCCGACGCCCAGATCGTAGCCGACGCCAGCGAGACCGTAATCGGCAGCATGAAGGGCCTCGCCGCCGCCGCCATCGAAGAAAAAGACTTAATGCAAACCCGCGGCTGGTAGCATTGCATGCAGCAGACGCGCTTCGCGCAAAAGTCGCATATATTCCCGGAAATATCGGGGTATATGCGACTTTATAATGTTCGAGCTCCATCGTCAGACTGGTGCGACAGTAGATGAAGATGCAATAAACTCATCAAAATCTACCTTAATTTACTGGCGTAGGTTTTTCCTCGTGAGCTAGAGCCACGTTTCCACCTGCTCGGAGTTGACCATTGTTCTTCACAAACTGGTCGAGGACGCTATTCAACAATTTGGCAAGATTTTCCGCCTGTTCGGGTGCCAGTAGCACCTTCACGCGTGGGTTCGCAACTACTTCATTTCCTTCCGCTGCGACAACCTCCCCAAAGATAATTCCCACATCAAATGGTGTAGCTGCGATCCCCATAATGTTTGAATAGATTGATGGATACTCAATCTCTTTGAATTTAGCTGTTCGTGTTAGCGGCTTGGGAATAACAGCTTCCAGCTTCTTAATTTTTGTAGCCATGAATACCTCCTACGCCACAAGGCGTATATTCCATTGAAGATCTCGTAGTTATCTTCGGCACTACTTTAGTTCTCAAGGGCCCGATCAGTTGTTGATTCTTCATATTGAATTCTCCATGCGGAACCGCAGAAAACATTCCATAAGTCATATGTTCTGCATACCGTACAAACCCCGATTTTTGAACCGAACTACAAGATTCTGCAGAGCCCGATAACGTGATGTCTTCGTCTTTTACGTCGGATATTGTAAGCTTGAGGCCAAGTGCGGAAAGAACGCCGGTAAGCGTATCTAGCGTAGGGTTGCCGCGTTTGGACAGAGAGCGATAGAGCGACTCACGTTGAACGCCCGATTCCTTAGCAACCTTGGACATCTGGTTTGCCTGAGCAACATCCCCCAGAGCAGCTAGAAACACCTCCGTCGATTCCTGAAGCGACGCATTCAGAAAGCCCACCGCAATTTTAGGGTCGGTCAGCTTTTCTAACTGCCAAGCACTATAGGACCGTGTTCTCTTAGGCATTGTAATCACTCCAATATCTCTTCGCCGTCTCGATGTCGCGCCTCTGAGTCTTCTTTGTCCCGCCAATCAACAGAACAACCAGCCGCTTGCCATCTTCGCCAAAGTACACACGATACCCTGGCCCAAAATCGATTCTCAACTCGTACACGCCCTCACCGACTCCGTGGTGATCTCCCAGATTTCCAAGCTCGACTCGCTTCAGCCGTGCCATCACTTTCCCTGAAGCTGGCTCACTTTGCAGCTCCATCCATTCGCTGAACGGAGCGCGACCATCGGCGGTTTCATAGATCTCGAGTTTTTTGGGCGCGGCGTCCACACAGTTCATCGGCCCGCCCTATGTGTGACTTTAATATCACAAATAGGTTAGCACCGTCCTCACTCTTTTTTCAAATCAGAGTTCTTTATACTCCAAATCGGATGCAAGTAGAAGACTGCCCGAGTCAGTCAACATTTCTTGGCAGAGTACAGCGTTTAGCCGTAAAGTCGTCTATAAATCGCGCTAGAATCTTTGTTTGTGGCTGTCTTGGAATCTACGCTCCGGTACACTGTTAGTTGCGCCCAAACACTTCGCGCAACGGATAAGACAGACGCATGATTCGCACAATTCAGCTCACGCTTCAGGCCCGGATTCAGGCCATTCTTCTCGCCAAGTACGACGTAACCCTCGCTCAGCTCGCAGTAGAGCAGCCGCCCAACATCGCTCTTGGCGAGTTGGCCTTGCCGGTCGCGTTTGAGCTGGCCAAGCGTCTGCGCAAGGCTCCGCGTGCCATTGCGACCGAGCTTGCCGCCGAGCTGAATGCGCTGATCGCCAGCTCGCCGTACGAGCTTCCCGGCGTTGCCACGGTCGAGATCGCCGGAGCTGGCTACCTGAACATTCGTCTCGACCGCGCCGCGACGGTGCGCCGCATCGCCAGCGACGACCACGCCGAGATTGGCGGCGAAGGCTTTCGCTTGATCGAGCACACCAGCATCAATCCCAACAAAGCAGCGCACATCGGCCACCTGCGCAACGCGATTCTGGGCGACACCTTCCAGCGCCTGCTGCGCCCAGACAGCTTCAAGCGCGGTTATCAGGTCGGGGTGCAGAACTACATCGACAACACCGGCGTTCAGGTCGCCGACGTCGTCGTCGGACTGGTGCATCTGGAGGGAAAGACGCTTGATTCGACCCGCAGTCTGCTCGCTGGTCTGCTCACGAGTGGCCAGCGCGTCGACTTCTACTGCTGGGATCTCTACGCGCGCGTCAGCCAGTGGTACGGAGGAACGGGCGCGGACGATGCGATTCCGCCAGCTTCCGCTGAACTCACTCGCCGCAAGCAGCTTCGCCTCGACACGCTGCACGCACTGGAAACAGGAGGCAACGAGACAGCGCAGATCGCTGAGTTGATCTCGACCGCCGTTCTGCGCCGCCATCTGGAGACGATGCAGCGGCTGGGCATTGAGTACGACTTTCTGCCCCGCGAGAGCGAGATTCTCAGCCTGCACTTCTGGGACGCAGCGCGAACGCTGATGCTGGATCGCGGCGTTCTATACGAAGAGACGGCGGGCAAGAACAAGGGCTGCCTGGTGATGCGTCGGGCTGGAAACTCAGCCGTGGCTGTGCGTGACACAGCGGTTGAGACCGGGCAGGAAACCGATACTCCCGACGAGGACGCCAAGGTTATCGTGCGCTCGAACGGGACGGTAACTTATGTCGGCAAGGACATCGCCTATCACCTGTGGAAGTTTGGTCTGCTGCCGGGTAAAGACTTCGGCTATGCGCGCTTCCACGAGTATCCGTCGCACACCTGCTGGATCTCGACCGCTGCGGCGAGCGATCCTGCGGCGCCGACCTTTGGCCGCGCCGACGCGATCTACAACGTCATCGACTCGCGTCAGAACGATCCGCAGAACAACGTGGTTGCTGCTCTGCGCGGCATGGGCTTTACCGAAGCGGCGGATCGCTACACCCACTTCTCCTACGAGATGGTGGCGATGACGCCGCGCTGCGCGGTCGATCTGGGCTACACGCTGTCGGAGGAGGACAAGGCTCGTCCCTTCGTCGAGGTCAGCGGTCGCAAGGGATACGGCGTAAAGGCCGACGATTTGCTGGACAAGCTGATCGCCGCAGCGCAGGCCGAGGTGGACACGCGCCATCCCGAACTTGCGCAGGACGAACGTGTACAGATTGCCACCCAGATCGCCGTCGGAGCGCTGCGCTTCTTCATGCTGCGTTTCACCCGCAACACGGTGATTGCCTTCGACTTCAAGGACGCGCTCAGCTTCGAGGGCGAGACGGGGCCATACATTCAATACGCCATCGTTCGCGCGGCCAACATCTTCCGCAAGGCCGAGACGAGCGAAGAGGCTGCGCTGGCCGCCGTCGCGGGACTCGACCTGGCAACGCTTGCCAGCGAGGACGGAACGAGCCTGTGGGAGACGTGGCTGCTGGCCGCGCGCCTGACCGTTTTGATCGATCAGGCCATCGCTACCTCCGAGCCTGCGCATCTGGCGCGTTACGCGTTCCAACTGGCGCAGCAGTTCAACAACTTCTATCACCGGCACCACGTTTTGAACGAGACTGACGCCACTCGCCGCGCGTTGTTGCTGGCCACCGCAGCCGTAGCGCGTCGCGAGATGGTTCGCGCTCTGGGCTATCTCGGCATTGAGGCTCCGCCGGTTATGTAGTTTTCAGGGAAGAACTGCACCTGTTTGAATATTCCCTCGGTGCTAAACAGGTTGCGAAAAAATCGGTTTGCGTGTGCAAACATTCCCTCAGGGGCTAGATCAGTTCCCGTAATGGTGTGTGCCGTCATCGAACGAACAAAAAGCAGATTCCTCCGCTTCGCTACGGAATGACAAACAAAATGGTCTATAGCAATTAGGGGACAGCTCTACAGCCCCGTTGAAAATAGGCGATTTACGGCGGGCTAAAGCCGCGCCCTTTCAAAACTCGGAGTAGACTTTCCTTAGCAGGCTGGAACAAAGCAGCGCGGGGCTTCTTTCTCGATGCGGTTCAGAACCCACTCGCGGCACTCTGGGCTGAGGTAGTCGAAGGCGACTCCAGCCTTACCTTGGTCGCTGTCAACCCATAGCACAGTGCCTTGCGCCTCCAGACTTAGACCTTCCTTGGCGAAGCGCAGGGAGAGGTCGATTGTCGCGCCCTCTTTCAGCGGAAGATTGCAGTTTAGAGAGCAACCTCCACGGCCCAGTGTGAAGGAGCGAGTCGCCAACGCCTTCTCGAGGCTAGCCATATCGAGCGAGGCGTTTAGGTTCATTGGTTCTGTAGAGGGAGTCAACCACTTGATGGTCGGATCCGACAGGCAACGATCCATTGCCTGAAGCAGAGCCTGCCGACTGAGCGGCTTATCCAGCAATGCCTCGACGCCCAGGCCGTGAATCTCTCGCCGCGAGAGATTTCCGTAACCCGAGACAAATAAAATCTTCGGTGGCGCGCTCTCTTTCTCATTGATCTGCCGTACCAGCGTCACGCCGTCCATGATCGGCATACGAATGTCGGAGATCAGCACGTCGATCTTCTCGGTCTGTAGGGTCTTCAGCGCCTCGGCGCCATTGGGAGCGGTGAAGACCTCGCATCCGCTGCGTCCCAGCCATGCGGCAAAGATCTCCAACAGTTCCAGTTCGTCGTCTACCACCAGGATTCTGGCCTCTTCAATTCTCATGTCGAACTCCCCTCTGTTCGAGCAGGCAGAACCGAAAGCGTCAGACGAAAGCAGGTCGGCCAGTCAGGGGGCATCAACACCAGACTGCCGCCATGATCCTCGGCGATCGTTCGCGAAACACTCAGTCCAATCCCCATTCCAGCCCCCTTCGGCTTGGTGGTGAAGAAGGTCTCCATCAGATGTCCACGAACCTCCGGAGAGATTCCAGGACCACCGTCTACTACATCGATCTGCACCGCTTTTGCGGAATTGATCTCGTCGGTTGGCGGACGCATTGCGGCTCGCACCTGTACCCAACGCATACTACTCTGATCCGCTTCAATTGCGTCGAAGGCGTTGGTCAACAGGTTCACCAGAATCTGCTCGATCTGCACCTCGCGACACTCGATCATCGGCAGATCTTCCGGAATAATGACCTCCAGCGAAATGCCGTGCGTCTCGTAACGCGTCCGCAAGAGATCTACGGACTGTTCGATCATTGTATGCACGTCGGTCTTTTGCATGGGATCGTGTGATCCTCTGTGGGCCAGCGCTTCCACCCCGCGAATCACTCGGATGGCTCGCTCGGTTGTCTTCACAATGCTGTCGCAGGTCTGCGCCACGAACGCTGTATTTAGCAAAGCTTCATCGGTCGCCATCTCGCGCAGATCGCTGGCTCGAGCATGAATGATTGCCAAAGGATTTTTGATCTCATGGGCCAGTTCGGCGGCTAGCCGAGCCAGTACCTCATTTCTCTGTCCTCGCAGATCGCGTTCCCGCTCCAGTTCATGCTCCAACTGCTTGCGATCAGTTACATCGCGAATCACCGCAGTTACGAGCAACCCGCGCTCGGTCTTCACTGGACTAAGACCTATCTCGACCGAGAACTCACTGCCGTCCTTGCGTAGTCCATGACGATCCAACGTTCCCTTATCTACCCTGCGGAAGGCTCCTGAATGAATAAAGTTTTGAACCTCTGCTCCGTGTGCGGCCCGATGAGCGTGCGGAACCAGCAGGTCAACGTTGCACCCGATCAGTTCCTGATGGTCATAGCCAAACATCTGTTCTGCGGTCTGATTCGCAATGATGATCGTACCCATCGCATCAACCTGCATGATGGCGTCCGGGGCGTTATCCATCAACTCCTGAAAGCGGTGGTCGGCAATCCGGTCCGGGATGGCGAAGACGTCGGGAACGACTCGCACCAGAACGATCAGCGTGAGAATTGAGATTGCTGCCGTGGCAACATCGATGCCGACATTCACCCAGTTGTTCGGATACGCCAGCATTACCGCCTGCATCTCGTGGTTAATGCCAAAGGCCACGCCGGATGCAGCAAGGCAGTACAGTATGCTGTTGAATCGAAACCCCTGGCGCAGATGGATAATCCGCAACAGGGCAATCGAAGCCAGAAAACACGCCAGCGCAATCAACGACTCCGAAACCACATGTAGTTGCAGCAACCCTGGTTCCCAAGCCATGAAGTTGTCCCACCGGTCCACACCATCGGGACGACAAATCAACTACACAGACCCCGTAGTGTCTAGTTAAATACATGCCCTGATTATTAACTTACGCAACTTTGATGTGAACGGCGTATCGGATGGCACAATTTATTCTGAATACGTCCGCACCCACTCCAGTATGGAGCGTACCGCAACCCCGGACGGTCCATAGGCAATCCACGGCTTCTTCTCCTCGTTCCACGCACATCCCGCGATGTCCAGATGCACCCACGGCGTCTCGTCTGCGAACACTTTGAGGAATATTGCCGCGTTGATCGCTCCGCCCCAGCGATTCTTGCCCGTGTTCATGATGTCGGCAATCTCGCTGGTGATGCGGTCGTGATACTCGTCGGTGCAGGGAAGTCTCCAGAAGCTCTCGTCGGAGGTTGCCAGCCCCTGTACAAACTTTGCGCAGGCCGCCTCATCGTTGGAGAAGAGTCCTGCGTTCAGCGTTCCCAGCGCCACGACACAGGCTCCGGTCAAGGTAGCCGCATCGATCAGGTGGGTCGCTCCCAATGTCTTCGCATAGTGCAGCCCGTCGGCCAGCACCAGCCGTCCCTCGGCGTCGGTGTTGACGATCTCGATCGTCGTGCCGCTCATCGCCGTAACGACGTCGCCCGGCTTCGTGGCGCGCCCGTCGGGCATATTCTCCGCCGCACAGACCACAGCAACAACCTTCACCGCGGGCTTGATCCGCGCAATCGCGTGCATTGCTCCGATCATCGCCGCTGCGCCCGCCATGTCGTACTTCATCTTCTCCATGCCGTCGGAGGGCTTGATCGAGATTCCACCGCTGTCGAAGGTGATTCCCTTGCCGACCAGCCCCAGCACGGGTGCGCCTTCGGCGACTCCACCCGCTGGCTCGTAGGTCATTACGATCAGCGCTGGGGGCTGCTCCGAACCCTTCGCCACGGCCCAGAAGGACTCCATCTTCAACTCGCGAATCTTCTCGGTTGAGTAGACCTCGCAGCCCAGCCCAGCCTCGTCGCACATTGCCTTGGCCCGTGAGCCAAGCTCGATCGGCGTCAACACATTGCCCGGCTCGTTGACCAGCGTTCGGGTAAAGTTCTGCGCCGCCGCAACGATCAGCCCCTCAGCAAATCCCTCCTGTGTCGCCTGCTCGGTGGCGGCTGAAGACGCCTTGGCAAGCAGCGACAACTCGCGCACCGACGTGTCCTTGCGGTCGCTGCGATAGGTATCCCAGTCCAGTTCGGCCAACTCTGCGCCCTCTACCAATGCCCGCGCGGTTAACTTCGCCGATAACTCTGCCAGCGGTTCGTCTGCCAGCGCGTTGGTCTCTGGGAAGGCAATCGCCAACTCTCGCACGGCCCGCGCCTTGGCTGCTCGTACCGCCGTTCCCGCACCCTTGCGCAGTCTGTCTAGCGAGAAGTCCTTCGCCTTGCCTAACCCCACCACCAACAGCCGCTCGGCCTTCAAGCCGTCGGCTGCATCCGATCCCGCAGTATGAATAAGAACCGTCTCGCCCAGCCCAGCCTTGAACTCGCCCGGCCCCAGAACTCGCGCCGCCGCATCCGCCAGTTCTCTCGACAGCGTCAGCAACTCAGGCCGCGCCTCTGCGCCCTTGCCCTTCGCCAGGTCCACCGCAAAGACCGCCAACATTGGCGTCGAAAATCCGTTCGCATCTGCAAAGATCAGCTTTGTATTCATCCATCTATCGTATCGCTGTTTTGTTATCGTTGGGGCAGTTTAGTCGCTTCCTCGGTAACGATCTATACTTGACCAGTTCGAATGCTGCGCAACGACTACAAATCCGGTTCTTCTGTTTGCATCCGCGTGGCGCAACCGGTTGACGTTCCACGTTTGATTCGCACCGTCAACGATGCTTTCTCCATTGAAAAACATCTGGAAGGAACGCGCACCGATACCGAGCGTCTCTCGGCTCTAATGCGCAGCGGAGTTGTTCTGCTGGCGGAAGGCAAATCCGGCCAGCTTCTTGGCTGTATCTACGCCGAGGTGCGCGGTTTGCAGGGATACCTTGGAATGCTGGCCGTAGATCCTGCGCATCAGGGCGCTCACCACGGACGCGCGCTGATGGCCGCCGCCGAGGAGTATCTGCGCAGCAAGGGTTGCGTGGCGGTGCAGATTGACGTCCTCAACTGGCGCTCTGAGCTTCTGCCCATCTATCGTCGATTCGGATACATCGAGACCGGCGTTGAGCCATTCTGTCCGTCGCAGCCGCTCAAACCCGGCATTGAATGCCACTGTGTTGTGATGTCAAAGCCGCTGTAAACGGTAGTGATCTTCCTCTTCTCAGCGGATGACTTCGCGTTCCCACCTCATCGGCGTATCCCTGTTCCCCTTTGTCCAGATATACTTTGAGGGGAAGAGAGGTTTATGTACCCCTATCTGAATCTTGGTTTTTTCCATCCTGGAACCTTCGGGTTACTGTTGTGGCTGGCCGCAGTCGTTGGGACAATCGTCCTGCACAAGAACTTCAATCGCAAGAGCGTGGACGCGGATGCGTTGAACGTGGTGGCGATGGTTGTGGTCGCAGGAGTTATCGGCGCCAAGACCTGGCACGAACTCCAGAATATAAATGATTTACGCTACGCGCTACGCGTGATTGGAAATCCCGGATGGCATCATCCGGGGCTGGTGGCGTATCTGTTTCTGGGATGGTTTCGCGATGGCTTCGCCTGGTTTGGCGGAATGCTGGCGGCGATTGTCGTCCTGATGTTTCAGGGGCACAGCGCTCGCTTCAAGGGGCCGGGATGGAAGTCTCTGGAAGACCCAGGCCTGGTGCTGGGCGTACGCTTGGGTGCGGTGCGGATGCTGGATCTGGCGGCTCCGGGAGCGGCGATTGGCTACGGCGTAGGACGAATCGGCTGCCTGCTCTCGGGCGACGGCGACTATGGCATCAACACCACGCTGCCGTGGGGTGTTCACATGGCAAAGAACGCGCAGGTGCCGCCGAATCCTCCGACTGCGCTGGTGCAGCCAACGCCGATCTATGAGCTGCTCTTTTCGCTGGTAGTCTGCTGGCTGATCTGGAAGCTGGGAGAGCGAGCAAGACCAGTGGGCTGGCTCACTGGACTCTATCTGACGCTGAGCGGCATAGGCCGTTTTCTGGTCGAGTTTGTGCGCATCAATCCGAAGCTCTACTTCCATAACACGATGAGCAACGCGCAGGTGGCTGCCTTGGCCAGCATTCTCGTTGGGCTGATCGTGATCGCAGTGGCTCAGGCATCGGGCGTAGCGTGGACTCCTGTAACGCCTGAGTTAGAAGTTGAGGCCAAGCCCTAGACTGCTGAGACGCACCCCCTCTGTCTACGCATGAAGATGGCGCAAGCGACGAACTCTTGTGCCCTGCACAACCTACGAAATAAAGGAAGGAATTGCATGATCCCCACACTGGAATGGCTCCCCGAAGGCGTGAATTTTCTCGATCAAACCAAGCTCCCGCTGGAGGAGACCTATGTGCTTGCGACTGACTACAAGCAGGTTGCGGTAGTCATTCGCGACATGATTGTGCGCGGGGCCCCCGCAATTGGCGTTGCGGCGGCGATGGGCGTTGCGCTGGGCATCGAGCGCAGCACCGCGACGACGCTCGACGCGCTGACGGCTGAGGTCGCCGTCATCGCCAAGACGCTGGCCGAGACGCGTCCCACGGCAGTCAATCTCTTCTGGGGTATCGACGAGGTGCGCGGACTGTACAACTCACTGGCCGAAAAATGTACGCCGATTGCCGAGATCAAGCTGGCTGTAATTGCGCGAGCTTGCCAGATGTACGACGAGGACATCGCCGCATGCAAGCAGATGGGAGCGTATGGCGCGGAGTTGCTTCCGATGCAGGGAACTGTGTTGACTCACTGCAACGCCGGGGCTTTGGCGACCTGCGGATACGGAACCGCTTTGGGCGTGATTCGCGCGGCCATTGAGCAGGGACACAAGATAGACGTCTTCGCCGATGAGACGCGTCCATTTCTACAAGGCGCGCGGCTGACCGCTTGGGAGTTGATGAAGGACGGCATCAAAACGACCGTGCTGTGCGACAACATGGCTGCGGCCTTGATGCGGCAGGGACGGATTCAGGCGGTGATTGTTGGCTCGGATCGCATCGCAGCCAACGGCGATGTGGCCAACAAGATCGGAACCTACGGCGTCTCAATTCTGGCGCACGAGCATGGGATTCCGTTCTACGTTGCGGCTCCATGGTCTACGGTTGACATGGCGACAGCCAATGGCGATCTTATTCCGATTGAGCAGCGCGACGCTCGCGAGGTTACTCACTCCAACGGACGACAGATGACGCCGAATGGCGTGGGAATCGAAAATCCGGCCTTCGATGTGACGCCCGCAAAGTATGTCACCGCGATCATTACCGAACGCGGCGTGCTTCGTGCGCCCTATGCGGAGTCGATCCGCGCTATGGCAGACGCTGCGCGTTCCTAGAGTCTTATTTAGCCATAAAAAGTGCCCCACGCCGTGTCTACGGAAGTGGGGCACTTTCTTGTGATCGCATGAATTCAATGCCTATCCGGCCAGTTGAACCTCTTCGGCCAGCGCATCTTCGATTAGTTTGCGCTCGTCAAAGGCGCGATGAATCGATTCCACCGCTACGATAAATGCAGCCGCCGAAACAGGGCGCGAGAAGTAGTATCCTTGTGCCTGATCGCAGTTGCGCTTGGAGAGAACCTTGAGGTGATCGGTCGTCTCCACGCCCTCGGCTGTTACCTTGATGCCCAGATGTTGCGACATCGACAGAATCGCTCGTACAACCGTTGCTGCGTTTGGCTCAGTAACAGCCTTCATGATGAAGCTCTGATCGATCTTCAGACAATCAACCTGATACTGCAATAGATAAGAAAAGCTGCAGAAGCCTGTTCCGAAGTCGTCGATGGCAATGCTCGCGCCCAGTTCGCGAATCTGTTGCAACTTCTTTAGATTTGAGGCGGAGTCAACCATCAGTATCCGCTCAGTCAACTCCACCTGTAGACTCTTTGCGGGAAGACCGCTCTCATCGAGCGCTTCGCTGATTACCTGTAGCAGATTGCTCTGATCGAACTGTCGCGGGGACAAGTTGATCGAGACAGCAAGCTCCATTCCCAACTCGTCGCAGATCGCCTTTGCTTCCTTGCACGACTGCTTCATCGCCCACTCGCCGATAGGAACAATCAGCCCGGTCTCTTCCGCCAACGGGATAAAGGTTGTGGGAGAGATCAGCCCCAGCTTCGGATGATGCCAGCGCAACAGCGCCTCCATGCCGACAACGCGCCCCGTGGCAAGCGATACCAGCGGTTGGTAGTGCAGAAACATCTCCTCGCGCTCCAGGGCATGACGCAGTGCAGAATCCATTGACATGCGCTCCTGCGATTGCTTCAGCATAGCGTCGGTGAACATCTGATACTGGTTGCGACCGTTTTCCTTCGCCGCGTAGGTTGCTGCATCGGCGCGTTCCAGCATGTTGTCTACATTGTCCGCAAAATCTGGATAGATGCATACACCGATACTAGCCGTCAGGTTGACGGCTCTGTCTCCGACCCGCTCCGTACTGGAGATGCGTTCGACAAGCCTCTGTGCACAACGCTCCACGTCGGCTACGTTGGCAATGTGCGGCATTACAACAACGAACTCGTCACCGCCAAGCCGTCCCAGCGTGTCGGAGCGTCGCAGCGATTCCTGCATCCGCTCGGCCATACCCACTAGAATCTCATCTCCCGCTCGATGTCCCAAAGAATCGTTCAAGCGTTTGAAGTGGTCCAGATCGATCACAAAAACCGCAATCTTTCTCCCATTCTTGGTTGCTCGCTCAATAGCCTCCAAGATGCGCTCGCGCAGCATCTTGCGCCCGGAAAGACCTGTCAACTGGTCGTGCGAAGCCATATGATTCAGATACGACATCAACTGCTTGCGCTCTGAGATGTCTGATGCAATTGCAATGAATCCGCTGATTTCGCCGTCTCCATCGCGCACGGCGGTTATCGCGACATGCACGGGCAGCGTTGATCCGTCTCGTTGAATATAAGTCCAATCTCGCTCTTCGACCTCGCCTATTGCGGCCTGCTTCGTAAGTCGCACAAAACCATCTACCGCCAGATTGCCCAGCGATGTGGCATCTTCGGTCTGCCGGTTTAGCTCGTGGGCATCGTGTAACGCCGTCAGCGGGATCTTGCCCACCGTCTCTGCCCGCTGATAGCCCGTCAATTTTTCGGCAGCGTGGTTCATCGCCCGAATCATCCCGTTCAGATCGGTCTCAATAATACTGAACGGGGCCGTCTCAAATACCGATTTACTGAGGTTCGATAGATTGCGATACCGATCCTCGTTGGCCTTGATCTCGGTTGCGTCGCTGACCGTAATAGCTACGCCGTCATCCAGTTTGATGACGCGTCGCCGAAGCCATCTCTCGGAACCATCCTCCTGAGTTGTCCGAAAACTCTCACTATACGGCTCTCCGGTCAAGACAACCTTGCGATAGTTATTCATCAACTTGCGGGTGCAGTCAGTGGGAGAAACCTCGCACATATCCTTGTCTAACATCTGCATGCGCGATTTATTCCACAGTTTCTCGGAGTGAGAATTTACATATTTATATTGAAATCCAACAATATCGCCTGCTTTATCCCGGACCGAATCCAAAATAGAAAAGGCATCCGGGCTGGTCTCTGCGGCTGTGATAAACCGCGCATGTTCCTCGCTGGCTTTGCGGTGGCTCGCTGCATGATTTCGCTCCCGCCACAGCAGCAGAATTACCGTCAGAAATGTCGTACCCCAAATAAATCCATTCGCCACCGTAGGGGTTAAAGAGGATTGACCTAACTGCACCACTTTGTGTATTAGCAGGGCCAGCGCACAAAGTCCTCCCGCCCATCGAATCAGTTGAATGCGTCGATAACTCTTGACCCGTAATTCCATTGATTCTAAGGCCTTCCATGATTCGGTGATAATGGTTCCAGTTACCTGAAAATTCTATACAGACCAATACGTTAAACTGGACTACAGTGAGGAAGCAACTCCTTTTGCAGGTGAACCAAGATTCAAACTATCACCTGAGCAAGCTGAATGTCGTTACATCATCTTGCAACTATAGTGGCAAGATGGATTGTTATACGCATCAGAAGTTGGCAAACAAAAGTTTTGTCTCCAACTCTGCTTTCTTGAGAACGTGCGCCTCTGGTGCAGAAGTTTGCATACTGTTATTTAGAGTGAAGGTAGAAACTTCTGCAATGCATGTCGAATGCGCTCCATCCAGGGTAGCTTGGCTGCTGAAATCTTCGTATTGTCCGCCAAATGCGGATTTAGCTAGACGTTGTGTATAATTATTCAGAGCGTATGTATTTTTATACATATGTGCGCTTCTCTGTACTCTGCTGTTTGATGCGTTAGGGGATGCAGGTTGCAGGTAACGCATAATTGCTAGTCTCATTTTAGATTGTCGTCTCTTTGCTGGCAAAGATCGACTTGCCTGTAAGCTCTAAAGGAAGATCGGTAGATAGGTTCCAATGAAGCAGCAGCGTCATGCCGCAATTCGCGAGGTCTTGAATCAGGGCTCAGTGCCGAGTCAGGATGAGTTGCGTCGTAGGCTGGCAGGGCGAGGATTTCATGTGACGCAGGCTACGTTATCGCGTGACATCCACGAACTGAGGCTGTCCAAGGGGCCAGCGGGCTACTCGCTGCCCGGCAATGTTACGGTCGAGGATGAAGACGCTTTACCGGGAATTCGCGAGGTGCTGAGTAGCTTTGGCATCGAAGTTCGTCAGGCGATGAACCAGTTGGTGCTGATTACGACGACCAGCGCGGCGCAGCCGGTTGCGGCAGGCATTGACTACGAGGACTGGCCGGAGGTTGTAGGTACTATCGCTGGCGATGACACGGTCTTTATTATTTGTCCGGATGAGCGTCAGGCCAGAACTTTGAAGGCCCGGATTGAAGGATATATTGGCTGAGGCAGTGAGACTTATTGCCTAAAAAGGCCATAGCGAAGATTTTAGCGACGCCAGAATAGAAAACGGTTGGTTACTATGCAGAATTTGAGCAGGGAAGTCGAAGCGGTATCGAACAAGAAGCAGTCTAAGGCAACTGTGCGCACGGCTGTGGCCGGGGTTGGCGGATATGCGGGCGGAGAACTGGCTCGTCTATTGCTTGCGCATCCGAAGCTGGCGGCGACGAAGCCGCTCTTTCTGGGGCGCGTGGCGGATAACGCTGCTGGCGGGAGCGTTCCGCTGGAACAACTACATCCGCAGTTGGCGCTGGGCGAAGGGAAGACCCAGCCTGCGGTTCATGCCTTTAGTTGGGAGTTGGTGCGCAAGGCGGGAGTGGAGATTGTGTTTCTTGCGCTGCCACATGAGACCTCGCGGGAGTGGGCTCCCGAATGGCTGGAGCATGGGGTTCGCGTCATTGACCTGAGCGGTGCATGGCGGCTGGATCATGCTGCCAATCGTGCGGTGTACAAGCTCGTAGATAAAGACGCAGCGTTGGCGGAGAAGCTACAGGCCGAGGCGGTCTTCGGCTCGCCGGAGTTGCATCGTGCGGAGATTGTCGGGGCGCGTTTGGTGGCCAATCCTGGGTGTTATGCTACGTCGATCATTCTGGCTCTTGCGCCGCTGGTGCGCGCTGGGCTGGTCGATCTCGACCACGGGATTGTGTGCGATGCGAAGAGCGGTGTGAGCGGCGCGGGCAAGGCGGCCACGGCGAAGACGCACTTCATGTACGCGGCGGAGAACTTGTCGGCATACGCAATTTTTGGGCATCGCCACACCGGCGAGATGCTTGAGCAGCTTGGGCTAACCTCCGACCAGATTCAATTTACGCCGCATCTGCTGCCGATTCCCCGCGGAATTCTATCGACGATCTATCTGCGGCTGGCCGAGCGCACGACTCCGGAGGAGATTGAGGCTTGTTTGCGCGCTTTCTACGAGCACAGCCCGATGGTGCGCGTTCATGCAACACCGGATTTGCCGCAGATTCAGAATGTTGTGCGAACAAACTACTGCGACATCGGCTTCGAGTTGGCGAAGGACGGCAAGCGGCTGGTGATTGTTTCCTGCCTAGACAATCTGCTGAAGGGCGCGGCGGGGCAGGCGGTGCAGAATATGAACGTGATGTGCGGATGGAATGAATCGGAGGGGCTCAAGTGAAATTTGTGGTGAAGTTGGGCGGTGCCTCCATCGAGAACAAAGCGTTGCTTCATGCGTGTGGCAAGGCAATCTTCGAACTGGTGCGCGATGGCAATCAAGTGGCCGTGGTGCATGGCGGCGGAGTGCAACTTACCAAAGTGTTGGCGCAGATGGGCAAGAAGAGTGAGTTTGTCAGCGGCCTTCGCGTGACCGACGCGGAGACGCGCGATGCAGCGTTGATGGTGTTGGCAGGGCGCGTAAATAAGTCGCTGGTGGCGGCTCTGCGGACGCACGGGCAATCCGCAATGGGACTGGCGGGTGGCGATGGCAATGTCTTTCGCGCGCGCAAGAAGAAAACCAATCCTGATCTCGGCTTTGTGGGCGAGATTGCGGCGACCGATCCGCTGTGGCTCGAAGCCATCTGGAAGATGGACGCCGTGCCGGTGATCTCGTCGATCGCGCTGGGCTTTGATGGCGAGTACTACAACATCAATGCGGACGAGATGGCTGCGGCCTGCGCGATCTGCACCAAGGCCGACATGCTGGTGTTTCTGACCGATGTTCCCGGAGTGAAGGGAGCGGACGGCGAGGTCTTTCGCTGGCTCTCGCTGAAGGATGTTCCGGCGATGGAGATGAGCGGAGTAGTCTCGGGCGGAATGATTCCCAAACTGAACTCCTGCCGTGAGGCGTTGACGCATGGAGTGAAGCGAGTGCGGCTACTGCCTGCGGCATCGGTGCAACTATTACCTGATCTATGTGCGACCAAGGTCAACGAAGGAACGGAGGTCGTGGTTGGATGAGTGATTCTGTAAAGAAAGAAGACGGGAAGATGAAATTGGAGTCGATTCAGGCGGCAGAGCAGAAGCTGATGCTACAGACTTATCAACGCTACCCTGTGCTGTTTGTGGGTGGCAATGGCGTGTATCTGCGCGATGAACAGGGCATGGATTATCTCGATCTGTTGAGTGGGATCGGCGTCTCTGCGCTGGGCTATGCGCATCCCGCAGTGGAGGCGGCAATTGTGGCGCAGAGCAAGAAGCTGCTGCACACATCGAATCTCTACTATCACGAACACACGGCGGAATTGGCTCTGCGATTGACCGAGATCAGCGGCATGGATCGCGTCTTCTTCTGCAACTCTGGCACCGAGGCTTGGGAGGCTGCGCTGAAGCTGGCGCGGGCTCATGCGGGCGTGTTGCGCAGTGAGGGGAAGACGATTGGAACGAAGTTCCTGGCGATGGATCAGGGCTTCCACGGACGCACGATCGGCGCGGTGTCAACGACGTACAAGGAGAAGTATCGCGCGCCGTTTGCTCCGGTAATGCCGGGCGTTGAGTTTGTGCGATTCAACGATGTGGCGGATCTGCGCGAGAAGTTTTCCAGCGAGGTTTGCGGCATCTGCATCGAGGCGGTGCAGGGCGAGGGCGGAGTTCGTCCAGCGAGCCAGGAGTTCATTGCAGCGGCTCGTGAGCTTTGCGATTCGACTGGAGCGCTGTTGCTGGCCGATGAGATTCAGTCAGGACTGGGGCGGACGGGCGAGTGGTTTGCTTATCAGCACTACGGGATTCAGCCGGACGTTACGACGCTGGCCAAGCCGATTGCCAACGGACTGCCGATGGGAGCAATGCTCTGCACCGAAGAGGCTGCACGTGCGATTACGCCTGGTATGCATGGGACGACTTTCGGCGGCGGGCCGCTGGTCTGTGCGGTTGCTATCGCGGTCATCGACACTATGAAGCAGACCAATATGTTAGAGCATGTGCGCGAGGTTGGCGGGTACTTTAAGCAGCGGCTGGAGTGGTTGAAGTCGCGGCATGAGTGCGTGACGGCGGTGCGCGGGATGGGGCTGATGTTAGGCATGGAGATCGCCACAGAGGAACTGGCTACGCGAGCCGCCTCGGAGATGATGCAGCAGCACATCATCGTCAATCGCACCAGCGAGACGGTGTTGAGATTTTTACCGCCATTCATCTTGGAGCGATCGCATGTTGATATAACGATTGCTGCGCTGGATAAGGTTTTCAGCGGATTTACATTGAAGAGTTCCGTATTGGCCAGCGCAGTGCTGGCAGGAGAATAAGCGCATGGCTAGCAAAGATTTCACAATCAATCCGGAGCCGGTTCGCTCCGCCAAGCAGCTTGGCATTCAGTCCGACAATGCGTTTTCAGAGGCATCGAAGCGCCTGTGTGGACGCGATCTTTGCTCTATCGCCGACCTGACGGTGGAGGAGATGGCGGCGATTATGGAACTGTCGCACGCGGTGAAGGGAAATCCCGAGGACTTTCGCCATTCGCTCGATGGGCGGCAGATGGTTCTGTTCTTCGAGAAGGCATCGCTGCGTACGCGGCTGACGTTTGAGGCTGCGATCAACACGCTGGGCGGCAATGCGATCTTCGTCGATCAGACGCAGTCTCCGCTGGGCGAACGCGAGTCGCTTGCCGACATGGCGCACAACATTGAGCGATGGATGAGCGCGATTGTCTTGCGCACCTACGCGCACGAGACGATTACGGAGATGGCGGCCTGTTCGCGCATTCCGGTCATCAACGCGCTGTCGGACTTCGAGCATCCCTGTCAGGCGATTGCGGACTTCTTCACGCTGGAGGAGCGCTTCGGATCGGCGCAGGGGCTGCGCTTTACCTATGTGGGCGATGGTAATAATGTCAGTCACTCGCTGATGTTGACGGCTGCGCAGCTTGGTGTTCATTGCACGGTGGCAACGCCCAAGGGATTTGCGCCGAAGCTGGATATTATTCACAAGGCGATCGAGATCAGCGAGCAGACCGGTGGAAGCATTACGTTGATGCAGGATCCGGTGAAGGCCGTCGATGGAGCGGATGCTGTTTACACGGACGTCTGCACTAGTATGGGATTCGAGCATGAGGCGACCAAGCGCGCGCCAATCTTTGCTCCGTATCAGGTGAACGAAGCGCTGATGGCTCATGCGCGGCAGGACGCTGTGTTTATGCACTGTCTTCCGGCGCATCGCAACGCCGAGGTTGCCGATGCGGTACTCGATGGACCGCAGTCGGTGGTCTTCGATCAGGCGGAGAATCGGATGCATGCACAGAAGGCAATTCTGCTGATGCTGCTGGGCGGCGCGAAGAGAATTTCCAATGCGCGCGACAAAGGATTGCAGGCACGCAAGCGAAGCTAGCCATTTCTCATACATGCGAAATGCAGTATTAGATTTGTCATTCTGAGCGGAGCGAAGAATCCCCGCATTTTGTTCACAGCACGACAGATTATACCTTCGCTGAAAACGCTCCAACCATTTTAGAGATTTATCGTTTAGAGAGAAAGTTTGAGGTCACCATTTCATGTCCGTAATTCTTGAAACGCTGCCTATTGGCCAGAAGGTAGGAATCGCCTTCTCCGGCGGGCTGGACACCAGTGCCGCGCTGTATTGGATGAAGCAGAAGGGCGCTCTGCCGTATGCGTATACCGCCAACCTCGGTCAGCCAGATGAGACGGACTATGATGAGATTCCGCGCAAGGCGCTTGAGTACGGCGCGGAAAAGGCGCGCCTGATCGACTGCCGCAGCCAGTTGGTGCGCGAGGGTATCGCCGCGCTACAGGCGGGCGCGTTCCACATCACCACCGCTGGCAGCACCTACTTTAATACGACGCCCATTGGCCGCGCTGTGACCGGCACCATGTTGGTGACGGCGATGAAGGAAGACGACGTCAACATCTGGGGCGACGGCTCGACCTACAAGGGCAATGACATCGAGCGGTTCTATCGCTACGGCCTGCTGGTCAACCCGGACCTCAAAATATACAAGCCATGGCTCGACGCCACCTTTATCGACGAACTGGGCGGACGGGCCGAGATGTCGGCCTTCATGCAGAAGGCTGGCTTCGGCTACAAGATGAGCGCGGAGAAGGCCTACTCGACCGACTCGAACATTCTGGGCGCGACGCACGAGGCGAAGGATCTGGAGCTTCTGACCAGCAGCATGAAGATCGTCGTCCCCATCATGGGCGCGGCCTTCTGGCGCGACGACGTGGAGATCCAGCGCGAAGAAGTTACTGTGCGCTTCGAAGAAGGATTTCCGGTCGCGCTCAATGGCAAGGAATTTTCTGACCCGGTTGAGTTGCTGCTTGAGGCCAATCGCATCGGCGGACGCCACGGCCTGGGCATGAGCGACCAGATCGAGAATCGCATCATCGAGGCCAAGAGTCGCGGCATCTACGAGTCGCCGGGGCTGGCGCTGCTGTTCATCGCGTATGAACGGCTGATTACCGGCATCCACAACGAGGACACCATCGAGCAGTATCGCGACAACGGTCGCAAGCTGGGCCGCCTGCTGTACCAAGGCCGCTGGTTCGATTCGCAGTCGATCATGCTGCGCGAATCCGCCCAGCGCTGGGTCGCCCGGCCCATCACCGGCGAGGTCACCCTCGAGCTGCGGCGCGGCAATGACTACTTGATCCTGAACACCGACTCGCCCAACCTGACCTTCAAGCCGGAGCGGCTGAGCATGGAGAAGACCGACTCCGCCTTCAGCCCGCGCGACCGCATCGGCCAGCTCACCATGCGCAACCTCGACATCACCGACTCCCGCGCAAAGCTGATGACCTACGCCGCAAGCGGCCTCATCAAACTAAGCAAAGGCTCCGAGATGCCGCAGTTGAACAGCAGAAACGAGAAGGAGTAATCGTCACAAACGTTTCCGGGCTTTAGCACTTGAGGTAGCAATTTCAGATGCATAATCCATTTCAACTCGCATGGTGCAGGCCAATCATAATTGCCTTCGCGTGTTTGTCCAGCATCTCATTCGCTCAAACGACATCGCCGACGATGACGTACAAACTTGATGCACAGAAAGAACCGCACTTATCGAACTTTGTATCCTCTCTATCGACCGTGCTATACCTAACACCCGACCAGGCCCTCCTTGCTGTTATCCCGCAGGGCGACAACAAATTGCTTTTCAAAAGGATTACGGCTTGGGAAACCGGCGCACCCAAAGAGGAGACGCTGACATTTACCATAAAGCCTATGGAGAAGAGGAATTTTCTTTCGTCTTTAACGTGTCACACCTTTGGATGTTCTGTACCATCACGCTTTGTGACCCTGGACGTCGACCCCGAACGACATATCGTCGTCCTCCGCCTAATATCAGACAGCGGAGCAACCAATAACACAGCAAAATGGACGAGATCGGCTGAAATTGTCGTAGTTGATTTACGGAGTTTTTCAATTGTTTCCCAACAGAACACGACTGATCCTCTCTTGGCGAGAAGTGAGTGGAACTTTGCGGACAATGGAATGCTCATAGCAAGCACCCTTATGGAGAGAACAACAAGCCCCCCGAAACCAAAGCTCATGGGAGCTTATGACACGATTACAGATCACTACAAAGCCGTCGCTTTTGCACCGCCGCAATTCACCTCTTCGATGGAGTGCGACTATACTCGATTCATCGATGACAGAGATGCCAAATCTGAACATAATTGGCAGTTGACCAAGGTCAGCGATGGCTGTGCTTCCCTAGTCGCTCTCGCGCAGGTGCCCGCAGCAGATAGTCTTTATGACGCCCCCCAAAAGCCTCAACCATATGCAGCCCTCGCCGGACCAACTTGCCGAATTAGCGGCAAAAGTGCCGCATCCGACAACATACTCTATGACTGTCACACGGGGTACTACGACGATATGTTTGCCATTACGACTAGTAGGAAACTCACCGTGCTGAAGATACCCGGTGGCCAACCCGCATTAGAGGTTCGATTGCCTCGCAACTCGAAATATCCAGCCCTGCTTGCGAACACTGTTGGCCATACATGGCTATTGCTTTTGCGTGACGGCATCAACCTCGAAATTTACCGTGTTCCATAATTAAATTTCACGACTGCGAAGGTAAAAAGATTGTCCGATACAAAACAACTCGAAGCTCCAAAGATGTGGTCGGGCCGCTTTCGCGAGCCTTTGAATCAGGCGTTTGAGCAGTGGCAGCGGTCGTTTCCGTTTGACGTGCGGCTGCTGGCGCAGGAGGTGGCTGCGTCGAAGGCTCATGCCAAGGCGATTGCTGCGGCGGGCATTTTGACCGAGGCCGAATTGGCTACGATGGTCGGCGGGCTGGACGAGGTTCTCGCGTCGAGTGGCACGGACTGGCACGCGACGGTTGCCTCTGCGCCAGAGGCCGAGGACATTCACCACTTCGTCGAGATGCAGTTGACTAAGGCGATTGGGACGCTGGCGTTGAAGCTGCACACCGGGCGCAGTCGCAACGAGCAGATCGCCACCGACATGCGTCTGTTTGTGCGCGATGCGATTGACGCGACGGCGAAGGGTTTGCGCGGGTGGGCGCTGGCGTTGGTCGATCTGGCGGAGACGGCTAATGATGCCGTGATGCCCTCGTACACGCACTTGCAGCGGGCGGAGCCGGTGCTGGTGGCGCACTGGCTGCTCGCGTATGTTGCGATGATCGAGCGGGACATGACGCGCTTGCAAGATGCGCGCAGGCGGATGAACCTCTGCCCGCTGGGTTCCGGTGCAGTGGCGGGCGCGACCTTGGCGCTCGATCGGACGATCGCGGCTGAGGCTCTGGGCTTCAGCGCGCCCACGCCCAACAGCATGGACGCAACCAGCGACCGTGACTTCATGCTGGAGTTCACCCAGTGTCTGGCCACGATGGGAGTTCACCTCTCGCGCTTCGCCGAGGAGCTGACGCTCTACTCGACGGCGGAGTTTGGCTTTCTCGATCTGCCCGAGGCCTTCTCGACCGGATCGAGCGCGATGCCGCAGAAGAAGAATCCCGACTTTACCGAGCTGATTCGCGGCAAGAGCGCGCGTCTGGTCGGTGCAGCGACGACGCTCTCAGTGCTGATCAAAGGCCTGCCGCTGGCGTATAACAAGGATCTACAGGAGGGCCAGGAGCCGATCTTCGACGCAGCGGATACGGCGCGTGGGATTTTGTCGATTCTGCCCGCGTTCACGCGCTCGCTGAAGTTCAACTTCGCGCGCATGAAGACGGCGGCGACGACCGGCTACTTGAATGCAATGGCGGCGGCGACTTATCTGTCGAACAAGGGCGTTCCATTCCGCAAGGCGCACGAGATTATCGGCAATGCAGTGCGATTGGGGCTTGAGTCCAAGCGTGAGTTGGATATGATCTCACTGGGCGAGTTACAGGCGTTGAGTCCGGCCTTTGGCGAGGACTTCTATGCTGCGATTACACTGGAGGCGACGCTGGATTGCCACGACGTGATCGGCGGAACGGCTCGGACGCGGGTTCGTGCGGCGCTGGCGGAGGCTCGTGGACGACTGAATTAGGACGCAGTGTCGTAATTCTGCGAGAATATTAGAAGGGAAAGAATCGTGACTAGCTCATCTTTGATGGCCGCCAGTGAATCTACCGCATCGACCCGTGTACGCGCGGGCGGTGCGACGGTGCGTCAGGCGAAGTTGCAGGACGCGGTGAATATCTTCGAGCTGGTCAACTCGCTCTCTGGCGACGGGACGCTGTTGCGCCGCAGCTACGCCGACATCTGCGAGAATGTGCGCGACTTCTCGGTGGCCGAATCGGAGAGCGGAATCTTTCTCGGCTGCGGCGCGCTGCATCTCTATGGGCCGCATCTGGCCGAGGTGCGGTCGATTGTGGTGAAGCCCGAGGCCAAGGGGCAGGGCGCAGGGGGAAGGCTGCTGCGCGCGCTGATCGATGAGGCAGAGAATCAGGGAGTGTTGTCGGTCTGCATGTTCACGCGGATTCCTGACTTCTTCTTCCACTTCGGATTCCGCGTAGCCGATCGAACGACTCTGCCGGACAAGATCTACAAGGACTGTCAGGCCTGTCCTCGGCTGTACGCCTGCGACGAAGTCGCAATGGTGCGCGGGCCGCTTCCTCGGATTGCGGTGCTTGGGCCGACAAGGATTGCGCAACCGGAGCTGGTGAAGCTACAGGTAGGCCACATTGCGCATCCGATGGAAGAATCGGGACTGATTGCCTCCGAAGGATCTGGCGCATCTGTAACCAAGCGTTGATCTAGCCATAGATATGAAGCGAATTTAAAAAGAAAACTTTATCTCTGCATACGGGTTCGATACGAGTGTATCCTTGGGGTGCATCTGTAGGAGGGGTTCTTTGGTTCGCTTATCTCGGCCACGTTCGTTTCATCTGGTTTTCGTCCTGACTTTGGCTGCGGCCTTTTTTGCGGTTCCGATGCATGGGCCGTCACAGGCCTCAAAGCCTGCGGTTTCGTTGGGATCGACGGTTGCTCAACCAAGCGGATCGAAGACGCAGACCTCGGATGGGGTTGCCACCATGCATGTGTCCAGCAATATGGTGGTGATTGATGTCGTGGTTACCGACTCGAAGCAGAACCCCATTCATGGATTGAAGGCGTCTGACTTTACCCTGATGGAGAATGGTAAGCCTCAGTCAATCAGTCACTTCGAGGAGCACGTCTCTGTGCCAGCGTCGGATCTCAAGGTTACTCCGGCGCCGCCGCTTCGTCCCGGTATATTCACTAATCAAGCGTCAGCCCCGGCAAACGGCCCGGTAAACATTCTGCTGCTGGATTATCTAAATACGCCGCTGACTGCGCAGCCATACGCGCGCAGGGAATTGCTCAATTATCTGGATAAGTCGCCGGCTGGGACTCGCATCGCCATCTTCGGAATGTCGACGCATCTGAGCATTTTGCAGGGATTTACCGCCGACAAGTCGCTGTTGAAGGCGGCGTTGACCCAGTCCAAGGGAACGCCACAGGCGTCGCGGCTTTTGTCGGACGCATTCAGCGGCGGATCGTCGGCTGATACATCCATGTCGGATACATACAGCGATCCTGATGGTCCCGCTTCAATCAATCAGGAGGCGATGGACGACCTAACTCGGTTTGAGTACATGCAGGCGTCTTTAATTCAGGATGAGCGTGCACAGTACACCCTGAACGACTTCGACCAGTTGGCGCGGTATCTGATGGGGATTCCCGGACGGAAGAATGTGATCTGGTTCTCCGGCTCTTTTCCTCTGGATGTCGAGCCAAATGTTGATGAGGCGGATCCAAATGACTCGGTGGTACGCAACGACGATGCGGTGCGCACGACGGACAACCTGCTGACGCGAGCGCAGGTGGCGCTGTATCCGGTGGACGCGCGTGGACTCCAGACCGATCCCGCGAATAACTTTGCATCTGGAAAGACAATTACAAACACAAGTGCAATGGAGTTCATGAGCCAGACGGCTCAGGAACACGAGACGATGGAGGCGATGGCCGAGGATACGGGCGGACAGGCGTTCTACAACACCAATGGGCTGACGCAAGCGGTTTCCAAGGCGATAGAGATTGGTTCGAACTACTACACGCTCTCCTACTCGCCGACCAATATGGAGTGGGATGCCAGGTTCCGAGCGATCAAAATTAAAATGACAGAGCCGGGCATGAAACTGGTCTATCGCCAGGGCTACTATGCTGTCGATCCCAACGATAAGAACAAGGTTGTTGCGGACAGTGTGGCGATGGTCTCAACCCGTCCCAGCACAATGGTGACAGCGATGATTCACGGCGCACCAGATCCATCGGAGATTATCTTTCAGGCGAGAATTCGTCCTGCAAACACGGCTCCTGAAGATGAGGTGTTGCAACACAATCAGGTCAATCCGAAGTTGAAGGTGGAGGGGCCATATCGGGAGTATGGAGTGGATCTGGTACCCGACGCTCGCTCGGTCAGTTGCCCTGCGTCGGCAGGCGGCAATCGTCACTGCTCGATCGAAATGTGGACCTTCGTCTACAACAGCGATGGAGAGAAGCTGATTACGGTGAGCGACCGTCTACACTCGATGCTGACTCCGAAGGACTACCGTAATATGCTAGCTGGAAAGAAGATGGCCTTCCACCAGCAGATCAGCGTTCCGGTAAAAGGGAATTACTATCTGAGAACCGCAATTCACGACATGGACTCAGACAAGGTTGGGGCAGTCGAGGTTCCAGTCGCAGCGGTCGCTCGTCTGAACCCGCTACAGGCTCGATCGGACGCTCCTGCCTCTGCTCCCACAGCAACCGAAACTCCAGCGACTCCTGCCGCGGAATCTCCGGTTCCGACTGGAGCAGCAGCCACGCCGCAGAAATAGTAATCTTGTAGGTAGCGTGTCTACTGTATTGATTGAAATCTTTGAGCAGGAGTATCGCGAGCTGCGTCCGCGCGCTCCCATTCCTGCGCTCGACATACGCTTTCGCCGGTTCACGTCGCTGAACACGACGATTCGGCTGCGCGAGGGCAAACTCCTTGTGCGACTCTCGGATCTTCTGGAGTCCGCGCCAGAGTCGGTGCATCACGCGATCGCACACATCCTGCTGGCAAAGCTCTACAAGAAACCGATTGTGCGGGCGCACGCGGATCGCTACCGACGACACGTCTCATCGGATGTGGTGGCGAAGCAGGCAGAACATATTCGCCAGACGCGCGGGCGGAAGACGATTCTGTCGGCGCAAGGTCGTTACTACGATCTGGATGAGGTCTTCGAGAGCCTCAATACTCGCTTCTTCTTCGGACTGCTGGGACGTCCAACGCTGACCTGGAGCGCACACTATGCGCGGCGAATGCTGGGTCATTACGACGCGGCGCACAACACAATTATGGTGAGTCTGGTCTTCGATCGTCCAGATACTCCGCGCTGCGCTATCGAGTATCTTCTGTACCACGAGATGCTGCACTTGAAGCATCCGGTAAAGGTGAAGGCAGGACGGAGATGCGTTCACTCGAAGGCGTTTCAGGCTGAGGAGAAATTGTTTCCTGAACTGGCGGCGGCGAAGGCTTATCTGAAGCGGTTGTAGCTGTTTAGAGGCGGGACAAAGGCATAGCGCCGATTGACACCGAAGACACCGATCAAGAGCGGTACAGTACTTCACTTTGCTCAGAAAGACAAACAAAGAAGCTGTGGATGGTAAACAAATTGGTCTACAGTAATTTCAGAATAGCTCTACTGCGACTGGTTGAAGCCATTGGCGGAGTGACGGGGCGAGGGGTGGTCGCTGGCGATGACGCCATCTCGGATAGTAATGACGCGATGAGCGTATTCGGCGATGTCCGGCTCGTGCGTGACCAGAATAACGGTGTTGCCGCGGGCGTGTAGTTTGTCGAAAAGAGCCATGATCTCGTCGCCGGTTTTGGAGTCGAGGTTTCCGGTGGGTTCGTCGGCCAGAATGATTGAGGGGGAGTTGACCAGGGCGCGAGCGATGGCTACGCGCTGGCGCTGACCGCCGGAGAGTTCGTTCGGTTTGTGGGTCATACGGGAGCCAAGATCGACGGATTCGAGGACGGCTTTGGCTCGGGCAATGCGCTCGACGGAGGGTGTACCGTTGTAGATCATGGGCAGTTCGACGTTATGCAGCGCGGTGGCGCGGGCCAGCAGGTTGAAGGTCTGGAAGACGAAGCCAATCTCCTTGTTGCGGATGCGGGCGAGCTGATCGTCGTCAAGCGAGGAGACGTCGTGGCCGTTGAGCCAGTAACGACCCTGCGTGGGCGTATCGAGGCAGCCAATCAGGTTCATCAGCGTCGATTTTCCCGAACCGGACGGACCCATAATGGCGACATACTCGTTGTGGCGGATGCGCAGGTTGACGCCGCGCAGGGCGTTGACCTGCTGGTCGCCCATCTCGTATGTCTTCCAGAGGTTGCTGGTAACAATGACCTCGCCATCGACGGGGCCTTCTGCGTTGACGAGTGTGGGGCTGGTGGCGGTTTCTATCGGCATCATATCTCCGGCGGTACTGCTATAAGAATAGTACGTTCGATCAGGTTGCGTGGTTCTTGCTGCTTTTGGGCGTGGGCAGCAAATCTACGCTCCACGAAGGGAGACATGGCAGAGAGAAAAATTACGGCGAGTATGTTGCGGCACAGTTGAAGCCGTAACATACCATCAAGCGTATTTTCGCAGAATTCCTAAGACCTTACCTTGAATGGCGACACTAGCGGCGGGGGCGTAGATCGGGGCCATGTCCTTGTTGGAGGGCTGTAGGCGGATGTTCGCTCCCTCGCGGTAGAAGCGCTTGAGTGTGGCGTCATAGCCGTCGACCAGGGCGACGATGATCTCGCCCTCGCGCGCGGTGTTGGTGCGTTCTACGAGGACGTAGTCTCCGCTGACGATGTGTTCGTCGCACATGGAGTCGCCGCGAACTTCCAGAGCGAAGACCTCGCGGTTGCCGATGATGTCGCCCAGGGAGATGCTCTCGGCCATCTCGACGGCCTCGATGGGCTGGCCCGCAGCGATGCGTCCCATCAGCGGCAGGCGGTCAAAGCCCTTCTTGCTGGAGCGCGGAGGCAGCACGTCGATCGAGCGGCTGCGGTTGTGCGCGCGCTGCAAGAGCCCTTTATTCTGTAGGTTGGTGACGTGCTTGTGCACGGTCGCAAGCGAGGAGAGCCCAAGACCGCTCGCAATCTCCTCGTAGGAGGGAGAGTAGCCGTTCTTCTGGGTGAAGTTGGAGAGAAAGTCGATGACCTCTTTTTGCCGTCGCGTGATAGCCATGCGCTGATTGTAGCGAATAAATAGCGAATTTTGGGCTATTTGTGAAAATATTTAGTTACGAAGTGGATTCCTGCGCCGGGTCGGGCTGGCTGACGTTTTGATCTGTGACAGATACGCGCAGAGGGGTAGGATGTTGGGGTGGGGAATGGTTGGGTGGATTTTGCGGCGGGGAGAATTGGGTCGGGCGAGATGAGCAGCGACATGGAGCAGCCATACAGGTTGGACGGCAAGGTCGCGCTGGTGACGGGCGGAGCGAGCGGCATTGGCGCAGCGATTGCGCGGGAGTTGGCGCGGGCCGGGGCTGAGGTGCTGGTCGCCGACCTGGATCTCGAAGCCGCGCAGGGGTTGGCGGGAGAGCTTTCGCTGGGCCGCGCGGTGCAGATGGACGTGAGCGAGGCCGCATCCATCGGAGCGGCGCTGGATCAGATTCCTACGCTGGACATTCTGGTGAACAACGCGGGAATCAGCATGGCCGCCGACCTTGCCTCGACCAGCGAGGAGGAGTTCGAGCGGCTGATGCGGGTCAATGTTCACGGGGTCTATCTGGTGACGCGGGCTCTGCTGCCGCAGTTGCTGATGAGCCATGGATGCATCGTCAACATCGGCTCGGTTGCGGGGATTGTGGGTGTGAAGAAGCGCTTTGCCTACAGCGCCAGCAAGGGCGCGGTAGTGGCCATGACGCGGCAGATTGCGGTGGACTATCCCAAGGAGATTCGCTGCAACTGTGTCGCTCCGGGGACGGTGCAGACGCCGTATCTTGAGGGCTATCTGGAGAAGTATCACAAGCACGAGAAGGATAAGGCGAGGGCGGAGATGATCGCGCGCCAGCCATCGGGACGACTGGGGACGCCGGAGGATATTGCCAGTCTGGTGCGGTTTCTGTGTAGCAGGGAAGCGTCGTATATCACTGGCGCGGTGTTGCCCGTCGATGGCGGATGGACGGCGGCTTAGATATGGCGCGATGGCGCATTTGATCAGGAGGGAGTTGGCATGAAGCTGGTTACATTTATTGATGAGGCGAAGGGGACGCGGCCTGGGTTGTTGGTTGACGGCGGCATCTTTGATCTGGGCTCGGAGGGATTCAAGGATGCACTGGCGTTTCTGGCTGCGCCGCACAGTGTGCAGGCGCATGTGGCAAAGTCCGGCGCAACGATTGCTCTGGACAAGGTAAAGCTGCTGGCTCCGATTCCCAATCCGCCGCGCATCTTCGGCATTGGCGTCAACTACGCCGATCATGCAGCGGAGACGGGAACCAGGATGCGCGATGTTCCTACGGTCTTCATGGTGCTGTCGTCGGCGGTGGTGGGGCCGGGGACGAACGTGGTGTTGCCGCGCTCCAGTTGGCAGGTGGACTATGAGGCCGAACTGGCCGTGGTGATCGGCAAGGGTGGACACAGGATTCCGGCAAGCCAGTGGGAGGAACACGTATTCGGCTACACGATTATGAACGACGTCAGCGCGCGCGACGTGCAGCGGGCGACCTCGCAATGGACGCTGGCGAAGAGCTTTCCGACCTTCGCGCCGATGGGGCCGTGGGTGGTCAGTAAAGACGTAATCGCTAATCCGCATACGTTGAATATCTCGCTCACTATCGGCGGCGAGAAGTTGCAGAACTCAAATACCAGCCACTTGATCTACAAGATTCCCGAGCTGATTGAGTATCTATCGAACATCGTGCCGCTACAGGTGGGCGACGTTATTAGCACAGGAACTCCCGCGGGCGTGGGTCTCGGACGCACGCCGCAGCGATGGCTCAGAGCTGGTGAAGAGATGATTATTGAGATTGACGGAATCGGCGAACTGCGCAATCCAATTGTTGCGGAGTAACTGCTGGGCGAATTAGTGATATTCTCTGGCGATGAGGAATGGATTGGATTCTGGGGCTGAAACGCGGCGTTTGGGTGAGCTGTATCGAGCGATGGGGGATGGGGAGATTCTGGCGCTGGCGACTCGTCCCGACGACCTGACCGAGGCGGCGCAGGATGCGTTGCGCACAGAGATGGCGAGCCGAGGCTTGCAGGCCGACGTAGAGCCGAGGATGGAGAGCAGATCTGCTGGCCGGGATGATCCCTTTGCTGGGGTGAAGAGTTTTGCCGGAGCGGATTCGTATGCCGGAGTGCAGATTCCCACGCTGACGCAGCGCGCGCCGGAGTTGAAGCCGGAGACTGGCTCGACGCTGGAGAAGGGAAGCGCGTCGCTGATGACCTTTCACGACGCAATCGCTGCGGGAGAGGCATGTAGATTTCTGGAGGCGGAGGGGATCGAGATCGAGGTGCGGGATGTGGCGAAGGCTCATGCGGGGGGAGGATCTTTCTACGGCGGGCCTGCGGTGGCGTTGCAGATCATCGTTGCGCAGCGCGAGTTGAGCCATGCGATGGAGGTTCTGCGCAAGAAGATGGGACTCTTTCCCGAGCAAGAGGTTGAGGTCGCCGACGAGCTTGTCGATGATGGTTCGACCGTCGTGCTGGGGAGCTTTGGGCATCGCGAAGACGCAGACGAGGTGGCGCAAATTCTGGAGCAGGCGACGTTGTGGCATCGCGTGGTCGCCAATCCAGACGGCAGTCTGGAGGACGAGGACTGCTACACGCTGGAGGTCAAGGAGATTGATCTGGAGCGGGCCGGAGAAATTGTCGAAAGCGCGATGAATCTGCCGGAAGATTAGAGTGTTTTTGGTTATGGCATATACCGTAGCAGCGCGAACGAAATGCGGGGATTCTTCCCCTTCACTTCGTTCGAGGGTCAGAATGACAATTCATTTTTGGTCTATAGCAATTACGAAATGCTCTAATTACTCAAAGACCGGCGTCAGCAGACGCACCAGTTGCTCCGGCTCGGCGAGAAACGCGTCGTGCCCTTGCAGCGAGGCCATCTCGCGATAGTCGCAGCGCGTTCCTGCGGCGCGAATAATCGCGGCCAGCGAACGAACGTCCTCCGGCGGAAAGAGCCAGTCGGTCGAGATTCCTACCAGCGTCAGATGCGCCTCGATGCGGCTGTAGGCGACATAAGGCGATTCGTGCGCGCGCACCGGGTCGAATGTGTCCATCGTCCGCGTCAGGCAGATGTAGGAGTTGGCGTCGAAGCGCGGGGTAAAGACCGCGCCCTGATGATCCAGATAGCCCGCAATGTCGAAGCGCCCATTCTGCCCCGCCGAGGTCGAGATCCAGGGATTCTCCTTGCCTCCGCGATTGGGCTTGCGATTGAAGCGATGTTCAAACAACGGCACTGATTTGTAGCTGATTGTTCCCAGCGCACGCGCCAGAGCGAGGCCTCCCGTAGGACCTTTTCCCGGCTCGTAATGTCCGCCCTTCCACGTGGGGTCGAGCATGATGGCCTGCCGCTGTAGATGGTTCAGTCCCAGTCCCATTGCTCCCAGCGGAGCGACTCCGATGCTGATGGCTCGCGCCACCTTCTGGGGAAATTGGATTGCCCATTCGAGAACCTGCATGCCGCCGATGGAGGCTCCAATGGCCAGCTTGAGCTGCTGGATGCCAAGCGATTCGATCAGCTTGACCTCTGCGCGCACGATGTCGCGAATGTTAATCAGGGGAAACGTCGCCCCATAGGGCTTGCCCGTCGCGGGATCAATAGAGAGCGGCCCGGTCGAGCCGTAACATGAGCCGAAGACGTTGATCCCGATCACGAAGTCGCGTTCGAGATCCAGCAGTCCTCCGGGAACAAAGAGCTGCGGCCACCAGCTTGCGACCTCAGCCGAACCAGAGAGGGCGTGACAAACCAACACCGCGTTGTCTCGCGCCGCATTCAGCTTCCCGTAGGTAGCGTAATGCAGCGTGGGGTTGACCAGAACTTCGCCGCTCTCGAGGGGGAGAACTTCGTTCAGCACGAAGTCCCCCTCGAAGCGCGGCCTTGGAATTACAAATGTAGAACGACTAATCATTGTTTTCTAGTTTAGCCTGATTACTTTCCCAGTCCATTGGCAACATGGATTGCCTGATCCAGATCCGCAAGAATATCGCGAATATCCTCGATGCCGACAGAGAGTCGAACCAACTCTGGCGTGACTCCCGTCTCGGCCTGTTCCGATACGGTGAGCTGCGCATGAGTGGTCGAGGCCGGATGAATGATCAGAGACTTCGAGTCTCCGATATTGGCCAGATGCGAGAAGAGCTTCACCGAGTTGATGAGTTTCTTGCCCGCCTCGTAGGCCGATCCGCTGGTTCCTCCCTTGATGCCGAAGGTTAGCAGTGCGCCCTTGCCGCCAGGCAGGTACTTCTGCGCACGCTCGTAATACTTGCTCGACTTCAGGCCTGGATAGTTGACCCATTCGACGCCGGGATGCGACTCCAGATGCTGCGCCACGGCAAGGGCGTTCTGCGAGTGCCGTTCCAGACGCAGGTGCAGCGTCTGCACTCCCTGAATCAACAGGAATGCGTTAAATGGAGAGAGTGTCGCTCCGGTATCGCGCAGACCCTGTACGCGAGCCTTCAGGATGAAGGCCAGCGGGCCGAAGGCCTTCACGTAGGAGAGCCCATGATACGAAGGATCGGGTTCGACGAAGTCCGGGAAGCGACCTGAGGCAGCCCAGTCGAACTTGCCCGCATCGACGATGATGCCGCCCAGTGTGGTTCCATGTCCTCCAATAAACTTGGTTGCGGAGTTGATGACGATGTCTGCGCCCCACTCGATTGGCCGCACCAGCGCCGCCGAGGCTGAGGTGTTGTCGATAATCAACGGCAGACCGTTCTCATGCGCAATCTCGGCTAATTTCTGGATGTCGGCTACGTCGAGCTTGGGATTGCCCAGCGTCTCGGTGTAGACCGCCTTGGTCCTGGAGTTGATGGCCGCGCGCAGTCCGTCGAAGTCGTCCGCATCCACGAAGCGCACCGTGATGCCCTGCTTGGGCAGGGTGTAGTGGAAGAGGTTGTACGTTCCGCCGTAGAGCGACGTGGTGGAGACGATCTCATCGCCTGCGCTGGCCAGCGTCTGGATGACAAGCGTCTCGGCGGCCTGACCGGATGCGGTCGCCAGTCCGGCTGCTCCGCCCTCGAGCGCCGCAATCCGCTTCTCGAAGACGTCGGTGGTCGGGTTCATCAGTCGCGTGTAGATGTTGCCGAACTCCTGTAGACCAAAGAGCCGCGCCGCGTGATCGGAGTCGTTGAAGACGTAGGAAGAGGTCTGGTAGATAGGCACGGCGCGCGAGTTGGTCGCGCTGTCGACAACCTGTCCGGCGTGAACTGCAAGTGTGGCAAACTGCTGCTGCGGTAGTGTGGTTTCCTCTGACATTCACTGCTCCTTGATCTGCGGTTATAGTCTAGTCCGTTGATTATTCTACGTTTTGGCGACAGCAAAAATCTCTGCCACAAAGAAAACGGCCCACAATCCTTTTGTGGGATTGCGGGCCGTCTGGAATTCGATTGTCTTCTGCGTCTAACGCATCAGAGTCTTCCCACACGCACCCACACTCCCGCGACACATGCACATACACATGGCCATGGTCGCAGCTGGGATGGAGCGGAAGATCATGAAAGAAGTATACACCACAAATCGAACCAATCTGAATTCCATAAGCTAGTTAATAGATGCCGATCCTTTTTACACGATTCAGCCGAGACAGGGTAGAATGAATAAAGTCTGTTTCAGGTGCATTGACTGGCCTGACCGACTGCTTTTCATCGTCGGCAATGCCAATCCTTTGAAAAGATCTGGGCTGTGCAAGGGTTTATCGAGAGATGAAGCCTTCTTCAGCTCGTCATCAGAAGCGACTCTGCAAGCTGCCTGCGCATGATCTGGCGCAGCGAACCAGAGTTCGCATATTTCACTCGCTTGAACGCGATCAACTGTTTTACCGACCCACGGCTAAAGCCGGGCCGAAGGAGACTCAACCATGCGTCACCGCAATGCAGGATTCAAGTTAGGCCGTAACACCAGCCATCGTCGCGCCATGCTGCGCAACCTCGTCACCTCGATCCTTCTTCTGGATCGCGTCGAGACCACCGTCACCAAGTGCAAAGCGACTCAGCCGCTGGTTGAGAAGATGATTACACTGGGCAAGCGCGGGACGGTTCACGCTCGTCGTCAGGCTCTCAGCTACATGATGACGCCTGAGTCGGTTGATCGCCTCTTTGCCGTCGTAGCTCCGCGCTATACCGACCGCAACGGCGGATACACTCGCATCACGCGCACCGGCGCTCGCAAGGGCGATGCCGCCGAGATGGCCATCTTCGAGCTGCTCGGAGCCGAGCAGGAGTTGGACGAGAAGCGTCAGAAGCGCGACGAAGCCCGCGCCAAGAAGCGGGAAGAGATCGCCAAGCAGATGGAAGAGCAGACACCCGCAGAAGCACCCGAGGCAAGCTCGGAACCCAGCCCTGAAGCCTAGTTCTCAAGCCGCAGATTCAACCAAAGTGCCCAGTTCTCGATCTTCGCGAGCTGGGCACTTTTATTGCGTTAGAAAAACATTTTCAGCGATGGCGTAATGTATTGCTCTGCGAGCAAAATGCGGGGATTCTTCGCTACGCTCAGAATGACAATATCATCTTGCATTACAGTAACCGTGAAAATGCTCCGATGAAGAAAAGCAGATTCCTCCGCTTCGCTACGGAATGACAAACAAAGTAGGCTACGGAATAACAAACAAAGAGGGCTGCTGAATAACAAACAACATGGTCTACAGAATGACAAACAAAGTGGGCTACTGCAATTTAGAAACTGCTTTACAACCAAGGATTGCGTAGAATTGTTCTACAGCAGCCATAGGCTCAGATGGAAGGTTGCCCATGCGGCGGTGTAGGCGATCGTGCTCATGTAGACGAGTTGAAAGAGCGGCCAGCGCCAACTATTGGTCTCGCGCCGCACCGTCGCCAGCGTCGAGGTGCATTGCATTGCCAGCGCGAAGAAGACCAACAGAGAGAGCGCACCGGCAAGGCCAATCGAGCCGCGCAGGGCTACGCCGATCTGCGGCGTACGATAGAGCGTTCCCAGTGTGCTGACCACCGTCTCGCGCGCGGCGAAGGCCGTCAGCAACGCTACGCCGACGTTGCGGTCGAGTCCCAGAGGACGTAGCGCTGGCTCAATTGCGTTGCCGACCGAGCCTAGATAGCTATCGCCGATTGGGCTGAGCTGGCCGTGATGCACCGGGAAGTTGGCCAGAATCCATACGATCAAACTGGTCACCAGAATCACCGTGCCGACTTGCTTGACGAAGATTCGCGCGCGATCCAGCAGGTTGATTCCCAGCGAGTGCCACAGGGGCATGCGATACTCCGGCAACTCGATGGCAAAGGACGAGTCGTCCTTGCGCAGCAGCGACATGTGCAGCAGACGCGAGGTAATCAGCGCTGCAACCATTCCCAATCCGTAGAGACCCATCATGGCGCAGGCGCGCAGCCCGAGGAACTCGCCGATGACCGGACGATCAGGAATGAACGCGGCGATAATCATGGTATAGAGCGGCAGTCGCGCCGAGCAGGTCATGAAGGGAGCGACCAGAATCGTGGTCAGCCGGTCGCGTCGCGAGGCGATCGTACGCGTCGCCATAATCGCCGGAACCGCGCAGGCGTAGGCCGAAAGCAGCGGCAGAAACGATCTCCCACTCAGCCCGAAGCGAACCATTGTGCGGTCGGCAATGACCGCCGCGCGAGCCATGTATCCTGTGTCCTCCAGCAGCGCGATGACGAAAAACAGTAGCAAAATCTGCGGAAGATAGGTCAGCACCGAGACGACTCCCGCCCACAGCCCGTCAATCACCAGCGAGTGCATCACGCTGCCGTGGATGTACGCGCCTAACCATACGCCCAGCTTGGTCAGTCCATTCTGAAAGAGGTCGCTCGCCGGAGCCGCTACGTGAAAGATCGTCTGAAATACCGCCAGCGTTACGATGAAGAACAACGCCGGGCCAAAGATTCGATGCAGCGCAACCTGATCGATTCGCCGCGACCAGATCGACGGCAGAGGCCTGCGATACAGCCCCTCGTTCTCAATCTCCGACTTGCTGCGCGGGCATCCGACATGGCGCTGCGACACATGCGCCTGCATCACCGGCAACAGATGCTTCTTTCCCAGAGGAGTCTTCGCTCCGATAAATCGCTGGATCGACTCCATGCCGCTGCCGGTTCCCGCGCTGACCATCACCACCGGAGAGTTCAGCGTCTGGGCCAGCGAGAGCGGGTCGAGATATCCTTGCCGCGCCGCCAGCAGGTCGACCATATTAACCACTACCAGCGTCGGCAACTCGTGCGAGATCACCTGACGGGCCAGAGCCATCTGACGATGCAACTGGGTTGCGTCCAGAATCAGCAGTACGGCCTCGGGTCTGGGCTGGCCCTCAATCTCTCCGCGCAGAGCGCGCACGGCAACGCACTGATCTTCTGAAGAGTGGGACGACTCATCGCCCTCGAGACTCCATACGCCGGGCAGATCGATCAGCTTGGTGTGCGTACCCTTGATCTGCCCTTCGTGTTGCTCCACCGTCACGCCGGAGTAGTTTCCCACCTTCTGGCGCAGACCTGTCAAACGATTGAAAATGGTAGACTTACCGACATTTGGCGGCCCGATAATCGCAACCGTGCGATAGATTCCCACTCAACCTTCCATTCTGACGGAGATCATTGCAGCCGCCTCCTGCCGCAACGCCACGTCCGCATCGTCCACCCGATAGATCGACAGCGAACCACCCGATACGCGTCGAATCATCTCCACGTGCGCGCCTGGACAGAAGCCCATACATTGCAGATAACAAAGGTGTGGATTCTCCTCCATCTGGGAGATCAGAGCGTGATCGCCGGCTGCGAGTTCGGAGAGCTGAATCGTATCTTGCTTCATTGTTCGTCAATCCTCTCAGTACGCTGAAAATACTGAATTAACGTCCAAACCAATTATATATAGGACTAATCCAGTCGTCAATCTGGCAGAGTCTGAGGCGGATTATGGCAATATCAAGTTGCCTGTTTTCAACGCGGTTGTCTGCTGAGAGCGTGTTGTTCGGTCGGTTCTGAAGCGTTTAGCTAATGGTGTAGATCGTCGTGGCGTGAGAAAAAGCAGATTCCTCCGCTTCGCTACGGAATGACAAACAAACGCTACGGAATGACAAACAAACGCTACGGAATGACAAGTACATTTCTGGACCATAGTAATTACTAAAACGCTCTAACAGTCCATGGTAAAAGTCCAAACTTCCTGGAAATTTCCCTCAGGGCTAAAGCCCGCGTTCATTTTGCACCAGTTACGGCACGGCTGAAGCCGTGCCCTTTCAAAACTTGACTTTCACCACGGGCTACTAAGCGCGCAGGGCGTAGGCGACGAGCGTCTCGCCGTGCAGATTGTGCGCTTCGTTGAAGGCCTGATTGCTGGCGGACTCCTGATCGGGGATCGTTGGATCGAGCGCGGCGGCGGCGATCTCCTCGGTGCTGGCGTGGATAAAGCACAGTTCGCAGGTGGCCAGATTATCCTCTTCGGTGCGCATCGGCGGGCCAAACGTCCGGCATAGGACGGGGCGCGACTGGTATAAATCACAGGTGCCGAGGTCGAGGTCGAGCACGGGACAAGGCTCGTCGTTGGCGTACTCCTCGAAGAGGATTGCGGTCTCGTAGTCTCCGCCGAGAACTCCGGTAGCGCGATCTCCGGGAAACCACGGATCGAGTCGGGCAAGGGACGCGGCGACTCGGGCGCGAACGCGCGCTGCACGCTGCGGATCGGCCTGATCGAGAGCGGCGAGACCAGCGCGAAGACGGGCCGCGTCCTCGTGCGCGATGGGAAAGACTCCGACACAGCACTGCGAGCAACCGGGTCTACAGGCGAGATGTTGGCCGCCGCGCTGGTAGGCATCGGATACAGCGGCATCGACGATCTGAATGAGTTCGTCGGGAAGTTCTCTGTCTACAGTGGGGCGGTTGCATTGGTTGTTCTTCATCTTGTATCCCCCCTCCCCCATATATATCTTGGGGATAAGTTGTTATTATTCTGCGGCTTAGCGGAGGGGTATCCCTGTAGTATGTTGATGTTAAACGCTTTACCGGCAAAATATTCATAATAAACAACTTATCCTGGGCGAGAGTTTCGTCCATTCTGTTGTTTTTCTACTGCTTTAATTGTAGCGGATTTGGCATAACTACTATGCCATGTATTTGTTTTTGATAAGTGGTTTGTTTTGCGGTGTATGTGAGGTGGATCTGGGAGATGTGGGCTTGACAGGGAAATGCTGTATCGATGTTTGCGCGAAGGCTATAGGTCGGGCCTTTGTCCCTTGTCAGGCAACGGCAACAACAACTGCAACAGCTAGTGGTGCGAGATGCATTCATCCCACACATCGCGATGTTGCCGCGATGAATGGGCACCCGGCGCTTGCCAGACAAAGGCAACGGCAAAAGCAGATTCCTCCGCTGCGCTGCGGAATGACAAACAAAAACGGGCAAAGGCAAGGGCAACGGCTGGTGGTGCGATCTGTGTTCATCCCACCCATCGCGATGTTGCTGCGAAGATGGGGCACCCGCTCTGTCGCTGGTCTGGGAAGAAGCGAGGATGGGCGCTTGGCTCTGCTTCCTTTTGAAATCGCTTGGCTCTGCTTTCTTTTGAGATATGGATCTGGTACCTTTCTTCCACCCTTGTAATGGGTGGAAGAGACGTGATGAAGAACGATTATCCGGCTTCAAGCTTCTATCCATTTCGCTTTGTTGTGGTTGTCGCGGTGGCGGCTCTTGGGCTGCTTTTTGGGAGTGCGCCGGAGGTGGCCGGTCAGCAGGCCGATGCTTCGCCGCAGGCCGTCGAGCAGGTTCATGGAATGGTACTCAACTCGACGGACAAGAGTCCCGTCGGAAGAGTTCTGGTCACGTCGGGCGATCAGCGAATGGCGACGATGACGGATGCCGACGGGCGATTCAGCTTCGAGGTGAGGCGCATTGCCGCAAAGACCTCTACCAGCGTGGGAGCTTTGCCCAGCGTTGGGCTACGCGGAGGTACAACCGCAGCTCAGGCAACGACGATCAGTCTGACAGCGCGTCGCCCCGGCTATATCAGCCTGAACTTCTCGTTTCGCATTCCTGTGGATCCACAGATCAGGATTGAACCGATCAAGGCGGAGCTTGTGCCGGAGGGTGTGGTTCGAGGACGTCTTTCGGTTCCGAATGGCGATCTGCCGGATGGTGTGCAAGTCGTTCTGTTTCAGAAGAGGATTACATATGGTGCGGCGAGTTGGACCCAGGCAGGATGGGCGCGCTCCAACAGTCGCGGGGAGTACCGCTTTGCGGATCTACAGGCTGGCGAATACAAACTGATGACGCTAGCGTGGGCGGATCCCAAGTTGCTCCAGTCCACGACAGCGACTGAGATTCCGGGTTATCGGCCCGCCTTTTATGGGGATGGAGCCGATCTGGCGACTTCGGCACTGATTCATCTGAGTACCCGAGCGATGGAGGCGGAGGCTAATCTGGAGTTGCATGGTGCGCCCTTCTATCGGGTGAGTGTCCCTGTGGCTAATACGACGCCAGGCTCTGGTACGGGTTCTGGTGCTGGGAATGCTGCATATATTCTTGTCGTGGGAAATGAGGATGGCTTGTCTGGGTTCTCGCTGATGTTTAATTCTGAGAAGCAGGCGGCTGAGGGATTTCTTCCCAGCGGAGTCTATGACGTTCGGGTTACGAGTGTAAACCAGCAGCCACAGAATACGGGATTGAGTCCGGCGTTGGCAGCGCGTATGAAGAGTCTGGGGGGATCGATCTATGCAGGGCCACGGATTTCGGGAGCTACGGGAGCGAGTAAGGTCGAGGTTATTGGGCCGGAGGTGAAGGCGGCGAAGATCGTGCTAATTCCCAATGGAAGCGTATCGGTGCGGGTGCGTAGAGACTATACCTCCGCGCAGGCGAATTATGGACTGTTTGCATCGCAGCAGGTATCCCTGATCCCCATAGGAATGATAGCTCCAGTTACGCCAGGACAAGGCGTGGGAGATCTGGTGGTGGGAAATGTTCGCGAGGGAAGGTACAGGGTGCAGCCTACGCCGTCACGAGGCTACGTTGCGTCGCTAAGCTCGAATGGGGTGAATCTGCTGCGCGATCCGCTGGTGGTGGGGCCGGGAGGAACCAGCGAACCGATCGATATGACTCTGCGCGACGACACCGCGACGCTGAAGGGAACGCTCACCGGAATTATTTCTACGGGGAGTTCCTCGAACTATGGCGACGATGTGCCTGAAGTGGCTATCGAGTGCATTCGTCTGGATGGCGACGTTGGGATCTCGGCATCGGAGACAACCGCACGGAATGGAGCATTTTCTCTATCGAATCTGGCTCCGGGGCGGTATCTGGTGCTGGCCTCGCGGAGTTCTTCGGAGAGAGTGAATTTGACGTTGCAGAATCTGGAGTATCGCAATGAGAACGTTCTGCGCGAGTTTATGTCCAAGGGGATGCAGGTGACTCTGGATGCTAGCCAGAGCGCAGAGATACAGGTGCCATTGCCGCCCGAAGAGGAGAACTGACCCTGTGCCGGATCGTTTGAACAAGCCGTATATCTGGAGATTAACGTTGGGCGTAGTTCTTGCGCTGGCGTTGCAGGCCAGTTGCTTGCTGGCCCAGAACGCATCGCCACGAAGCGGCAACTCGTATCGAGTTGCGGGGCATATCGTCAGTGCGGTGGATGGGCATCCGCTACAGCGAGCGACCGTGCAACTGTTGGACGACAAGCAGCAGCCGGAGTTTTCAACCGTTGCGGATGAGGATGGGAGCTTTGTCTTCGCCAGCGTCAAGGCCGGCTTGTATCTGCTACAGGGAAGCGCGCACGGCTATGTCAGCTCTCTCTATGAGGAGCATGAAGGCTACTCGACTGGCATCGTTACTGGGGGCGGAGTCGATACGGAGTCGCTCATTCTGAAGCTGACTCCAGAGTCGGAGCTGAATGGTCGCGTCACCGACGAGTTTGGCGATCCGGTGCGATATGCGATTATGGTTCTGTATCGCGAGAGTCTAGACGCGGGAGAGACGCGGACTACTCGTGTAGGGAGTGCGCAGGCAGACGATCTTGGCGAGTACGAGATAGGGCATCTTCAGCCGGGAAAGTACTATCTGTCGGCGATGGCGACGCCGTGGTATGCAATCCATCCCCAGCCAGCAGGGCAAGAACCGGCAAGGCCAACGAATGCGATTGGCGTGGTGGATTCGATCACTCCATCTTTTCTGGATGTGGCCTACGCAACGACATTCTATCCCGATGTGACGGATTCGAGCGCGGCGGACGCAATTCCGTTGAGTTCAGGGGAACAGCGAAGCATCAATCTGCGCATGTACGCCAAGCCGGCGGTGACGATCACTATTCTGCGGGGGGATGAAAAGAACGGGGGCTTTCAATTTTTACAGCGAAAGGTCTTCGATACCATCGAAGTCCTTGAGCTATCCAGGAGTATTTCCAATGCGCCGACAAAGACCACCTTCACGGGTGTGCCTCCGGGAGAGTATGTTGTGAACCAAACAGCCCCTCATCCGGGAGCCAACGCGCGGATGGTGAATCTTAATCTCAATGGGGGAGGCGCGGCAGACGTTGAGGTGAAGGCAAGCGACGGGCAGGAGATGGGCAACGTCAAAGTGCTGATGAAGGCATCCGTAGGCGAGAATCAACCCTCAAACCTTAGGTTTTCGTTAGTTTCTCTGGCCGGACATAAAGAAGTTTGGGCAGAGCTGAATGAGAAGGGCGAGGCGGAGATAAACGGCGTCGTGCCCGGAGACTACTCGTTTCAGATGACTTTGGGGAGTCCGCAGCATTTTGTGAAGAAGATGTCGTCGGGAGATCAGATTCTGCCGGAGAAGCACATTCATGTGGTGGCGGGGGAGACCGTTCCGGTGACGGTCGTGCTCGGGATCGCGTCGGGGAAGATTCGGGGATTCGCCAAAAAGGATGGGAGGCTTGCATCGGGCGCGATGCTTCTGCTGCTGCGCACGGAGGAGATTGCTCATCCTGAATTTTATCGGCTACAGCAGAGCGATCTGGATGGAAGCTTCTGGTTTTCTGACATTCCTCCCGGAAAATACACGTTGCTGGCGATTGAAGACGGATGGAATCTCCAGTGGCGACAAGAGGGGGCGCTGAGTCCCTATCTGACCTTGGAAACGTCTGTGGTTATTCCTGATTCCGGGGCTGCGGCGATTAAACTTTCGGAGCCTGTAACGGTTCAGGAGAGGGTAAAGGCGGCTTCTTCGGAATAGCGCTATAGCGCGGGCCGTTGGCCCTTGTTAGGGCGACGGCAGAAGCAGATCCCCTTCGGGGATGACAAACAAAAACTAGCAACGGCAAAGGCAAGAGCAATGGCAAAGGCGACGGCAAAGGCAGATCCCCTTCGGGGATGACAAGCCAATTAGAGCATTTTAGGAATTGCTACATACCAATTTGTTTGTCATTCCCACACTTTTGTTTGTCATTTCCGCCCTTTTGATTTTCATTCCCCCATTTGTTTGTCATTCCCGAAGGGAATCTGCTTTTTGCTCGATGCTCGTTGGTCTTGGTTGTTGACCGCAGGTTGGCTGGAGTGGGGTAGACTTAGAATCTGTGCTAAACAAGTTAATCTTCGCAAATCTTACTCACCGTCCGGTGCGGACTCTGTTGAGCGTTCTGGCGATCGCCGTCGAAGTGACGATGATTCTGACGCTGGTGGGCGTGAGCCATGGAACGCTGGACTCGACGGCGCAACGAGCGCGCGGCGTGGGCGCCGACATTGTGGTGCGTCCGCCAAACTCGCAGGTGATGTCGTCGCTCAGTTCGGCACCGATCTCTGACAAGATGACCGGTGTGTTGATGTCTGAGCCACATGTGGTGCTGGCGACCGGCACGGTGATTCAGGGACTGACCTTTCCCGACTCGATTACCGGACTCGACTATGCCGCGTTCAACAAGATGAATGGCGGCTTCACCTATCAGTCGGGCGGCGATCCGGTCAACGAGAGCGACATGATCGTGGATCAGTACTACGCCAAGCAGAAGCATCTGCATGTGGGCAGTGTGGTGCATCTGGTCAATCACGACTGGGTGATCTCGGGCATCTTCGAGGGCGGAAAGCTGGCGCGCATCTGCGTGAAGCTGGAGACGCTGCAGGAGCTTCAGGGAAGTCCGGGGCATCTGAGCCAGATCTACGTAAAGCTGGACGACCCGAAGCAGGCCGATGCGGTGGTGGCGCTACTGAAGGACAGACTTCCGGGATACCCGATCTACACCATGGAGGAGCTGACCTCGATGCTGTCGATCAGCAACGTGGGAATGCTGAAGGAGTTCATCGGCGTGGTGATTGGCGTGGCCGTGATCGTCGGCTTCATCGTGGTTTTTATGGCGATGTATACGGCGGTGCTGGAGAGGACGCGCGAGATTGGGATTCTGAAGGCGGTGGGCGGCGGATGGTGGTTTGTGCTGCAACTGCTCTTCCGCGAGACGCTGCTGCTGGCTCTGATGGGGACGTTTGTCGGCATTCTGCTAACGTATGGAACGCAGTGGCTGATGAAGCATCTGGTTCCGGCCAGTCTGGTGCAGGAGACGGTGTACTTCTGGTGGCCGATTGCGGGTGGAATCGCCATTGTGGGCGCGCTGCTGGGCGCAGTGGTTCCGGGAATCAAGGCCGTGAAACAGGATGTGACCGAGGCGCTGTCGTATGAGTAAGAGCGAGGTTTTGGTGAAGGCTGTAGAGGCGAAGGGCGGGCAGGGAACTGCGGACCCGATTATTGAGGTGCGCGGGCTGACCAAGGTCTATCGCGTGGGCGATGTGGAGGTTCACGCGCTGCGCGGAGTGGATCTGGAGATCGAGCGTGGCGAGTTTGTGGCCATTGTGGGAGCGTCGGGATCGGGCAAGTCTACGCTGTTTCATATACTTGGCGGATTGACTCCGGCGAGCGCAGGGACGGTGGTAATCGACGGGCAGGATTTGGCTCGGATGACCACTGCGGAGAGAACCGATCTGCGCAAGACGACCGTGGGCTTTGTCTTTCAGAAGTACAATCTGCTGCCCACGCTCTCGGCCGAGGACAACATCAAGATTGTAGAGTACATTGGCGGGCGTTCGACCGAGTTTACTCCAGAGTTTATGGATGTGCTGAAACTATTGGGGATTGACGACCGGCTGAAGCACAAGCCGCGGGCTCTTTCTGGCGGGCAGCAGCAGCGGGTGGCGATTGCGCGGGGAATTGTGAACCATCCGGCGATTCTGTTGGCCGACGAGCCGACGGGAAATCTGGACAGCCAGAACTCAGCCGCCGTGTTGAAGCTGTTGAAGGACTTGAACGAGAGAACCGGGCAGACGATTCTGATGATTACGCACGACGCGGAGGCGGCGGCCTATGCCAGCCGGTCGGTACATATTCGCGATGGACGGATTGTATGAGCGGAGTTCAAAGTGGAATTCGTCTTGGTTGTCGACTCATACTGTAAGGAAATTGATACGTGAGACAGATTTTATTCGGCTAAATGCAGTGCAATCGCAAAGATTAACCAAGGAGTGATCCCTGTCACTGGTCAGTTCATGCATTCAGCCATTACAATCGTTTGGATAAGTACGACCAATATGTATTTTGCATTCAGGCTATGCGCCTCATCGAAGGAGACTCCCCGCGCCATGAAATTGACTTTACGAACTCCGGTTTTGCTTGGATTAGTAGTACTGCTCGGAACAACGACCGGCTGCGACAAATTGAAGTCGCGTGACCAGATTAACAAGGGGGTCGCCGCGTTCAAGAACGCTCAGTATGAGGAGGCGGTGAACAACTTCCAGACTGCGGTGAAGCTCGATCCGGCCTCCGATAACGCCAAGCTGTATTTGGCGACCTCGTATGCCTACCAGGTGGTTCCAAACCTACAGACGCCGGACAATCTGGCTTTGGCGCAGAAGGCGTTGGATGGCTTCAATGCCGTGTTGGCGAAGGATCCGAACGATCTGACGGCGCTCAAGCAGATTGCATCGATCGATCGCAATATTCAGAAGTTCGACGAGGCTAAGGCGTTTGAGCAGAAGGTTATCAAGGTTGCGCCAACGGATCCTGAGGCCTACTACATCATCGGATTCGTCGATTGGACGCTGGCGTATAAGAACGCCGTCGCGATTCTGGCCGCAGATGGACTGACCGACAAGGGCGATGGCAACACCAAAATGACCAAGGGCGCATGCGCAAAGATGCAGGTTGCCAATACCGCTCTGGTCAATGAGGCTGTTCAGGTTCTGAATAAGGCTGTCGATCTGAATCCCAACTACGACGACGCGATGCAGTATCTCCAACTGACTTACCGCCGCAAGGCTGATCTGGAGTGCGGCAACGACGCAGCTCGCAAGGCCGATCTGGCCCAGACCGACATGTGGACGCAGAAGGCCATGGGAGCGCGCAAGGCAAACGAACAGAAGAAGGAAGAGAAGAACGCTGGCGGCGTCACGATGTAGTGGCTGTCTGCTTTTCTACACAAAAAGCCTCCCAGACGTTATGGGAGGCTTTTTGTTGAGGTGCAAAGGTGTGAATATGGACGCGCAACAAACTTCTTTGCTAATCCGCGATAACACCGATGGATGCAGCCTTGCGGTTCGCGTTCATCCGGGAGCGCGGCGCAATGCCATTGCCGGAATTCATGATGGGGCTCTCAAGATCTCCCTCACCACTCCGCCTACCGATGGCCGTGCGAATCAGGCGCTGGTCGTTTTTGTCGCTGAGCAACTTCGCCTGCCACGTGCGCGCGTCAGCCTGCTGACGGGAGCCAGCAGTCGCAGCAAGACACTACAGATTAATAGCCTCAGTGCAGACGAACTTCGCAATGCGCTGGAAGCGCTCCTTCCTAAATAGAGCCACTTCGTAAAGAGGATAAAGTGTTGCAGAGCGAGCGAATGCGGGGATTCTTCGCGGCGCTCAGAACGACAATCGCAGTGATCCTAGCCTTGGAAAAGGGGTCGCAAAATGATCCAAAATAGACCTGTGCAGCGCGGTGTATGGAGAGGCGTATATAGGTGGTGGCGGTGGAAATAATTATGTAGCTTTTTTTGTTTGCCTATGCTTTCATAGTGCGTGATCATTATCACATCCTATGGGCAGTTCGCCGTACTACTGTTGTTCAACTTGACCATGGGGTCGGCGAAATATAGCAATTCTGTAACACAGTCTGTACGGATTATTCCGTGGAGGGGCTGAATGAAACGTCTTTTACTGTATGTGGCTTTGATTGCGTTGCTGCCGGGACTCTCGCCCAGAGCCGGGTTCCTGTATGCGGCAAGTGGAAATCAGAAGGCTGCTGCGGCTCCCAAGGCCGCTGCTGCAAACCCCGCCGATTTTGTCGGCTCGGAGGTCTGCGCCAACTGTCACGCCGACGAAGTGAAAAAGTTTAGCGGCAACCCACACTCGCGGCTCGCGTTGATGCACAACGGTACGGGCGCAACCTGCGAGAGTTGTCATGGGCCAGGGCGGGAGCACGTTGAGGGCGGCGGAGACGTCACCAAGATCGTTCAACTCAGCAAGGCCTCGGCCAAGCAGATCGATGCGACCTGTCTGGGCTGTCACGCCGGTGCGCATCCCAACTTTGCACGTTCTCCCCACGCCAAGGGTGGCGTGAGTTGCAGCGGCTGCCATAGCGTTCATAATCCCGGAGTTGAGGAGCATCTGCTGAAGGCCTCGCAGCCCAAGCTCTGCTATAGCTGCCACGCTGACGTCAAGCCGGCCTTCGCCATGCCCTTCCATCACAAGGTGGATGAAGGATTGCTGAAGTGCAGCGACTGCCATGATGTTCACGGTACATTCGGAAGCAATAACATTAAGTCCACCGCCGACATGAATGCGGTCTGCACCAAGTGTCACACCGAGACGCGCGGACCCTTCGTATTCGAACACGCCGCAGTCAAGGGCGAAGGATGCATGGGATGCCACACTCCGCATGGATCGCAAAATCCGCGGTTGCTGAATGTTGCCAATATCAATCAACTCTGCAATCAGTGCCATAGCCCGGTCTCTGCGGGTACGGTGCATGGGATGAACGCAGGATCGGCAGACCGTCCTCCGTGTGTAAACTGCCACACCATGATTCATGGATCTAACATCAATCCGGCATTCATTCGGTAAGAATATCGTCGCGCCGTTCGGTTAGCACTGGACGGCGCGGACAGAGATTCAATACTCCACGTTGCACACAGATTAGAGATTTGATATTGGCCATATTTTATTCAATGAGGCTTGAGATGATGAAAACAAACAGGATCTCTCGGCTACCCCTCTTCAGGCTATCCATGGGACAGATCTGCGGAGCGACCGTGACTCGGAGCGCTGAAAGCATCGGGATCGCTCTTCTTGCGTTGACGACGGTTGCCTCACTCGGTCAGACCCCAGCGACCCCATCAGAGGCGTTGCAGGATGGCTATGCCATTCACCAGACGGCTGATCTGGGTGGGCATGTCGTCAATAAAACCGGCAGCGGAGCCATGTACGACACGCTGGTCAACATCCAGTCGGGGCCGCGTGTGCTGGGCGAGACTTTCACTATGCATGCCGCTGAGGGAACCAAGCATCCATTGCTGGATTCTCTGTCGATCTTCAGCTCAGGCTTTGGTGGCGATCCGAATAACTTTGCCAAGATGGACATCTCCAAGGGCAAGCTCTACGAGTTTAGTGGAACCTTCCGTCGGGATCGCCAGTACTTCGACTACAACCTGCTGGGCAACACGGATACCCCGGTTTTGACTGCTCCGTACGGAATGGTTAACAACGTTGCGACCGCCGCGTCGGTTGCGTGGCCCCAGGAGCGTGATTCTGAGCTAATGTTCAACACCGTGCGCCGGATGACGGACACCAATCTGACGATCCTGCCGCTCTCCAAGGTGACGTTCCGGGTTGGCTACTCGCAGAACATCTTTCAGGGGCCGAGCATGTCGCCCAGCAGATCAATCGGCAAGTATGACGCTCAGTTGATTGAGTATCAACGCAATAGCACGGATGACTTTACGGGTGCGGTCGATTGGAAGCCCTGGCAGCACACCAAGCTGACCTTTGAAGAGCAGATTGACCACTACAAGGCGGACTCATATTTCACGCTGGCGCCGAGCGACTTCATCGCACAGGAGGCCGACGGAACTCCGGTTGCGTTGGGTAACTATGACGCTTTGGCCGCACCATATACCAGCTCCGCCTGTAATACGGGCAGCATGGGCAGCGCGTACACCAGTTCGAGTACCTATACGATCTTCAGCGCTCCGACGACTCTTGGCGGTCTGCCCATTATCAATCCTGCGTGCGATGTGATTACGAGCTACAGCCGACTACAGCCGACTCGTAGCATCTATCCGACAGAGATGCTGCGCTTCCAGAGTTCCGACATTAAGAATATTGCGATGAATGGAGATCTTCGCTACTCGGTGGGCAACAGTACGCTGAACAACTTCTACGAGAACTGGACGGGGCTTGACGGAGTGATCCGCTCGGCGACGTTTACCGGTAACGCGAACGTACAGCGGCGGGTTGCAGGAGTCGACTTCGGCATTACGTGGCAGGCGACCAAGGCTGTCTCCTTCGCCGACCAGATCGACTACTCCAACGTCCACCAGCCCGGACTGACCAGCATCTCCGCCGGAGTCACCCAGAACACGCCGGGCAATCCCAATGAGACCTACACCTACTCGGGTACTCTGGTCGCAGGCGCTGCCTACAGCATTACGGGCAATCCCGGCGGCACTCCGCTGAACGGTTACTTTGGCCAGCGGTATCTGACCAACAATGCGACGGCAAGTTGGGAAGCCTCGCCGCGAGCAACGCTTGCGCTGACCTATCGCTTCCGCACACATAACATCGTGCAGGGCAACGTGACCACCCCGGGCAGCTTCGAGATCGACATCAACGAGAACGCAGGAATCTTCAACGCCGCGCTGCGACCGGCCAAGAACTGGGATCTCAACGGCACCGCCGAGATCGCATACGACGACAACGCGTTCACGCCAATGAGTCCGCGGCAATTGCAACACTACCGCGTACACACGTTATATAGGCCGAAGCCCTGGGCGACGATCTCTGGCGCATTCAACGATATGGAGCGGCATAACAACACCAACAATACAGGGGTTGCCCCCGCAGATGGGCCGCTTCAGCACGTCGATTACAGTCGCAATGTGAGTATGGGAGTCGCGCTGACGCCGAACGAGCACTATGGCTTCGATTTCAATTACTCATACAACGATACCTATATCTCTACCAACGCCTGCTATCTGAATGGTGCCAGTGCTACCCTGCCAGGAGCGGCATCGACCACAAGCTCCGGTGCAAATAATATTTGCCCAAACACTCCTGGGGACTGGGGTCCGGTTAAGGACTTCATGGATGCGCCGACGCAGTACGCCTCCATTGGAGTGACCTATTCCCCAATCAAGGCGATACGCACGGCTGCGGGTTATCGCATCAGCGCGGTGAGCGGCAATCAGTTCTTCAATGATGCGCAGCAGGTCAATGGCTCGTTGCAGTCTGCGTATCAATCTCCGTATGTGAACGTGGCATGGACGGTTCATCCTGGATTGGTTTGGAGGGCGGAGTATAACTACTTTGGCTATGGAGAAGGCGGGCCATCGGGCGCTCCGTTCTGTAGCACTGCGACGTCAGCCGCCGCCGTCGTTGTTCCTTGCAATTCTTCCACTCTGGCCGGTCCAACCGGATTGACGGAGCCCTCTTCTGGTTTGACTGCGCCGCGGAACTTCCACGCAAACAACGTAACCCTTGCAATTCATTATGAGTTCTGAGCGCAGCACCATGTCTTGAAAAAATACGCTAGAATAGCCGGAAGGTAATAAAGGAGAGTCTCAATGAAAATGGGGATGGGATTTACGCTAGTGCTTGCGATGGCGGCTACGACTGCGACTGGAGCTCTTGCACAGGGATCAGGTGCGGACACCTATAAGGCCAAGTGTGCGATGTGTCATAGCGCAGCAGGTACGGGAAATGCTGGGATGAAGGTTCCCTCATTCAAGTCGCCAGAGTTGGTCAAGGCAACGAGTGTAGAGCTTATTGAAGCGACCACGAATGGCAAGGGAAAGATGCCAGCCTACAAGGGGAAACTGACTGATGCCCAGATCAAGGACGTCGTCACCTACATTCGTACCTTGCAAAAGTAGTAGATACAGATATCGATTCAGGGGTGTGGAATGTCTCAATTCAGTAAGTTGGAGAAGAACCTTCGCCCTGTTCTCTTTTATGGGAACAACTGGATCAGCCTGATTGGCGGCGCACTGACGAGTGCGTCCGCCATTGTTTTAATTGGCTTCTGGGTTGTCAATATATTTGGACATGGCGGCTCATCCAATCCCTATCTTGGTATTATTTTTGATTTATTTCTTCCCGGGTTATTTGTACTTGGTCTTATTCTTATTCCTGTCGGAATCTGGAAGCGGCGGCGGAAACTCAAGGCGCATGGTGAACTTCCTTCGGTCTATCCGCAGATCGATTTAAAGGATCCGTTTTTTCGACGCGGGGTTGAATTTGTAATAGCAGCTACTTTTATTAATTTCGTTATTGTAGGCACGGCTAGTTATCGCGGGGTCTCTTACATGGATTCCGCTAACTTCTGTGGGCAGAGTTGCCATGTGATGGCTCCGCAGTGGACGGCCTATCAGGTCTCCCCCCACTCTCATGTGGCGTGCGTCGAGTGTCACATTGGATCTGGATTCTCTGCGGCTGTGCAGGCTAAGGTGAATGGCACAAAGCAGCTACTTGAAGTAACGTTGGGAAATTATCCCAGCCCCATTCTGGCTCCGCTTTCGGCGCTACGTCCGGCACGAGCGACATGCGAGGCATGTCATTCGCCGACGCGGTTTGTAGGTGAGAAGTTGCTGGTGAAGACCGCCTACGGCGACGATGAGAAGAACTCGTTGACGCGCACGGTTTTGGTGCTGCATCTAGGCGGAGTCGACTCGCTCTCGCACATGAGCGGTATTCATGGACACCATCTGGATCGATATGAGTATGTTGCGACCGACTCCAGTTACCAGACTATTATTGCGGTCAACAAACACAATGCGGACGGATCTGTTACACAGTTTGTAAGTTCAGACTGGAAGGGGCCGATAAAGGGTGTGACGCGGCAGATGGACTGCATGGACTGTCATAATCAGGCGACCCATGTCTTTCCGACGGCACAGGACGCTCTCAACGAGGCGATGCTGGATGGAAGTCCGAATCCGGCTCTGCCAGATGTACACAAAAAAGGTCTGGAATTGATTCAGGCTGAGTATGCATCGCAGTCTGATGCTGCCTCAAAGATTACTTCTGGACTCGATGACTTCTACCGCACACAATATCCTGCCGTGTGGAGTGCCCAGCGTGGTCAGGTGGACGCTGCCGCAAAGACTCTGGTGGCAATCTACAAACGGAATATCTTTCCAGATATGAGAGTGAAATGGGGAACGTATCCCAATAATATGGGGCACAATAACTTCCCAGGATGCTTCCGCTGCCACGACGGAAACCATACATCCAAGGACGGCCAGACAATCACCAACGACTGCACGGTATGCCATAACTTGTTGGCGGTCGATGAGGCAAATCCTAAACAGTTGGCTGATTTGGGATTGCAATAAAGATCATTATTCAGGAAACAAAGCAACACACTCATTAGCTGTGTTAGCAGCAGTGGAGTGGGAATCTACGATATTTATGGACTTTGTTGTGTTTGAGTGGGTACACTTTCGGGCATAGTTGATTTCCTTTTTTTGTCTGTTTCTGCTGTATCTGGTCACTTTATCTGCTCCATATAAATACTCTCTT